>Ga0247831_1006032_pt1 | contig 14639 bp, 16 predicted proteins | sample LaCruzMarch2015__9_FD_192406 | JGI IMG/M metagenome (GOLD analysis project Ga0247831, IMG submission 192406) | Freshwater microbial communities from meromictic Lake La Cruz, Castile-La Mancha, Spain - LaCruzMarch2015_1m | ecosystem: Environmental > Aquatic > Freshwater > Lake | place: Spain...
GCAGTTTCATTTCAGCTTACCCCCATAATCAAATAGATTTTGACTGTTTGTTGATTTTGCACTCAGCCGCGTCATTTTGCACGCGAAAAGTTTGAAGCCAGGCTTGGGGCTCGAACCAGTTGGGGCCAAAGTTCGGATCTACGTTCGGGGCTCGAACTTGATCATTTGAGCGGCATGGGAATTGAAAACCGTGGAATACCTCGTGCAATTGGTTTGTAGTTCGTAGGCTGGTGGGAGATTACCCATCTCTAGCCATTTGAAGACGTAGATAAAAAGTATCGCGATAGCGACCTACAACAATTAGTTCGGCAACATGCCTTTGGTCACAATAAAGTCCACTACGTCTTGCAAGCCTGTAAGTGTTCGCAAATTGGTCATTACAAAGGGCTTCAACCCTTGTGTGTTGGTTCGCATACGAATGGTGTCAGCTTCCATCACAGATAAATCTGCACCGACATAAGGTGCTAAGTCGGTTTTGTTGATCACAAACAAATCGCTTTTAGTGATACCAGGACCACCTTTACGCGGGATTTTTTCTCCGGCAGCTACATCTATTACGTAGATAGTCAAGTCGCTCAGCTCTGGGCTAAAGGTTGCGGCCAAGTTATCACCGCCGCTTTCAATAAACACCACATCAGCATTAGGAAACTCCACCAACATGCGATCAATTGCTTCTAGATTGATAGACGCATCTTCACGAATGGCAGTGTGGGGGCATCCGCCAGTTTCCACGCCCATGATGCGCTCGGCCGCCAAAGCGCCGCTCACCGTGAGTAAACGTTGGTCTTCTTTGGTGTAGATATCGTTGGTGATGGCGACTAAGTCATAACGCTCGCGCATCGCTTTACAAAGCATTTCAAGCAAAGTGGTTTTACCCGATCCAACAGGGCCGCCAATGCCTACACGTAGAGGAGGGAGTCTTTTGGTGCGTTGTGCAATGTTGTGGAGTGTGCTCATGATCTGAATAATCTCGAATATTGGGTTTCGTGTTGCGCTGACAAAATCGCCAGCATGGGTGAGAAAACTTGTCGCGTCTCATCCGTGGTGTCTAATGCCTGTGCGACTGCTTGTGAAATATTTTGCGACATGGCCAACAGTATGCGCTGTCCAGAGTTTTGTCCCAGCGGAACTGATTTCAATGCGGCCTGCACCATATTTTCTGCCCATCCAAACGCATAGCTTTGCAGGCACTGCTCTAGAGGCGCGCCAGTCAACGACAAAGCCAAAGCAAAAGTGAGGGGGTAGGTGGGTATGAGCGCGTTGCATAGGTCAACACTTTCTGCGTTCACAGTGTTTTGATTGCGCAACCAGTCCAACATGGACCGCCCCATTTGTTCAGACTGCAAACGCAATTCAGCCGTCTCGCGCGTCGTATGCACCCATTGGCTCAATTCGGTCAGGCGTTGCGTGTCATGGGCTTGCCAAGCAAGAACCATTTGTACGAGGACAGCCATATCGCCTCGGGCTTGTGAATGAAGCAATTGGTCTAGCAGCCAAATGCATGCGCTGTCTTCGTCGTGCACCAAGCTTTTGTCAATCGCCGCCTCTAACCCCTCAGAGTATGAAAACCCACCGATAGGCAAAGCAGGAGAAGCCAGCCACATAAGCTGAATAAGTGGTGGCGTTTCCAGAGAGTTTTTATCGGGAGATTGAGGGTCAGTGCTCATGCGAAGCGTGCCCGTCGAGGTCGTGTCCATGTGCATGGCTGTGGCTGTGATCCTGATCGTGATCATGGTGTGAATGACCATGCGTATGGCTATGACCTCCACTAATGTATGCACCGCCCTCTGGTTCAAATGCCTCGTGCACCGTATTCACTGTCATATGCATCGCACGCAACATCTCGGCCAGTACATGGTCAGGTTCAATTTTGAGGTGATCAGGTTTTAACTCAATCGGTACATGGCGATTGCCAAGGTGATAGGCAGCACGCGTCAAATCAAAAGGACTTCCGTGGACGGTGCAAGCAGTAATGCGCAGAACTTCTTGCGGGGCCGCATTCACCTGAATCAGCGAACCGTCTTCAGCGACCAAAACATCTCCACCACGAATAACCGTGCCTCGGCTCAAAAAAACGCCTAAGCTTCTGCCAAGTGAATCGACGGTCTCGAAGCGGCTTTTTTGTCTGACGTCCCAATCTAGCGATACAGAGCTTGCGCGCTTGAGCAAAACACTCGCAAGCCCTTTGCCACCAGCAATCAATTTAGAGCAGGCAAGCATCAGAATAAAAAGTAACGTTGTGTCATTGGCAAACTGTGCGCAGGTTCGCATGTCAGCAGATGGCCATCTGCACGGACTGCGTAGGTTTGTGCATCAACGTCCATGCGGGGTGCATAGTCGTTATGGATCATGTGGCGTTTACCAATATTGCGTATGTTTTTCACAGCGCTCAAAGTCTTGTTCAAACCAAACCGAGAACCAATGCCTCCAGCCAAACCAGCTTGCGAGACAAACGTAAGAGAACCACGCGCCAAAGCACCACCAAAAGCACCAAACATGGGGCGGTAATGCACAGGCTGCGGTGTGGGAATGGATGCATTAGGGTCACCCATGGCGGCCATGGCAATAAAGCCACCTTTCAAAATGACGGCGGGTTTGATACCAAAGAAAGCCGGCTTCCAAATGACCAAGTCGGCCCATTTACCCACTTCGACACTGCCCACTTCATGGCTAATGCCGTGCGCAATCGCGGGGTTGATGGCGTATTTAGCAATGTAGCGTTTGACCCTGAAGTTGTCATGCCTATCGGAGTCGCCTGGCAATTTGCCACGTTGCAACTTCATTTTGTGCGCAGTTTGCCAAGTACGAATAATGACTTCGCCCACACGTCCCATCGCTTGGCTGTCAGAACTAAACATGCTGATAGCGCCTAAGTCATGCAAGATATCTTCAGCCGCAATCGTCTCTCGGCGAATACGGCTCTCAGCAAACGCTAAGTCTTCAGCAATGGCGGGGTCCAAGTGGTGGCAGATCATTAGCATGTCGACGTGTTCGTCTAAGGTATTGATGGTGTAGGGACGAGTGGGGTTGGTGGAAGAAGGCAGCACATTTGCCTCACCTACTACTTTCAAAATATCAGGCGCGTGTCCGCCGCCAGCACCTTCTGTATGAAAGGTGTGGATGGTGCGACCTTTGAATGCCGCGACCGTGTCCTCAACAAAACCAGATTCGTTCAAAGTGTCGGTATGAATGGCTACCTGTGTATCCGTCGCCTCGGCCACGTTCAGGCAGTTGTCAATCGCGGCGGGTGTTGTGCCCCAGTCTTCGTGCAACTTAAGACCAATCGCGCCTGCATTGATTTGTTCATGCAACGCATCGGGCAAAGACGCATTGCCCTTGCCTAAGAAACCTAAATTCATCGGAAAAGCGTCTGCGGCTTGCAACATGCGTTCCAAATTCCAAGCGCCTGGTGTGCAGGTTGTAGCAAACGTACCAGTAGCCGGCCCAGTACCGCCACCAACCATGGTGGTCACACCACTGGTGAGTGCCTCTTCAATTTGTTGAGGGGCGATGAAGTGGATATGCGTGTCAATACCACCCGCCGTCACGATATTTCCTTCACAACTGATGATCTCAGTACCTGGCCCAATCACGATGTCAACACCCGGTTGCGTATCTGGATTGCCGGCTTTACCAATTGCAACAATGCGGCCGTCTTTCAGTCCGATATCGGCTTTCACAATACCCCAGTGGTCCACGATCAAAGCATTGGTCAATACCGTATCTACCGCACCACCTGCTTGCGCACCACTGCCGGTACCGTCGCGAGTGCGTTGGCTTTGTGCCATGCCGTCACGAATGGTTTTACCACCACCAAATTTCACTTCTTCGCCGTAACCACCGGCGCGTAGGGTGAAGTCTTGCTCGACCTCAATCACCAAGTCGGTATCCGCCAAGCGAACTCTATCGCCCACAGTAGGACCAAACATTTCAGCGTAAGCGCGTTTGCCAATCGTTGCCATGCGAATTTTTCCTTGCGCTTAATTTATTTGGATGAAATAGGACCACTGGTCAGACCGCGAAAACCAAATACCTGTCTATTTCCAGCGTAGTCCACCAGTTCTACAGTTCTTTGCTGGCCTGGTTCGAACCGCACTGCTGTGCCTGATGCGATGTTCAAACGCATGCCTTGGGCCACTTTGCGATCAAAACCAAGGGCAGCATTGGTCTCTGCAAAGTGGTAGTGCGAGCCAACTTGAATAGGACGATCGCCCGTGTTTTGAACAACGAGCGTGACAGTGCGTCTATCCGGGTTGAGGGCGTGTTGGCCCTCGTCAATAAAAAGTTCACCAGGAGTCATGTGGGCCTCACTTGCCACGGCCGTTGAGCCACCAGATAAAAGCACCGATACACAGTGCCATGACAAATCCCCAAACATCACTGGCGTGGTAATGGGAAGCTCCTTCTATGCCATGGCCTTCATGGGCTTTGGCTGAGAGTGCAAAGAAGCAAAGGAGTAATAGAGCAAATCGTTGCATAACTGTCTCGCTTTTAAACAATGGGTTGGTGCACCGTGACGAGCTTGGTACCGTCGGGGAAGGTGGCTTCTATTTGGATATCGGGAATCATTTCGGCTATGCCGTCCATTACGTCGGCGCGGGAGAGTATGGTGCGCCCTTCGCTCATGAGCTGGGCAACGGTTTTACCGTCGCGCGCGCCCTCCATGACGGCGGCGCTGATGAGGGCAATGGCCTCTGGGTAGTTGAGTTTCAATCCACGGGCTTGGCGACGTTCTGCCAAAAGTGCGGCCGTAAAAATTAGGAGTTTGTCTTTTTCGCGAGGTGTGAGTTCCATAACTTCATTTTCATGCAACTTGTATGCCTTGCGATTGTGCAGAAATTTTTCTCGCATTTCGCGTTAGCGCACGAAATGATGCGACAAAGGGCGCACAACAGTGGTGTGCGAACCATTTGTATGCATTTTCTTGGTGCTGATTCATTGGAGATGAAGTGACCTATATAGGAGATGTATTCAAGCTCTGGGTGTAGATAGGTTGGCACAGGGCTTGCTAAGAGTTCTTCAGCGAGTGAATTGCTACCCGCGCTTACCAACCTTTTTTGGAGTTCAACCCATGATGAATCGTCGAGGAAATCTCAAAGCCCTGGCCGCAGCCGCAGCGCTGTCGGTTGGATCGTTAGTAGTTGTGCCCAATGCATTGGCACAAAACACGATCAAAGTTGGCGTATTGCACAGCTTGTCTGGCACGATGGCCATTTCTGAAACAGTTTTAAAAGACACTGTTTTGATGGCGATTGACGAGATCAACGCCAAGGGTGGCGTACTCGGCAAAAAACTCGAGCCTGTAGTGGTTGACCCAGCCTCCAACTGGCCTTTGTTTGCTGAAAAAACCAAGCAGTTGCTTGGTCAAGACAAAGTCTCCGTGATCTTCGGTTGCTGGACTTCTGTGTCACGCAAATCAGTGTTGCCAGTCGTTGAAGAGATGAACGGCTTGTTGTTTTACCCCGTGCAATACGAAGGTGAAGAACTCAGCAAAAACGTGTTCTACACAGGTGCAGCCCCTAACCAACAAGCGATTCCAGCGGTTGACTATTTGATGAGCAAAGACGGCGGCGCTGCCAAGCGTTGGGTATTGCTCGGTACCGACTATGTGTACCCACGCACTACCAACAAAATCTTGCGCGCTTACCTAAAGAGCAAAGGCGTGAAAGACACCGATATCGATGAGAAGTACACACCGTTCGGTCACTCAGATTACCAAACCATCGTGGCTGACATCAAGAAGTTCTCCACCGGTGGCAAAACAGCCGTAGTCTCCACCATCAATGGTGATTCCAACGTGCCTTTCTACAAAGAACTCGGCAATGCTGGCTTGAAGGCCAAAGACGTTCCAGTTGTGGCTTTCTCAGTAGGTGAAGAAGAGTTGCGCGGTGTGGACACCAAACCTTTGGTTGGTCACTTGGCAGCATGGAACTACTTCATGAGCATCAAGAACCCCACCAACGATGCATTCATCAAGAAGTGGAGCGACTACGCCAAAGCCAAGGGCATCGCTGGTCATAAAGACAAGCCTTTGACAAACGATCCGATGGAAGCTACTTACATCGGTATCAATATGTGGAAGCAAGCGGTTGAAAAAGCGAAATCTACTGACGTAGACAAAGTCATCGCAGCGATGGCAGGCCAAAAATTCACCGCACCCAGTGGCATCACATCGAAGATGGACGAGAAAAACCACCACCTGCACAAGTCTGTGTTTATCGGCGAAATCAAAGCTGATGGACAATTCAATGTGGTGTGGAAGACGCCTGGTCCTGTCAAGGCCAAGCCATGGAGCCCATTCATCGAAGGCAACGACAAGAAGCCTGATGAGCCTGTGAAGAAGTAATTCGCTTTCTCCTTGGATCAAATTGGGGGAGGGCAGTGCTCTCCCCCTTTTTTATGGAAATTTGATGTCTCGTTTTTTATCCCTTGTTTTGGTCAGTGTGATGTGTTTAGCCTTTGTTGGGCCCACGCATGCGTTAACACCTGAACAAGCGCGTGCCCTGAACCAAGGTGATGTCGATAGCCGAATCACTGCCTTGCAGCAAGCCTTGGCTGCACCTGACGAGAAAACTGCCGCTTTGTTGCAAGCGATGGCCGATGACGCTGTGAAAGTCAGTGGCTCCCAAGTATTTGTGATGCGCGACGCCAAAGCGTTTGATCCTGCAACAGGTCTAGAAGTTGTGTTACCAGCCAGCGCTGAAGATGTGATCAATAACAACCGCATGCGTGGCGAAATCTATGCAGCTTTGTCTGCTCTGCAATTACTAAGCCCTGATGTTGCCAAGCGCACAGACGCTGTGAAGTTGATGCTCAAAGAGCCTGACATCACCAAGTTGCCTATGCTCGAAAAAGCGTTGGCTGGTGAAACAGACAACGCGGCTAAAGCCCTCATGTTGCTAGCACGTGCTGCGATCATGATTAACAGCGATAAGCCGCAAGAGCGATTGGAAGCAGCCAAAGCGCTCGCGCAAAATCAAACGCCTGATACGGTCCTCTTGTTGAACCAGCGTTTGAGTCAAGAAGACAACAAGGAAGTGCGATATCAAATTGAGTCTTCCTTGCGTACCATCCAATCTGCACTGGGATGGGGCGAAAAACTAGGGGCCTTGTTCACTGGTATCAGCCTTGGTTCTATCTTGTTATTGGTGGCATTGGGCTTGGCTATTACCTACGGCTTGATGGGCGTCATCAACATGGCCCATGGCGAGTTGATGATGATCGGTGCTTATGCCACCTATGTGGTGCAAATACTTTTTAGGCAATATCTGCCTGCGGCTTTTGATTGGTATTTGTTGGTGGCCGTACCTACCTCTTTTTTATCTGCTGCCTTAGTTGGGGCAGTGTTGGAGCGCTTAGTGCTCAAACATCTTTACGGAAGGCCACTAGAGACACTGTTGGCCACCTGGGGTATCAGTTTGGTTTTGATGCAAAGTGTGCGAAGTCTATTTGGTGCGCAAAACGTTGGTGTTGAAAACCCTTCGTGGATGAGTGGTGGTGTGCAGCTACTCTCTAATTTATCGCTGCCCTACAACCGGTTGGTCATCATTGGGTTTGCTTTATTTGTTCTTCTGGGCATGGCTTTACTCATTAGCAAAACGCGCTTGGGATTGTTTGTGCGTGGTGTCACGCAAAATAGGCCTATGGCCTCTGCCTTGGGTGTACACACTGCGCGCATTGATACCTATGCGTTTTCATTGGGTTGTGGCATTGCTGGTTTAGCAGGCTGTGCCTTGAGTCAGATTGGCAATGTGGGCCCAGACCTTGGACAAAACTACATCGTCGATGCATTTATGGTGGTGGTACTTGGTGGGGTGGGTCAACTCGCGGGCACGGTCTACGCTGCAATGGGCTTAGGACTCATGAATAAATTATTAGAAGGCTTAACTGGGGCGGTACTCGCAAAAATTGCAGTGCTGGTGTTCATCATCATCTTTATCCAAAAACGCCCACAAGGATTGTTTGCGATGAAGGGTCGTAGTGCCGAGGCTTGATATGAGCAACTCGCCAACTATCCAATTGCCCTCTGCACCTGCGCTATTGAGCTCAGCTGGTTGGACTTTCTTTTTAGCCGCGGTTGTCTTGCTTTGCGGACTGGTGCCAATATGTAATATGTGGTTGCCTGTGGACAGCTTTTTCCATATGAGCGACTACGCAGTGGCATTGGTTGGAAAAATCATGTGCTACGCCATTTGTGCTTTGGCCATGGATTTGATTTGGGGCTACACCGGTATCTTGTCTCTAGGACATGGATTGTTTTTTGCACTAGGCGGCTACATGATGGGTATGTACCTCATGCGCCAAATCGGTACCGATGGAAATTACAAAAGCAATTTGCCAGACTTCATGGTATTTTTAGACTGGAAGACTTTGCCTTGGCATTGGACTTTCAGTGATAGTTTTATCGCGACATTGTTTTTGATTGTGTTGGTGCCTGGCGTGTTGGCATGGGTCTTCGGTTACTTTGCCTTTCGCTCGCGCATCAAAGGGGTGTATTTCTCCATCATCACCCAAGCGCTGACTTTCGCCGCTATGTTGCTGTTCTTTCGCAATGAAACAGGCTTTGGTGGTAATAACGGATTCACTGATTTCAAACGCATCTTAGATTTACCCATTGCAACATCTGTGATGCGCATGACCTTGTTTGTTTTGACGGCGGTGACTTTATTAGGTTCCTTCTTGTTTGCCCGTTGGTTGGTGCAAAGCAAATTTGGACGTGTTCTACAAGCGATCCGTGATGCGGAGAGCCGCGTGATGTTCTCTGGTTATTCGCCCACACCCTACAAACTCACAATTTGGGTCATCTCTGCCGTGATGTGCGGCATTGCTGGTGCTTTGTATGTTCCGCAAGTCGGCATCATCAACCCTAGTGAAATGAGTCCTGCCAATTCAATTGAAATGGCGGTATGGGCTGCAGTCGGTGGACGCGCCACATTGATTGGCCCCATCGTCGGTGCGTTCATAGTCAATGGCGCAAAAAGTTGGCTGACTGTGACAGCGCCTGAATTCTGGCTTTACTTTTTAGGCGCCTTGTTTATTGGTGTAACTTTATTCTTGCCTCAAGGCGTCGTGGGCTTTGTACAAAAAATATTCAGCAAACGTAAGTCGGAGGACACACCATGACTCCCGATCTGTTTGTAAAAGGTGCTGAGCGCCTTGAATTGCACAAAGCCAAGCTGTCAACAGATGTCACCTCTGGCGACAGGGGTGCGAGTTACGGGCGCATATACACCAGCGGCGAGTTAGACACTACGCATGGACGAATTCTTTACCTAGAAGATGTCAATGTGAGCTTTGATGGATTCAAAGCTATCAATCATTTATCTCTAGACATAGCACCAGGCGAGTTGCGCTGCATCATCGGCCCCAATGGCGCTGGTAAAACCACCATGATGGACATCATCACAGGTAAAACCAAACCAGATTCGGGACAGGTCTTCTTTGGCAGCACGATTGATTTGCTGCGTCATAACGAACCTGAAATTGCGCAATTGGGGATTGGGCGTAAATTTCAAAAACCCACCGTGTTCGAGCATTTAAGTGTGTTTGAAAACCTAGAGTTAGCGCTGAAGACCCATAAGGGTGTAGCGGCTTCGATGTTCTTTAAGTTAGATGGCGTGCAGTCTGACAGACTGCGTGAGGTCTTGGAAACTATTCACCTTACGCAAGACATGCGTCGCCAAGCGGGCAATTTGAGCCATGGCCAAAAACAGTGGTTAGAAATCGGCATGTTGCTGATGCAGGACCCCAAACTGTTGTTGTTAGATGAGCCTGTGGCTGGCATGACCGACTTTGAAACCGAGCGAACCGCCGAGCTCTTTTTGTCTCTCAAAGGTAAACACTCTTTGATGGTGGTCGAACACGACATGAGTTTTATCAACACCATCTCAGACATCGTCACCGTTTTGTGCGACGGCTCTGTCCTCGCGCAAGGTACTTTGGCACAAGTGCAGTCGAATGAGCGTGTGATTGAAGTGTATTTAGGCCGATGAATTCAAAGTTACAGACTATGTCACTGCTTCAAGTTTCCAATATCAACCAATACTATGGCGGCTCGCACATTCTGCGTGACGTGAGTTTTGAGGCGCGTCTAGGCCGCATTACCGTTTTGTTAGGCCGCAATGGTGTGGGTAAAACTACGCTATTGAAATCGCTGATGGGCGCTGTGCCGATTCGCAACGGCAGCATTACCTTTGATGGACAGTCGATTGAAAAATCCGCCCCCTACGAGCGCGCCCGAGCTGGCATTGGTTATGTGCCCCAGGGTCGAGAAATATTTGCACGATTGACGGTGGAAGACAACTTGCGCATGGGGCTTGCAACGCGTCCTTCAGGTACCGATATTCCAGCAGAATTATTTGAGTTGTTTCCCGTATTGAAGCAAATGCTGCATCGTCGCGGTGGTGATTTGTCTGGCGGTCAACAACAACAACTTGCGATTGCAAGGGCCTTAGCCTCAGGTCCCAAACTATTGGTGTTGGATGAGCCAACGGAAGGTATTCAGCCCAGCATCATCAAAGACATCGGCCGTGTCATTAGGATGCTGGCAGGCCGAGGTGATATGGCCATTTTGTTGTGCGAGCAGTACTACGACTTTGCTGAAGAATTAGCAGACGACTACTTGGTGATGGAGCGCGGTGAAGTTATCGCAACGGGTCTTGGTAGCGAGATGCAAAGCCAAGGTATTCGGCAATTGGTATCTATTTAAGCTTACATGGACCAGATTCGTGGGGGTGCATCTTTTATCTCCCACAAGCCGGTTCGCCAAGCAGCCCATACGGAGCGAAACAATATTTGCGTAGGCTCTACCAAAGGCGATAGAGCGCGCATCACTACAACACGGGGATGAGGAGATGTCACCCCAGCAAACACTCCGTCAGTCTGACTTTCAGCTACCTCACGTGCAAGTGATAAGGCGAGGTCTCTTTTGTCACGTGTCATATCGCTACCGGTTGCAAAGACCAAGGTAGCAGTGCAACGGTGATTAGCAAGCCCTAAAGGACCAGACATCAGGCGCTGGTCACTGGCATCGAGTAAACAGCGCTCTAACCAAATGTTTTTGATCTCCATATGTTGCTGCAGTTGGCCTTGCTCAAATGGCAGCGAAGCTGTGGGAAGGCCTAAGGCAGTGATGTCCCAAGCGATTAATTCACCGCCAGCTTTTATGTCAAAACATACTTTGTTTAAACCTTGGCAATTGTTATAAGCGATGGTCTCTAGGGGCAACCATTCGAGCCTAGCGTTTTGGCATACCTTGGCGACTACCTCTTGGGAAGCTAAACCCTTTTCGGTGCGATAAAAGCGCGTAGCCCCAGGTGTAGTCACCAAAGCATGTGCTTGCGGGTTCACCGTCAAGCGGATATCAATGCGATCCCCACCTACTAATCCACTTGGCGGATGCACTAGAACCGTGTGGCATATCTCAGGACCTTCTGGATACAAACTTTTAAGAACACGCAATGGGCCGTTGTGCACATGCGCTACATCCGTTCGGTCTGCTTTGCGTTGGTAATCTAGCTGCAAAGCAGCGTGCCAGCCGATCATAAAAGGTGCTTCATATCAAGAGATGTTATCGGTGAGTAATGCTGCGCAGAGAGTTAAATTTCATCAATTGGTGTTGAAGTCGCTGCGGCCTCTCCACTAGTGTCGGCAATAGAAAATCGTTCATTTGTGCGCGTGTAAAAGCTCGCACCAAAGCGAGCAATCGGTCGGTAGTCTTTTAAGTTGACACGCCATGCTGTTGTATCGATCAAGCCATCGCGCGCTGCCAGCCACTTAATGCGACCAATAAACACAAATCGGCTGGGCGTTTCGAGTTTTTCATGAAGTACGCATTCGAATGCGATGGGTGCTTCAGCGATCCGCGGAGGCGCCACACAATGGGAGTGTACTGGAGTTAGACCTACTGCCGCTAGTTCACTGATGTCTGAAGGAAAAGCTTCGCCGCATGCGTGCATTTTTTCGGCCATTGGTTCGTCTGACATATGAACAACGAACTCACCTGAGGCCAAAATATTAGCGGCTGTATCTTTAAGTCGTCCATCAGAAAGTCTATTGATACTCACCATCAATATAGGTGGATCTTCTCCAACCATATTAAACATAGAAAATGGTGCGGCGTTGGCAATACCGTTAGGTCCAAGCGTTGTGATGAGCGCTATTGGCCGAGGAATAATTAAACTCGCCATTAACTTGTAGCGCTGGTAACTGTTTATTTCATCAAAATTTACTTCAGTCATTACAGCATTTCCTCAATAGCGGATTAAGTTTGATAAGCGAAAAAAAAGCACAACCCAAGTTCTGAACTACTTGGATTGTGCCCCAGGAGTATTGACGGAATTAAACGATAACTTCAACCTTTGCGCGTTTGGCTACAGCAGTCCATGTATTGATTTGTGATTGAATAAGTTTGACAAAATCATCGCCTACAACAGGGGTCTTGCGGGCCAGTGTTTGGATGTCTTCTAGGCGTGAAGCAATGTCAGGTTTCGCCAGAATCTCAGGAACCAATGCGGTTAGCCTTTGCGTTATGGGCGCAGGTAGATTCTTAGGAGCAGACAAACCAAGCCATTGCGATCCTGTAAGTGAAGGGAGCCCTTGCTCAGCAAAAGTTGGAATGTTGGGCAATGCAGTAAGGCGTTGTGGTGTGGAGACGGCCAGTGCGCGCAGAGTTCCACCCTTGAGTTGGTTGACGTTAGTAGTTACAGGGTCAAAAACACTGTCAATTTGTCCACCCATCAAATCTTGCATAGCTGGAGCACTACCTTGATAAGGTACATGATCGTGCTGCTCGGCATTACCGTCTATCTTTAAAAGTTCACCGAACAAGTGGTTGGCCGAGCCAATACCCGAAGAGCCATAACGAAGTACTTTAGTTTTGGCGGCTGCAATGTATTGCGCAAGATTTTGATATGGAGACTTGGCGTTGACCAAAAGCAACATAGGCGCTTCTACAAGCATAGCCATGTGTGTAAAGTCACCGACAGGATCAAAAGGCATGGTGCGTCGGGTTGCAGTTGCGTAAATGTGCACGGAAGCATGGCTAACTAAAAGAGAGTAGCCATCTGCAGGTTGGCGCGATGCGTATTCAGTGCCAATCAATCCTCCTGCTCCGGGGCGATTTTCTACAAGTACGGTTTGGGAAAGAGCTTGCGAAAGATGCGGCGCCATCAGTCGTGCGATGGTGTCTACCAGTCCGCCTGGTGGGTATTGACAGATTAGGCGGACAGGTCCGCGAGTAGGCCAAGCAGCTGACTGGGCGTGAACCCAAGGAGCAGCGATGGAAGCAGCACCAGCTGCGAGCAATTCACGACGTTTCATTTAAACTCCTAAATGGTATGAATGGTTTGGTTAAAAAAATTTCCTTATTTCCCTCGGGACCTGACTAGCCAAAAAAACTAAGCACAACTTGTGCCATGCGATAGGGGCAGAAATCATTCGTAACAATAAGAATACAAAAGTAACAATCGGTCAAAGGTCTATGCATTTATTTGGGGCATTCGAAGAGTTGAATCCCATTTAAAACCTATTCATGCACCAAATTAGGAATAGAAAATTCAATGACTCAAGGGCAACTTCACAAACTTCTTTTTATTAACCCCAATACAAACGCTCAAACTACAGAGCGATTGCGAAAGTCTTTGCAAAGCAAAGTGCCCAAGGGATTTATTTTAGAAATGCGTACTGCGACTTTTGGATCGCACTACATAGCATGTGAAGCTAGTCACGCAGTAGCAGCTTATGCAAGTTTGCAAGTTTGGGCTCAATACCTGAATACCTCCCATGATCCACTTGATGGGGTGATCATTGGGTGTTTCGGAGATCCCGGTTTATTTGCTTTGCGAGAAGTTAGCGCATGCAGGGTGACGGGTTTGGCAGAGGCTTCATTCATCTTGGCAGCGCAGTATGGGCCATTTGCCATCGTAACTGGCGGAGATCGTTGGAAGCCTATGCTTGAGCGATTAGCCAAAAGTCTTGGCTATGGAGATCTTCTGCGTCACATTGAAACAGTTAAACCTACTGGGTCAGAGCTACAAGCCGACCCCGATATGGCAATTCGCTGCTTGGGTGAGGCTTGCTTGAAAGCAGCTGAGTACGGTGTACAAAGTGTGATCCTAGGTGGGGCTGGGCTTGCAGGATATGCACAAAGCTTGAGACATTTATGCGACCTGCCAATCATCGATAGTGCAGAAGCTAGCTTAGAGGTGATGCTTCAAGGAGTTTCACCTCCGCCTCAGTTTTCACGCAACGGATTCTTTGCTAACTGGAGCAACATGACACCGGAAATTATGAAAATTCCAAGTCGATAAAAAGCTTGCAGCACATAAAAAGATACTGTAAAAATCTTTAATTAAAGGGGCGTGTGAATTTTCACTGGCTTCAATAAATCTATTACATGTAATACAGGGGGCAAACCACGTGCGCGGGGTGGCTCGACCCCTGGGTTGGTGTGTTGTTCATGTGAACCTACGACTAGTCTTCTGTCTTTTCACCGACGGACTTAAGTGGGAGTCGAACAAACGCCGTTTCTAAAGGCTAACTGGCTCCTCGACCTGGGCTCGAACCAGGGACCTACGGATTAACAGGAAAACAGGCTCGTCGAAAACCCTTATAAATCAGTGACTTATAGGCGTTTTTAT
>Ga0247831_1006036_pt1 | contig 14634 bp, 14 predicted proteins | sample LaCruzMarch2015__9_FD_192406 | JGI IMG/M metagenome (GOLD analysis project Ga0247831, IMG submission 192406) | Freshwater microbial communities from meromictic Lake La Cruz, Castile-La Mancha, Spain - LaCruzMarch2015_1m | ecosystem: Environmental > Aquatic > Freshwater > Lake | place: Spain...
GAAAGTACAAACCTTCTGTCCTAGAAATGGATGACATGGCCAACATTACTCCCAATAAGAGGCCTAAGTCTAAGCGCGAGGTCGGTCTGGTGCAATCGCATCAACTGGAAACGCCCATGAAAATGCTTTTAGAATCGGGACTTTACCTCGTCGCAACGCCGATTGGTAATCTAGGTGATTTCACGCCACGCGGGGCCAAGACCCTAACCGACTGCGATCTCATTTTGGCCGAAGATACCCGTGTAACCAAGCGATTGATGGGGCTGCATGGCATTAGCGGCAAAGTTTTACGCTGCGACGAATCGGCGACTGAAACAGGCCTCGCACAGGCACTGAAGATTCTTGATCAAGGTGGCTCGGTCGCCTTCTGCTCCGACGCGGGCACCCCGGGTGTGAGCGATCCGGGCGAGCGTTTGGCCCGTGGCGTCATAGACGCTGGGCACAAAGTTCTGGCAGTCCCCGGCGCGTCTGCCGCCTTGGCCGCCTTGATTGTTTCAGGCCTTCCTTCCGCCCGGTTTTTCTTTGCCGGCTTTGCCCCCGCCAAAGCCGGGGCTAGAGCGGACTTTTTCCACGAATTTGCCGCCATCCCGGCCACGTTGATTTTCTATGAGACCGGGCCGCGTCTGGCAGAAAGCCTGAGCGCTATGGCCAAGGTTTTCGGTGACCGGCCCGCTTGTGTCGCCCGCGAACTGACCAAGCTCTATGAAGAGACCCGGCGCGGCACCCTTGTGGAACTGGCGACCCATTATGGCGAAGCTGATGCACCACGGGGCGAGATTGTTGTCGTGGTTGGCGGAAAAAGCCACGAAACTCAGGCAGTCGAGGCACCTGATCTAGATAGCGCTCTGGAAGAGGCTTTGTCTCGGCTCAGCGTCAAGGATGCGGCCGCAGCCGTAGCGCTCCAAACCGGGATCGCTCGCCGCGATGTCTATAGCCGCGCCTTAGCTCTGGTTGCTGCCCAAAAGCGGGTCGCCTCATGAATTTGACCCAACGCGCCCTCGCAGAACGATCTGGTCGCTGGGCCGAGGGCTGGGCGGCCTTTGTCTTGCAGCTCAAGGGCTATGCGATTTTAGGGCGGCGCGTGCAGACGCCAGCTGGAGAAATTGATCTGATCGCGCGACGCGGCGATTTACTGGCTTTCATTGAAGTTAAAATGCGCCAGCAAACAAGTGATCCTGGCGAGCTCTTGCGACCTCGGCAGATGGCACGCATTGTCAGGGCGGCGACCGGCTGGACCGCAAGACGCGATTGGACGCAGCATTTCACGTGGCGCTATGATCTGATCGTTGTCACCAAATGGCGCTGGCCCAACCATGTTCGCGACGCTTGGCGCCCAGAAGAAGACCCAATGCTGGCTGGTCCTCGCTCTAGAGACAATGTGATTTCCTTTCGGGCGCGGCGCAAATGATCCCCAGAACGCGGCCTGATGCGGAAAGCGCGTTGAAAGTGTGCGCCAACATGCCGCTGGACCGCTTTGACCTGACGGCCTGTGCGCTCGCCTGCGCGATCCATGAGAACCCAGATCGCGAACTTTCCGAAGCCCTCAGCGTCCTCGATCAGCTCACTGCTTTAGCCCAACAACGAAAGCCCCAATCTGCATTGGCGCTCTCCCAACTGATTTTTGGCGAAATGGGGTTTGCAGGCTCAACCACAGACTTTGATGATCCCGGCAATGCCGACTTGATCCATATTTTGGAGGCGCGTGCGGGCCTGCCAGTTGGGCTCGGGGTAATTTGGCGCCATGTCGCCCGCCTGTCACACGCTCCACTTCATGGGGTGGATTCGCCGGGGCATTTCTTGCTGCGCTTAGAAGCCAGTGATGGGCCTATTTTTATCGACCCCCTTGCTGGCGGCGCGATTGTAGATGAGGTCGGCCTGTCGGAAATCGCCAATCGGGTTGGGATCAAGGCCTTGAGCGAGGCGATGCTCGCCCCGGTGTCGGACCGGGTGATGGCGGTGCGGCTGCAAACAAATTTAGCAGCGCGGGCGCGGGCTTCTGGCCAAATTGACGCTTGGTTGCGGGCGGCATTTCGTCGCGCTCTCTTGGCCCCCGACAATTATCAGGTCGCGCACGACTATTCCCAAGCTGCAGAAGCCGCAGGACAAATTCATATTGCCCTTGAATGGGCGCAACGGGCTAGCCAACTGCAAGGCTACACCCAAGCCGATCGCGACAGAACCCAAACTCTTCGCCAAAAGCTCAATTAGCGAGTTCATCCCGTGTCTGATTTACCTGCCTCAAAACCCCTGCGCATTGCCATTCAGATGGACCCGATTGAGCACGTCACTATTGAGGGCGACAGCACCTTTGCTATGGCCGAAGAGGCGCAAATCCGGGGGTATGAGATCTTTGTCTATCAGGTTGAGACCTTGAGCTGGCAAGAAGGCAAAGTAAGCGCTCGGGCCAAGCCTTGTAAGGTTCAACGCGTCAAGGGCGACCATGTGACGTTAGGCGACGAAGTGGTGCTGGACTTGGCGGAGGACGTCGATGTCGTCCTGATGCGGCAAGACCCGCCGTTTGATATGAGCTATATCACGGCAGCGCACCTCTTGGAGTTCTTGAAGGGCAAGACTTTGGTGGTGAATGATCCATTTTGGGTGCGGTCTAGCCCCGAGAAAATCGTCCCCCTCCTCTTCCCTGAACTCATGCCACCAACCTTGGTGTCGCGCGACCGCGAGACGATCAAGGCGTTCCAAGCAGCGCACCAAGATATTGTGGTCAAGCCTTTGTTCGGCAATGCTGGCGCCGCTGTTTTCCGGATTAAGCCAGAGGATGGCAATTTGGGTGCCCTGCTCGACTTGTTCTTCACCACCAGCCGCGACCCCGTTATGGTTCAGGCTTTTGTGCCCGGCGTGTTTGAAGGCGATAAGCGGATTATCTTGGTCGATGGCGAACCTGTGGGTGCGATCAACCGGGTTCCCAAGGGCAATGACATTCGCTCGAACCTCGCGGTCGGTGGTACCGCTCATCCGGTTGATTTGAGTGAGGCGGATCTCGCGATTTGCCGCGCGATTGGCCCGACCTTGAAAGAGCGCGGCCTTCTATTTGTTGGCATTGATGTGATCGCAGGCCGCTTGACCGAGATCAACGTTACTTCGCCGACGGGCGCTTTGGCACTGAAAGCTTTTACTGGCGTCGATGCTGTTTCGCTAATGTGGGACGCTATCGAGCGTAAATTGAACTAACCTTTACTCTACGGTTGGAAAGTTATTCACAACTGTCAGGGGTGAGAAACCCCAATTTAGCGCCATAAATTGTCTTTTGTTCTTTAAGTGTTCGTTATACGTTCTAATTTCTGGTTTGAATGTGGATAGTTCGGAAGCGAAACGATGGTTGCTCGATCGTTTACTTGGACCCTTGATGGAGCCGAGGCACCCTGAGTTGACGTTAGGGTATAGATAACGGACACTAAAGCAAGCCATTATTTCTCCGGTGTCGGTTTTGTAGACAAGGTAGGAGCCGAAAATTGGGAGCGCATGGTTTCTTCGTTCGCGGCCATTGGCCTGACAATTTCCGCAAAACGCGTGCTGGTCAATTTAGCGCTTGCGGACTTGCCCAAAGAGGGCTCACATTATGACGCGCCTGACCCAGGTCTCAGTGAAGGGGCTAAAAATGCCGGCAGAAGGTTGCGGCTTCCTGTTTAAAATTGCTCGATTTGGTCAGGTTTGTGGCCTGCCACCAAAGGAAGACAAAACGCTCTATCATCAAAATCCTCAGATACGGGGAAGGTTCAAAGATTTCGATCTTCGCTCTTTGGCTCTTGAACGCTGGGGACCGGCTTAATTGTGCCTGCCTTAAAGCCGCGTGCATGGAGTTGGCGTTGTCTTTGAATTCGAAGCTGCTGGATTGAAGCGAGCAAGGTCTTATTGGCTCTGCCACGATTGCGGCTTTTGCCTTTGCGTTCAAAACCGGCGCTGAGGATCAGACTTGCCCACAAAACCATGCCAACACCGCCAAGTGAAAAGGCTGTGGCCTCCGCAAACAGGCTTAAGGTAAAAATAGCCGCAGCGGTTGTGGCCGGCAGGCCAGTTGCGCACGCGCTTACCACCAAAAATATAAACAAGCCCAACCAGATAGGAGCTCCCAGAAAGCCGGTCTCTTCAAAAATGGCTAGATAAGAGTTACCTTTGTCGAACAATACTTCAGAACCTCCAACACTACGAAAGGCTTCGATAGATTGAGCTTCAAAATCTGGATCAATTAGGCGCGGATCTGATGGGACCCCAAAGCCAATCCCAGTTGCGGGCTTTGAGGCAAAATTGTCGTAGGCTCGATACAATGCAAAGGCTCTTGCGTTACCATAAGCCTCTTCTGTCATGACTTCTTGGCGGGATTGCGTGCCGATATATTGTTGCTCTTCAACGGTCGAAGCATAGATTAGAGAGCCTATTGCCAAAGAGGCAAGAGCCAGGCCCTGGCCGATTTGTAACGGGCGCTTCATTGCGTCAGTGAGCCTCAGGCGTGCTTGGCTGGCGAGTGTGGCTAAACCGGCAAATAGACCGGCGATTGCCATCGAGGCGAGTGCTGTGCGCGTCCAACTCATCCAAGCCAAAATACAAATTGCGATGAGAAGGACAATCCTGAGCCAAAGTGGAATTCGGCTGGCAAAAAGGATAAGAGGGCTAGCGGCCGCCATCATCATTCCCAGGGTTTGCGGGTGCCAGAATATGCCTTGAAAATCTATGATGTTGAGTTCACGGCCTGCCCCGGTCATCATGATAAAATAGGATCCGATGATTATTGTCGCCATTGCGCCACCCAAAGCATAGGGGGCTTCTTTGGCGGCACACGCGCTTCGATATCTATTATCCAGCCAGAAAATCAACGGAGCAATTGGCACCACAAACTTCCAAAGCGCATCCAAAGTCGTAGGTAGCGAGGTTGTGGTAAGAAGTGACAGGAGCCCGCCAAGGCTGACACAACCGAGAAATACATAGCTGAGCATCCCAGGCCTTAGGTTTCGACGCACGACCAGATCGCCCATGAGAAGAAGGGGAGCAGCCAGAAGAGGGGCTTGAATGAGAGCTGGAGATGCGACCTGTCCAAAAACCGCTGGATTTGCTGAAGTTAGAATAGCCGAAAGAGGCGCAAGCAGCACCATAGCAATCCCGGGCCTGAGGAGGAGCAGGCTAAGTGCCAGCACTACTGAAGCCGAAGCCAGGGCATCGACAAATAAAAGTCCCAATCCAGCCGCCGCGATTAAACCGCCGCGCACGAAAACGCCAAATCTGGTCTTGGCTTGAAAAACGGTTAGGGCGCGATTGGACGGCTGTCGCGAAGACTTACGGCGCGAAGATTGGTCCGATTGTGCTGACTTGGAGCCTTTCAAGGTCGAACCAGGCGCATTGGATCTCCGGCGGCGCCTTTTGGGTATTTGGGTGACAGGAGACTGGGACGCGTCTGGGGCGCTTTGATGAAGATCTGAGGGATTGGTTTCACTTAAGTCTGACGGTGCCATCGAAATACACAACTAAATGCTAAAGGAAGACCAATACCCAATCGAAACAAGGCTGCGACCAAGCAGGCGTAGAGCGCTAAAGCCAAGCTTGGAGGCCAAAGCAAAGCCACACCGATAAAGATGACAGCGGAAATAGCATTGACATAGGCCCAAGTCCAATAGCGCCCGTCGGCCTGCACGATGGGTCCGATTGTCGCGATCGGACAAAGGCAGAAAAGAAGTAACGCTGCGAGGGCAGAGGCCTTAAAAATCGTGTTGTTATGCTCGGTCAAAACTTCAACACCTAGCGCATCTATCAACATGGGTCCCAGAAGAAACAAGCCAGCGCCGCTTAGAAAGCCCCATCCGACGCCACCGATCAGCGCGAGGACCGCAAGCTTTTTGCGCGCTTGTTCTCTCCAGGCGATCAGGGGTGGTGCGAGTGCTATGCCCAAAATCTGGATCGGGAATAGGCCAGCGGCAATCAAAAGCATCCAGACACCATAAATCCCGGCACTGGCTGGCTCTTTGATCGCGGCAATAACCAGGGCAATTGCGGGTCCTGCCGCGCCGGCTGCCCCATTTACAAGACTTGGGCCCAGGACCCCTTGTAGCAGATGAATACCATTAGGGTCTGTCGTTTTCCAAAGCCTCAAAAGAGCCCCAAAACCCCCTATTGACCTGACATAGATCAACCAGGACAAGAAATTTGCCAGCGCCAAGCCCCAAAGGGCAGCTTCAACTGTTTTCCCCCAAAAGGCTCCAAGCCCAACAGCAAGAATGGTCAAGAGGCTTTCGCTTAAACTTGCAAGCGAGAGAGAATTTATGCGCCTGGAACCCCAGAGGAGCGCTCCAAGGCAGGCATTTTGCGTGCTAAACAGCCCCGCCAATACGATGGCCAAGATGAAAGTGCCACGATAGCCAAGCGCGATAAATAATAGTCCAAGGCCAATTGGCACCAAGAGGCAAGCCAGGAAACTTTGACGCAGGACATGGGACAGATGCGTGTCGGTTGTACCAATTGTTGGGTCTTCAGATAAATCCTGTGCAGGTTGATTGGCGCGTGCAACAAGGGCTTGGGCAGAACCGGCAAGAATAGCCACAAGTCCACCCAGCCAAGCCAGTGCGATAACATAATGACCATATTCTGGGGCCGGCAAGATTGCAGCTGCTGCCAAGCCTGCACCAATGGGCCCAAGGCGTGCTGACATCATCCATATGGCTGTTTTGGGGAGAGCTAAGGAGGAGAGTCGGTGTGCCTTCATAAGGCCTCTATGCGGCTATAGGCGATTTTCAACACAAAGCTGGACAAATCGACCAAAACATCGGCCTTTTTTAATTTCAAATAAAGGGTAGTGTCATAATCAGAGAAAAAGAAAAAGGGAGGAGCACATGGCACATTCACAACGGCGAAGTGCGAAGACCCCGCCAAAGCTTGGCGGAACGGACATTGGAGAGACAGGGAAGGAAGCTGTTTCAAAAGAAGACCTTTTAAATCTGGGCCCGGCAGCTGTTTTAGTTTCTCAAGGCGGCGTCCAAGTCGCAGTCTCACAATTTCGACCATCTCCTGCCTTGGACTTGCAAGCCCAGCTTGAAGCCGAATTGGTTTCATCTTCGGTTCGCGATGACCAAGCACGTTTGCCTCTAATTTATGGGTTATCAATTGCTTTGGCATTTTCCCTCATGTCCTGGTATGCCATAGCAAGTCTCATCGGGTATCTTTTTAACTAAGCCTCGGCTGCTTGTGCATCAATAAGATACGGGTTGTTTTATAGGGCCTCCTACAAGGGCCGTCGATTTTCTTGCGTGAAACAAGGCTTTGATTAAGCCCACTCTTAGCTAATGTGGCTGCCATTCCTAAAGTCCATCCATGGCCCGCCCACGCTGTTCTTGGCGTTTTTGTTCACTCGGTGTTGGTGCCACAAAGCTTGGCCTTTTGGGCAATTCGGTTGGGACTTGATATTTTGGCAGGAGCGTTTCGAGATCGGGTTCTGGCATGAGGCCATTTGGACCTGGTTTTGGCAAAGGTGTGGGCGTGCGAATGGCGTCGCCGGTAACGGTTGCGCCCCGTGCAGCTTCAGATTCCAAACGGGCGCTGAGATTTGGATTTGCAGCATAATTGCCTGCGCCAAGGCTTGCCTGTCCCGTTGATGTTCCAAATGACCTCTGCCCGGCTCCTGTTGTCGAGCCGGCGCCTGTCATGGGAAGGGCGTCACCACTTACCGAGTTGGCCACATTAAAGTTTGAAGCTTCGTCAACGAGGGTTTGGTCAATTTCTGCTAGTCCCAATTGCGGTGCCGTGAGTGCGGCAAGCTTGGGCCATGCTTCTTTGCCCTCGTAGCGGACGCCAAACGCTGGCGGGTTTCCCCCACCTCCGGTCCATGTATAAAAGATATGGGTACCAATTTGTTTCAGCTTGCGCAAAGTTGGTGCCCAATAGGGCGCTACCCAATCTGTATGGTAATGTGTCGCATGGCCGACTTCTGGCATCACAAAACCGTTCAATGCAGCGCTCGCAACACCTTGAGCGACCTGCCATGCCCGCCCGCTGGGCTTTCGGGACAAAGCACCATCGCAGGTAAAGGTAAACTGGCAGCCGGTGGGGCGTTGTGAGCCTTGAAACACAACCCCACATACAGAATGGGGCCATGCCGGATGGCGCACGCGATTGAGAACCACTTGAGCGACCCCATATTGGCCTAGAATGGGTTCCGATCCAGCCTCGTAATAAACAGCCAGAGACAAGCAGTGTTGCGCGCGTGCCGCATCAAGTTCCGTGGTCCCGGCTATAAAAAAAGGTGCGGCAGCGGGGCTGATCTCGGCAACAAAGGGCATGCTGAGGTTGATTTTCCGGGCTTCTTCCTTACTCACATCCTGATAGACGGAGGGATTGTTGACGGTCGCTTCAACATCAAAGTCTTCCATATTCCAATTTGGCTTATCGGTTCCAAAAGCCAATTCGAGCGGGTCATTAGAAATAGCCGGGCCCGATGGCGATTTTGAGTAAGCGTCCAGGTTTTTTGGTAATGCAATTTGTTGAGGCAAAAGGCTGCGCACAATAACAATGCCGGAGCCAAGCACCAGAACAAGCAAGCCAAGTAGGGTAGCAACTGCCGCGGGATTGAGTTTTCGGGCACGATGAATTGACGCTTGTTCGGGCGCTCCAGGACTTTGCATTACTCAACCTCACTAAGATTGCTGCCCAATAACCGATCTAAAGACCAATTAGAAGGACCTGCAGCGATGGTTGCAAGGCGTTACCGATCTAGAAATCGCGACGCGAACTGCTGGCAATACTCAAAAATTATCCCTAAATTTAAGTAAAGAACACCTATAAAAATTAATATTATGCTTTTGGATAAATATAAATAAAATTGTCTTGAATTCAAGCGCGTACATTTAAAATTTTTATGAGAATAATGCTTTATCCACAGCAAGGATAGAGCGATGTTCAGTAAAAAGATTTATGCAGTTTTGTCATTGCCATCTTTTGTATTTGCTTCGGCATGTACAACTACTCAGCCAATTCTTGATCAATCTAATAATTACAGTTCTGATCGCATTGCTTATTCAAAGGACACCAATATAAAAAATGGGTCAGGCCAGACAAAGTCGGCTGTAAAGTCGCCTGCCTCACCTGACACCCAATTGCGCGCTGGGCCTGCTTCGTCCTCTGGTGCTGGTACACAGCGCGGGCTTCGTAAACCGGTATCGACGGCCGCGACTTCGAAACGACGCGGCCTTGTAGGTTCGGCTATGGGTTTAGGGGCTTCAAACGCAGCCCCCGCAGGCCTCTATGACTTTTGTAACAGGCTACCACAATCCTGCGGGATCGAGCAGCCGCGCCTGGTTCGAACCGCAGAGACGACAAGAGAGACGACAAGCACAAATGATGGCTTTATGCTCGCAAGCTATCGCAGCGACCAGCGAGGCTATTCGATCCCGCGCAATGCTCAGCCGAGGTTCTCAAGCGCGCAACGGGCTTTGCCGATCATGCCGATTGCATGGACGTCCAAGACCCGGAAACTGGTCAATCGCGTAAATCGTCAGATTAACGGTGCGATGATTGGGACAACCGATGCGCTGGCGTTTGGTCGACAAGAATTCTGGACGATGCCTTTATCAGCGCCTGATCGTCCGCGTGGTCGATCTAAACCCTTGGCTGATTGTGAAGACTTTGCCCTTGAAAAGCGCAAGGCCCTAATTGCGGCTGGTATTCCCGAAGATGCTTTATATTTGGCGGTAGCGATCTCAGAATTGACGGGGCTACATGCCGTTTTGGTGATTTCCACATATGAGGGTGACTTAGTCCTGGATAATATGAGCGAGTGGCTGGTTGAGTGGTCAAAGACCAATTATGTCTGGATTAAGCGTCAAGCAACAACGTCACTATTTGATTGGGTCGTTGCGGGCGATCGGACGGCACCCAGACTTCCAAGGGCCGCACCCCAAGTGCCTCAGTTCGAGCAGGAAAATCCTCTAATCTTGGCAAGCTTGGATTTTGTGCCTGCCCAAGAATTTGAGTTGTCGACGGCTCGGGCAATAACTGCAAATCAGGGAACCGAGTTTGGCTCTCAAATGGCTTCCGTTACGCCGGTTGCGACATCTGAAACGAATACAATTCCACTGGGATTGCGTGGCTTTACCAGCGATATTGTGCCCACATTTATTCCAGCATGGAAGGCGACTTCTGGAGTAGCTTTGTCCGGTGAGGCAGCGCTTTTACGCGGGAAAGCAAATTCTTGGGATGGGCTCAAACAACCTGGAACCAAATCTGCTTTGAAGGGTGAAGCTGGTCCTGGCCTTGGACAGAAGCCTATTGAAGCCACGCCAAGTCATCAAAAAACCTATCAAAAACACGAACTGGTAAAGTCGGACACAAAATATACTTCGCTCTGGGCCATTAAGGCGCAGGCCAAGATACGAAGTGCTGTGTCTTATGCATCCATAAAACTGCCATCTGAGAGCACTTATCAAATGGCCGCATTTCGCTTGGACACAAGCAGCAATCCACGCGAGCAAAGTCAGCAGCTAAAAGCGGCTTCTGAGGGGGCATTTGAATTGTCCTTGTCTGTTACGGTTCGCGCGCCGTCTGATCCAGTCCAATTTCGGTCAACTCAAATTGGGACGCTCGTGGGCTATGACCAGGAGCAGTTGGCTGACTTTGCAAGACCGCCAATTACTTTGGACGGCATTGGACGCATGGGTTGGTCAAGCGATCCGCTAGAACGTGTCATGGCCTCCCTTGATTGAGATCACATCTTTGTAAGCCAATCAGGCCTTCAATTTGGCCGTCTATCGGGGTCGCTATTTGCGGCCTGAGACACCCTTGACATCTCGTACTGGCTAGTGCCTCAACACATCATGTTTGCTTGGCTCAAACCAAAACCGAATGTGTCTGCCCAAATTCCTGACGGACAGCTTATCTATGCGATAGGCGACCTGCACGGCATGTATGGGCTAGCCAAAGCCATGGTTAGCCATCTTCTTGAGGACGCACGACAGTTCAGCGATGCTAAACCACATTTGGTTTTCTTAGGAGACTATGTGGACAAAGGCGATCAGTCTGATGCTGTAATCTCACTTCTGATCGAGCTGAGCGCGCGTCGCGACATCACAACAACATTTATCAAAGGCAATCATGAAGATGCGCTTTTGACATTTCTCGACAATGCCGAGTTTGGTCCTCAATGGATGGCTTATGGCGGTGGTCCAACGTTGCAATCTTATGGTGTTTCGCCCCCAGGCAACCGGGCAACGGGCGAACTTTGGGAAGAAGTGGCCCAGAAATTTAAGGCAGTCCTCCCAGCCGACCATGTTGCCTTCTTACAAAGCCTGCCAACTTCTTGGGCTTTGGGTGGATATTTTTTTGTCCATGCTGGGATTAGGCCAGGCCGGTCGCTTGAGAAGCAAGAAGATGGCGACTTGATGTGGATCCGACGTGAGTTTCTCGATGATCGACGCAAATTACCTGCAGTGATTGTGCATGGTCATTCGCCGGATCTGGAAGCTTATTGCGACCATCGTCGCATTGGCATTGATACCGGAGCTTATGCGACGGGCAAGCTCACGGCGGCTCGCCTGTTTGGAAGTGATGTGGCCCTTTTGTCTGTCACACGGGAAAACATGTTGCCTTAGGTGTGTCGGCCAGGCGTGCGCGCTTTAGACCTCAGCGATTTCCATATCTTGGCCTCTTGATCTTGATAGGCTAACAAAGCGCATTCTTGGGTCGGGAACGCCAGTGCTCCGGGCCAAAGCACTTATTGGGTAATTAGAAGTTCAAGCTGATAGATAGGTGGAACGCGTGGCGAGTATTCAAGACGTACCTGAAGAGGGCTATTCACCGCTGCGACTAATTGGGGAAGCCTGGATATGGCCGTGTCTGGCTATGGGTTTACTCTTTCTTGCTTGCCTTCAAGGCGGCATGAGTGAGGCTGCTAGCACGCAGATTCTCACAATTCTAAGCGGCCTCCTCCTAATACTGCTTCTCTTTGATCCATTGTGTCGAGCTGCCTTGGTTCGGCTACCTAATTTGAGGCTGGCAGGCTTTGGCCTTATTTTTCTGTTTGCGCTCTGGGGTGTGCAGTTTGCGCCTGTGATGGTCTGCATGGGCAGTCCACCGTCTTGGGCACGGCCCGATATGGTCTCCATTGACCCGCAATGGGGATTTCGCGGGATCATTGGATTTGGTTCGGCGCTGGCCTTTTTCTGGATTGGCGCGCTGCTGGGCGCAGACCGGAGACGGGCGCGCGCTTTGGCTGTTATGTTCGGAGCACTTCTTGTGGGCGTCTTTATCCATTCGGTTGTGGATTATTGGCAACAAAGTCTCCAACCCCGCGACCCTGCAATACCTGATGTTTTGCGTCTGGATGGAGCGTTCCAAAGTGCGAATACGCTAGCTAGCCTTTGGATTTTGGGGCTTTTGGGTAGTGCAGGCTTTATTCTTGCCGAAATGCCAAGGCGAGGTGGGCGTGGTCGTTCGACGGCCCTTGGTGTCAGTCTATTGGTTGCATTGGTCTGCCTTTTTGGACTTATTGGCAGTCTGTCACGGGCGGGCACAGCGATCGGGGTTTTGATGCTGGGCCTATTGGCTCTGCTAGCCTGGCCTGAACGTCGCGTGTCAATTGCTTTGATCTTTTGTGCTTCTGTATTCGGCATTGCGACCGTTAGTCATTTAGGTGACAGGCTTGGACTTCCCATTCGCCAGGTCGATCTTATGACATCGTTGACAACGCGATTGCCCGAGTGGAAGGCGGCTGTCGAATTAACCGCGATGCGGCCATGTCTGGGTTGGGGCGTTGGCAGTTTTCAGCTGGCCATCGAGGCTGTCCGTGAAGCCCCGACCCAATCCTTGACGCTTGTTTCTGTGACACCGCACAATTTGTTTTTGCTCATCACCGCAGAAACCGGGGGGCTTGGCTTGGTTGCCTGGACCTTGCTGGGCGTCGGACTTACGGCGTCCATCATCGGGCGCGGCGAGCGTCGTCAGAACATTTTGTCGATGGGACTTGTTCTTGGGTTGGTTGGTGTATTGGTCCACAATCTTGTGGACTTCTCTCTGGCTGTTCCAGCCACCGCTTGTTTTTTTGCTTGCGTTTTGGGCTTCCTTGTCGGCAAGGCGTCAGACAAACCAAAGAAGCAAAGACAGCCTATTGGAGGATAGGCGGCGCATTGGCGGGATAGCGAGCACACTCGCGCGTCATACGACCAAGCCTTAAGCCGACAGCCATTTGAGCGCTCGGCGATCCAATTTGGGCGAGTTCCAGCGTTCGCTTTTTTCCTGAATGGACGCAGACGTCTTCAGCGTCATCCAGCAAAAGGGTCCGCACCGACGTGGACATTGCGTCCCATTTGCTAAGTCCCAGTGCAAGACGCCAGGGCTGGGTTGCCCCATCATGGGGTGCGAGCTCGTGCCAAACTTGGAGCTTTTCGGCAAATAGCAAATCTGGTGTTTCCAATTGTGCCAAAACGAAAGCGTCATGCATTCTAAGTGTGGGCCGCGCAGGTGCTGTGGCAATCGCTTCCTTGGTCAGGATGGCTGCTTTTTGAAGCGCATCGGGTGTTCCCAACCTTTGAAGGCGCACGCTTTCAAGTTCGAGAAGGCGCGCGTCGCGCGGCGGTGCAAGCAAGGCCTCAACGTCCTTGAAACGATCTTGGGCAAGTGGGTTATCGGGTTGGGCCTTAAAGACTTCAAGACCTAAAGAGGCCGCATCCGCGCGCAGGCTCAAGGATGCCAAAAAGACTGCCGGGATCACAAACAGGCCCGTCAAGATAATCATGATGTTTGGGAGGGTTGTATTTTTCATAGACATATTTTCTCAAAAGTACCGGCGGCCATAATCACTCTTAGATCGTGACGCTTTGTCTAGTCTATTTCAACCCTATTCCTACAAGCGCCCATAATCGCGCTCCAGTCAGAGGACGATACATATCGCGTACGGCTGCAAACTGCTCTTTAGCTGCTTGTTTGTCAGGCTGTGTTGCAACTTCATCTTACCCAACCGACTTAGCCCCAGCCCACCCACTTAGGAGGTTATAATAGATGGATGCGGCAACCAGAGTGGAGGATGTACATACCAACATCCGTGTGACGAGGCTAAGCATAGACATTTTCATGCCTCCAATTCTGAGAGGTCCCCAACCCGATCTGATTGGCTTTCCAGCCGGGTCTTCAAACTTCGATCAAAAAAATTTTTGGCATGAAGCTTGCCTTACAGGTTTAGATTATGCCATCACTAGCTCGTATCTGGTTTCGCCATTGCAGCTTCTAATTGAATTTTTTGTTTCTTTGAGCGGTGCCTTCAGATGAGCTACAGTCATAAGTTAAATCAATTGTGCCGATCGAAAGAAAATCTAAAAGTCGGTAATGTCTTGTTTCCGGCTCATTATGATACAGTGCATAGCGCTTCAACTTATCCGTTTAAGCGTGTGATGGATGTCATTGCAAGTTTTTTGGGCTTGCTGATTTTGGCTCCATTTCTGCTTTGCGTCGCACTTTTGGTGCGAGCAACAAGTCCGGGGCCAGTTCTGTTTTGGTCTGAACGGGTTGGCCGTTATGGCAAAGCTTTCATGATGCCCAAGTGTTGATTGTCGCCGAGAAGTGACCCGGTATTTTCATTGAGAATTGACCCGGGCTAAGTTATGTCTCGCGTTGCGGGTGTTGGGTCAAGAGGTTGGTTTTTCCTTTCTGACTTTG
>Ga0247831_1006037_pt1 | contig 14634 bp, 10 predicted proteins | sample LaCruzMarch2015__9_FD_192406 | JGI IMG/M metagenome (GOLD analysis project Ga0247831, IMG submission 192406) | Freshwater microbial communities from meromictic Lake La Cruz, Castile-La Mancha, Spain - LaCruzMarch2015_1m | ecosystem: Environmental > Aquatic > Freshwater > Lake | place: Spain...
CGGCCTCGCCGCCTCGCTCCGGCCCAAGGCCCTTGCCATTCGCTGCAACCGGGGACGGACGGCCTCCCGCCCTCCGTCGCCAAAGCGTCTTCAGCCGCCGCCGGAAGGGATAGTTTGGCGGTCGTGACCATGCCGGGGAACCTTTCAGACCGGTGGCGGGACGGCGGCCAGAATGCGCTTCAGGGTCGCCCCGACCATGCGGCGTTCCTCCATGCCCTCCGAGACCGGGCGGACGAGCGTGAGACGGTGCGCCAGCACGGGCACGGCCAGGGCGGAGATGTCCCCTGGCACCACAAAATCCCGCCCCTCAAGCAGGGCGCGGGCCTGGGCCGCGTGCTTCAACGCCAAGCCTCCGCGCACGGATACGCCCGCGCGGAAATCAGCCTCCGCCCTCGTCGCACTGATGATCCGCAGGATGTAATCGAGGACTGTATCCTCGATGAACACGTGCGTCGCGCATTGCTGCAGTTGCAGCAGGTCGGCACGCGTCACCACCGGGTCCAGCGCGATCGCATCGTAGCTGGCGCGGGCGCTGCGCAGGATCTCCAACTCGTCCGCCGCCTGCGGGTAGCCCATGTGCAGGCGCATCAGAAAGCGGTCCATCTGACTTTCGGGCAGCGGAAAGGTGCCTTCATAATCTACGGGATTCTGGGTCGCGAAAACCATGAAGGGCGTGCCCACGGCATGGGCTTGTCCATCGACCGTGACCTTGCCGCGGTCCATGACCTCCAAGAGCGAGGACTGGGTTTTGGGCGTGGCGCGGTTGATCTCGTCCGCCAGCACGATGTTGGCAAAAACCGGCCCTTTCTTAAAGACGAACTCCTTGAGCGCCTCGTCGTAGATCGCCACGCCCGTGACATCGCTGGGCAACAAGTCGCTGGTGAACTGGATGCGGGAAAAAGCACAATCCATCGAGCGGGCCAGGGCATAGGCCAAGGTGGTCTTGCCCACGCCGGGCATGTCCTCGATCAACACATGGCCCCCGGCGACCAGCGCGATCAATACCTGATCGACCACCGTGTCCTTGCCCTTGATCGTGCCGCGCATCGACCGACGGAGCTTGTGCAAGTTCTCACGGGCGGCCGTTAGGGGAAGGGCGGGGAGGGATTCACTCATGAGAAGACGGCAAACATGCTGCGGGGGATAAATTCGTCAACGAACCTCCCGGAAAAGCGAAGCCGCAGGGCGCCCCAACCACACCGCGCTATCTCGATAAAAACTCCAGCAGGCGGGCGATGAAGCGATTTACCCGCTCTTGGTTTTCCAGCACCATTTGCTTAAAAGAAGCATAATCAAGGGCCGCGCCCTCGATGCCGTTGGCATAGTTGTCCACCATGCCAAAGGAGTTGTAACGCAAGCCCAGCTCGGTGCAGAGATCGGCTTCGGGCGCGAGGGTCATGCCCACCACGTCGCCCCAGGCTTTCATCACCCGGATCTCGGCCCTAGTTTCAAAACGCGGCCCCCGAGTGTGCACATAGGTTTGCCCCGTGGCGACGGAGAACTCGGGGGCGAGGGCGGCCACGATCCCCGGCACGAGGTTGTTGGCTATGCCGGGCGCACCGGCCTGAAGCGCCTCGTCGTGATAGGTGGCCGGGGGCTGCTGGATGGCTACATAATCCGAGCAAGACAACAAAGTCCCCGGGGCGAGCGAGGGCCGCAGGGAACCGACCGAGTTGAACGACACCACGTCGCTGAAACCCAATTGGGCGAGCGCGGCAAAATTGGCCCGGGCGTTAATCGAGTGTGGCGGCAGCGGCGCGGGCCCGGCCCCGTGCCGGTTGAGGACCACTTGATCGCCGCGCGAACGCAGCCGGACCGCTCCGTATTTCGTCTCGACCGTGAAAGGCGCCCAATCCGAGAATAGGGGGGAATGATTAATGCTGGTTCCACTCACGAGGGCGAACTTCATGGAGCTGGGTTAACTGCCCGCGGTCTCCGCGCAAAACCAAAGGGAGCGTTTCACGTATTCTTTCTCCTGGGCTTGCTCGGTTTGGCCCTGGTTTCCGGCGGGTGCAGCACCCCGGGCCCCTGCCATGCCTACCTCTTCTGTCCGGCCAAGGAAGCCTGCGTGCGCGATCTTAACCCGCTCGAGCCCACGCCAAGGGCCGAAATCCCGGCTTTTGTTAAAAAAAGGGAACACGTAACCGGCCTCGCCTACGAACCCTACACAGACCACCTCTATATCCGGCTCTCCCCTGGTAACCGGGTCCGGGTGGTCGATCGTCCCGCCCGCAAGATCAAACGCGAAATCACGGTGGCTCGCCTGGGACCCGGCGGCCACGATTTCGCGATCCGTTCGCGAGACCGGCACTTCTTTTTTTCCGCCCCGGACTCCCCCGCCATCCTGGAGGCCAATCTGGAGGGAAAATTCAAAAACCACATTCCCCTCGAAGGGCTCGCTCAACCGGTGTGGGGCGTGGCGCTGGACAAAAGCACCGGCGAAATTCTCATCCTGGCGACGGAATACGCCGATCTGGTGCGTCGCCATGGGCCGGACGGACGCCTCCATTCCCAGCTAAAACTGGAGCAATCCGTGCGCGGCGTTTCCCTCGACTACGATCCGGAAGCGCGCCTATACTACGCCTGCCTCGCGGATGGTTCCGCCATCGGGGTTTTTGATGAGCATGGCCGCCTCCGGCGCGCCCTCCCCGCCGACGCCTCGTCGCGGGAAACCTTCATCGCGGTCGGGCCGCGCTCGCTCCTGCGCCTGTTTTAAGGGAGTGCCCCAGGGTGTGTCTGGTTAAGATCTCGGCCCATCGCCTTAGCGCTACGAGTAAAACGAGAAAGGGAGCTGGGCCGAGATCTTTCCCAAACACTCCCTAGGGAGCGGCCGCGCAAGCACGCGGCTTGCACGTTGCCAAGCCGGCGCCAACGTGTCCGTTTTTACGCATTTAACATGTCCACACCCGTCGAAAACGTCGTCATCATAGGCACCGGCTGCGCCGGCCTCACCGCCGCGATCTACACCGCACGCGCCAACCTGAACCCGCTCGTGCTTGAGGGCCCCCTGCCCGGAGGCCAGTTGACGACCACCAGCGAAGTGGAGAACTTCCCCGGCTTCCCCCACGGCGTGGATGGCTTTCAACTCACGCAAAACATGCGCGAACAGGCCACCCGCTTCGGCACGCGTTTTGAGCAAACCCTCGTCACGGCCGTGGATTTCTCGGTTTTCCCCCGCCGCCTGACGCTGGGCAACCGGGAGATCCTCGCCAAGGCAGTGATTATCGCCACCGGCGCTTCACCCCGCATGACCGGCATTCCCGGCGAAAAAGAACTTTACGGCGGCAAGGGCGTGACGACCTGCGCGACCTGCGACGGCGCTTTCTACCGCAAGATGGAAGTGGCCGTGCTTGGCGGCGGCGACAGTGCCGCCGAGGAGGCGCTTTTCCTCACCCGCTTCGCCAGCAAAGTCTACCTCGTGCATCGTCGCGACTCCCTGCGCGCCTCGAAAATCATGGCTGACCGCGCCCTCGCACACGAAAAGATCCAAATGGTCTGGGATTCCGTGCCCGTGGAGGTGCTGGGCGTATCCGAGGGCGCCGTCTCCGGCCTGAAGGTGAAAAACCTCAAAACCGGTCTGGACTCCGTGCTCCCGGTCAAGGGTGTCTTCATCGCGATCGGCCATATCCCCAACACCGGCCCCTTCACCCCCGCCCTCGAGGTCGATGCCGGCGGCTATTTTAAACCCGCTTCCGGCTCCCAAGTGCAGACCGGCATCCCCGGAGTCTATGTGGCCGGAGACTGCTCCGATCATGTTTACCGGCAGGCGATCACCGCCGCCGGCATGGGCTGCCAGGCCGCCATCGAAGCCGAACGCTGGCTCGCCGAACACGAAGGCTGAAAACCACGGCATACGCGCCCAGTCTTCTCCCTTGCCCGAACAGCCCCCGCGGGCCGGGCCCCGGGCGCTATTGCCGCACGATTTTTCAACCGCCCGCGGGTAACAGGATTGGCCCGCCGGACACCATCCCGTTGCCAACCCCACTCACCAAACTCGCCTAAATTGGGGCAAAACCATGACTTCGCCCCGCCCCACCGCTCAACCCCCGGACTTCACCGCCGTCACTAAAACCCTGGCGGCGGCGGGTCTTTTGCTCTGCAGCCTGCTTTGGGCGGGCTGGCTGAACGGGACGGAAGCACTGACCCGGTTTTTAGGGGGGGACCGTTTATGGAGGCCGCCTCTGGCGCTGGCTTTTGGGGCCCTTGCCGTGAGCCTGTGGTTGCGGTGCAGCGGGGACGAGGCTCGTCGCGCCGGCCAACGGGCCGCCTGGCTCGGAGTCTTGCTGGGCGCCCTGCACTATTTCGGGCAAAGCTGGCCGGCGTGGCCCGCCCCAGCGCACACCGGGACCCCGGCGGCCCTCGCGTTTCCCTCGGCCGCCACGCTGTGCGTGCTTTTGCTCGGTGCCGCCTTGCTGGGGCTCGACTACCGTGTCCGCGAGGACAAGCGCCCGACGCACGCTTTTGCCCTGCTGGCCGCCTTGATGGCACTCTTTGCCCTGCAAGGCCGGCTTTTCAGCTCCGACTCGTGGATGGGCGAAGGGTTTTTTCAGGATCTCTCCCTCGCTGGTTCCTGTGTCATTCTGGTGCTCGCCGTCGGCGTGCTCTTCTCCAGGAAAGGAAACGGAGCCCTCCAGATTCTCGCCAGCGAGGGCCCCGGCGGGTGCATCGCCCGCCGTTTGCTGCCGCTCGGGCTCGTCATTCCCCTGTGCTCGGAATCCGTCCGCATGGTGGGCGTCCAGGCCGGCTGGTTTGATGAGCCTTTCGCGCGGGCCGCGCAAAGCACCCTCCGGGTTTTCGTCATAGGCTATCTAATCTGGCGTGTTTCCGTGGGGCTGGATCGCTCGGATGCCCAGCGCCGCACCGCATCACGGTTACTGCTGGAGGAGGAAAAGGGGGCACGGGAGGCACTCGAATCCCTGCCCCAAATCGTCTGGAGCTGCGCGCCCGACGGCCAGTGTGATTACCTCAGCCCTCAATGGGAACGCTACACCGGCACGCGAGTCGCAGGCGGCCTAGGTAACGGCTGGCAACAACAACTTCACCCCGAGGACCGCGAGCACGCCCGCCAAAGCTGGGCGGCAAGCGCGGCCGCAGGCCGCCCTTTCGACAGCGAGCTGCGCCTGCGCCGTCAGGACGGCATTTACCGCTGGTTCAAAACCCGTTCGGAACCCCTGCGTGGCACCGATGGCCGGATTCGCAAATGGTTCGGCACCCACACGGATATTGATGACCGCGTGCGCGCCGAGGCGGCCCTCGCCGAGTCCAATGCCCGCACCGAAGCGATTTTCCGAGCTTCCCGCGACGCCTTGCTCGTCACCGACCAGGATGGCCGGATACTCGACACCAATCCCGCCACCAGCCGCCTCTTGGGCTACGAACGGCAGGAACTGCTCTCCTTCGATTTGTGCCGTCTGGAGCCAGCTGGCCGTCTGGCCGCCGCCGCCCGCGAACTCGGAAAGCGACTCGGCCGGGAAGGCGAACTCTTTGAAACCCGGCTCTCCGCCCGGGACGGCCAGACGATTGACGTGGAGGCGGCGATCGCCCCCCTGCACCGCGCTGGCGAGACCCGCCTGATTGCGGCGCTAAGAGATATCACCGGCCGCCAGAAAGCGGCCGAGGCCCTGCGCCAGGCCTATGAAGAACTCGAACGCAGGGTGCAGGAACGCACCTCGGCCATCGAGCGCAGCAACCGCGATCTGGAGCAGTTCGCCTACGTCGCCTCCCACGACCTGCAAGAGCCACTGCGCGCCGTGGCCGGCTGCGCGCAGCTCCTTAAACGACGCTACTCCGGGCAACTCGACGCCGGTGCCGACGAGTTGATCAACCACCTGGTCACGGGCGCGGTGCGCATGCAAAACTTGATCCAGGACCTGCTGACCTACGCCCGGCTCGACCGGCGGGAGACAACCGGCATCGAGGCGGACTCGGCCCTGGCCTTTAAAACTGCCCTCACCCAGCTGGAGGTCGCCATCCGCGAGAGCCAAGCCGCCGTCAGCCTCGAGGGCGACCTGCCCCAAGTCCGCGCCGACCGCGCGCAACTGGTGCTGCTTTTCCAAAATCTGCTGGGCAATGCCTTGAAATACCGCTCCACCGCCACCCCGCGCATACTCCTATCCGTCCAACGCAAGGGCAACGACTGGGAATTCGCCCTGGCGGATAACGGCATCGGTATAGAACCGCGCCACCAAGAACGTATTTTTGTCATTTTCCAACGCCTCCACGCCCAAGGCGAATACGCCGGCACGGGCATCGGTCTCGCCGTCTGCAAAAAAATCGTGGAAAGGCACGGCGGCCGTATCTGGGTGGAATCCAAACTCGGGGTCGGCTCCACTTTCCGCTTCACCCTGCCTGCCATCACGCCGCCATGAACACCACCCCGCCCGCCCTTGCGAAACGCGGTTCAAACTCGCGTCCGTTCCAAATTCTCCTGGTGGAAGACAACCCCGCCGATGATTTGCTGGCCCGTGAAGCCTTCCGCACCACCAAGGCGCGCACCGTCGTGCACCGGGTGGAGGACGGCCTCGAGGCCCTCGCCTTTATGCGCCATCAGGGTCGCTTCAAGGACGCCCCGCGTCCCGACCTCGTTTTACTCGACCTGAATCTTCCCCGAATGGACGGTCGTGAAACCCTGGCGGAGCTGAAGTCCGACCCCCGCCTGCGCAGCATTCCCGTGCTCGTGCTCACCACCTCGCAGGCGGAAGAGGACGTGGGCGGCGCCTACAGCCTGCATGCCAATGGCTACGTGCGAAAGCCGGTCAAATACGATGACTTCATCACGCTGGTCGCGGCCATAGACGCGTTCTGGCTCGGGTGCGCCACCCTTCCCGAGGAGATGCCCGCCGAGGCGCCCGCCGCCGCAGGCAACGAAGCCTGGAACCGCTTCAACAGCGTGCGCCTGCTGCTCATCGAGGACAGCGCCAGCGATGTCTTCCTGCTCGAATCCGCCCTCGCGGAATCCGATGCGCTCAAATTCGAGCTCACCCACGCCAGCCGGCTCTCCGCGGCACGGTCTTTGATGCGCAGGCACATTTTTGACGTCGTGATCGTGGATCTGGGCCTGCCGGATTCGAATGGCCTCGCCACCCTAAGAGAAGTGCAAAACCAGGGCGGCGGCGCAGCCGTGATCGTGCTCACCGGACTGGACGACGAAGAAGCCGGCCTGGCCGCCCTCCGCGAAGGCGCCCAGGATTTCATCGTCAAAGGTCAACTCTCCGGCCGCGCCCTGGTCCGCGCGATCCGTTACGCCCGAGACCGTCGGCGCATAGAAGACCAGTTGAGACAGGCCCAGCGCGACCAAACCGTGGGGCAACTCGCCGCGGGCGTGGCCCACGATTTCAACAACCTGCTCCAGGTTATCCGCGCGCAGGCGGAACTCCTCGCCCTGGGCGCCGCCGGGAGCCGGCCGGAAGTGGCGGAAAGGACCCGGCAAATCATCGCCACCTCAGACCGGGCCGCCAGCCTCACCCGCCAGATGATGACCTATGGCCGCCAGCAAAGAATGGACCTCGCCCCGCTCAATCTGAACGACGTGGTAAACGGACTGGAACCCCTGATACGTCGAAGCATAGGCGGCACGATCCTGCTGGACCTCGACCTCAGAAACGGCCTGCCCGCCGTGCGGGCGGATCTCGGCATGGTGGAGCAAGTGGTCATGAACTTAATGATCCATGCGCGCGACAGCCTGCTCGGCGGCGGCCCCGTCCAACTGGCGACTAGGCTCGCCGATTTTACCCGGCCCGAAACAGAAATTGCCCCCGTGTTTGCCAATGCCAGCGGACTTTACGCGGCCCTGGCCGTTACTTATCCCGGGCGCCCCCTCGGACCCGAGGAAATGCGGCGGGCGTTCGACCCCTTCGCCTTCAGCGGCGACCCCGGCTGCGGCACCGGACTGGGCCTGGCCATGGTCAGCGGCGTGGCCCAACGCCACGGCGGCGGAGTAGCCGTCCGCTCCAGCCCGGAAACCGGCACCGAATTCTGGTTCTACCTGCCGGCCATGAATGCAGCCGCCCAAAACACGGCCCACATAGACGGCAAGGCCTGCACAATCCTGCTCGTCGAGGACGACGATATCCTACGCAACATGGTGGCGACCGTCCTGCAAGGAGCGGGCCATCAAGTGGTCGAGGCTTCCTCCGGCACCCTCGCCCTGGACCAGTGGGAGAAAAATCAGGCCGGCCTGGATCTCGTGATCACCGACCTCATGATGCCCGACGGCTTGAACGGCGACGAACTGGGTCGCCGCCTCGCCACACTTCGCCCGGAATTGCCCATCATCTACATGAGCGGCTACGGGGCCGACGCCCTGACCGCGCAATGGATGCTCCGCGGAGGCGTGGATTTCTTGGCCAAGCCCTTTTCGGTCGACGAACTGCTCGGCCTGGTGCGGAGCAAGCTGGCGCAAACCGCCCTTTCGCCTACAGCCGGGCAATAATCGCATCCGTCATCTCCCGGGTGCCCACCGCCGTGCGCCCGAAGGCGATATCGCCGGTCCGCACACCATCGGTCGCCACCGCCGAGCGGACGGCCGCCTCGATGCGGGCCGCCACAGCATCGAGACCAAAACTGTAGCGCAACATCATGGCCACGGAGAGAATCTGCGCGCAGGGATTAGCGATTCCCTTGCCAGCGATATCAGGAGCGGTGCCGCCAGCGGGCTCGAAGAGGCCGAAAGGCAAACCCAAGGAATTTTTCCCCGTGCCCAGCGAGGCGCTGGAAAGCATGCCCAGCGAGCCGCAGATCACGGCCATCTCATCCGAGAGGATATCGCCGAACATGTTTTCGGTAAACAGCACGTCGAACTGATTGGGATCGCGGGCCAGCTGCATCGCGGCGTTGTCCACATACATGTGGGTGAGGGCGATGTCCGGGTGGTGCTTGGCGAAGTAAGCGGTGACCACGCGACGCCAGAGCACGGAGGTTTCGAGCACGTTAGCCTTGTCCACCGAGCAAACTCTTTTGCCGCGCGCGCGCGCGGTGACGGCGGCGACCTCGGCGATGCGCTCGATCTCGGAGGTCTTATAAACCATGGTATCGACCGCCTGCTCCTCGCCGTTCTCCAGCGTGGTGGTAGTCTTGGGCTGGCCGAAGTAGATGCCGCCGGTCAACTCGCGGATGCAGACGATGTCGATGCCCTGGGGAATGCGCGCGGACTTGAGCGGGGAGGCGTCGGTCAGATCGGCATACAAAAGCCCGGGGCGGATATTGGCAAAAAGGTTAAAAGCCTTGCGCAAGGGCAGCAACGCCGCCCGCTCCGGCTGCTCTTTGGGCGGAAGCTTCTCCCACTTGGGACCGCCGACGGAACCGAAAAGGATGGCATCGGCCTCGCGGCAAAGGGCGAGCGTCGAGTCGGGTAGCGCCTTGCCATGGTTATCAATCCCGGCGCCGCCAACATCGGCTAGGCCGTAGGACAGGGTCAACCCCTCCTGCTTGGCAAGGTGCTCGAGGACGCGGAGAGCCTCGGACATGACCTCGGGACCGATGTAATCGCCTGGCAGGACAGCAAACTTGAGGGTGGGCATGGTAAAAGGGGAAAACCGCCAACATGGCGCGCAGTCGGCCGCGCTGGCAAGCCGGCTTTGCCAGCGCTCAGGCGCCGCCGCGCCTGAACACCGCCACACCCGCCCCGTCATGGCCAGTGACCCAAGGCAAGGCCACGCTCGCCTTCACCAACTCGAAGGCCTGGCCCTCGGCCGAGCGCAGGAAAGCCGCCGCCACCGAGGCATTCTCCTCCGCATCAATCGAACAAGTGCTGTAAACCAGTCGCCCGCCCGGCTTGAGCCACCGCGCCGCGCCGCCAAGCAATTCGAGCTGTTGCTTCGCGTGCTTGCCAAAATCCGCCGGTTGCAACCGCCATTTCACATCCACGCGATGCCGCATCACCCCGCTGTTGCTGCAAGGTGCATCGACGAGGACCGCGTCAAAAGTGCCCGGCGCCATGCCCATGAGACTGGTGGAACGTCGCAAGTCACCCTCCACCCGCTTGGCCGAGACACCCGCCGGCACGCGCTTTAAGTTCTCCGCCAACCGCTCGTGGCGCGCGCCCGGCACGTCTAGCGCCACCAGTAAACCCTCCCCCATACGATCGGCCAGCGCGAGGCTCTTGCCCCCCGGCGCCGCGCAGGCATCGATAATCCTTTCGCCGGCCACCGGCGCCAGGGCCTCAATCGCGATGCGCGTGCCCGGATCCGCAAGATAAACCCGGCCATCCGCCAGGGCGCGAGCCACCTCGGACCAGTGGCCGCCCTTGACCAAATAATAGCCGGGCCACGGCGTGGACTCGAGCCACCCGGCCTCAGCCGCACCGGGTCCACCGGGCAAACGCCAGCGCGCGTGCACCGGAGCCGGCTTCAGATTCCACTCAAGCAGCAGGCGGGTGGCTTCGGCGCCAAATTCCACCAGCCAGCGCTCCACCAACCAAGCCGGGGTAGAATAAAAATCCGCCAGCACGGTCGCCGTGGCGATTTTACCGGGCGCGGCCTGGGCAGCCAACGCCTCCGCCAGCTTGCGCACGACGGCATTCACCAGCTTCGCCTCCGATTCGCTCGCCAAGGCCTTGGTCTGGCTGACGGCGTGGTGCCCGACTTTGGCCGCATGCCCGTCGCCGCCCCCCTCGATGAGTTCATAGCCCGAAAGCAGAAGAATCGCCATGACGCGGGAACGTGGACGCAGGCGCACCAACGTGGAGACCAGAGTCTCGATCCTGCCATAATGCCGGATGGCCCCGTAAAAGAGATTCTGGCACCGCGCACGAGCCCCTCCCGTGAGCTGGACCGTGTCCAGCAACGCGTCCGCCCGCACCTCCTCGTCAAGCCAGCGAACCAATAAGCGGGCCGCCACGGGCCAGGCATCGGGAGCAGGGGAAGCGGACGGGACGGAATCGGTTTCTTGATACATAAGGAAAAGGTTCTGCGCAAAGGCGGCCGCGACCCCACCAGCCCCCCGGGGCAACGCAACCCCCAAAACACGCCCGTCCCCGCCAGTCCTGCCAGTCCGCTGCTTTATCGCACCACCAGCACACCCCTCATCCCCAACTGGCAGTGCGCCGGAAAACTACAGAGATAAACATAGTCCCCCGGGGCCGCCGGAACCGTAAAGACCAAGGCATCACTGCCGCCTCCCCCGATCAGCTTGGTATGGGCGATGACATCCCCGGCTCGGGAGGACGGCACATAATCGGTCGCCTTGGCGCCAAGCGCCGCCTTTAAAAAAGCGGCCTCATCCGCGCCCCCGCGCAGTAACACCCAGTTATGTCCCATCGCTTCCTTGGGTGCCGAACCAAGGTTGACCAATTTTAACCGGATGACCTCGCCCGATGCCACCTCCAGGCGGGTGACACTGAATGCCATACCGTCACCGACCTCGATCCCCACTGCACGTGGCTTCTCTGCCGTCCCTTTTTCCACAGCCGCCACCAAGACCGGCTCTTTTTTCCCAACCGGAGCGGGGTGGGTTGCCGGTCCACAGCCGGAAAACACCAATGCCAGCGCCGCATATGGGAAAACGCATCCAAATCTAGGATTCATGACCCAGCCCTGCCGGCATCCGCCCCCCGGGGCAAGCCAGCCCGCCCGACTTTAGCTGTGCTATCGCAGCGAGGACCTCAGCTAATAACTCCTTTGCGCGCAACAAACGGCAAAGGAGGAGTGGAAAATACGCTGTTTGATTATAGCTTGATAACGCTGCCCGAGTCGGAACCCTCCGCCCTTGGTGCAAACCCACCTCCCTTTTTCCCGAAACACGACCATGCGATTCAGCCCAGTCCCTTTCCTGCGCCGCGCCGCCACCACCTGCGCCCTGCTCGCCCTGCCCGTCTTGCACGGCGGCTGGCTCTCCGGCCCCCAATCCACCTTCGACGTGAAGGGACCGGTCGCGCGCACGCAGCTAGACGTATTTTACGTCACCGTCTGGGTGACCATGATCGTCTTCGTGATCGTCGCCTCCATCTTGGCATACGCCACCCTCAAATTCCGCACCAAGGGTCCCATTGATAAAAACAGTCCCGTCCCCGACCAAGGTCACGGCAACCCCTTCGTTGAGCTCGGCCTGATCGGTGCCTCGATCGGCGCCCTTGTGTTCATCGCCGTCCCGACCCTCAAGGCCATTTGGTATACCTATGATGTCCCCGCGGAACAGCGGGCCAACGCCTACGAAGTGACCGCCCGCGGCCTGCAATGGTGGTTCCAATTCGAATATCCCGCCGAGCAGATTGACGGCTCCGGCCAGCTGGTGACCGGCAACGAGCTCGTCATCCCCGCCGGACGCCCCGTGCGCATCAATCTCCGCACCTCCGACGTGATCCACTCCTTCTGGGTGCCCAAGCTCGGTGGCAAAGTCGACATGATGCCCAATCGCGGCAACCACCTCTGGCTGCAAGCTGACGAGCCTGGCTATTTCTGGGGGCAATGTGCCGAATACTGCGGCGAATCCCACGCCGTGATGCGCTTCCGCGTCATCGCACTCGGCGCCGAAGACTTCGCCGCCTGGCTTGAAAATCAGAAGAAGCCCGCTCGCACCGTAGCACCAGTCGCGGACGCCCCCAAGGCCGCGTTCGCCAGTTACGACATGACTCCGAAGAAGCGCAATTCCCCTGGTTACACCGCCGCATTTGATGCCGACCCGATGGGCGCCTGGACCGCGCTGCAATTCCCCGAGAAGAACGAAGACCCCACCCTCATCGCTCAGGGTCGGGCTCTCTTTAAAGAAAAAAACTGCATCACCTGCCATAATGTCCGAGGGCACGAGGGCATAGGCGTAAACGCCCCCGACCTCACCCACTTCGGCTCTCGTAGCACCCTTGCCGCCGGTCTGTTGGAGAACAACAAGTCGAATCTCCATCGCTGGATCGTTGAACCCAACAACGTCAAACCCGGAAACAAGATGTATATGGGAGTCAATGGCATGGCCGGCTACATGGAGATCGATCCCGCCACCAAGGCTATGAACGGCAAGGCCCACATCGCGGTGAATGACACCGAGGCCCGCGCCATGGTGGAATACCTCCACAGTTTGAAATAAACTCCACTCCCTCTCAAAGTCCCGGTTCCACGCTCCCAGCTCCACGCACCCACCGCCATGGCCACCGCCACCCTCAAGTCCGCCCACTACACCGCGCCCCAAGCCGTCAAGCCCGCTACGCGTCCTTGGTTCTTCACCCGGCCCGCCGCTAAAACCGGACTGGTATCCTGGCTCACGACCGTGGATCACAAGAAGATCGGCCTGCTTTACGCCGTGACCGCCCTGTTCTTCTTCCTCGTTGGCGGCGTCGAGGCCCTGATGATCCGCGTCCAGTTGGCGGTGCCGAACAACACCTTCATCAGCCATCAGCTCTACAACGAGTTGTTCACCATGCACGCGACGACGATGATCTTCCTCGCCGTCATGCCGCTCTCGGCCGCGTTTTTTAATTACATGATGCCGCTGCAGATCGGCGCGCGTGACGTGGCCTTCCCGCGTCTCAACGGCTTCGCCTTCTGGGTCTTTCTCGTCGGCGCCATCGTGCTGAACGTCGGCTGGTTTACCCGCGCCGGCGCGCCCGATGTCGGCTGGTTCGGCTACGCCCCGCTCACGTCCGTGGCCTACTCCAGCCAGTTCGCCGGTGACTCCTCGACCGACCTCTGGATCATGGGCCTGCAGATCCTCGGTGTGTCCTCCGTGATCGGGTCGCTAAATTTCATCGTCACGATCATCAACATGCGCGCGCCCGGCCTTACCATGATGCGCCTGCCGGTGTTCACCTGGATGACGCTCTTCACCGCCTTTCTCATCATCCTGTCCTTCCCCGCCATCACCATTGCACTGGTGGAGCTCATGATGGACCGGTCCTTCGGCACCGGTTTCTTCGAGGTCGCCCGCGGCGGCATGCCCATCCTTTGGCAGCATCTCTTCTGGATTTTCGGCCACCCCGAGGTCTATATTCTCATCCTGCCCGCCATGGGCATCATCTCGGAGATTTTGCCTACCTTTTCGCGCAAGCCACTCTTCGGCTACCCCATCGTGGTCTTCTCCGGCGCGGTCATCGGCTTCCTCGGCTTCGGCGTCTGGTCCCACCATATGTTCACCACCGGCCTCGGCACCATGGCCACGGCCGCGTTCTCCCTCGCCACCATGGCCATCGCCGTGCCGACCGGCGTGAAGATTTTCAACTGGGTCGGCACCCTCTGGGGCGGCCAGATCTCCACCCGCACCCCGATGATGTTCGCCCTCGGCTTCATCTGGATGTTCATGATGGGCGGCTTTTCCGGCGTGATGCACTCCGCCGCCCCGGCCGACGCCCAGCAGCAAGACAGCTACTTCGTCGTCGCCCACTTCCACTACGTGCTGATCGGCGGCTCCATCTTCGCCCTGCTCGCCGGCATCCACTTTTGGTTCCCGCTGGTCTTCGGACGCATCGTATCGGAATTCTGGGGCAAGCTCTCCTTCTGGGTCATTTTTGTGGGTTTCAACGTGACCTTCTTCCCGATGCACTTCCTGGGCTTGAACGGCATGCCCCGCCGCACCGCCGTGTATGACGGCAACATGGGCTGGAACAGCGCCAACCTCACCGCAACCATCGGCGCCTTCATCCTCGCGATTGGCATCGGCACCTACTTCACCGTTATGGTATATACCTACCTTAAAGGGAAAAAAGCCACCGGT
>Ga0247831_1006038_pt1 | contig 14632 bp, 13 predicted proteins | sample LaCruzMarch2015__9_FD_192406 | JGI IMG/M metagenome (GOLD analysis project Ga0247831, IMG submission 192406) | Freshwater microbial communities from meromictic Lake La Cruz, Castile-La Mancha, Spain - LaCruzMarch2015_1m | ecosystem: Environmental > Aquatic > Freshwater > Lake | place: Spain...
GGGTTCGAACCCTCGTCCAAACGACGAGTTTTCAAGCTTTCTACATGCTTATTTCTCGATTGGTTTTCGATTGAAGGACGGACAAGAACACCCAAACCTTCAACTTAGCTACTGGAATTTCGCAAATGCTTAGTAACCTCACATTCACTAGCCCAATGGGATGAACCTCCGTATGATAAACCGAATGAGCAGCAGTTTATCGGAAGTACTTGTCTAACCTACTAAACTTCGGAAAGATTAAGCCAATTAACATTCAGCTAATTAAGCAGCAAGTGCGTATGACGTATTGTCAATTATTGTTTGTGACAAGATATTTAAGAGGTTCACCACAACCCTCTGCATGCTGACACTTGACTACCGCTATCGCTGTCAAATCCAATGTCGACCCCAAAGAACGTTTTTTAAGCGGACGGCAAAGTTAGTGGTTTAATTACTTAAAAATGAAACAAATTAATATAAAGTGTAAACAAATTGTAAAAATTAAAAGAACTTACTAAATTTATGATTTCATTTTCAATAAAAACACATGGAAGAATACGGTCAAATACTTTTGTTTGCAATGCCTGCTTTTTTAATTTTTGTCTTGGCAGAAAAATTATATGGAGTTTGGAAAGGACGAGATTATATGCCTTTTGATGACGCAATTTCAAGCTTGAGCTCGGGGATGAGCAATGTTGTAAAAGATGTTTTAGGCCTAACAATCAATATCATAAGTTATAAATGGTTAGTTGAAAATATTGCTATTATACACATTAAAGAAACAGTTTTACTTTATGCAATTGCATTTATTGTCATCGATTTTTATGGTTATTGGTCACATCGATTTGATCATAAAATCAACTTTTTTTGGAACGAACATGTCATACATCACAGTAGCGAAGAGTTCAATTTAGCTTGCGCTTTGCGTCAGCCACTTTCAGGAATTTTGAGATTTTTTAATTTTCTTTTGATACCAGCTGCTTTGGTTGGCGTTCCTGTTGAAATAATAGAAATCGTTTTGCCTTTACATTTATTCTTACAATTTTGGTATCATACACGCCACATTGGTAAACTTGGATTTTTAGAATACATCATTGTAACTCCTTCTCATCACCGAGTGCATCATGCTATGAACAAAGAATATATGGATAAAAATCTAGGTCAAGTTTTTATATTTTGGGACAGACTTTTTGGAACTTTTCAAGAAGAATTAGATGACGTCCCTCCTATTTATGGAATCACTCGACCGGCAAAAACTTGGAATCCATTTATTATAAATTTCCAACATCTTTTTTTAATTGCAAAAGATTCTTGGCGCGCTCCCAAGCTTTGGGATAAAATTCGCATTTGGTTCATGCCAACAGGTTGGAGACCAGAGGGATTTGACGAAAAATATCCTATTGAGAAAATTGACCAAGTTTATAATTTTAAAAAGTATAAAACTGAACTTCCAAAGCCATTATTTATTTGGAGTATCATTCAACTTTTTGTAACTCTGGCTTTTATTTCTCACCTATTTTCATCGATTGCTGCAATTCAAATTCCTGGTGTTTTCATTTATGGTTTCTATATTCTGTTTACAATTTACTGCTTTACAGATTTAATGGATCGAAATCGTTGGAATTGGATATTGGAGTTGATTCGCTTTGGATTTGTAATTGGTTTTTTCTTTGTAACAAGAACTTGGTTCGGATTAGGAAATAGTGTCTTTGCTTTTGTTATTGTTTACCAACTTATTTCTTTGTTGTTTAGCTTAAAATTCAGTCAGGTTTCTGAGAAATTTGTGACTCAAAAAAGTTAATTCTTTTACAATATATTTACTTCTCGTTCTAGGGTCACTCCAAATTTTTCTTCAATCGATTTAATAATTTCTGAAGACAAGCTATAAATTTGATTTCCAGTACTTCCACCGTAATTCACAAGAACCAAAGCTTGAAGTTTGTGAACACCAAAAGTATCGAAAGTTTTACCTTTCCAACCTGCTTGTTCAATAAGCCAACCAGCAGCTAATTTTCTTTTTCCATCTGAAGCAAGATAATTGGGGACATCAGGGTAATTTTTTTGAATCTCCTGTACAATTGATTCGTCCACAACAGGATTTTTGAAAAAACTACCTGCGTTTCCAATCACTTTTGGATCAGGTAATTTTGATTGACGAATCGAAATCACAGCGTTACTTACGTCGCAAATTGTTGGTTCAATAATATTGTTTTCTTTAAGTTCAGTTTCTATTGCACCATAAGAAGTATTAATTTCTGGCGATTTTGATAATTCAAAAGCAACACTACAAATGACATATTGTCCTTTAAAACTAGTTTTAAAAACACTTTCTCTATAACCAAATTGACAGGCTTCTTTGTCAAAAGTGTGCATTTCTCCTGTTGCAATGTGATAGGCTTTTAAATGATGAAAAATATCCTTTATTTCAACACCATAAGCTCCAATGTTTTGCATCGGACTTGCACCAACACTTCCAGGAATGAGGCTTAAATTTTCAACTCCTGCATAACCTTTTTCAATGCAATTCAATACAAATTCGTGCCAATTTTCTCCAGCACCTGCTTCAACAATTACATTTTCATCTGTTTCTTCTAAAATCTTAAATCCTTGAATTTCATTCTTTAAGACCAATCCATCAAAATCTTTAGTTAACAATAAATTGCTTCCACCACCAAGAATCAAAAGTTGCGAAAACGTATTTTCTTCTAAAATCTTTTTTAACTCAAAAGTTGATGAAAATCGAGCGAAACCAGCCGCAAAAACTTCTATCCCAAAAGTGTTGTATGGTTTTAAATTGACGTGTTTTTGAATCATTGCATCAAAAGTAAGAATTTCAAAAATACTAGCGTTTAAAATAACCTCTGTCGGTCGGTTTAATTAAGAAAAACCATTGAAACCATTTCAAATGATGTGAACGTAAAAATCCTTTTTTCGATTTTTCCCACTCTTTGGGAATGAAAACACGCCCTCCTTTGTTAGGATTTAATTTTTCGATTCCTTTTAAAGGTGTTTGTGGCGCAATTCCATCTTGAAGATAAATCACGTCACCTTTTGGTTGATCCATGTTGCTACCGTATTGCCAAACTTCTTCAAATTGATTCCAATCAGTTCCCTGCAAACCTCCACTTTCAGGAGCAATCGCAAGGAATTTTCCTAAGTTAATGTAAGGTTGAACAACTTCTAGAATTCCTAAAGTATAAGCATAACCCATACTGTGATTGACAAAGTCAACAGTAACTTTTTTATCCAAAAGTTGATTTTCGTTTAAATAGTTAAGTAATTTTTGACCTGCTATTTTACCGTTTTCAATACGAATTTTAAAACCAATTTCATTAAATTTAGTATTCAAAACCCAACGACTTTTTCTGGAAAACCAACAAAATCGTGAAAAGAAATAAGCTTTCAAAAAACGAGCGTTTTTGCGGTGCATCGAGGTTGAAACAGGATGATGTCCATCAAAATATAGCGCTTGAACTGGCTGAAATCTACTGATAATTGTGTCGTCAAAATTATACCAGTAACCCGTTTTATCTTTTAATTCTAAAGAGTTATCAGTAGTTATTTTATTGAATTTTGGTCCACGATTGCCGTTAACAAAAACCATCAATCGAATTTGATTAGCTGAATTGATTGAAGATTCTTCGTTTTGGCTCATTACTTGAACAGAAAAAAATAATATGAAACAAAGAAAAAGTTTATTTCCCATATTGATAAAAAATTCCTCCAGCGAAAGGTGTCCACAGGCAAGCTTTTTTGTTTGCTGCTTTCAATCCACTGTTTATCCATGAGTTGCATGTTGTGAAAACACTGTAGTTATTCTTTGCTTCGTAATAGGCGTCATTTTCACCCATTACTGCTTTTATTCGTGGTTGAATAAAAATTGCTTGATTTTTCTTGTTTCTGTACAAACTAGCTTCGATGTATTTAACCAACTTACGATACTGATTTTCAGAAAGTTTTAAAGAAATGACAGGTCTATCTGAAAGTATGTAATAATAATAGGTTGCATGAATGGATGATGAACCTAAACCAGCCATTGCTGAAATTGCAGTTTTAAAGGTCAAATCAGCCCAAGTTGGTGTGTTCATATAAAAATTTTTATCGCCCCAACCTATTGCAATTAAAGGTGTTGTGGTATCTTTTGCATTTGTATTTTCATAGGGAAATTCTTGGCTCCAATCTTTAATTTTTGTTTTGACAGGCACCACAAAATCGGTGTGAACTCCAGATTTCATTAACCAAATTTCAATCGAAGCATTTTTTTCATTTTTTCCTTCAACTGTAATACGAGATAACACATAAGCAAAAAAGAAATAAACAACAATTGAGATACCTAAAACCATAAAAAAACGTTTGGTAAATTTCCAAATTACGTTACTAATTCGTTTGATTTTACTTTCGCTTGTAGGGACATTATTTTTTTCAGTTTCTTCCATCATTATTTTAGGTTAACAAAGTTAAAAATTCAATTCAAATGGAATAGCGATTGAATTTAATGTGAGTTACTTTCATTTTTTTACTAAACTTGAATTCTATAAATAATAAATCATGAAAAAAACGATACTAAGCCTATCAGTAATTACAGTACTTTTTGCTTGTGCAACTTCAAAAGAAAACGCTTCATCAACTGAAAACAAAGTTATACTAAGTGATTTACAATTGGGTCAAAAACTATATCCTGGCTATACGCAAGCTAATTTTGACGATGGAAAAACCTTGTACGACTCAAAATGTGCTGCTTGCCACGCTGCGAAAGCTCCAAGCTCAAAATCTCCAAATGAATGGAAAGCAATAGTTCCAAAAATGTCTGCTCTTTCCAACAAAAAAAATAAACCTATTTCAACTGACGAAGAAGTATTGATTACTAAGTATTTGGTTACGGTTAGTTCCAAGTGATATTAAATTTTGGTTTTATGTTAAAAAGAATTGGTAAATCAATTCTTTTCAATTAAAGTAATTTTCTTTAAAACAACTCTGATTATCAAGCAAATGAAAAAGCAATTGAATTTAAAATTCTATTTACAAACAGAAGAAAATGAATTTCCAATTTTTTAATACTATTCTCTATTCGGGTAATTTTCAAAATCACCTAATAAGAGTTTCAAAATTGGAAAAAAATAATTTTGATATTTTTTATTCAATAAATATTCCATACTGATTAGTGAAAGGTGCATAAAAATAAAGAATGAATAACGTTATTTCCTTAAAACAAATTTCAAATGTTGATCCTATTTTATCAAATATTATCAACTGTATTGACTTTCCTAAAATCGTCTCTACTAATAATGTTTTTCACGATTTAATAAGTTGTGTTTGTGAACAACAAATTCATTATAGAAGCACAAAAAAGATATTTCAAAAAATGTTAGCGCTTCAGAAATAGAATTATTGACTCCATTCAATTTTAATCACTTCGAAGAAAAAGGAATAGCTGAATACAAACTTTCACTGTCAAAATTCGAAACCTTGATTAGTATTTTGAACTTTTAGAAAGCTAATCCTAATTTGAATTGGCAAAGTTTTACAGATGAAGAAATCAGGAATAAGCTTTCAGAAATTAAAGGAATAGGAAACTGGACAATTGATCTGATTTTGCTTTATACCTTGAATCGTCCAAATGTTTTTCCAATTGATGATTTTCATCTAAAGGAAATAAGGTTAATCTATATCAACTCAATCCAAAATCGAAATTAAAATCACAAATGTTAGTAATCTCTGAACATTGGGGTGAATATAAATCCATTGCAGTAATTTATCTTTTGGAATGGAAAAAGTTCAAAAAAAGTTGACTTAACATAACTATTTTCAAAAATAAGATTCAGATATTTACTGAAACAAAAAATATAAAAAATGAATTTATCAAACAACAAAATCTTGATTACTGGAGGGGCAAGTGGAATTGGTTTGGGACTTACCGAAAGATTTTTACAAGAAAATAATACCGTAATTATCTGTGGAAGACGTGAAATAGCACTAAAAGAAGTGAAGGATAAATTTCCATCGGTAATTATTAAAGTGTCTGACTTATCAGTAGAAACAGATCGTATCGAACTTTTTAACTGGATTTCTGAATATCATTCTGACTTGAATGTACTTGTGAATAATGCAGGAATTCAAAATTGGATGAATCTTTCAGATCAAGATTTTTATAATAAAGCAACTGAAGAAATTAACATAAATGTCATAGCTCCAATTCACTTGACAACTCAATTTATTAATTTAAAAGAATTGAATACTATTATCAATGTGACATCAGGTTTAGCATTTGTTCAACTTTCAAAAGTTCCTATTTATTGCGCCACAAAAAGTTTTTTTCATTCTTTTACACTTTCATTAAGACACTTGTTAAAATCAAAGAATATTGAAGTAATTGAAATGATTCCGCCTGCTTTAAACACTGACCTTGGTGGAAAAGGCTTGCATGATGGACAACCGGCGGTTTCAGCTTTTGTGGATGCTGTTTTTCAACAGTTAAAAGAAGGTAAATCAGATTTAACCTTTGGTTTTAGTGAAGTAATGGCAAATGCTAATCCTGAAATTATTCGTGATACATTCCATAAAATGAACCCATGATTTTTCGAAAGATGTTTAAAAAATAGGTAGGAAATCTTCTTGAAAGTTGGTGTTTGTGGAAAACTAATCTCACAAATACAAGTCAATCAATCCTTCTGGAGCATCAACGTAAAGAATTTTTTTCTTGCGGTCTACTTTTTTAACTAGTCCACCGTAAATTGGTAAAAGCACTTCTTTACCATTAATTTCTGTTTGCATCAACGGATTAGATGCAATTTCAATGATATTGGTTACCAACCCGATTGAACCTTTAATCGAATCAATCACTTCGTATCCAAGCACTTCGTGGTCGTAGAAACTCACGTCGTCCAATTCTTTCAGTTCATCTAAAGGCAGGTAAATTGCTTTTTTGAGGAGTTTTTTTGCAGCTTCTTCTGTGTCAATTTCTTTGAATTTTACTGTGATGAAGCCTTTGTTTTTAAGTTTTACATTGTCGATGAAATAAGGTGTTAGGAAACCATTCATTTCGACAAAAACCGTTTCGAGTTCGGTGTATTCTTCTGGATTCGTAACGTCCAAAAACAGCGAAACTTCACCTTTAAATCCGTGAAGTTTCGCTATAGATCCTAATTGAAAAAAATCTTCTTTATTCATTTCTGCTTATTCAGCAGCACCTTCTTCTTGTGCTTCGTCGGTTGCAGTTTCTTCAGTTGATTCTTCAGCAGTTTCTTCAACTGTAGCCTCTTCTTCAACTACTTCTTCCACAACTGGTGCGTTTTTAGCAGCTAATTCAGCAGCTTTTGCAGCATTTACAGCTTCTTCTGCTTTCAATCTTGCTACTCTTTCTTGTTCAGCGTTTTTCACTAAACCATCTTTTTTTCCCTCGATTTTTGCTTCTTTTGCAGCCAACCAAGCGTTGAATTTTTCTTCAACTTGCTCCATTGTCAATGCGCCTTTAGCAATACCTTTGATTAAATGGTTTTTGAATAAAACACCTTTGTAAGAAAGAATTGCTTTCGCTGTGTCAGACATTTCAGCTCCAGTTTGAACCCAGCTAAGTGTTCTTTCAAAGTTGATGTCAATAACCGCAGGATTTGCAGTTGGATTGTATGTTCCCAATTTCTCAATGAACTTACCATCTCTTTTTGCTCTACTGTCAGCAGCTACTAAATGGAAAAATGGTTTACCTTTTTTTCCGTGTCTTTGTAATCTAATTCTTGTTGCCATAAGGGTTTACAGTTTGAGGTACGAAACCTCGGTTTATAAAAATTTTGAGGTGCAAAGATAAGCATCTTTTTATTATGTGCAACATTTAGTTTAATAATTGAAATTTAAAGAATTAGATTGATTTTATAATAAAACTGAAACTATAATTCGATTTTGATAAATTGTTATCCTCAAAAAAAATTAAAATTATTTTTGAAGAAACGAACTTAGGAGAAAAGACTTTAAAAAATTAATTTTCTTACATTCGTCTTTCTTTTCATCCAAGAAATAACAAGATTGGAACTGAATTAAAAAACAATTAAATTTTTATAATGGCTTTTTTCACCCAAGATTACCTCGATTTTTTTATTGAACTCGCTGGAAACAACAACAAAGATTGGTTTGACTTGAACCGCAAACGTTACGAGCAATCGGTTAAAATCCCATTTCAACAGTTCACTAAACACTTGATTAATTGCATTGCCAAGGACGACGCTGCCTTTAAAGAATTGGAAACTAAGGATTGTATGTTTAGAATCAATCGCGACATACGCTTTTCAAAAGACAAAACTCCATACAAATTAATGTGTTCGGCTGTCATTGCACCTGGAGGAAAAAAAAGCCGTGCAATCAATGGCATTTATTTTGAGTTAGGTCCTGAGCATGTGCGCGCTTATGGTGGAATTTATGAAGTGGATAAAGACGGACTAGAAGCTGTTAGAGAAGGTATTGCCGATAATTTGGAAACTTTTCAAAAATTGTACTCCGACCCAAATTTTAAGAATCTATTTGGTGAACTTAGAGGTGAAAAAAATAAGACGCTTCCCTCCCATCTTCGAGAAGTAGCTGAAAAAGAAGCACTTATTTTTAACAAACAATTTTACTTCTTTGCAGAATTTCCTGCAGAAACCGTTGTCAAAACTGACTTAGATGAAATTTTACTAAACTGCTACCAAGCAGGAAGACCAATGGAAAATTTTTTAAACCAATTTATTCAACAAGCATGAAACGAATTTTATTACCACTATTTATAATTTCTACTTTTATTTCTTTTGCTCAACTCAAAGAATTAACATTGAAAGATGCTGTTATGCTTCAAGGTAGAAGCCTTGCTCCTGAACGAATTACAAATTTTCAGTGGATTGCAAACACTTCTAATTATTCTTATTTAAGTAAAAATTGGCAATCGCTTTACAAATCAGATGTTGTCAGTAAAACAGAAACAGAAATAGCAACTATTGCTGATGTTAATCTCGCTACAGGTGCTAAATTTCAAGGTTTTATTGGTTTAACTTGGATGGATGAAAACCAATTCACTTTAAACGATGGTAGTACTTTATTGACCTATAATTTATTGACCAAGAAAGGAAATATTCTTCAAACTTTACCTGAAAATGCAGAAAATGGACAATTTCATCCAAGTTTAAATCACGTTGCGTTTACAGTTGAAAACAATCTTTGGATTCAAAAAGCGGGCGAAAAAGCAATAGCGATTACTAATTTTACGGATAAAAATATCGTTAGCGGACAAACAATTGCTCGTAATGAATTTGGCATTTCTCAAGGCATTTTTTGGTCACCAAATGGCGCATTTCTAGCTTTTTATCAAAAGAACGAAACAAATGTTCACGATTATCCTTTGTTAGATATTAATGCTACTCCAGGTGCTTTGACTTCGATTAAATATCCAATGGCTGGTCAAAAATCGGAGGAACCTAAACTTGGTATTTACAACCTTTCAAATAATAGCACCATTTACATTTCTCCGCGTGGTGCAAAAGATGATTATTTAACCAATGTTTGTTTCACTCCCGACAATAAATACGTTTTAATCGCAGAAGTTAACAGAGGACAAAATCACTGTTGGTTAAACGTTTATGATGTCAATTCTGGTGCTTTTGTTAAAACAATTCTAGAAGAAAAAAATGACAAATGGATTGAACCTGAACACGCACCGTTTTTTCCTTTAGCAACAAATAATAACTTTATTTGGGTTTCTGAAAGAAGTGGTTTTAATAACTTGTTTTTTTATGACTTTAACACCAATGCAGTTACGCAGTTGACCAATCATAACTTTGTGATCAAAGAAATTCTTTCTGCGAGTAAAGATGGAAATATGATTTACTACAAAGCAACTGGGGAAAACCCAACGAATACAGTTGTTTATGTTCTAGATAGAAAAAAAGCAAAAACAACGCTATTGTCTCCTCAAGAGGGAACACACAATTTCGCAATCAACCAAGCTGGAACCTACTTTTATGATGCATTTAGCAGTGGAAGTGTTGCTCATTTTGCACAAATCACATCGAATTCAGGAAAGCAACAAAAACTATTGATTGATTCAAAAGATAAATTGGCTGAGTATAAATTAGGAAAATCTGAAATTGGAAAATTAAAAGGAAAAAATGGTTCGGATTTGTATTACCGAATGATTAAACCAAGCAATTTTGATCCTTCTAAAAAATATCCAGTTCTTGTTTATGTTTATGGTGGTCCACACGCTCAAATGGTTACTAATTCTTGGTTGAATGGTGCCAATCTTTGGATGTATTGGATGGCAGAACAAGGTTATTTAGTTTACACGCTTGATAATCGCGGTTCTGGTGAAAGAGGTTTTGCCTTCGAGTCTCAAATTCATCGTCAACTTGGAACGGTAGAAATGGAAGATCAGTTAACGGGTGTTGATTACCTTAAATCTTTACCTTATGTGGATGCAAACCGTTTAGCTGTTCACGGTTGGTCGTTTGGTGGATTTATGACTACTTCTTTACTATTGCGTCAACCTGATGTGTTCAAAGTTGGTGTTGCAGGCGGACCGGTAACAGATTGGAAATACTACGAAGTAATGTATGGAGAACGCTACATGGATCGACCTGAAGAAAATCCTGCAGGTTATGAACAAGCTTCACTTTTAAACCATGCAGGAAATTTAAAAGGTGATTTATTGTTGATTCATGGAACGATTGACGACGTAGTTGTGATGCAACACAATTATGCATTAGTGAAAAAATTTGTCGATTTAGGAATTCAAATGGACTTCTTCCCCTACCCGATGCATAAACACAATGTGACTGGAAAAGACCGTGTACATTTAATTGAGAAGGTTTTAAATTACGTTATTGAGAATAATAAATAATGCGATTTTTACTACTTGCATTTATTGGTTTCAAAAATGTATTTAGCTTTTCACAAGTCGTTGAAATTATAAGTTACAGCAACGAAAAAATTCACGCAAGAGGAATAGAATGTGTAAAAAACAAATTACTATTAGCTTGTAATAATGGCTATTTATATGCCTATGATTTAGCTGAAAAACAAGCTATTGTACTAAATCCGTTGGAAAACGCACCAGAATTACGTGATGTCGCTCACACTAACAATCAGCTAATTACAATGCAAAGTGGTGATGAAGGCCTAGTAATTCAAACAGATTGGGAAGGTAAATCACGTATTTCTTTTTATTTAAAAACGGCTGATAAAAAGGAACTTAAAAATGTATTTCTAGATGGAATTGCAATTGAAAACAAGTTTGGTTTTTTGATGGGAGATCCTATTGATGATTATTTCACCTTATATTATTCAAGCAATGCAGGCATAGATTGGAAGCCTTGTTCTGGGAGAATTAAAGCATTTGAAGGAGAAGCAGGTTTTGCGGCAAGTGGCAGCACTGTTCAAATCCAAGATGGTGTTTTTTATTTTGTTTCTGGTGGTTTAAAATCACGTATTCATTCCAGTAAAAACAAAGGAAAAAGGTGGGAAAGCATTGAAATTCCATTTGAATCAAAGGAATCAGCTGGACCTTTTTCATTAGCAATCAAAGACAAACTAAATATGCTTGTGGTTGGTGGCGACTATACAAAAGCATCGGGAATAGAAAAAAATTGCTTTTTCACTAAAGATGGAGGTAAATCGTGGCAAGCTAGCACAACTCCACCAACTGGTTATCGCTCTTGCGTGATTTACACCGATGGAATTTATTACGCTTGTGGCACCAATGGAATGGATTATTCGCAAGACGGCGGACAAACGTGGCAAAACCTCAACGATTTTAATACGTTTTCAATGGCTTTTGATAGTCAATATATTTACGCAAGTTCCGTAAATGGAAAAGTGATTAAGCTGAAAAAAGTGAAATGAAGTAAACGCTTTCAATTTGAACTTTCTTGTTTGGTTTTTTATGACCAATATCACTTTTTAATGTGATGTAAGTAACAAATTAAGCTACACCTATCTTCTAATTTTGTCTTATAAAATTCAAAAAACATGAAAGTAGAACAAATTTATACAGGATGTATTGCTCATGCAGCATACTACCTTGAAAGCAATGGTGAAGTGGCGATTTTTGATCCACTTAGAGAAGTTCAACCGTACATAGACAGAGCAGCAATGGACAATGCGAAAATCAAGTATGTTTTTGAAACGCATTTCCATGCAGATTTCGTTTCAGGTCATCTTGATTTGGCGGCAAAAACTGGCGCAACAATCGTTTATGGTCCGACAGCAAAACCTGGATTTGAAGCACTTGTAGCTGAGGACAATCAACTATTTGAAGTTGGAAATTACAAAGTTAAAGTGATTCATACTCCTGGTCATACCATGGAAAGCACAACTTATCTGTTAATTGACGAAAAAGGAAACGAGCACGGAATTATTACAGGTGACACTTTATTCATTGGCGACGTTGGACGTCCTGACTTGGCGCAACATGTAATTGCAGACTTAACGCAAGAAAAATTAGCAAATCACTTATTTGATTCGTTAAGAAATAAAATAATGCCGCTTTCGGATGATTTAATTGTGTATCCAAATCATGGTGCAGGAAGTGCTTGTGGAAAGAAAATGAGCAAAGAAACAACAGATACACTTGGTAATCAGAAAAAAACAAATTACGCGCTTCGAGCTGATATGACTCGTGAAGAATTCGTAAAAGAACTGTTGACAGGTTTGACAAATCCTCCAGGTTATTTTCCAAAAAATGTATTGATGAACATACAAGGTTATGAAAGTCTTGATACGGTAATGGAACGAGGCAGAAAAGCACTTACTGCACAAGAATTTGAACTTGTTGCAAATGAAACACACGCTTTAATTCTCGACACACGTGCACCTGAAGTTTTTGCTAAAGGATTCATTCCAAACTCAATAAATATCGGCTTAGATGGAAGTTTTGCAATGTGGGTTGGCGAAATGATTACAGACATTAAACAAGAAATTTTATTGGTAACAGATAAAGACCGCGAAGAAGAAGCAATCATTCGGCTTTCAAGAGTTGGGTATGACCATACAATTGGTTTTTTAGCTGGTGGATTTGAAACATGGCAAGCAGCCAACTTTGAAATTGACACTATTGAACGAATGACAGCAAGTGAATTAGAAGCAAGCTATAGCAACGAACCTCTAATTATTGATGTTAGAAAGAAAAGTGAATTCGATTCTGAGCATGTTTTAAATGCTGTAAACATTCCACTAAATGAATTGAATTTACGTTTCACTGAGTTACCAAAAAATCAAGCATTCATTTTACATTGTGCTGGCGGATATAGAAGTATGATTGCAGCATCAATTCTAAAATCACGAGGTTTTGAAGACTTCAAAGATGTGGAAGGAGGAATGACTGAAATTTTAAAAACAACTATTCAAAAAACAGAATACGTTTGTCCGACAACGCTTTTATAGAAAAACGAAAACAACAAACGAAAGGCTATTGGATTCAACTCTGGTAGCCTTTTTTTATTTAAATGAAGGTATGATTTTTGGAGAACATTTTAATATGACCTAAATTGGTTCAATAATCATTATTTAAACTAAAACTAATACCATTCACTACAAATGAAAAATACACTACTTATTTTAGTACTCACTCTAATTAACTTCGCTTATTCTCAAACTATTTCAGAATTTACCTTATCAAAAGACATCCCGGAAACACGCTTAGGCATTTGGGAAAAAGGTGATTATAAATCTCTAGTTGAAATTGATGCTTTAACGATAAATTTTAGAAATGCAGTAGCTGATTATTCGAAATACATTGATTATACTTATACTGATTCACTTTCGAAGCTTTTCTACAATCAAATGATTAAAAGATATAAAGTAGCAATTGAACAACTTGAAAAAGCTAATAATAACTATGACTTAAAAAATATTGTACTTTATTATGGATTGGATGATGTTGAAAGAAACATAGAATCGTCAGCAATAGTAGAGGAAAATGTAATGCAATTTGTGAAGAATGGTAAAGCTATTGTTTACTATAAAGGAGATCGTATTTATACCTTAAAATCAAAAACGATTTTAACTGCTGACGAAATTTTAAACCGTGGCTACGAAACAAAAGTTTATTATGATATTCCTGAAAATTGCATTAATATTTACTATTTTCATTTAGGTTGGTGAAAAACTTAAAAAAAATTTATATATTGACTCTATCACTCTACTGGTACAACCCAATTTTTAATCGTTTTGTGAATGTGAGAAACGCTACAATTATATTTTTCAGCTAATTGACTCAAGGTCATTCCTTTTTCGTTTCTTAAATAAACAATACGTTTCTTTTGGGAATAATCCAATGGATCAGGACGACCAATAGAAGTGTTTCCTCCTTTTGGACCATACTTCAATCTTCGCTTAAGCCATAAATCGCTATTGTTTCTTTTTCCTTGACGAAAACCAATAAGAATTGATTCGCTATAAGTGGACCATTTTAAATTGGAAAAAGCGTTGTTTTTGTAGTCACCATCAATGTGAATGACAACTTTGTTTTTGCGAGGAGATTTATTTTCAATAAAAGCTTGGGCAACTGCTTTATGCGGATAAACTGTTTTACGAACACCTTTGTCGTCAATTAAATCCGTCATCAGAAAACCATTATCTGGATGAACTCGCAAAAGTTTTTCTTTTGATACATAATGAATCGAACGTCCATTCTTGTAAA
>Ga0247831_1006040_pt1 | contig 14632 bp, 14 predicted proteins | sample LaCruzMarch2015__9_FD_192406 | JGI IMG/M metagenome (GOLD analysis project Ga0247831, IMG submission 192406) | Freshwater microbial communities from meromictic Lake La Cruz, Castile-La Mancha, Spain - LaCruzMarch2015_1m | ecosystem: Environmental > Aquatic > Freshwater > Lake | place: Spain...
GAAGAAATCAAACCGCAGATGGACGTGAATGAACGCAGATGAAGAACACAGATCGAAACTCGAACATAAAAGTTTTCAGGCATTCCAAGACTCTTTCATCTGCGTAAATCCTGTTCATCTGCGGTTCAAAACACCCTTGCCGACTTACTGGCGGGAGTGTTTTAGAATTTTCAAACAGCCTCTTAGACTGTCTGCCAAAAGTCGGTGCTTTGCTTTGGCAGGTGGGGGCAAGATGGCTCCACAACGGCTTGGGGCTGGAATCCCCTAGCCACTCCCTTGGTAGTCCGGCAGCCGAAGGCAGCCGCTCCATGCGCTTTGCGTCACCACTCGATGCCGACGCCTTCTTCGGGGATTAGTATTTTCTCGCTGATTCCGAGTCGGTCGGCCTCGGTGAGGAGGCGCTCAACGGGTTCATGGAGGGCTTCGTTTCCGAGTGGGAAAGTGCCGTAATGCATGGGGATGAGGACTTTCGCGCCGAGATCCGCGAAGGCGCGGACGGCTTGCTCTGGATTCATGTGGACATCGCGGCCGCTGGGCGATTCGTAGGCGCCGATGGGCATCAGGGCGATATCGATGTCATGGCGTTTGCCGATTTCCGTGAAGCCGTCGAAGTAGGTGCTATCGCCGCAATGGAAGACGCTTTTCCCGCCGGCCTTGACGATGTAGCCGCCGTAATCGCGGTGGGTGTCGTGAACGTAGCGCGCGCCCCAATGGTGGCAGGGCGTGTGGATGACATTCATGCCGCGGATATCGAGCTCGTCCCAGATTTTCATCTCGTGGATGGCAGAGAAACCGAGTTTCCGCACCAGCGAGGCACTACCCATCGGCACTACGATGCCCTCGCTGGCCTGCAAGACCTTGAGGCTGGGCTTATGGAGGTGGTCGAAGTGGGCGTGGGTAACGAGCACGAGATCGACCTCTGGGACATCGCCCAGGCGCAGGCCGGGATGGCGCTGGCGCTTCACCGGGCCGTGCCATTTGGCCCAGTTTGGATCGACGACGACTGAGTTTCCCGCGAACTGGAGGAAAAAGGAGGCGTGGCCGATCCAAGTGATGCGGACACGGTCGGCTTCGGGGGCGGTGAGGACGGGTTCGAGGATGGTGCCGCCGAGCTTGCGGAACATGGCGGGCACGACGCGGTGGCGAAGGAACTTCGCGTTCCTGCCGGGCCACCCTTTCTGGGGGGCGAGACCGGAGTAGCCGTTGCCTGTGAAATGTTCGCTCATGGATAGAAAAATTTCACCGCAGAGTCGCGGAGGTCGCAGAGGGAGCTCGGAGCTTTGGTTGACTCATGGGTTCAAGCGTAGCCGAGCGCGATTTTCGCCGCCCATTCCTCCGCACGTGTACGGAAATCGTTCCCGTCACCGGCGTAGAGGATGCCGCGCGAGACGTTGATCACATCCGGGGCGCTGCGTTTTGCTCCGGCCAGCGCGGCGAGATCCCCGCCCTGCGCACCGAGACCCGGCACGAGTAGCGGTGCGTCCGGCATTTTCGAAAGGACGGCCTCCGCGTTCGTCAGGCCGACGACATACCCGACATCCGTGGCACGACCTTCGGCTTTCGCCCGCTCGCCGAGGGCGGTGACGAGTTCGAAGACCTGGCGTCCGTCTGCAAGAACCTGGCGCTGGAAATCGGCGGAGCCGGGGTTCGAGGTCACGGCGAGGAGATAGACGGCTTTGCCCGCATAATCGAGAAAGGGCTCGATGGAGTCGTATCCGAGGAAAGGGTTGAGCGTGACGGCATCAACGTTCCAGCCATTGAAATAACCCTGCGCGTAATATTTCTGCGTCTCGCCGATGTCGCTGCGTTTCGCGTCGAGGATGATCGGGATGCCATTGGGGATCGCGGCGAGAATTTGCTCAAGGACACAGATGCCCTCGATGCCCATCGCCTCGAAGTAGGCCATGTTCGGCTTGAAGGCGGCAGCCGCGGCGGCGGTCTCTTCGATCACTTGGAGCAGGAAATCCTTGGCCTGCGCCGCACCGCCCTCGCCCGGCCTCGGATCGAGGCCCACGCACAACCTCGATCCCGTGGACGCCACCCGCTGCTGCAATTTTTCCGTGAAACGCATGGGTGATCCTTTTCCGAAATTCCGCCCAAGGCAAAGCAAACTCTACGAGGGGGAGCGCATGCGCCCTCGCGTGTCGCGGAGTGCGCCCTCGCGCTCCGCAGGCTGGAGAGATTTTGTGCGCCGTTTACAGGAAAATCATCCGCCCTATCTCCGGCCCTATTTCCGGTGAGGCTGCCTCCACCACACCCAGGCCAGGAAGCCGAGCACCGCATAATAAACCGCGAATTCCGCAGCCTTCGCCCAGTAGGAAATTTTCTCCGTCCCGCCCAGGCAGCCGCAGGAAATATCCAGCCCCCGCCACCACGCCGAGCCGACCGAGACACTGAAAGTCACCACCAGCCCAAGCATCGCCAGCCACGCGCCTTTTTTCAGCATGCCAAGCATGAAGCAAATCCCCGCCACCACCTCCACCCATGGCACGATGTAAGCAGCCGCCACCGCCATGCCCTCGCTGACCAGCTTGTAGTTTCCGATGTCCACCGCGAACTTATCCAGCCCGCTGGAGAAAATTTTCAGCCCACCGGCATACACGAACCACGCGCCCATGACCACGCTTAGCCGCAGCGCCATCTCTTCGTCCTTCCGCATATCCATCGCTGCATCTCTCGCACATGCGGCGGAAAAGTCACGGAGATTGGGAGGGGTGCTTCCCGGTCGCTGGGAGCGCGGGTTTGCAACCCGCATGTTCATGAGATGTGAAAGGCGCTGCCTTAGAAGGCGGTTTCTTTCTCTGATCATGAGCTTGCGAGTCACAGACGCGCGTTCCCGGTCGCTGGGAGCGCGGGTTTGCAACCCGCACCAAAAAGGCCTCGCCACACGGTTCTTGGGCATTGCGCGGCGGCGCAGCGGATGCTTACCTTCTAGCGTGAGCGACCTTGAGATACGGGATTTGGAGAAGCATTTCGTGAAAAAGGCGGGCGGTCTCCTGACCCACCATACGGATACGATCAAGGCCGTGGACGGCGTAAACCTTGAGATCCGTCAGGGCGAGATCCTCGGCCTCGTCGGCGAGTCAGGCTGCGGGAAATCGACCCTCTCAAGGATGATCATGCAGCTCATCCCGCCCACCGCCGGATCCATTATCCTCAACGGCGAAAACCTCAGCACACTCCGCCCGCATGAAGTGCGCAGGCGCCGCCTTGATTTCCAAATGGTATTCCAAGATCCCTACGCCTCGCTGAACCCGCGGATGACCGTTTTCTCCACCCTTGCCGAGGCCGTGCGCCAGCGGCATCCGAAAATGAAAGGCGCGGAGCTTGAGAAAAAAGTCACCGACCTGATGGCCACCGTCGGCCTCGACGCCGGCCAGATGCGGCGATACCCGCACGAATTTTCCGGCGGCCAGCGGCAGCGGATCGCGATCGCCCGTGCCCTTGCTCCGGAGCCGAAACTGATCATCGCGGACGAGCCGGTCTCCGCGCTCGACGTTTCCATTCAGTCCCAGATCCTCAATCTCCTCAAAGACCTCCAGCGCGACCTCGGGCTGACGATGGTATTCATTTCTCACGATCTCGGGGTGGTGCACTACGTGGCCGACCGGATCGCGGTGATGTATCAGGGAAAAATCGTCGAGCTCGGCACGGCGGACGACGTATTTCACGATCCGAAGGATGCTTACACGAAACGCCTGCTCGCCTCGATCCCGATGCTAAGATCGGCCTAACCGTTTGTCACCGCGGTAATGAGACCGTCTTTCACCCGAAAGTTCAAGCGCTCCGGGCGGTAGTCCATCGTCGCCGGGCGCGGCTCGCCGTCCAACTCGACCACGCGGTGAGGGATTTCCCGGGCATCGCAGGCGGCCTGAACTTGATCCAAGGACTGCCCGACCAAGGACTCGGGTTTCGATACATCGATCTCAGATTTTACGGCCTGCACCCCGGCGGGCTTGTCATCGGCGGGTTGTTTTTCATTTGTCTGACAGGAAGCAAGGCAAGCCAGAGTTAATAGAAGTAGCGGTTTTTTCATCTGGAAAAGATCGCTGACTTTGAACCGGATGCAAGAGCACAGGCGAAATCCGCCATTGCGGACGTTCAAATTACGACTAACATAAAAAATGATGAAATGGAATGCAACCAGCGTAATCGCCGCCTGCCTGGCAGTAGGACTCGGCGGATTTGTGGCCGGGAAACTCACCGGCGGCTCCGCAGGCCGCGGCGAGGCGGATGAACTCCTTGAACGAGCCAGGCAGGTTTCGAGCGAACGCATGTCCTCCAGCCGCGACGACAATTCCTCGCGACGCGACAGCGCTTCACGCACATCGCGAACAGCCGGCGAACGCCCGTCCGCCACGATGGATGAGCGTCTCTTGAAAATGGAGGAGATCGTCCGTGGGGAAAACGCCCTCGACCGGAGCCGCGCCATGCTGTCCTGGATTGATTCCCTCGCTCCCTCCGAATTCGAGGCCGCTGTTGCCAAGTTCCGCAGCCTCGGCCTCACCGAGGAGCGGATGGGTGAATACGCCATGCTGCTTACCGCATGGGCGGAGGTCGATCCCATGGCTGCGCTCGCCTACACCACGGCAAATACGCGGGGTGGCATGGCCACCGGCACGGTTCTCGCCGCATGGGCCAGCCGCGATCCAGAATCTGCCATCGCCTGGGCCGAGGCAAAGCACGAGGGCGAGGAGGCGAATCCCTACATGATCGGAATCATCCGCAGCCTCGCCGTTACCAATCCGACTCGTGCCACTGAACTGCTCCAAGCTCTTCCCTTCAGCAGCGAGCGCGGTGCGGCGCTCCAAGCCATGATTCCCCACCTTTTAAAAAACGGCTCCGATGCCGCGAAAGCATGGATCGCGGGACTTTCCGATCCGCGCCTGCGCGACGGCGCGACAGCAAGATTCGCGGAGGAAATGGCAAAAACCGACCCCGCCACCACTGCCTCATGGCTGCTTTCCAACCTCGGCGAGGCGTCCACCCGCAGCGTGGATGAGGTGTTCGAACAATGGGCGCAAACCGACAAGGAAGCGGCGTCCGCATCCTTCGCGCGCCTGCCACAGGGCGACGCGCGCACCCGTGCCTTGCGTGGCCTCGTCACTGTCGAGGCGCGCACCGACCCACAGTCCGCCGCCAAACTGATGAACAGCCATCCCGCCGATGTGGACGACCGCATGGTTTACCATTTCATCTGGAATGCTTTCGACAAGGCCCCCGGCGTGGCCGCAGGCCAGATCGCCCTCATCGGGGACACGGACAGCCGCAACCGTATGTATCAGCGCGCGCTTGGATCTTGGCTGGAGGATGATCAAGCCGCGGCCCAGCGCTGGATCAACTCTGCCAACCTACCTGAATCAGTTCTAAAGTCCCTCGCCAAGCGAAACAACCCCTGAGCTTGCTGGCTGTTGGCGCCCGCTCCGCTCACTGTTTTCCCAAGTCCACCACAAGGTCGTCGAAAAGCCCGTCACCACCGCTTCTTCCGCTACGATCCAACCCGATTCGATCGAGCTTGCCGATCGCATCCGCCGTGACGGTCTTGCGTGCCCTGTAAGAATCGCCATTGCTAGTTACCAGGACATCGAGGCTCACATTCCCGCCAGCGATCCTCTTTACATCGATTCCCATGGGCAGGAGTTTTTCCGGTGGGGGATCGAAGCCCATGTCCGCATTTTCCGAGAGCAGGATATTATTATCGACCCGTTCGAAGCGGAAGGCGCCACCGTCCAGTCCAGGATGAAAAAGGACGCGCACGTTGCCAATGGAGACACCCACATGGTAGGAGCCTGCGCCGCCCGCGCCACCGCCACCAAGTTTCGCTGTGACACGAAACTTATCAGGGAACTCCGGCTTGCCCGTGAAGCGCTGGGCATCGAAGAGCAGTCGCTGATCGCCGTCGCCATTGCGCCGCCCATCCATACACACGAACCCGCTGTCCGAGATAGATCCTTTCATCGCTCCATCCGCCTCGTAGCGCAGACCCCGGTATCCCTCCGCCAGCGAGGCTTGCGGCTTGCTGAAAAACTCCACAAAAATCCGCCCGCCCGGATCGGCGACGCCGGGATTTATCCTTTCATGCAGCAAGCTGGCCACCGCCCGCAGCAACAGCTCATCCTTGGCTCCTTTAGCGCCCTCGCGGAGATTCCGTACGATTTTTCCAAGCCGCATACGCACCTCCGGATCTTCAGCTTCCAGCATCTCAACCAGCAAGGGCAACACCGCACTACCCATCAGCAGGATTTCCTTCTGCGCCTGCTCCCGCTCCGCAAACTCCTCTGAAGCGAGGCGTTGGATCGCGTTGTCCAAGCTTTCCCGGGAAACATTTTGACCTTTCCGGAAAGCCTCCAGTGCGGGTGTTTCGGACGAAAGCCCCTTCTCTTTCAGCAATTCGAGACGCCAATCCCCCGCCTCCTGCGCCAAAGCACAAACCAGCCCCAACGCCAAGGATACCATAATTCGGACGCTTTTCACAACGCCACCCTGAGCATTTCACAACGCCAACTCAACCGCCGATTCCGTTCCTCCTCTTCATTGAAGGTTGAGTTTTTAGTTTTGAAATTTCAAACTCCAACGTGTCCTGGCTCCTCACCAAGCTGATCCGCTTCTACCAACTCGCCATTTCCCCATGGTTGCGGCTGGCGAGCGGCGGTCATGGCGTCTGCCGCCACGATCCGACATGCAGCCACTACGGCATCGAGGCGATCAAAATCCACGGCGCGCTGAAAGGCACCTGGCTTACGTTCCGCCGCTTGCTCCGCTGCCACCCTTGGGGCACCCACGGATACGATCCGGTTCCAAAAAAGCCCGCGAAACCGGCCTGACCACCGCCCAGCCCCGCGACCACGAAAGCTTGAGCCGCATTCCGTAAAGCCAGCTAAGCGATTGGTCATTGAGCACTTCCCGTTTTGGTCCGTCACCGACTACGCTGCCTTCTTTTAGCAGAATCACTCGGGTGATTTCTGGCAGGATTTCACCGGGGTCGTGGGTGACGAGCGTCAGAGTCGCCCCAGCCGCCGCGATTCCGCGCAGCGTTTCCAGTAGTTTCAGGCGCGCCGCGAAATCGAGCGCGGTCGTTGGCTCGTCGAGCACCAACGCCTGCGGGCGATGAACGAGCGCCCGGGCGACAAGAAACCGACGTTTTTCTCCCGACGACAGCTGGCGGAACTCCCGTGCCGCCAGCTCCGCAATTCCCACGTCCGCCAGCACCTGTGCGGTCAAGGCTTTTTCGGCGGCGCTAAAGCGCATGTCCCGCGTCCGCCCGTAGGCGCCCCGAAACGCGGAGATGACCACATCCGCTGCAATCTCCGCCGGATGGAACCGCTCCACCTCCTCCGGCATCACGATCCCGATCCGATGCCGCAGCTCCTCAAGGCTCCAACGCTCCTCGCCGAAAAGCCGGCATCTGGTTCCCGGGTTCGCCTCTGCCCGCAGCTCGCCAGTCATCAGTTTCAACAGGCTGCTTTTTCCCGCGCCGTTTGCGCCGAGAATCGCCACGCTCTCACCGATGCGCAGCGTGAGATCCAGACCATGCAGCGCCACCACATCCCCGCGCCAGACCTTGGCGTTCGTAGTTTCGAAAAACGGCTCACTCATGTTTTTTTCCGATCAGCCCCCGCTCTCTCCGATCCGCGCCGACGTTTTCCCATGTCACATCCCGCAGCTCTATGGATTCCGGGAAAACCTCCCCCGCCAGCGCCGGGAGCGTGCCGCCGCCGCATAGGATGGGCGTATGATAAATGACCGCCTCATCCACCAGCCCGGCGGCGAGCAGCGCGGCAGAGAGTTTACCTCCCGCCTCGATCATCACGGAAAGCACACCGTGCTCCTTCACCAGCCCACGCAGCGCTTCCTCCAGCCCGCCACTGCGGATCAGCGTCCTGTTTTTCCACTCATCGTTGAAAAGCGGCGCCTCGGACGGCAAGGATTCCGGCCTGTTCGTGAGTATCACGCGCCAAGGCTGCTCGCGCCCTTCGAGCAGCTCCGGCACGCGGATTGTTAGAGATGGTTTGTCGCGGCGCACAGTCTCGCCGCTGGTCAGGATCGCATCCACCACCGCCCGCAGCTGCTGCACATCCGCCCGTGCTTCCGCACCGCTCAACCACTGCCCCTCACCCTCCGGTCTCGTGATCCGCCCATCCAGCGACATCGCGCATTTCCAGATCACCCAGGGCAAGCCTGTCCGCTGCGCCTTCGCGAAAGGGCGGAGGATCACCTCGCATTCCTTTTCCAAAACCCGTGCCCGCACCGTGATCCCTGCCTTTTTCAAAATGTCATCCGCCGCGCCCGCATGAGACGGGTTCGGATCCGCGCAGCCATAGACCACCCTTGAAACGCCCGCATGAATTAGCCCGCCCGTGCATGTCGGAGTCTTGCCCACCGTCGAGCAAGGCTCCAGTGTCACATAGACCGTCGCCCCTGCGAGGCAGCCTTTCCCGTGCGCCAACTCCGCCGCCGCCATCGCTTCCACCTCGGCATGTGGTAGCCCCGCCCGCCGATGCCAGCCTGTGCCCAGAAATTTCCCATCCTTCACCACCACCGCCCCCACCGGCGGGTTCGGCGCCGTCCGGCCCACGCCTTTCTGTGCCTCCAGCAGCGCCAAGGCCATCCAATCCTCATCCGTCATATTCTAGAAAATGACAATGTGCTTCTCCTAAGTCCAGCGCGGTCTCTAGACTGGTTGCCAACCGGTCATTGGCGTTTCACCCAGATGTTGGCGAAGTCGATGGCTTGGCCGTGGTGCTGGAGACCGATCGGGCCTTCGGCGGGCATGCCGGCGAGGATGGCGTTCTCGATGACGGTTTCGCCGTTGAGGGAGACGTTCACGGTGTCGCCCTTAACAGTGATGATTGTCCGGTTCCACTCGCCGAGGGGGCGGTCGGCCTTGCGCTTGGGGGTGCAGGCGGCTTTCACCGCAGGGCTTTGTTTCGGATCGGTTCGATAGCCGTAGATTTCGCCGGAGCCGCAGGTCCAGTTCCAGAGGTTAATCTGGCACTTGCTTGCGCCGCGCAGGTAGATGCCGCTGTCGAGTTCCTCGATCTCGGCGAGTTCCTTTTTCCCGTTGGCACCGAGTTTGTCCGATCCGTCCGGCATGACGATGGGCTGCATTTTCTTCTCGCCGGTGCCGGCCCAGCGCCAGTCGAAGACCATCGTGAAATCCTTGTAGCTTTCATTCGTCCAAAGATCATTAGTCGCTCCCTTTTTACCGGTGTGCTTGAGGATGCCGTTTGTAGCGAACCAATTATGATCTCCCGTGGATTCGTATTTCCAGCCGATGAGATCGGAGCCGCTGAAAATTTTGGTGTAGTCGGTCGCTTTCAAGTCCGCCTCGTTCGCGGGGGCAGCGATCTCAAAGATGTTGATGTTGCGGAAGGAGATCTTGTCACCGTGGCCAAGGAAAGCGATCCGGCCGGAGCGGCGCTTCACGCCCTCATGTTTCGGGTGTTTTTCAGAAAGCTCGGCGAGGTTTGCATCGAGGATCGAATGGCCGTTGAGGACGACCTTGATGGAGGTGTCCACCACTACGACGCGTTGGTTGTTCCACTCCCCAGCGGGCTTGAGCCCCTCCTTTTTCGCGGGTAGCAAGGTATACATGGAGCCGTGGTACTGGTAGTCCTTAAGGTCTTTCCACTTGTCCGCGTAGTTGTCCAGAATCTGGAGCTCCATGCCGGTGTAGGCGCCGTCGCCGTCGCCGGGATAATGGATGCCGAGGCCGTTGTTGGTGCCGGGCTCCAGTTTGAAATCGAAATCTAGAATGTAGGAGGAAAACGTGGCCTCGGTCATGAGGTTTTTGCCATTCGGCGTGCATACGATAAAACCATCCTCGACGACATACCCTTCACCCGTCCAGCCGGTGAGATCCTTGCCGTTGAAGAGTGGACGGAATTTTTCAATTTCCTGGGCAGACGCTAGGGCAGCGTGGAGGAAAAGAGAAGCGATGATGATTGTTTTCATGGTGAATCAGAGCTCGATGGTCTTCCCCGTGCGGAAACTTTCGTCCGCCGCCTCGACGATGCGCATGGAAGTGATGGCGTCCTCCATATGGGCGGTGAGGTCGTTGCCGTGAAGAATGGCGTCGAGGAAAAATTCCTGCTCGAGGCGGCAGAGACCGTCGTGGTCCGGCTCACCGACGAGGGCGATCTCCTCATCGGCGCGGGTGAATTTCCCGTCCGGGCCGAGGGTGGAATGATGAACGAGGATGTTCTGGGTGCCGGTGTGGGCATCGACGTTGGCGCTCTGACCGCGGGCGGCAGATTGCGCGGCGATGATCGACGCGCTGCCTTTCGGACCGACGACATCCTTCACAAAAAACGCGGTCTCGCTCATCATCGGGCCCCAACCGGCCTCATACCAGCCGACCGAACCATCGTCGAAGGTGACCTGGAGGTGGCCGTAGTTGATTTTCCCCTCGGGCAGTTCGTCGCTAAGCCGCGCGCCGATGCCGGAGACGCGGACGGGTTTCGCCCCGGTCATGCGGCACATGACATCGACGTAATGCACGCCGCAATCGACGATGGGGGAAACCGAAGACATCAGGGCGAGGTGGGTTTTCCACTCGGAGCCGGAGGATTGCTGGTTGAGATTCATGCGCATGACCAGCGGCTTGCCGAGGCTACGGGCGATCTCGGTGAAGCGGTTCCAGCTCGGGTGGTGACGCAGGATGTAGCCGATTACGAGCTTGCGGTCCGCGGCCTTGGCGGCGCGGACGACCTCCTGTGCCTTCGCGACGGTTTCCGCGAGGGGTTTTTCGATAAACACATGGCAGCCCGCCGCGATGGCCGCGAGGGCATACGGCGCATGGGTCTCGATGTAGGTGGAGATGGCGACGGCATCGGGCTTCGTGGCGGCGAGGGCTTCGTAAAAATCCGAGAAGCCAGGGTAATCGACGCCGAACTCCTTGTTGAGGCCAGCGCGGCCTTCCGGCGAGCGGGTGACGAGACCGCAGATTTCGAAGCCTGCGAGCTGGTGATAAGCGAGGGCATGGGAGCGGCCCATGTGGCCGGCTCCGACACAAAGAATGCGGATGGGTGAGGACATGTGGGAATTGGGATGATCAGTGGGTGCTTTCGCTGGCTGACGGTTTCAGTTTCTCCCAGAACAGCAGGAAGAACAGAACCAGCACGGCGAAGGCGAAGGCGGCGGGGACATACCAGAACTTCGCGAAGTCCACCTTTCCGTCTACCGAACACGCCGTGGCCCAGCGTCCGAAAAGCTGCGCGCCGAGGCCGAGGCCGAGGCCTTGGGTCAGCATAACGATGAGCGACTGCGCTTGGTTGCGGATGGCAGCGGGCGCTTTTTTCTCCGTGTAGATCATGCCGGTGACGAAGAAGAAATCGTAGCAGATACCGTGGAGCAGGATGCCGAGGAAAATGGGCAGAGTGAGCAGCGGCCCCTCCTGGCCGAACGCGAGGCCCCAGAGACCGTAGCGCAGCACCCACGCGCCCATGCCGATGGTGAGCATCCATTTCACGCCAAGGCGGGCGAAGCAGAACGGCATGATGACCATGAAGAAAATCTCTGACATCTGGCCGGTGCTCATCGCGCCGGTGGTGGATCCGAACAGGGTGACTCCCATTTCATCGACAAAGCCGGCGCCCTTCGCGTAATAACCGGCGAGCGGGATGCAGATCAGGAAACTGGCCAGGGCGAAGACGAGGAAGTTGCGATTTTTAAGCATGCTCCAGGCATCGACGCCGAAAGCTTCCTTGATGGATATTTTACGGCTCTTCGAGGCGGGCAGTGTTTTCGGCAAGGTAAGGCAATAAACACCCAGAATGGCGGATGCGATCGCGGCGGCGGAGAAGATGTGCGGGGAGCTGTCGGAAAACTTCACCGGATCGAGTCCGACAGAGCGGCAGACCCACATCGCCCAGTTTCCGGCGATCCAGCCGATCGTGCCCAACACGCGGATCACGGGGAATTGCTTTTCGGCGTTGTCGAGATGTTGGAAAGACAAGCTGGCAGTAAGGCCGAGGGTGGGCATGAAGCAGAGCATGTAACCGAGCAGGCAGAGGATCATGGGGTGGCTGAACTGCTCGCTGAGCGTGGCCGGAGCACCCGCTTCCGCGAGGCTTGGCGTCAGATAAAGGAGCCCCGCCCCGAGCAGAAACAGGATCGCGAGGACTTTCTCGGTGTTCAGGAAACGGTCGGCGATGAGGCCGAGGGTCAGCGGGGCAAGGATCGCCGCGATGGGCGCCACCGTGTAGGCTGCGGCATCGAAAGACCCGCCCGCTCCGGCGGTGGTCATGCCTTTCTCCACTAGGAAGCCGTAAAGCGCCACATACCACGCCCCCCACACGAAAAACTGTAGAAACATCATCACCGAGAGGCGCAAACCCAATAAAGTGCTCGTGGAACTTACAGGTGCGGAGGCGTTTGACATCCCCACCACTCCAAACGGATTCGCCGGAAGGGTCAACTTGATTCGCGGCGGCGGATTGTTCTCACATCCACCATTGAAGAAATCCCTGCGCTGGTGATACTGGCGGCCGTTTCCGCCCGATCATGTCCAATCCCTCACTTCTTTTACTTCTGCTTTTCACCATCCACGCCGAGGCCTCACCCGACGAGGCGCAGCGAATCAAACGCGGCTTTGAACTCGCGGCTGAAACATGGGGACTGAAGTGGAAAATCGCCCCTAGTCCGGCAGAGCGGGAAAAGTTGATTCTAATCCGACCCGATCCCGCCGCCTCGGCTACGGAGCTTTGGCAGCAGATCGCGCCCTCTCTCAAGGAGGATTGGACGATCCCCTATGCCGCCTTTTTCCTGGATCTGACACGTAACCTCACCGTCGTCGGCGCGGACTGCAATACTGGCACCGCCTTTTCCGAAGAACGGAAGCGCATTCTCGCTGCTTTTACCAAGAACCATCTTGCCAAGCCGGGCATCACGCCCTTCAGCATCGCCTTGGCGGATAGCGGAGATCCGAAGAGCCTGCCGCTTTTGGAAAAAATCATTGTAGAAAACCCCGACGAAGCCACCAAGGGCATCGCCGCGCTGGGAGCTTCCATGCTATTGAAAAACCTCGGCGACGCACCGGAAGTGATGAAAAAACGCCTCACTTACCTTCGCCAAGCCATCATCATGGCCTCCGACCAGAACATCGCTGGCAGGAGTGTGGCGGACATCGTCACAGACGAGCTTTATCTGATTCGCCACCTCGCCAAAGGACGTGTCGCACCCGATTTGAGCGGTATGGATGTCGCCGGACGCATGGTGCAACTTTCCGGATTACGCGGAAAAACCGTGGTTCTGCTTTTTTGGGACGCGAAGTCACCAGAGACCGACAAAATGATCGGCCTTACGAACCAGATGACTGTGAAATACGCTGGTAAGCCGGTCGCTATCGTGGGTGTCACGCCGGAAGCGATCGGCCGGATCCGCGAACTCCAGGCAGATGGCTCGATACGTTGGAACAACATCATCGATCCTGAGGACAAGCTCGCCAAGGAATATCGCGTCGCCCTCCGCCCCGCCATGCTCATTATCGACCCTGCGGGAAAAATCGAATACACCGGACTGCCGGGATCATTCGCGGAGCTCACAGTGGACGCTCTCCTCGCTGGCGATGCGCCGTAGCGGTGATTTGCTCCGCGCTCGCGAAGCATGTTTTGCGCTCCACACGAGTATCTGTGGCCGTGAACTTTCCGATTCCGAATACACAGCAAAGGCTAAAAAAAGGGTAATCCTTTCGGATTACCCTTTCAAAACAAAACGCGAACTATAAAAAACGAAGCAGGAAAATTATTTTACGCCCTTTTTGGAGAGGCGGGTGCCCTTCGTCGCGCCTTGGCGGGCCTTGAACTTAGGGTTGGTCTTGCAGATCACATACTTGGTGCCCTTGCGGCTGACAACTTGGCAATCAGCGTGGCGGCGTTTGGCGGAGGCAAGTGAAGAAAGAACTCTCATGGCGTAAAAATTGTTGGAATTTGACTCACCATTTAGGCGGCGGGGGCGGGAAACTAGGAAACCGGGCGGATTTGTAAAGAGATTTCTTCAAGAAAGAGGATTTTTCATCATGAAGTTGAGCAGCTTGCCGATGCGGTCGCGCATCTGGTGGCGGGGCACAATGGCGTCGATGAGGCCGTGCTCGAGCATAAACTCAGCGGTCTGGAAGCCGGGCGGGAGATTCTGGTGCGTCGTTTCCTTCACCACCCGCGGGCCAGCGAAGCCGATCATGCATTTCGGCTCCGCGATGTTGATGTCCCCGATGGTTGCGAAGGACGCGGTGACGCCGCCGGTGGTCGGGTGGGTAAGCACGGAAATGAACGGCAGCCCCGCCTCGGCGAGCCTTGCTAGCGCACCGCAGGTTTTCGCCATCTGCATGAGGGAAAGCATGCCCTCCTGCATCCGCGCGCCGGAGGACGCGGAAACAATGATCACGCCCCGCTTTTCCGCGATGGCCGTCTCGATCGCGCGGGTGATTTTTTCCCCAACCACCGAACCCATCGATCCCGCGAAAAACTTGAAATCCATCACCGCGATCATCGCCGGCTTTTCATGGATCGTGAGCCGTCCGGTAACAACCGCGTCGTTCATCCCGGTCTTGGCACGCAGGGCGGCGATCTTGTCCTCATATCCGGCGAAGCCGAGCGGGTTTGCGGAGAAAAGCCCGGCCTCGGTTTCCTCGAAG
>Ga0247831_1006046_pt1 | contig 14626 bp, 15 predicted proteins | sample LaCruzMarch2015__9_FD_192406 | JGI IMG/M metagenome (GOLD analysis project Ga0247831, IMG submission 192406) | Freshwater microbial communities from meromictic Lake La Cruz, Castile-La Mancha, Spain - LaCruzMarch2015_1m | ecosystem: Environmental > Aquatic > Freshwater > Lake | place: Spain...
TCATCTTTTTGTCCTGCCGCTCGCCATCGCGTGGGGCGTCGTCATCCTGCGCGCGCGAACCATGGAGGCTGCCGCTCAATGGGTGTTTTTCCTCGCCCTGATTTTCACTCCCATGCTCCATGCGTGGTATTTCACCTGGATCATCCCCTTTGGTGTACAGACGCGAAATCTCGGGGTCATGCTATTGGCGGCGTCGGGCTTTACCTACTTCCTCCTCTACCACCACGTCGAATTACCCGGAGGTATTTGGCGGTTGACCACGCTGGAGACCGCCCTCCTGTGGATCCCCTTTGCGGCAGGATTTCTTTGGTCGGAATGGCGCAGGATTCACACCCCTGCAACGCCTTTGGTGGCATGAAAACCACCGCCGCACTCATGCTCAAAGCCCCCCGGCCTGGCACGGTAAAGACTCGCCTGGCGGCCGGGATCGGTGCCGACCGCGCGACGGAGATCTACAGATCGCTGGTCGAACGCCAGCTCGGCCAAATCCCCGGGAGCTGGGCAACCGCGATTCACTTCGCGCCGGACGATGCCGAATCGGAAATGCGGGCGTGGCTGTCCCCCTCTGTGCGCAACGCCTCCTTTGTCCCCCAATCCAAAGGCGATCTGGGCGCCCGCATGCGGGCTGCTGCGATTCACGAATTCGAGCGCGGAGCGGACGCCGTCGCCCTCATCGGAGGGGATTGCCCGTATCTCACGCGGGAATATCTGGTCGAAGCGGCGGGCCTCGCCGAGGGCTCTGATGTCATCATCGGTCCCGCCTCGGATGGCGGCTACGTGCTTCTCCTTCTCAGGCAGGTACACGCCGCGTTGTTTGAGCATATCGATTGGAGCACCTCCCGGGTCCTGACGCAAACCATACAGGCCGCAGATGCGCACGGTTTGCGGTACGTCGAGATGGATCCGCTCGAGGATATAGATGACTACGCATCCCTCTGCAGGTTTGAAAGCCAGCAGGACACCAAGTTCTCATGACACGGAGGTCGTCCCTCCACGCCGGCGCGTTCGTTCCCATTGGAGGGCGATGCTCCGTCAGCGCCCACTTATCGGCTTGCGGGCGGGCAAAGTCGGACGACACGGAGGTCGTCCCTCCAATCATTCCGCCTCAGATCACCTCGCGGTAGACGTCGGGGTGCGGGCGGGGGATGACCACGGCGTTGACGAGCACGCCGGCCTCGGCGATGACCGCGCGGGCAGCGCTGACGGCGGCCTGCACGGAGGAGACATCTCCGGTCATGGTGGCGAAGGCCTTACCGCCAAGGGCCATGGCGAGACGGATCTCCAGGAGCGTGATGTTCGCGGTTTTGGCTGCGGCATCGGCGGCCTTGATGAGCGTGGCGACGTTGAAGGATTCGATGACGCCCAGAGCGCCGCTCGGCGACCGGCTGGCCGGCCTGTACGGTGTCGCCGACCTTGACGACCGCCAGGCAGGGAGCCCCGGCGCTCTGCTTGAGAGGCAGATGGATCTGCCTCACCGGAATCTCGATATCCGCCATCGGGGCCGGGACATCGTATTCTCCGACATGAAGTTTTTTCACCAGAGATTTGATCGGCACATGGCGGCCGTCGCGCATCGGGTGAACTTTGACCTCGGTCTTGCCGGCCCACTTGTAGCTGGCCTCGCGAAGGGCGGTTTTGGCATCGTCGCACGCCTCTTTGGGGTAGAGCTCCTCCGGGCAGGCGTAGAGCGTGCAGAGGCCGCAGGAGCAGCAGAGCGACGCCCACTCGTTCCATTGCTGCGAGCCGGTCCCGGTGAACGCGAGGCTGCGCATCACCTGGTGGGGCTCGACCTGGTACCCGAGGAGAAACCGCGGGCAGAGCTCGGTGCAGTACCGGCACTGGTCGCAGGCGGACTTTCCGATCTTGGCCTTCGTCGCCGGCTTCTTGAGCTTGCGCTCGATCACATGGTGGTCGCGAGGGAGCACGACCACGCCGGTGGCGGTCTTCGTCACCGGCCGGTCCAGGTCGTCGGTCGTCTCGCCCATCATCAGCCCGCCGAGGCAGAGGACTGGGTCGTCGGTCGTGGCCCCGCCGGCTGCCTCGATGCAGTCGCGGAAGGTCACCCCGATCGGCACGGTGATCGTGACCGGGTGGCGGACCGCCCCGGCGACGGTCAGCGTCTTGTGCGTGACCGGTTTTCCATCCGCCGCTCGGGCGATATTCACGAGGGTTTCCACGTTTGTGACGACGACGCCGACATTGATCGGGATCCCGGCGGGCGGGATCAGTCGGCCCGTTACCGAGTACACCAGATCGTATTCATCTCCGGCCGGGTAAAAATCGCCGAGCAGGTGGACCCGGACCTTTGTCCCCGCGCAGGCGGCCTCGATCGCCTTCACGGCCCCCTTTTTTTTCGCCTTGATGCCAATGACCCCATCCGAGGCCCCTGTGGCAACCATGCAGATCTCCATCCCGCGCACGACGTCGGCGGCCATCGTCTCCATTACGGCTGCGTCCTTGTGCATCAGGGGCTCGCACTCCGCGCCATTGGCGATGACGGTATCCGCTTTTGCTGAAAGCTTCACATGCGAGGGAAACCCCCCGCCGCCGGCGCCGACAACGCCGGCCAGCCTGACTTTTTCAATGAGTGACATGGTGGAAGTGGAAAAGGGTTCCCCGCAACCGCCGCCCCGGGGCGGGGGAGGGGACGGGATGGAGAGAACTACCTGAAGAATGCCTCCGGAAACAACTGAAAACCTTTGAACTTCGCCTCCGGCGCGGTTAGGAAGTAGGGGATGGCCCGCCGCAAAAAATCCTCCCACCAGCCGCTCTGGATCATCGCCGCCATCGTGCTCTTGGCGGCGGCGTTCCTCGGATCCGCCCTCTTTCAATCGACCGGCAACGATCCGTTCCGCACGGTGGCGGTGCTCGACATCCCCGCTTACCTCGACAACGCGAACAGCCTCCGGGGAAATATTTACAAGGTCGAGGGCGAGGTCTCGAATTCGCTTGCCTGGTCGCCGAGCTCCGGCCGCCTGATCGCGGTCGATGTGAAGGACGACACGATCCCCGTCCTCGTCACCAACGAGTTTAATGCCATCAATATCCAGAAGGGCCAGAAATTCATCTTCGTGATCGAGGTCGATGAAAACGGAGTGCTCAAAACCAAGGACCTGTCGAAGGCATGAAAAAGGTTTGTTTTATTCTGGCAGCCGCGGCGGCTGCGCACGCGCAGGTCCCGGATTCCCAGCCGCCCGCATCCGGCGCCCCGGCCCCGGCCGCGAGCCAGTCGGGCGGGAGCCAGTCGGCGTCCTCATCCGGGTCGAAAGGCTCGCAGCAGGGGTTCCTCGGTCAGGATGTCCCATTTTTTGACCCCGGCAGCGACATCGTCCAGTGGAACGGGAAAAGCTGGAACATCAACAACAACCGGATCTTCGAAGCCCGGTTCGAAAAATTTTTAAATGCGCCGGAGGCGACGACCGAGAGCGACCGCGACTACAACCGGCTGCTGAGCCAGATCATGGACAAGCTGGCGCCGAACACGATCTCGGCGAAGTCGACCGACGAGGCGTTCCAGCTGCTCCCGCAGGCTTCGGAGTTCGACATCGACGCCCGGCTGTGCGACGCGATCGCAAACCAGGTCTATGCGTCGTGGCTGGCGAAGCGTTCGAACGACCGGCTCACGGCGGCAAACCAGAGCTTGGAAAAGGAGCGGCAGAGGCTGGAGTGGAACTCGAAGATGACAGCCTCCGGCTCTTCGCTCGGTGGACCCTCCAGCTCCGATGGCGCGGCGGTGGAGGAGTGGAAAAAGCAGCAGCAGCTCAAGCGCGATATGGAGATGCAGCCGCTCGCAACCCGGCTCGCCGAGGTGAACGCCCTGCTCAAGGCGAACCAGCTCAAGCGCGAGGTCGCCGAGCTCCAGGTCAAAATCGAGTTCCAGGCGCTGATCGTGCAGCATTTCCTGCAGCGCCGGTTCCAGCACGTGGTGATCGGGACGAGGTTTTACCGAAGCATCTTCAGCGACGGCGACAGCCTGCTGCGGGTCGGCGAGGATTCGAAGAGCCTGTTTTCGAAGACGACCGGCATGCCGCCGACCGTCGGCACACTCGACTCGCTCGCCAACGAGGCGATGCGCGACGTGCGCGAGGGCGTCCAGGCGTTTAAATTTCTCCTCGAGAAGGACGAGCTCGAAAGCGCGACGAAGCGGCTCGCGGAGACGTTCATCCTGGGCGAATACATGCCCGAGGTGCGCACGATCACCCGCGACGACAAGCGCCGGGCGCTCGCGTTCGTGCAGAAGTCGAACCAGCTGATCAGCGCGATCGAGGTGAAGGACTACGCGCTCGCCGAGAAGCTCGTGAAGGACCTCGATGTCTCAGCCAAAGATTTTGACAACTCGAAGCCGATGGCGGCGATCGAGACCGCGCGCACGGTGGCGGCGATGCACATCGCAAAGGCGAAAAATGCGGCGGTGAGCGGGGACAAGACGACGCTGGAAAACGAGCTGAAATCGGCGACCGAGATCTGGCCGCGCAACCCGGCGCTCGCCGAGGTCGGCGGGATGATCTTCAGCCAGGCTGACGTCCAGCAGCGTGCGCTCGTCGACTTCGACCAGCTCCTGAGCCAGAAAAACCACCGGCAGATCTTCGACGACAAGATGCGGTTCATCGCGGCCACCGCGATGTACCCGCAGAAGCAGGAGCAGCTCCGCAAGGTGCTCGACGACATGGCGGTCATCGAGGCTGCAATCATCCGGGCCCAGGAGGTTGAAAAGCGCGGAGACTATGCCGGGGCCTGGGAGAGCGCGGAGTCCGCATTCCTCCAGTTTCCCGATGACAACAAGCTGAACCAGGTCCGCGCCAACCTGACGACGAAGGCGGCCGACTTCGTTCGCGCGCTCAAGCGCGCGGAGGAGCAGGAGAAAAAAGATCAGCTCGGCTCGTCGCTCGCCTGGTACCTGAAGGCGCAGAAGAACTACCCGGCCAGCGACTTTGCACGAGACGGGATCGAGCGCATCAACGCCCAGCTTCTGCCCGACGCAAAGTAGCCGCCGCGCCCCGCGATGAAACCGAAGATCCTCATCGTGGATGGCCACAGCATGATCTTCCAGTGGCCGGAGCTGGCCAACCGCTACGCCGCCCACGGGGCCGCCGTGCGGGAATCGCTGGTCCGCATGCTCACGGCGCTGCAGGACGGGTCGGATTGGACGGTCGCCGTCGTCTTCGACGGCAAGGGCGTGAGGGCCTCCGAGGCTGAGGAGCCGTGCGCAATCAAGGTCTTTTATTCAAAGTCCGGCCAGACGGCGGATGAGATCATCGAGCGGCTTGCCGCCAAGTACGCGGTCGACTGCGATGTGACCGTGGCCACCGACGACCGGCTCGAGCGCATGACGGTCGAGGCGTTCGGGGCGATCTCGATCTCGTCGCACCAGCTCCAGGGCGAGATCTCGTCCGCCGACCGGTCGGTCCAGGACGCGATCCGCCAGCTCGCACAGATTTCCTCCTCGCCTCCCGGGCGCGGCCGAAGGTAGAAAGACCTGCTCAAACGAATGCGATATGATGACATTTGAAAATGTGACGGCGGTGGCGAAGGCGAACGTTTATTTTGACGGGCGCGTGATCTCGCACACGATCCTGGCGGCGGACGGCGGGAGGCGGACGCTTGGCGTGATTTTTCCCGGCACGTATCATTTTGGCACCGAGGCCGCCGAGCGAATGGACGTGACCGACGGCGGGTGCTCGGTGGTTTTGGATGGCACCGAGGGTGCGCGGACCTATGCTGCGGGGGAAGCTTTTGAGGTCCCGGCAAAATCCGGGTTCACAATTTCCGTCGGGGGGGGAATCTGCCAGTATGTGTGTTCGTTCCTCTCTTAATCACAGGCCTTTCGGGGCCATCTCGTGATGACCCGGCCGGTTGTTCTGACCATTGCAGGCTCCGACAACTCGTGCGGGGCGGGGATCCAGGCGGATCTCAAAACGATCGCGGCCTTGGGGGGCTATGCCCAGACCGCTGTGACGTGCGTCGTGGCCGAGGTGCCCGGCCGCGTGAGCGCGATCCAGGCGATGCGTCCGGGGATCGTCGCAGAGCAGGCGCGCCTGAGCTTCGAGGCGTTCCCGGTCGGATCCGTCAAGACCGGCATGTTGTACTCGACGGCAATTATTCGATCGGTCACGGCGGTTCTTCTGGAGCAGCGGAGGCGACCCCTGCTCGTGGTCGACCCGGTGATGGTGGCGTCCAGCGGCGACCCTCTCCTCAAGCGCTCGGCGGTCGCCGCCTATCAAAGCCTTCTGTTCCCTCTAGCGGCCGTCGTCACCCCGAACCTGGATGAACTCCGCTTCCTCTCCGGCATGCCGTGCAGAAATTTGGGCGGGATGAAATCTGCCGGCGAGGCGATGGCTGCGAGGTTTGGAGTTCCGTTTCTGCTCAAGGGCGGGCACCTCGAGGGCCGCGTGGCCGTGGATGTTTTGATTTCCGATCGCGGAGTGCAGGAATTTTCTGCGCCATACATCCGCAGGGCGGAGACTCACGGGACCGGGTGTACGTTCTCCGCTGCGATTGCCACCGGACTGGCGCACGGCCGCTCGCTCGAAGAGTCGGTCGCTCAGGCCAAAGAATTTATCACCGCCGCGATCCGGCACCGCCTGCGCTGGAATAAAACCTCCGCGCTGGAGCACGGCAGGGCGGGGGTGTTGTAGCGTCGCTCTGTGAGTGTCGGAAGAAAAAGTGCGGCGGTCGCAGACCGCCGCTACAGCCAACAGGCCGCGCTTGTTGCGCGGCCTGTGGAGTTGATCCGGCGTGTGCGGATTGCGGGGCGCGGGCGCCCCGTCGGTTATTTGACGTGTCCGGAGACGAGTTTGGTCATCTCGAACATGCTCACCTGCTTCTTGCCGCCAAAGACAACCTTCAGCGCGTCGTCCGCGTTGATCATGGTCTTTTTGGCCGGGTCCTGAAGACCGTGCTTTTTGATGTATTCCCAGAGTTTTTTTGTCATCTCGCTCCGGGGGAGCGGCTTGGATCCGACGATGGCGGCGAGCGCTTCGTCAGGCTGAACGGGTTTCATCAATGCAGGGTTTGCTTTGCGTTTGGTAGTAGGCATAGGTTTGTAGTGTTGGGTCTGCTCGGGGGAAGACTTGAGGATTCGTATACAGGGTTGCCCGGGAGGAGTAAAGCAATCTATCCGCCTGATTTTGCGACCCAGGCGGTGGTGCCATCCGGCTGGGTGACCTCGATGAGCTCGCCTTCAAACGAGCGCTTTTGCCAGAGGTCGGACTGCGCGGCCTGGATATCCTGCGGGCTGCGTTTTTCCTTTTCGGCGAGCGCGAGCATGAGCGCCATGCGGTCGGCATTTTCCTCGGCGACCGTCTTGCGCAGGTAGTCGCCGGCTTCGCCTGTTGTTTCGACGCGGATCGAGAGGAGTCCGTCGCGGCCTTCGCCGACGAGGCGCGAGTTCTTAAAATTCTGGATATCGGCCATGCGGTTTCGCCGGCGGTTTTCCGGGTCGCCGGATTTGTCGGCGGGCGGAGCGGTTTTGGGCGAAGTGGTTTTGTTGTGCTGGTAGACGTCGAGGCGCATCGCGATGTCGACCTTGATCGGGTCCTGGGTCGAGAGGTTGACCGTCGGGGCCGAGCACCCGACGAGGAGCGCCGGGGCAAAAGCGTAAAGGAGTGTTCTCATGGTTGGTCTGCCCAGCGGCTTTGGCCGGATTCATCGGCATGGAGCACGATGTCAAAGTTGCGCGATCCGAGGGCTCCTTGCAACTCCAACCCGAGCACCCCCTGCCCCAGGGCATACCAGAGCTTGCCCTCCGCCTTCTCGTAGTCGAAGTCGCGGAGCGAGGTGAGGGCGATCCTCATGCTGCTCTTTTTGAGCTGGCTCCACGCGTCCGGAATATTCGCCAGGAAGTCGTCGATTTTTCCGATTTCCATGCGTCCGGGCTTCCTGGCCCGGAAGCTTCCCTTGGCGCGCTGGATCGCGCGCCCGAAGGCATCCATCTGGAGCTTGAAGTCGACCGGTCCGGTGAGGCGAAAATTATCTGGGGCGATGATATCGGTGAGCTCGCGGAGGCTGACCTTCTCTCCTGAGATCCATCCGATCCATGGCGAGCGGTCCTGGAAGAGGAAGCTGAACCCGCCGGTGACGTAGCCGCGGCAGATGCGGCCCCCGAAGGTCCCGTTGACGCCGGCGATGTCGAACGTCGCCGACGCCCACGCGTCGGCCGCACGGAACTGGCGCCACTGGATGGATTCAAAAAACACTTTGCCAACGAGGTTGTTTTCCTGCTTTTCCGGCGGGTAGGCAAACTGGAGGTCGCCGCGTTTGGTGGAGAGGTTCAGCTGGTAGTCGGGGAACGCATATTCCTGCCGGGGGATTTGGAACGTGGTTTGAAGCTGGAGCGAGGCGAGGTCGTCGAGCGCGATGTCGGAGGCCGAGGCAAAAAAGTTGAGGGGGAGGCCATATTTTGCTCGCCCGCCGCTGCCGATGAGGAGCCGGCCATACTCGACTTTCAGGCGGGCGATTTTCCAGCCCGGCCCCCCGGTTGTTCCAGCTGGTGTTCCGCCTGCCCCGGCGAGGCGCTGCTGGGTGTCGTCCATGTACCAGAACAGGTCCTGGCCGATATAGACTGAGGGATTCAGGATGACGACCTCCGCCAGTTCCTTGCGGAGGAGCCCGCCGAGGGTGAACCTCAGAAAGATCCGGCGCATCGTGATGACCTTGATAAACGGGTCGTAGGGGGAAAGGATTTCGAGGTCCGCAATTTCCACCGTCTGCAATTCCCCGCCGATCGCTTCGGCGGCACCGGCCGGCGAGACATCCTGGAGCGACGTGTTCACGACAAACGAGATGTCCGACGCGATCTCCCGGGTGTCCTCGAGGCGCACGCGGACATTCTTGACATCCAGCGTCCCGATTTTCCAAGAGGCGGGGGCGGAGGAGGACGCGGCCGGGGGGCCAGCGAAGAGGGTTTGGAGGGCCTGCCCGAGCATAAGGCTGCCGCCGTTGACGTCCAACGTCTCGATATGGCGGTTCGAGAGGACCTCTTCCGGAGAGGCTACGAGGCGGACGATGTCGAGCGAGAGAAACGGGGTCGGAACGCCCGGCAAGGCGGCCGAGATCTCCCACAGCATGAGCTCGAGCGGGGTCGCTGCGCCCGGGTTTTTCCAGTCGAAGGCGCACCGGAACGTGACGTCCGGAACCGCGCTTCCGAACCCGTTGACCGAAATTTCCGCGTAATCGCAAACCAGCCGCCGGAATGTCCACGTCCCGCCGCTGCTGGACGCCCCCTTACGGGAAAGGCTCTTGAGGAGGTTCGGCGAAACCGAGATTTTTGGGTTCACGAGCCGCACTTCCCCGAGCGTGGCCCGGCGGAAATCGTCAAACGAAAACTCGATACTTCCGCTGTCGAGGTGAAGGAGCACCCCGCCGGCCTGGCGGTCGCGGAGAACAAGGTTGCGAACGCTCAGCTGATGAAAGGCGTCAAGTGTGGCATCCGAGAGCTCCACCCTGGCCCCCGGGACCGCGCTCTGCACCGCCCAACGCGCCAGGTGCGCCAGATTGTAGCTGAGGTAAAAAATGCCGGCTGCAACGAGCAGGCAGACCGCAAGGGCGACCGTGGCGAGGCGGCGGCGCCAGGACGGTTTGCTGGCGGGTTTGGAGGGTTTAGACAAGGGAGTCAAACAGGGTTCCTGCGACAAAGGCGACGCCCACGAACACGTTCGCCTGAAAAAATGCGCGGTTGATCGCGGCGAGATCCCCGCGGCGGGCCTCGAGGTGCTCGTAGATCAGGGCCGCGAGGATGGCGGTCAGGGCGACCGTGTATCCGGCCCCGAGTCCAGCAGAAAACCCAAAGGCGCACAGCCCGAGGAACGCGGCTGCATGGAGCCAGACGGCGAGCCGCAACGCTCCGGGGACCCCAAGGCGCACGACGAGCGAGCGCAGCCCTTCGCGGAGATCAACTTCATAATCCTGCGACGCGTAGATCACGTCAAACCCGGCAACCCAGACCATGACAGAGGCAGCCAGGACAAGCGGCGGCAGCGCAAACTCGCCGCGCACGGCCAGCCAGGCCCCAACCGGAGAAACGGCCAGTGCCAAGCCGAGATAAAATTGGGCGAAGTGAGTGAACCGTTTGGTGAGCGAGTAGAAGAAGACGATCCCGAGGGCGAGCGGGGACAGGGCGAAGCAGAGTGGGTTCAACCACCAGGCGGCGGCGATGAATCCTGCCGAGCTAAGCACACAGGCCGCGATCGCCCGGGGCTTGCTGGCAAGCCGGTGGCGGCCGGCTGTCCGGGGGTTTCGCTTGTCGATCTCCCAATCCACAATCCGGTTGAACGTCATCGCCGCCGTGCGCGCGAAGACCATCGCCGCCACCACGCCAGGCAGAACCGGCCAGGCCGGGATGCCGCCGGCAGCTACAACCATCGAGCCAAGCGCAAACGGCAGCGCAAACAGGGTGTGCGAAAACCGGATGAACTTCAGGAAGTCCGCAAGAGCCTCAAGAGGCGTTCGTCTGCGGGAAGGCCCGCCCGCCCGGGCTGATTGCGAATCCATGCCGGTTCTCCCCCCCACGTGACCTATTGGCTCTTGGATGGAGCCCTCCGTCCTGCCTCTTCAAACAACTCGACGAGGCCGTCATCCACCCGCATGTCGACCAGCTTCCAGATGCCTTCGGAACGGTAAAAATAAAACCTCCACCTGAGCGGGAGGTCCTGGTTAAGCGAGATGCACGTCTGCCGGACCAGCGACGATCCGACTTGAAGCGAATCAATGACCTCATACCCGGTGACCGGACCGTAGCTATCAAGGGCCTTGTTCGTGCTCTCCTTGAGGGCGGTCACGTTTTCCTTGCGCTCGGCGATGATCGTGTTCTGGATCAGGGCCTCGTAAGCCGCGTCGACCTGGCCGGCTTTGAGCCCCAGGAAAAATGTGCTGATGACAACCCCGGGGTCCTCCGGCTTGGTTTTTTGGCTGGCGGGCGTTGTGTCCGGCGTCGGTTCCGGCTCTGCCCGGTTGGGCGGGAACACCATCCGCTTTCTCGGATCGCTCTCCTCCGCATGAAGGAGGGACGCCGCTAAGAGGAAGGCACAGATTAAAACTCGCATCCGGCCAATGGAGCCCGTTTTGCCCCCGCGCGCAAGCTTGGGGTGGATTTTGGCGGTGTGGGAAGGCCGCGGGATCTAACCCCACTTCGCGGACTGGAAGCGAAATTCGACTATTTTCAGCCCTCCGAGGCCCGCAGACCCGCATAAATACAAGGGGGGGGTCTCCAAAAGGGCTTGTAGTGCCGACCTACCCCCTTGCGCGTTTGATGGGTGAACTGCTTTCATTGGCAGATCATGTTTCTGCGATGCAAAAAGCGCTACAAGGACGGCAAAGAACATCTTTACTGGAGCATTGTGGAAAATCGCAGAGTGTCCGGTGGTCGGGTTCTCCAGCGACACGTTCTTTATTTGGGGGAACTCAACGGTCGGCAGGAAGCCTCCTGGCAAAAGACCATCGATCTTTTCGCAGGGGATGGTGATGCGGCCCCGCAGCAAGTGTCGCTCTTTCCCCAAGAACACATGCCCTTGGATGCGGGGCAGCGTGAGATTCCCGCTGTCGGCATCCGGCTCTCGGGCATGAGGCTTCTCAAGCCGCGCCAATGGGGCGCGTGTTGGCTGGGCTGCCAGCTCTGGGAGCAACTCGGCCTGGATGACTTTTGGGCAGAGCGTCTGCCGGTGGGGCGTCAGGGAGCCCGATGGGCTGACATTCTAAAAATGATAGCCATCTATCGCTTGGTGAGCCCCGGCAGTGAATGGCGCCTGCACCGCCACTGGTTCGATAGCAGCGCAATGGGCGACCTGCTCGGAGGCGACTTCGGCTTGGCCGAGAGCCATCGGCTTTACCAGTGCCATGACAAGTTGCTCGAACACAAAACCGCCCTCTTCGACCATCTCACCGAACGGTGGAAAACTCTCTTCGATGCAAAATTCGAAGTCCTGCTTTATGACCTGACGAGCACCTATTTCGAAAGCGATCCCCCGTTCCCGGAAAGCGACAAGCGCAAGTTCGGTTACTCACGCGACAAAAGAAGCGACTGCGTGCAGGTGGTCATTGCCCTGATCGTCACCCCAGAAGGGTTCCCCATCGCCTACGAGGTTCTCTCAGGCAACACGGCGGACAAGACCACTCTGCGCGACTTCCTAAAAAAGATCGAAACCCAATATGGAAAAGCCGACCGCATTTGGATCATGGACCGGGGTATCCCCACCGAAGAAGTGCTTGAGGAAATGCGCAAGAACGATCCCCCTGTCTCCTATCTGGTGGGCACACCAAAAGGTCGCCTTAGCACTCTGGAAAAGGATCTTCTGGGGTGCCCTTGGAAAAACGCACGCCCGAGTGTTGCTGTCAAACTTCTTTCCAAAGACGGGGAAACCTACGTGTTGGCACAAAGCGAAGATCGTATCGCAAAAGAGCGTTCCATGCGCCGTCGTCGCCTTCGCAAATACCTCAAAGCCCTCGCCGATCTGAATGCACGGAAAACTCCGCTCGGTCGCGACGCATTCCACCAAGCCCTTGGCGCGGCAAAAAAGGAAGCCGGTCGCGATGTGCGCCACGTCAAGGTGGAAGTCTTCCTCCACGGCAAAGCCGAAAAGCAAACAGCGAGTCTCACCTACAGTCTTGATCGAGAAAAACTTCGTGTGGCCCGACGCCGCGAAGGACGCTATTTGCTGCGTACAAACCTGGGAGGCAGCGACCCGGCAAAGCTTTGGGAATACTACCTCCAGCTCACGGAAATCGAACAGGCATTCAAAGAACTCAAAGGGGACTTGGCCATTCGTCCGATCCACCATCAACTCGAACAACGCATCGAATCCCACATCTTTATCTCGTTCCTGGCCTACTGCCTGCAGGTTACCCTCAAGGCCCGTCTGAAACCCCGCGCCAGCGGCCTGACCCCACGGGCCGTGATCGAAAAATTTGCCGCCGTCCAGATGCTCGACGTTCACCTTCCAACAACGGACGGGCGCGAAATCGTTCTCACCCGCTACACCCAGCCCGAAAAGGACCTCCTGCTTCTACTCGAACAACTCAAAATGACACTGCCCGAGCAGGCACCCCCGAAAATCTACTCTCACCAGCTCCCCCACAACCTCGCGCCGCTGTAGTGCCGACCTTTTGGTGTCGATATCGCAAAATAGCGGCTCCGCGGCCATCCGAACCCTCCAGTCCGCGAAGTGGGGCTAAGGAGTCACAAACCTCCGGCAAAGCCGGAGGCTTGTGATGGAAGCCGCTCAAAGCGGCTAGTTTTCTGTGAGAGGTCCCTTGTCTCCAATGCGTGTCTCTTCGGCCAACTCTTGTGGCATGGGCATCTTGCCCATGCGTAACAATCCAGCAAGACATGGGCAGGATGCCCATGCCACAGAACATTTTCGACGACGCATTTTCCTCTCAAATGCCCCCCGTTTCCATGCAATCCCATTCCCTTTGTTGTCTGGTCTTCTCGTGCACGAAAAGTCAAACTTCGAGAGCCTCCCCGGCAGGGCCGGGGGATCTCCTATTGGACTTCAGCGGCGGCGCTTGACCCGGATCATGGCGAGAGATTTTTGGAGCGAGGCCTTGACGGTTGCGTGCTCCTCATCGCTGAGCTTGGTCGAGCGCATCGCCTCCTCGGCGCGGCGCATCGCCTCCTCGGCGGCGGACTCATCGATATCGGACTCCCTGATCGCCATGTCGGTGAGCACGGCGACCTTGTCGGCCCCGATCTCTACAAAGCCTTCGCCGACTGCGAGGCGAAGCTCTTCGCCGTCCTTCATGACGCGGAGTTCGCCGGGGAGTAGCTGGGTCATCAGCGGGACGTGCTGCGGGAGCACGCCGATCTCGCCCTCAACGCACGGGATGACGACGGAATCGACGTCGTCGGCGTACGTCTTCTGCTCGGGGGTGACAATTTCGAGGCGGAGCATGTTGGGGTCGTGTGCGGGGAGTTTTGCTTGGCTGGGCAGGGCGTTTCAGGCAGGAGGGTTTTACCCCTCCTTAACCATGTCGATCCCGCCCTTCATGTAGAAGTTGCCTTCCGGCACATCGTCGTGCTTGCCATCGAGGATTTCTTTGAACCCGCGGATCGTCTCGGTGATCGGCACGTACTGGCCCTTCGTGCCGGTGAAGATTTCGGCCACGTGGAACGGCTGGGACAGGAAGCGCTGGATTTTCCTGGCGCGGTAGACGGTCAGCTTATCCTCGGGCGAGAGCTCGTCCATGCCGAGAATCGCGATGATGTCCTGGAGGTCCTTGTAGCGCTGGAGCACGTTTTGCACGCCGCGGGCGACCGCGTAATGCTCGTCGCCTATGATGTCCGCCGACAGCGCCTTCGAGGTCGAGGCCAGCGGATCAACCGCCGGATAGATGCCGAGCTCGGCGATCGAGCGCTCGAGGACGATCGTGGAATCGAGGTGGGCAAACGTGTTGGCGGGAGCCGGATCGGTCAGATCGTCCGCCGGCACATAAACCGCCTGGAACGAGGTGATCGAACCTTTCGTGGTCGAGGTGATCCGCTCCTGGAGGTCGCCCATCTCGGCGGCGAGGGTCGGCTGGTAGCCGACCGCGCTCGGCGTGCGCCCGAGCAGCGCCGACACCTCGGACCCGGCCTGCGAAAACCGGAAGATGTTGTCGATGAATAGCAGGACGTCCTGGTTTTTTTCATCGCGGA
>Ga0247831_1006047_pt1 | contig 14619 bp, 12 predicted proteins | sample LaCruzMarch2015__9_FD_192406 | JGI IMG/M metagenome (GOLD analysis project Ga0247831, IMG submission 192406) | Freshwater microbial communities from meromictic Lake La Cruz, Castile-La Mancha, Spain - LaCruzMarch2015_1m | ecosystem: Environmental > Aquatic > Freshwater > Lake | place: Spain...
TGCTCGACTTGAGATGGCTCTTGTCGTGGCCCGCGATGCGATCGGACAGCGCCAGTAGCACGCTCGAGGTGACGAACACCACGTGGATCACGACCAGCCAGAACAGGTCGCGGTCCGGCACCTTGCCGATGGCCATGAACTGCTTGAGCAACTGCACCGCCGAAATGGCGACGATCGACGACAGGAGTTTAAGCTTCAGCGCCGTGAAGTCGATGGTGCCCATCCACTCCGGCCAATCCTCGTGTTTCGAGTGATCGATTTTGGAGACGAAGTTCTCGTAGCCCGAGAAAATCACGATGATCAGCAGCGAGCCGGTCAATGTCAGGTCGACGAGAGCGAGCACTCCGAGGATGATCTCGGCTTCCGTCGCCGTGAACGCCTTCACCGCGATGTGTATGAACTCCTCGATGAACTTGATCAGCAGCAGCACGATCGACAGCGCGAGACCGACATAGAACGGCGCCAGCAGCCAGCGACTCCAGAACAAAATGCTCTCGATGGCGTCTTCGATCTTCTTGAAGTTGTCCACGTGTGTGCCCTGCGCAAATGTTGTCGGCCGATCCGGAGATGCTTCTCCAGACTCTATGACATGTGCCGCCGCACCCCGGCAATCGGAGCCGTGGACCGAGCGTTAGGCGCGAGGGTTAAGGCGTCTTGAACACCGCCGCCGCGATGTCGCCGTTCTCGACGGCGGCGGTCAGGTTCGCGCGGCGCGACGCCCGACGCGCGATGCGCGCCTGCACACGGGCGAGCGTCGCCCCCTGCGCCTTGAGGCGGCGGTTGGGCGTGACATCACCAGCTCCGTTGCTGTCTGCCACCAGCGCCGATGCCGGAGCCGACGGCTCGCAGGCCAGTCGCGCGGCCGCAGCACGCGCGGCAGTGCGCACGACACCAAGCGGCCCCGGATCGCCTTCGTCGTCGCGAACGCCGTTGGCCACCGCATAGCCCTTGCCGCAAACGCCGATGATAGGCGGCAGGCGGGTCGCCTCGAACGCGTCGTAAGCGGGTTTCAGACCCTGCCAGAACGAAGCCCAAGGGCTCGTTGCGTGGCGCGCGAGGTTATCGTCCGTCATGCGGAACGGGAAAGCGTGCACGTGGACGCGATCCTGTCCCTTATAAAGTGCACGCTCGGCGAGCCCGAACACTTCTTCCGCCACCGGATCGGTCATCGCGTAGCAGCCGACCGACGAACAGGCGCCATGCACGAGGATATACGAGCCGGTCCGCTCATTGGCGCGATCGAACGCGTTCGGAAAACCGAGATTGAGTGAGCGCGGGTGGCGGCCCGACCGATGCAACTGACGCCGCGTCACGGTGTAGAAACCTTCCGGCGTCTGATTGTCACCTTCGACCAGCTTCGGCCCGAGCGTGCCCGACCAGAAGCATATCGGGTAGGTGGCAAACAGCACGAAGGCGTCGCCCTTCTGCATCCACACCTCGAGTTCGGCCTCGGCTTTGAACACGCGGATGAACACCGGGTCGCCGGGCGTAAGGCCCGCCTGCTTCAGGCGCTCGTCGCGGCGCGCAAGGTCTGGTGTTCCAGCGAGTGGTAGCCGGCCGAGCGCTGCATCGCGCTGCTGCTCGATACGGAGGGGGGCCGCGTCCTGGAGTTCGATGGAGAATGCGAAGACGGGACGAGCTGCGAACAGGCTCCCAACAACCAGCGCACAACCGGCTGCGACCGCAAGGCCTGCACTGAGGCGGAACTGCCGCACGCTGCCACTCCACTCGACTCACCGGGACTTATTCCCGATCCTACCTTTGCATGAGGTGACCGGCAGCGCTGGCTGCGCGCCCTACCGCCAAACACGGCTGGAACCTAACAGCCAAGCTAGCCGCGCGCGAGCGATTTCGCTCGGATTTGCAATGGGCTGTGGTGTGGTTGCGCCAGTCGCGAGCGCGCCTCGATCCACGCCGCGCATGCGTGTGAGTTATGGGCAGCCGACTACAATCGGGCGATCACCGCGACTGCGCGGGTCGGTCTCGGCCGTTACCCGGTACTGGCGCCCGCAGACTGCGACCCGCGGCGGCAGGCGGGCTTCCTCGAAGGCGGCGCTGGCCTCGCCGAGGCGACGCCAGAACGATGCCCATGGGCTCGCGGCCCGCGCCGCGAGCGCCGCCTCGCTGATCCGGAACGGATAGACGTGGACGTGGAAGCGCTGCTGGCCACCGGCAAGCGCCGCTGTGACCAGCCGCCAGAGCTCGTCGACGATGCCGTCGGTCATAGCGTAGCAGCCGATCGAGGCGCAGCCGCCGTGCACCATCAGGAACGTGCCGGTTCGCCCGTGCGCCCGGTCGAAAGCGTTGGGAAAGCCGAGATTGAACGAACGGTGCCAGCGGCTGTTGGGATTGAGCGCCTGCCGGTCGACCACGTAAAGCCCTTCCGGCGACTGGCGGTCGCCTTCAGCCAGCTTCGGGCCAAGCCGGCCGGAGAACGTGCAGATCGGATAGGTCGCAAACAGCTCGAAGCGCTCCGCGCGCTTCAGCCAGAGTTCGAGTTCCATCTCCAGCTTGTAGATGCGCATGAATATCGGTGCGCCGGCTTTCAACCCCGCTTCAGCCAAGCGGGCCTCGAGACGGGCGAGATCTGGCGTGCCTTCAAGGGTCGCGCCGCTGGTCGCGATCATGAAGCGCCGGCTCCGCTCGGCATCGAGCCGGGCCTGATCAACGTCGCCGGCCGGGCGCGAGAGGTAAAGCGCAGCAGCCAATGCTAAGAAAGTGGCGGCGAGAAACACCGCTGCAGCGAGCCTGCCTCGGGCGCCGCCTTGCATGGTCTCAGGGCGTGCCAGCCTGCCGCTTGGTCGACGTATCGGTGGGCTGGCCGGCTGGCGTATCAGCTGCGCCCTTGCCGGCGGCCAGTCCCAGCCGCTCGATCAGGCTCGACAGCCCGGCGCCCATCCGCCCGCTCTCCAGAGGCGCGCCGTTCTCGGCGAACTGCCGTGTTTTCGGCCCGGGCGCCGTCACCCGCTCCTCGGCGAGCTTCGCGCCACTGGGTGGGACGAAGCGTTCGACCTCGCGGCGCTTCAACGGTGGGCACGCGCGCACGGGATCTAACTTGCGGCCGTCCGTCTCGACATTGACAACATAACGCTTGCCGCACACAGCCACGCTCGGCGGTATGCGGGTCTCCTCGAACGCGTCGTAGCCGGGCTTCAGCGTCTCCCAGAACGCGAAATGTGGGCTCGACTTGTGGCGCGCCATGTTCGCGTCCGTCATGCGGAACGGGTAGGCGTGCACCTCGAAACCGTCCTGGCCGCCGATGAAGGCCTCACGGGCGAGCGCGTAGACCTCCTCGATCAGTGCGTCGGTGATCGCGTAGCAGCCGGCCGACTTGCACTTGCCGTGCACCATCAGGAAGTCGCCGGTGCGATTGTGGGCGCGATCGTAGGTGTTCGGATAGCCGAGGTTGAAGGCGAGGTGGAACTGCGAATTGGGGTTCATCTGGTGGCGGGCGACGCGGTAGAAGCCCTCCGGCGCCTGCTTGTCGCCCTGCACGATCTTGGGTCCGAGATCGCCGGACCAGTTACAGATCGGGTAGCTCTTGAAGTGATGGAAGCGTCCGTCCTCGCGCTGCTTCCAGACCTCGAGTTCGGATTCCTGCTTGAACACGCGCACGAAGATCGCGCTCTCGGCTTTCATCTGCTTCTTGCCGAGCAGCATCACCGCATCGGTGTTGAGCGGCTTCAGGTGCGCCGGCACTATGGTGACCGAGGCACACCCGGCCATAGCGACCGTTGCAGCGATAACGACAGCCTTAGCACCCGACGCCATGCCGGACTGCGAAAAGCCGGACCGCGACCGGCCTATTGCCAGCTTTTTAAACGTCATACCCCGTGCCCCGTACCCCTACACGCCTTACCAATGGGGCTGCCGACCGGCTGCCCCGTGGCGCACGCTCCCCTGAGCGTTGACGCAATTGGGTTAACGATTCCTTATTACTACGCGACGTCGACGCAGATCTCCAGCGCAAAATCACGTGTCAGGGTATTGATATGCCGTGCGATTTTGTCCGTGGCGTGGCTTCTCAACCGCGCCTGATGCCGCGGGCGGCAGAGAGCAGCGCGTGGCCGGGCTCGAGCGGCTGATCGAACATCACGCCGTAACTTGTGGCGGCATGCCATGCCACGGCACCCGTCAGCCTGCACTGGCCGATGATCTCGATGATCACACGGCCATTTTCCGGCAGGCCGGCCGCCGCCCCCGAGCCGGCATGCGGACCGGCTGCGACCATGCAGAGGCCACCGGCGGAGATATCGACGACACGCACATCGGCGACGCCGTCTGCGATGTAGGCGTAACCGAGCCAGTCGACGGTGAACCGCTGGTGGCGACGACGCTCGAGTATGTCAGGGATCTCGACGGAACCGTCGGCCATGACACAGGGCGAGCCCCCCTCGGCGCAGGCACCGAGCAGATAGAGCGTACGGCCGTAGCGGGCGGCGACGGCCGGCTCGCGTGCTCCAGAGTCGAGTGCTACGGCCAAGCTGGTCAACGCGCCGATCAGCATCCGGGTCTGGCTCGCCAGTTCGCGCCAGCCACAGGCCAGCGTCTCGATGTGCACGCCACCCTTCACCGCAAGCTCTGCCGGAAACCGGCAGTAGGACGCGGTCATCGCGCGAACGGCGGCCAGTCGCGTGTAGAAACCCTGTGTCTCGGCGACGACCTCGATAGGCAAGTTCGAGCGGATCAGTGCGTGCGTCAGTTCGGCATCAGGCGCCAGCACGCCTGGCAAATAGGCCATCAGCACGGCTTCCGGCGCTTCGCCGCTGACATCGCGTTCCAGCCGGTTGACGATGCTCGCACACGCCGAAATCAGCAGCGCGAGATCGGACACCTGTCGCAGTGTGAGGGCGAGCACGCGCTGCTCGAAAGCGCCTGCGGGGCGCACAAGCGTCCGCGGCACCGCCATCGCGGCCGGTCCCGCGAGCCGACCGAAATCGACCGCTTCCTCGTCGCTCAGAAAGCTACCGGCGTAATTCATGAGAAACTCACCGCGTCGCTGCCCCGATGGTCAGCACCACAACCTGCGCGGGTGTTGCAACCCGCAGGATGCACGCAACATCATCACAACAGCAAACGTATTAACGACTTGTGATCGCGGGGCTCTAAATCACCCGTCCGATGGAAAGGAAGCGATCGTGGCGCTGGCGGCGAATCTCCTCGGCCGATTTGCCATCGAACTCGCCGAGCGCCTTGGCGATGGCATCGCCGGTCGCCTTGAATACGGCCTCCCGGTCGCGGTGGGCGGCGCCGACCGGTTCCTGCACGATGGTGTCGATCACCTTGAGCGCCAGCAGGTCCTGCGCAGTGATTTTCATGCTAGTCGCAGCGTCGATCGCGCGCGCGCTGTCGCGCCACAGGATCGAGGCGGCGGCCTCGGGCGAGGCGACGGTATAGATCGCGTGCTCCAGCATCAGGATGCGATTGGCCGAGGCGATGGCGACGGCGCCGCCCGAACCGCCCTCGCCGATCACCACCGCGATCATCGCGACGCCGAGCCCAAGGCAGCAATCGGTCGACCGGGCGATTGCCTCGGCCTGGCCGCGTTCCTCCGCGCCGATGCCGGGATAGGCGCCAGCGGTGTCGATGAAGGTCAGGACCGGCAGCCCGAACTTGTCGGCCATCTCCATCAGCCGAACCGCCTTGCGATAGCCCTCGGGCCGCGCCATGCCGAAGTTGTGGCGAATACGCCCCTCGGTGTCGGAACCCTTCTCGTTGCCGATGACCATCACCGAACGCCCCCGGAAGCGCCCGAGGCCGCCGATGATGGCGTGATCTTCCGCATAGCGACGGTCACCGGCGAGTGGCGTGAACTCGGCGATCAGCGCGTCGACGAAGTCGAGGCAGTGCGGACGGTCCGAATGCCGCGCGACCAGAGTCTTCTGCCAGGGCGTCAGCTTCGCGTAAGTATCAGCAAGCGCGCTCAACGCCTTGCTCTCGAGGCGGGTGACCTCGTCGGAGATGCCGGTCGACATCTCGCCGCTGCTCAACGCTTTCAATTCGGAGACTTTGCTCTCGAGTTCGGCGATCGGCTTCTCGAAATCGAGGTAGGTGCGGATGGGCTTCTTGTCCAACGGGTTACCCCAGACGGGTTGCATGTGACAGCCGGCCTTGGCCGCGCCAGTCGCTCGGCTGCGGTCGCGCCTGTCTTTCGGCCGCGACAAGCACCGGGTCGGGCGGGTTGTCAAGGGTAGTGGCGGGGCCATCGTCAGCCTGCCGGCGTGACACCAAAGCGATCTTGCGCCGCGCAGCGCGCGCCGGCATGGTCCGGCCTTGATCAACAAGGAGACTGGCTGAATGCTGGAAGCCCTGCCAGCGTCCGTACCGACCCACTGGGACGACTTCGTCGAAGGCGCGACCATGGCGCTCGGCAGCCGCACCGTCACTCGCGACGAGATCGTGAGGTATGCCGCGAGCTTCGATCCCCAGCCGCTCCACCTCGACGAAGAGGCGGCTAAATCGACCATGGTCGGCCGGTTGTGCGCGTCGGGCTGGCACACCTGCTCGATCGCCATGCGCATCATGGCGGACGGCTTCCTCACCCGCGCCGAGGGCCTCGGCTCGCCCGGCATTACGGATGCGCGTTTCCTTAAGCCGGTGTTTCCCGGCGACACGCTGTCGGCGACCTTCCGCACGCTATCGAAGCGGACGCTGCGATCCCGCCCTGGCGTGGGCCTCGTCGAAGCCGAACTGACGCTCACCAATCAGGCCGGCGAGACGGTGCTGACCTGGATCTGCCCGCAGCTCTTTCGCATGCGCAACGCGGGCGCGGCGGTCGGCGCGGAGGCCGAGCCATGAGCGTCTGGTTCGAGGACATCGAGATCGGCCACGTCGCCCATCTCGGCGCTCACACCTTCACACGCGCCGAAATCATCGCCTTCGCCCACGACTTCGACCCGCAAAGCTTTCACCTGGACGATGCGGCGGCAGCCGCGAGCCTGTTCGGCGCGCTGTCGGCATCCGGCTGGCACACGGCCTCGATCTGGCTGCGCCACGTCATCGACTTCCGCAAGCGTCAGGCGGACCAGATGCGATTTCGCGGCGAGCAACCCGCCCGGTGGGGCCCCTCACCCGGCTTCGAGGCGCTCAAATGGCTGAAGCCGGTGCTCGTCGGCGATACGATCTCGTTCACCGCGCGCTTCGCCGAAAAGCGCGACAGCCGGTCTCGCCCAGACGTTGGATTGGTATTTTCGGCCAACGAAGGCACGAACCAGCGCGGCGAACTCGTGTTCGCCGTCACCTCGAAGATGTTCGTCGAGCGCCGCACCCCTTTCGCCGGCTGAGCCGACATTCGACCAAAGCACGAGCGCACAGGCGCCGTGGCGAGGCTATCGCTTGTCCGGGATCAAGTCCGCTGGGCGCCGGTTTGCTAGTCTTGGCGACTTTTGGCTGCGATGGAAGCGACAAGAACGGAGACTTCAGCCATGCGCCGCGTGCTCGTGGGCTTTGCCAGCCACCAGGGCCAGACCGAGAAGATCGCCCACCATCTCGCGCGCCAGCTCGAGGATCGCGGCCTCGCCGTGCGTCTCGTAGACATGATCGGGGCGGCACAGGCGGGCGAGAGCGATGCCGGCGCCGATGACTGTGACGCGGCGATCCTTGCCGGTTCGCTGCATCTCGGGCGCTACGACGCCGCACTCGCGAGCTTCCTGATGCGGCATGGACCGGCAATCGGGCGCGGTCCCTCGGCGTTCGTGACAGTCAGCCTGTCGGCTGCCTCCGAGGACGAGACCGAGCGGCGCGCCGTCGAGGAGATCGCGCAGCGGTTCCTGTATGAGACCGGCTGGCTGCCCGAGCACGTCCTGCATGCGGCCGGCGCTATCCACGATCGCCGAATGAACCCCGTCGAACGCTTCGCGCTGCACGCCATCGCCGACGCCCACGGGCTCGACCGGCATCCCTCCGGCGACACCGAGCTGACCGACTGGGCAGCCCTCGACCGCTTCGCGCGCGACTTCGTCGGCGAGGTCAAGGCGCGGCCGGTGGCCTCGCGTTGACGCGCGCCGCCCGAGAACCCTTCACAGTCGTCACCTCAATGCCTGAAGTGACGCACACCCGTCAGAACCATGGCGAGGCCGGCCTCGTCGGCGGCTTTGATCACCTCGTCGTCGCGCATTGAGCCGCCGGGCTGGATGACGGCGGTGGCGCCGGCCGCAGCGGCGGCGAGCAGCCCGTCGGCGAACGGGAAGAACGCGTCGGAGGCGACCACCGAGCCCTTCGCCAAAGGCTCGGCGAGGCCAGCGGCCTTGGCTGCCTCCGCCGACTTGATGGCGGCGATGCGCGCTGAATCCACCCGGCTCATCTGGCCGGCGCCGATACCGACGGTCGCGCCGGCCTTCGCGTAGACGATGGCGTTCGACTTGACGTGCTTGGCGACCCGGAACGCGAAGCGCAGGTCGGCGATCTCCGCCTCGCTCGGCCGGCGTTTGGTGACGACCTTCAAGTCGAGATCGTCGTCGACGGCGTTGTCACGCGACTGCACCAGCAGCCCGCCGGCGAGCGACTTGACGAGCACGCCGACGGCGCGCGGATCCGGCAGCGCGCCGGTGGTGAGAAGGCGCAGGTTCTTTTTCGCCGCAAAGATCGCTCGTGCTTCGTCTGTGACGGAGGGGGCGATGACGACCTCGGTGAAGATCTTGGCGATCTCCTCGGCGGCCTCTGCGTCGAGCGTGCGATTGAGCGCGACGATGCCGCCGAAGGCACTGACCGGATCGCAACGCAATGCCGCGAGATAAGCCTCCGTCAGCGTGGAACCGGTCGCGACGCCGCACGGATTGGCGTGCTTGATGATGGCGACAGCGGCCGAGCGGGCCGGATCGAACTCGGCGACCAATTCGAAGGCTGCGTCCGTGTCGTTCAGGTTGTTGTAGGAAAGCGCCTTGCCCTGATGCTGGCGGGCGCTGGCGACGCCCGGGCGCTTGTCGCCGGTCGTGTAGAATGCCGCCCACTGGTGCGGGTTCTCGCCGTAGCGCAGCGTCTCAGCAAGACGTCCGCCGAAGGCACGATAGTCGGGCGCCGTGTCGCCGAGCTCGCCCGCGAACCAGTTGGAGATCGCCGCGTCGTAGGCGGCCGTACGGGCGTAGGCCTTGGCGGCGAGGCGCTTCCTGAGTGCGAGCGTCGTCGCACCGCCGTTGGCATCGAGTTCTGCGAGAACGCGCGCGTAGTCCGCGACGTCGACGACCACGGCCACACCGGCGTGATTCTTGGCGGCGGCACGGATCATCGCCGGCCCGCCGATATCGATGTTTTCGACGCAATCGTCGTACGGTGCGGTGCGCGCCACCGTCTCCTCGAACGGGTAAAGGTTGACCACCAGCAGGTCGATCGGCGCGATGTCGTGGGCGTCTGCTGCCGCCGCGTGCTCCGCATTGCCACGAATGGCGAGCAGGCCACCGTGCACCTTCGGATGCAGCGTCTTGACGCGCCCGTCCATCATCTCGGGAAAGCCGGTCAGTTCGGCCACGTCGCGCACGGCGAGGCCGGCGATCTTCAGTGCAGCCGCGGTGCCGCCGGTCGACACAAGATCAATGCCGCGCGCGGCGAGCGCGGTCGCGAAATCGACGAGGCCCGCCTTGTCGGAGACGGAGATGAGGGCGCGGCGGACCTTTTGCTCACCAGATTTCGCTTCGAGGGACATGTCAGGGCGCTCCGGTCGGATGAAGGCAGGCGGCTAGCACAGATCGAGCGTTGCGCAAATCCGCCACGCCGAGCGATAGCCGGGCGGCGATGTCACACCCGTGTCAGGCGCCAGGTGACACGGCTCTCACCATACGAGGCGCCGCGCAGTACGATCTGATAGCCAGGTCGTTGCCCCTCGAAGCGGCTGGCTTGTGCACTCTCCTCGATCGATACGGCGGCCCCTTCTGTGCCGAAGGCATAGCGTCGGCCGGCGCGGGTGATCAGCAGCGCGGTGCCGGGCGTAGCGCCAGCCGCGATGCGGACGGCGGGCGCGATATGAAAGTGTATCGCGAAGGCGACATCGCGAGCGAGCCGTACCGGCCGGCCGCGCCCGTCGATCAGGTCCTCGCCCGCGACTAGCGCCTCGGCACTTCCGAGCCGGATACGGCGGGTATGCCAGAGACCGAAGCGGCCGACGTAGCCGTCGTGGCGCGCGGTGAATCCAGCGATCTGCTCGTTCGGTGTCTCAACGATCTCGACCGTCGGCGGGCCGAACATTACCGGCGCGCCAGCGAGCCGCACGATCGCCGGATCGTCGACGAGGCGGGCGGAGGAGGCGGCAGCCAGCACCAGCGTCGTATGGGTCGGCGTAAGGCGCATACTCAGGTCGCCGTTGCTCGGCTCGGGTGCACCGCCGAGGTTCTGCAGCAGTGTCTCACCATCGATGGTGAGTTCGAATGACAGTGCGCCGGCCGCAGCACTGCCGGCCAGCACCGGCGCGGGCGCTGTTCCGAGGTCGGCAATCAGCACCGCGGCGTCGGCCTCGAGCCGCACGTAACGGGATTGACGGGCGAGCGGCGCGATCGATCGGTGCGTATCGGTCGCATGCGATGCGAGCGTCGAGAGCCGGTCAAGTGGCGCCGCCGCCATGCCGTTGAACCGCGCCAGCGCGCCGTCGGGATGGCGCATGAACCGCAGAAAAACGAGCGCCCGGTCCCGTGCCGCTTCGATCGCGGGGGGAATTGGCAGGCGCTCGGTCCGAAGACAGGTGAGCAGCGACAGGAGATCGAGCAGCGGCTCGATCAGTGCGCCCGGATGTCGCGAGACGTGCCCGCCGTCCGCCAGCACCTGCCGGTCGAGTTCGGCACCGAGGGCTGCGAGCGAGACCGTGCGCAACCGCGTCTGCCCGTCCAGCGTGACGGCGGCCATCGCAAGGGCAGTGAGCGCAGTGAGACGCGGTATGCCGTCGGCGGTGGTCCGCCAGGTCCGCGCGAGGTGACCGACGTGCCCGCCGATCGCCGACATCAGACGCGCGTAGTCCGCGTCCGCCTTGCCCTCTAACAGCACGTCGGCGTTGTACAGCCACGACATCAGCCGTCGGCCGGCGACCGAGCCCTCCCAGGCGACCTCGCCGTGCCAGCGGCCGGCTCGCGTACCATGGCGACGGATCCAGGCGTGGACCATTTCGCCGGCCGTCGCGCGCGATGCGTCATCACCGGCGGCGGCGAGATTGCGCAGCCAGCCGAATGCGTGCAGCGCGCGCTCCCACTGACGGTCGGGAGGAACGACTTCGAACACCGAGCGGCCAGCGACATCGACGGTGCGCCCGGCGAGCCCGAACAGGCCGGCTGCCAGTTCGCTCGCGAAGCTCGGGTCGGCGGTCCGCAATTCGCGCGGCACCAACACCAGCGCCTCGGCTGAGGGAACACTGCGGCTCGCCCGCGACAGCGGCGTGCCGACCAGCCCGGCACGGACGGTGCCGAGCCGACGGGCGAGCACGAGCCGCTCCAGTGCGACACGCTCGGCGAGCGTCAGCGGTGCCATCAGGGCATTCCCGGTATGTCAGCTGCGGCGTCGGACATTCCGCCCGGATATCGGCAATGGTCGCACCCGACAAGCCGAGACTGACCGGTCGGCGACAAGGAGCGGGATATCGCGGAAAATGCGTCACGCGAAACGTTACGCAACTGTGGATAACGCGCCGCCGCCCCGCCCGCGTACGCGGCCTCACTCTGTCCCGACTGAGCGCGTCCGGCCTCAATCCACCCGGCGCACCAGCCGCGCGGCATAGAAGCCGTCCATGCCGCCCTCGCCCGCGAGATGGCAGGGCAGCGTTCGCAGGTCTCCCTGAGAGGTGATCCACTCGGGCGCGATGCCGGCCTCATCTGGCTGGATGGGCTTTCGGACGACATCCGCACGTGCGGCGAGCAGCGCCTCGACGATCGCCGGCCCCTCTTCCGGCTCCAGCGAGCACACGCAGTACACCAGCATGCCACCGGGCTTCACCATCTCGACGGCCGCCGCCAGCAGCCGCGCCTGCTCGTCGACCAGACGCGTGACGTCACCGCGCGTCTTGGTGGCGAGAATATCAGGATGGCGGCGTATCGTGCCGGTCGCCGAGCAGGCGGCATCGAGCAGCACGGCATCGAACGCGACCTCCGGCTTGAACGTCGCGACGTCATGCGTCACCACATCGGCGACAAGGTTGAGCCGTTGCATGTTCTCGGAGAGTACGGCGAGACGCCCCTCGGCACGATCGACCGCAGTGACACGAGCACCGGCCGCCGCCAGCGCCGCTGTCTTGCCGCCGGGCGCGGCGCAGAGGTCTGCGACGCGTAGCCCGGCGACGTTGCCGAGCAGGCGCGCAGGGATCTGGGCGGATGCATCCTGCACCCACCACGCGCCTTCCGCGAAGCCAGCCAGATCTTCGATGCGGCCGGCGTCGGTCAGCCGCACAGCGCCGGTCGGGAGCAAGCGACCGCCGAGCCGTTCGGCCCAGCCGGCGGCATCCGCCTTCACCGCGAGATCGAGTGGCGGCTCGGCAAGCGAGGCGCCGGCTATGGCGCGCGCCGTGTCTGCACCATAGGTCGCCTCCCAGCGCGCCATCAGCCAGCGCGGCATGTTGAGCGCGATCGCATCCTGGCCGGCGATGATGCCCGGGCCTTCTTCCGCGATCCGGCGCAGCACTGCGTTGGCGAGCCCGTGGAAGCGGCGCGCAGCACCATCGCGCTTGGCCTGCTCGACGGCGAGATGGATGACGGCGTGCGGAGGCGCCTCGAGGAACACCAATTGAGCTGCCGCGGCGTTCAGGATGTGCGGCAGGCTGCCAGAGTTTTTCGGTAGCCCGCGTTCGAGGAAGTGCCCGACAAGATCGTAGAGCTGCCCGCGCCGGCGCAGAACCGACATGGCGATGGCGCGCGCGAAGGCGCGGTCGCGTGGCGCGAGGGCGCGCGCGTCGAGGTCCGGCAACCGCGCTATGGCGAGCGATAGCGCCTCCTCGAGCGGGCGACCGTCGTCGAGCACCGAGCGCACGATGGCGACGGCGAGTTCGCGCGCGACGATCCCATCGAGCGACGGCTTCGGACGCCTGCTTTGCAGGCGGAACCCGGCACGCCCGTCCTCGCCCGCCCGCGCTGGTGAACGTGGCTTGCGCGGACCATCATCCCGCCCGCCGCGCGCCGGCAGCCCCTCTCCTCGCCCGCCGCGCGCCGGCGGCCCAGCCGGTCGGCCGACAGCGCCAGGTCGGCGCTCGCCGCCCCGGCCGCGCCCGCTATTGCCACCGCCACCCTTACCGCCCGCATGCCCGCTCATCGCCAGAACCCCCGTCGGCCGGTCGTCGGGACCGAGGTGGAAGCCGGTCGTCGACCGACTCCAGGCGGCAGGAAGCTGCCTGGCGCGCGGCCCCCGCCTGCCCCGCGCACGCCCTCTCCGCCATCGTCCAGCGTCACTTCACCGGCCATGCCCTGTTCGGCGGCGATCTGCTCGAGTTCGGCGATGCGGTTCTCGATCGCCGGATGCGTCGAGAAGAAGTTGTCGATGCCACGCCCGGACAACGGGTTGACGATGAACATATGCGCGCTTGCCGGCACCGCCTCGGCGGACGGGTTTTCGATCTGACGGGCGAAGTTGTGGATCTTCGCCAGTGCCGATGCGAGCCACAGAGGATTACCGCAGATCTCGGCGCCAAGCCGGTCAGCGGCATATTCGCGCGAGCGGCTGATCGCCATCTGCACCAGCATGGCAGCGAGCGGCGCAAACAGCATGGCGAGCAGGTTGGTGATCCAGTTGCCGCGATTGCGGCCCGAGCCGAGGATCATGCGGAACTGCAGCATGTTGGTGAATGTCGAGATGGCGCCAGCCATGGTGGCGGCGACGGTCATCGTCAGCGTGTCGCGGTTCTTGATATGGGCGAGTTCGTGGGCGATCACGCCGGCAACCTCTTCTTTTGTGAGCATCTCCAGCAGCCCCGTCGATACACAGACGGCCGATTTCGACGGACTGCGCCCGGTGGCGAAGGCATTGGGCTGCGGGTTGTGCATGATACACGCGCGCGGCATCGGCAGGCCGGCACGCTGAGCCAATTCGGCGACCATCGCGTAGTAGTCGGGTGCGGACTGCGCATCGACCTCCTGGGCGCCGTGCATGCGCAGCACGATGCTGTCGGAACCCCAAAGGCTCACGATGTTCATCACCAGCGAGATGGCGAGCGCCAGTACGAGGCCGGCTTCGCCGCCGACGGTGCCACCGAGGGCGACCAGGATCGCCGTCATGGCGGCCAGCAGGAGTGCGGTCTTGAGGTAGTTGAGCGGCATTCGTTTCCCCAGGGGCGTATCACGGCACGTCTCGCATCTTGCGCCGGATCGGCAGCAAACGGCAGGGCGAGACAGCGCCTTCGGGTAACCTATATGGTGTCTGGCGAGGAAACGCACGAGGCCGAGCCGCCAGGCACCCGAGTGGTCGTTCCACCAGAGGAGATCGACGATGAGCGACGCGATAGGGAAACCGGGTGTCGGTGCCGGCGGCGAGCCTGCACCGGGCGGCCCGACGGAGGCAAGGACGCTGTCACCGGCCGCCCAGCGTGCGCTGGCCGAGGCCGAGGAACGGCGACGAGCAGCAGTCCCGTCGACGCGTCGCCCGGCGCCACCAACCGAAGTCGGCGGCCGCGACGGGCCAGACCCGGTACGCTTCGGAGACTGGGAGAAGGGTGGCATCGTCTCGGAC
>Ga0247831_1006054_pt1 | contig 14607 bp, 10 predicted proteins | sample LaCruzMarch2015__9_FD_192406 | JGI IMG/M metagenome (GOLD analysis project Ga0247831, IMG submission 192406) | Freshwater microbial communities from meromictic Lake La Cruz, Castile-La Mancha, Spain - LaCruzMarch2015_1m | ecosystem: Environmental > Aquatic > Freshwater > Lake | place: Spain...
GGTGTAGCCGTCCATCATTTTCCTGATGGTTTGTGTTCAGTGCGCCTTGCGATCGACGGAGTTCATTGCGGCGCCTGTTCTTGGCTGATCGAACGAGTTCAACCAACCATCCATGGGCTCAAAAGTGCCCAGGTACGAATGAGCGATTCCACGATCGAGCTCATCTACGACCCCGACCAAACCAACCCAGCGTCCGTTTCACATCGCTTGTCTCGAATCGGTTATGCGCTTTCGCCTTGGATCGCGAACGAAGAGGATGAACGAGGATTTTTAGAGAAACAGCGGTGGCATTGGACAGGCATCGCGACCGCTGCGTTTCTTGCAGCCAACGCGATGTGGATCGGGGTCGCACTGTATGCCGGCGAGTCCACGGGCATGACTTCCACTCAAGCAACCTTTTTGCGTTGGATCGGTACATCCTTAGCGATCCTGGCCACTGTTTTTCCCGGGCGCATTTTTTTCCAAACCGCATGGCAATCGATTCGAACTCGAACGCCGCACGTGGATGTCCCAATCGCGTTATCCTTGTTGATGGGGGCTGTAGGTTCGTTGGTTGGTACCGTTTCTGGACAGGGACACGTTTATTTTGATTCGCTTGCCTCTCTAATTTTGCTACTTCGCGTCGGACGTTTTATCCAATTTCGGGCAACGCATCAGTCCAGTTTGTCTGTAGCAAAGCTTCTGAGATTGAATTCCGTGGTTGCAAATCGAATCGAACCCGACGGTGCATGGACGACTCTACCATCCAGTCGGCTGAAAGTGGGTGATCGAATCTATATCCAACCGGGGGAACTGATTTCCGCTGATGGTTTAGTCCAGGGAAGCTCGGAGGCCGAACAAACGCAACTGAGCTCGGTCGATATGTCGTCGCTCAATGGCGAAAGCAATCCAATGCCTGTCCGAGCCGGAGACGTCGTGCTGAATGGCACGACCAATCTCAGCAGCCCACTTACGGTTCAAGTGACTGCGGTCGGGGACTCAACTCGCATGGGACGGTTGATGGAACTGGTCAGGAACGCAACGACCCATCGAACCCCATGGATTATGGCCGCAGATCGAGTTGGGCAATGGTTTGTCGTGGTTGTAATAGGCCTTGCTGTTTGCACTTGGCTCTTTTGGTTTTTCGTAGCCGGAAGCAATACGGCAACTCAGCACACAATGGCACTGCTGACGATCGCGTGCCCTTGTGCGCTTGCGTTGGCCGCACCGTTGGTTCTGACGGTATCGCTGGGTCGCGCTGCCAAGAGACAGATTTGGATTCGTGATGGGAACTGTCTGGAGAAACTTGCAACACCTGGCAAAATTTGGCTAGACAAAACAGGGACCTTAACGCACGGTCGCATGACAGTACTAGAATGGCATGGAGACAGCGAAAACTTAGCTCATGCAGCGCGATTGGAAAGTGTCTTGCGACATCCAGTAGCTTTAGCGATCGTTGACTTTGCCACGCGTCAGAAAGAAACAAATGCAATCGGGCTTCCAGCGGATACTGCGGCAGAAACCAAGGTTGTTGATGTGCATGTAGCCATGGGACGAGGAATACGTGGCACCATTGCTGGGCATACCCTGTGCATCGGTTCGCAGCGTTGGATACTGGAAAACGGGATCGAGTTTGATGGACCATGGAACGGCTTGGAATCCGAGATACTTTCTCGCGGACGAAGCAGCGTCTGGCTGGCAGTCGATGATTCGGTGGTTGGAATGTTTGGACTGGGCGATCCCCTCCGGGCAGAAACCGTCTCCACCTTGCGAGCGATTTCCGAGCGAGGATGGAAACTAGCCATCCTTTCTGGTGATCGTCAGGAAATGGTCGATCGTATGGCGAAGGAACTGCAATCGGAAGGAGTTCTCCTTGAAACCGCCCTAGGGGAACAGACGCCTGAACAAAAGATGAAAGCCATTGTCGATTGCAAGCAACAGACGACGGGCCCCTGTGTCATGGTGGGAGATGGCGTAAACGACGCGGCGGCACTGGCAGTCGCCGATGTTGGAATCGCCATCCGAGGAGGCAGCGAGCAGTCGCTGCATGCGGCCCCCATTTATCTTGCGAACCAACGATTGTCGTCGGTTGTCGGCCTGTTAGATACATCGAAAAGCGTCGTCGTCGGGATCAAACGCTGCTTCATCGCTTCCTTGATTTACAATTCCATCACCATCACTTTGGCAATCACTGGCCTGATACACCCGCTGATTGCGGCAATACTGATGCCCATCAGCGGGCTCACTGTTCTGGCAATGGCCATGATGGTACGCAGCAAGTACTGAAAAAACATTAACATTCACTTTCCCTGAAGAAACTTAACACACTATGAGTGTTCTTTACGTTGCCTTGCCTGTCGCGCTGCTTCTTGGTGGATCGGCGCTCGTCGCTTGCCTATTGTGCATTCGAAATGGTCAATACGACGACCTGGAAAGTCCTGCGATGCGAATGCTGAATGACGAGGTCAAAAAGTGACCGCACCACTCTCTCATGCACTTGGTTTCTTGGCTCGCACACTTGTTGGTGTGCTGTGGTTCGCAGGCTGGGTGAATATGGCCCGGTCCGAGGATGAATTTGAGAATGCACCAATCTCTTATTACGATTCCCAGTCCTACGACCCTGTTGCCAAGTTACTTCAGCAGATGAACTCAGGCGAAAAGGTGTTGGTCGCCGATTCCAAAGGAGACTATCTTCCGTCGGTTTTGCAAGCGTTAGACATCCCTGTCTCGTCGCAATGCTTAGTCTTCTCCAAAACCAGCTTGCAACTTTCGCATATTGGACCAAGCACTCCGCGTGCCATCTACTTCAATGATTCGGTTTACTTAGGAGTTGTCCAAGGAAGCAACGTCATGGAACTAACGGCCATCGATTCCCAGCTGGGATGCGTATTTTACACCTTAGAACGAGAGCGAGAAACGTTCCAAATCATACGCGACCGAGGCCAATGCCTGTCGTGTCATGCGACTTCGCGTACGGAACGGGTGCCAGGCGTTTTAGTGCGTTCCATTTATTCTGACAAATCAGGTCGGCCCCGTTCGGGCTCGACTTCGTACGTGACGGATTACCGAAGTCCTTTTCAACAACGCTGGGGAGGCTGGTATGTCACAGGGACGCACGGCAAGATGACGCATTTGGGTAACGCGTTTGCACTTGATCGCCAAGACCCGCAAAATGTGGATACAGAATTCAGTCTCAATTCCGAGAAGCTACCCGCAAATGTACAAAGTGATTTCTACTTGCAGGAGTCTAGCGACATCATCGCCTTGATGGTGCTGGAGCATCAGACTCGATTGCACAATCTGATCACACGGGCCAATTACGAAACTCGCCAAGCCATTTACCTTGATCAAGCCATGAATGAAGCGCTCGGGCGAGACAAGTCTTTTCGCACGGAGTCCACAGGGCGTCGGATCGCGAGCGTCGGCGAAGCGCTCGTAGATGGGTTGCTTTTTGTAGACGAATTCGCATTAGAATCCGAAGTAACTGGAACCTCGAACTTTACCCAGGAGTTTAGCCAGCGCGGACCGATCGACTCCAAAGGTCGCTCGCTGTACCAGTTCGACCTAAAGAAGCGACTGATGCGATTTCCATGCAGCTATCTGATTTTGTCTTCGCATTTCGATGGATTGCCGGAAGCAGTCATGGCCTACATTCAGAACCGAATGCACGGGATTTTGGTGGAGAACGGCGAACTCCCAAAAGGCGTTCGACTCGAACCGGACGAACGAACAATCGTTCGCGAAATGCTGGACGAACTGAAACCAGGTTGGCTATCCCCCCTCGATCACGAGAACCACGATGCTGAACGAAGAGACTGAGTTTGACGACAAACTGAAAGGACTTCAAGATTCAGCCATTCTGGCCGCGATCTTGGACACCGCTGTCGATGCCATTGTGACCATCAACTCCCTAGGGGTGGTGCTGCATGTGAATCATGCGTTTCAGAAAATGTTCGGCTTTCTTCCAGCGGAAGTGATCGGCCAAAACGTTTCGATGCTGATGCCAGAGCCAGATCGATCCGCACACGATGGTTACCTTCATCGATACCATTCCACGCGAGAGGCAAGCATTATCGGGATCGGTCGCCAAGTGATGGGCAAACGTAAAAACGGTTCGATGATTCCTGTGGATCTTGCGGTTAGCGAAGTCAGGATCGGAGCTCAAGTTCTGTACACGGGCATCCTTCGCGACATGACCGAACGTCGGCAAGTCGAAGATGACTTACGCCAAGCCCAGATGCAGCTGATTCAAAGCGAGAGACTCGCTGCGATCGGCCAAATGATGACTGGCATCGCGCACGAAAGCCGAAACGCGTTACAAAGATCCCGAGCATGCTTGGACATGCTGGACCTGGATTTAGAATCAGCTCCTGAGCAACAAGATTTGGTGAGACGCTCGCGATCTGCACTGGTAGAACTGCAGACTCTGCACGAAGAAGTTCGAAACTACGCGGCGCCCATTCAGTTGGATCGGTCTTTTCAAAGCATCTACAAATTGTGCTTGGAAGCTTGGAACCACTTGGAGCCTATTTGGCGAGAAACGAACGTCAAAATCGCCATGCATTTTGAGTCGGTCGCAGACGTCTTTTGCGATCCCAATCGACTAGTTCAAGTGTTCAGAAACATCTTCGAAAATGCGCTTGCGGTAGCGCCCAACGCGAGTCAAATCGTTGTCGCAACAAGGCAGGTTCAAAGAACTTCGGGACGGTTCGTACAAGTGAACATCACCGACCAAGGTCCAGCGCTTAATGAAGAACAATGCAAACACATCTTTGAACCGTTTTACACGACGAAGACTAAGGGAACGGGCTTGGGGATGGCCATATGTCAACGCATTATCAACGCCCACCAGGGCACCATCGCGGTCGGAAATTCAGACCGGCACGACTTTGTACCGACAGGTGCCACGATTACGATTGAACTTCCCAGCAAAACTGCCTAACCCTGCCTTGTCGCCCTTACAGCGTTTTTAAATACTCTAAAAGGTCTTCTCGTTCCGCTTCGGTGAGGGAATTTGGAAAATCATGCCCTGTGGAAGACTTTCCAAACTGCTTGGTATCGAAGTACCAACGACGCTCAGCAGGCTTCAAACGCTTAGGTATCGAATCCACGGACTCAACTTCGAGCCCAATGCGTGAAGTATCCAAACGTAGGGCTGTTCGCAGCCAAATATCGGGTCTTTGTTCAGGCCGCAGTAAATGCCAGAGTGTCGGTACGCTGCCATTGTGAAAATAAGGAGCGGATGCCCAGATACCATCCAGCGGCGGCGCAACATATCCGTCCACCTCCGCAACCGTATCTTGGGAGCCACCGTTGGCGAACCAACTTTGCCCATATGCGTCGCGATGTTGGACCGAAAGCGAGTCCAGCCGAACACGGTCGGTCCCGATTTCCTCGATGGGGACACGTAGTTCAGGATACTGCGAATTCGATCCATACGAACCGTGACAGGATGCACAATTCGTTGAGAATACTGCTTTGCCTCGCAGGGCCTTATCTTGGTCGACAGGCAGTGGAAACTTTGGTGGCCGAAGCTCGGATAGAAATGCGTAGACTTGTCGGAAGTCATTTTCCCATTGCTTAAATTGCTCGGGACCATTTTCACGAACCAACATGAATTGCATCAACCCACGATGCCCCTTTTCTGCAAAGCCATCGATGTAGATGTGATGCTTACGATGAAAGTTCCACCAGGGTGGAGCGTCCATGTCATGGTGGACCATGGTAGCGGGGGGACGGTTGGCGTGAACATTGAGGTCTGCATCCCGGTAATTCATCAGAGCCACTCCGAACATCACCGCGTTACTAGACCCAACGGTCTTACCTAAAGGCATGAACAGCGATCCGATATCCATGTGAGTCATCGGCTTGTTGATGGCGATCTTCACTTTCCGGACCTGTTCCGTCAACGATTCTAACGCGTAGGTGGTATTGGGCGCACCTGGATAGGTCGTTCCGTGCAGGTTGCCGCCGTGGCACGCAAAGCAATTCATCGAATACTGTTGAGCTGCATTCTTGACGTACTGAAGGGGAAGCTCCGGGTTGTCTGGCCGTGGTGCCAATCCGTAGGCCGTCCAAGTATCGGCTCGCGAGCCAGGATCGCGGGGTACGTCCGACAAGCCCCACACGTGCTTTGCACGATCGAGTTCGTTCAGAACATCTTCGTCAAAATCAGCGGGAAGATACACGTTCTCCACCAGATGGCGATATCCAGCGCGAGCGTCGTCGGACATGCCATTCCAAAGGGCTTCGTACTGGACTTGAAGGCTTTTGCGAATGATCGCGGCGGCGTCCTCGGAATTTGAACCCCCGGTGCGTGCGAGTTCTACCGGCTCGCCCGCTGAGAGCCGGGCAACGGTGAGGAAAGCGTACAAGAACGCAGTTATCCAAAGGCGAAATCCAGCAATAGAAGCATCCATTTCGTGGGATCAGAATAGAAGTTACGAGAACGCGGGCACCAAAACATACAATCACACCCATTCTACCCGACAGAAAAGCCCTTGAAGCAACTAGTTCCTTAAAAAGCTCTGAAGTAGGCCGTAACAAGTCGCTTTGGACGCAGTTACGGCACGGCGTGCTAGGAGGGTTTGACTTGTTCGATTGGGGCAATTCGGTTCGGACGGGGCTGCCGTAACTGCGCTAGCGCTTGTAACGGCCTACGATCGTGCGGCCTACTTGGTTTTGCCTAGCAAGTTCTTTAGGAACACTTCGATCGGTCCGATCGCCTTGGTGGTCGCTTGTTCAAAGTTCGAACCACTCGCTAACGTTCTAAGGATCGTTTCATACTGCGACTTCATCTTCGAATCGTACATCCATCGAATCACGCCGAATCCGATGGTGGCTGCATCTTCGTCATTCATGTTGCCGTTCATCAGCCGTTTCATATCCTCGAGCTGTTTCATAGATTCTGGCACTCGCTTGAACCAGGCTTGGACCCTTGCATCGTTTTGGCCTACCATGTTCGCTAAGGCGTTGCGTCCGGCCCCGTCTGCAAACCACTTCGGAACACCATCCATCGACCCAACCCACAGGCTCGATATCTGCTGAACAAGCGATGACTCGTTGATCTTGCTTTCGTTCTTGTCAAACACCATCGCAATATAAGTATCGAGCGTTTCCTTGCGCCAATGGCTAGACCATTCGGAAGGTATCGATCGCCCACCTTCCGCCATCTTGCCAAATTCGCTGTAATCGTAACGTTGCTTCAATGCAAAAATCGTGATACCGCCCTTCAGAATCGGGTCGTTCCCGGTGATCTTGAACATCTTTTTGACTTGCTTCAGTGCGTTGTTAGCTTGCGACAACAGCAACTTCGCATTCTCATCCCCAATATCACCGATCACGTGAAATTGCTGATCGCTGGCTTCGGATGGCTCACTTTTCGGTGAGACAATTTTCCATTTTTCACGAGCTCGATCCATTCGCTTGGCCATCAGTTCTTCATGACCAGCTTTGGAAGCCCAAGCTTTGCCAACCACCTGATCTAGCTTGCCATCTTGACTGTAACCGTCAAAAGTTGCTCCTTCGCTAATCCAGGTTGCAACCAATTTGATTTTATCGTCCTCCAATGGAGCACGCCCTAACGGCATGCGTGCGCCCGAGGTGCCGCGAAGCTTGCGAACAAGTAAACTCTCTTCCGGCTTGCCTGCTTCAATGGCCAAACCACTGGTCCCGCCCTTGAGCAACCCTGCGAAGTCATCGAACCGAAGGCCTCCAGAATTTCGCGTGCCGTTGTAATGGCAACCATTGCAATTGGCGATCAAAATGGGAGCGATATCCTGGGAAAAGCTGACCGTTTCTTTTCCTGTTGCCATTGCGACCACGGCGGGTTCCGACTTCATCGGGGCCGGTGCATCCGGTGCTTTTTCAGTGACCAGCGACGGCAAAGGAGCCGATGCAGTTGGTCCATCAAACTTTGCACCTTCCGTGACCCACTGTTTTAGTTTGGCTAAGTTCTCTGGAGAAACTTTTCCACCACCGCGAGGCATGTCACCGGTTTCTATCACCTCCACCAACCTGCTGCCTACAGGATCCCCCGGGAAAAGAACAACGCCGTCTCTAGTCCCTTTCATCAGCGCTTCGTACGTTGCCATCGAAAATCGACCGCGACTTTCGCTCACATGACATCGCCCGCATTGACTTACCAGCCAAGGTGCCAAATCACGTATGAAGCTGACTCCGGTAGATTCACTCCCCTTCTTTTTTTCTTCCATCGTTCCGGCAGGCTTCTTGCTCGGGGCTGCTCCGCCTGACTTCTTGATCTTGATCAACTCGTCCCAAGTAGGAAGGTCCTCCAGTTCCGCTCCCTCGATAGCCAACAGCTCATGGGCTTTCTGAAGCTTGGCATGCAAGCCTTTCAGCTCCGTCAATTCTTTGGGAGTGGCTTGCACGACCAGCCCAGGGAGGGCCTCGGAGGCTTCTTGAATGTTCGTGATGCAATCCGAGATTTCACCCGCCTTTAATTGCTGGCCTGCTTTCGCAATGGATTGCTTGAGCGCCCCCAGATCGAAGGCGAGCAAATCGCCAGAAAGAACAAAAGCAAAGACGAATAGGATCGAAGAGCATCTCAACATCATCATTCTTTCACCTGCACGCATTTGGGCGCCATGTTCGGATTTTGGAACTACCGGTTGGCAATAATCGCAGCGATGATGCCAGCACCCAAAATCAAGACGATTGCGATTACCGTGATGATTACCGCCGTGTTCGACTTGTTCTTGGGTAATGCAGTCTTGGAGGCAAGGCTTGGCCCGGTTGCCGAATTTGGCTTCTCCATGGGCTTGACTAGCGGCGAACCAGAGCCAAACGTTTTTTGCGGACCGGACATAGGCGAATTGGCTTTCGCAATCGCTTGACTTTTCGACTTCTGAGCGTTCGGCTTGCTGGTGTCTTGCACAAGATCGATTTTGCTATCGATCGAGGAAGCATCGCTTTTTGCAATCGCCCTTAGCACACCACTGTCGGAAGCAGAAAGACTCACCACGGCGCTACCCAAATTCACTTTTCCGCCGATGGTGCCGCTTCCGCGATTGGTGACAGTGTCGATGTTCTGTTGAGAACGAACCTTACCGTCTAAGATATCCGTTACCGACAAATTGTTGTCCCGATGTTTGGCAGGATTGTCCTTGGTCTCTTCCCGATATTTTTTGAGCCAAGTTTCCAATATCTCGGCGACTTGGAGGCACGATGTATACCTAAATTTCGGGTCCTTTTGCATCATCTTGACGCACACGCCATCCAGTTCCCCAGGGCAATCGACTCGTTCTTTCCGAATGTCGGGCGGCATCGAATTTTGATGTTTGATGATTCGGCTTGCAATGCTGCCGTCAGGAAAGGGTGGATGGCCCGTTAGCAAAAAGTAAAGGGTGCACCCAAGTCCATACATATCAGCACGGCTGTCAATTTTGTGGCTGTTGATAGCCTGTTCGGGCGGCAAGTAATCCGCGGTCCCCAATACCTTGTCGTTGTATTCCATCGTAAGGGATGCGTCGGTGTCTTCCGAAAACAAAGCCAACCCAAGGTCCAGAACCTTGACCACACCATCTTTGTTGACCAAAAGGTTCGCTGGCTTCACGTCACGATGGATAAGTCCAGCTTCATGAGCATGATGCAAACCTCGGGCTGCCTGAGCGATATAATCCGCGGCGACAGCGTAAGGCAATGGACCATGCTTTCGAACCAAGTTTTGCATGTCCGCTCCTTCGACATACTCCATCACCAAGTAATGAGTGTCTTTTTCATTGCTGATATCATAGGCCCGAACGATGTTAGGGTGGTTCAGCGATGCGATGGCTTTCGCCTCTCGCTGGAATCGTTCTAGGTAGCTGTTCTTCCCCAGCTTGGACTTTGGAAGAACCTTGATGGCACGCTGGTGCTTCATCAAGATATGTTCCGCCAGATAGACACTGCTCATTCCACCCGAGCCTAGGTGCCCTAAAAGCTTGTGGCTCCCCAAAAAGAAACCCTTGTATTTGCCCTGGAGAATCTTCTCGCTTTGCCAACGCGTGATAACGCCGGCGTCTTCCAGTTCCTTGCAGACCACTACAGGGTCCTCTGGCAGAATCCCGTCGTGACGCGACCGAATCACATCCAGCTGTGCTTGAAGCTTACCTGACTCAACGAGTCGGCTTTTTTCAATAAGTTCAAATATTCGGTCCGATGTAATCTGCGTCATGCCAAATTGTTCCTCGGTGAACCACGATGAAGTCTTCGTGATTCCCGATGCACTATCCCCATCAAATTAGTCGAAATGGCAACCCTGCATCATTGCAACGAGTCGGCCTGGTCTACCGATAGTCTCAATCCATTTTACTGAAATCTCGTCCGAAGAATATGTAGTGTCCAAGGAAGTTAACAGGTTTTCTCCGGTTTTCCAGTACGAGGTTTGGTTGCAGCGGGACTCGTCGCCTCAACCAAGACATTGCAGCCGCGCCTCGCCGACTGGTCCACTACCGTTGGAGTGACTACTGTGGCTTGTTAGGCTAGACTAGGGCTTGCTCGGATTGCAAAAAGAATGGATCCGGCGAAGTTGTTGTAGGTGATTTGCCGACTTCTTGATGCTAAATTCCTCTTTGCGAACTGGAGCTTTACTCGAAATGAACCGACCCCTCTCAATGGAACGCAGAAGTTTTTTAGGTGCTGGAGCTGCCACGGCTGCAACCGCGGCTTATTTCAATGCTTCCAATAGCCTAGGATCCCCCATACGAACGATGGAGGCCGACACAAAGTCTGCAACGGTCGTTCCCCCCATCGATAAGAGAATTCTGATCTCTTGCAAACTCACCATGATTTCCAGGGAGTCCAATGGAAAGACCCTGTCATTGGTTGAGCGGCTCAAGCTTGCCAGCCAGGCCGGCTTTGATGGTGTTGACTTTGATGAGGCAGGGAATTTCACGGTCGATGAAGCGAGAAACGCAGTCCAAGAATCAGGCGTTTTTTGCCATAACGCCATCAACCATCAGCACTGGGAGGTCCGTCTCACGAGCGGAAACCCTGCCGATCGTGCCAAAGGTGTTGCTAATATCGAGCATTGCTTACGAGTTTCCCATGCGATCGGCGGCAGTGGTGTTCTGATTGTCGTAGGACGTGGCGACGATGGTACGGAACAAGAGGTAGAAGCCAGGGCCTTCGGGGAAATCAAAAAGCTGATTCCTTTGGCCGCCTCGCTCGGACAACCTATTTTGTTTGAAAACGTTTGGAACAAACTGCATTATGATCACGACCTTCCCCCCGAGCAGTCGCCGGACCGGTTCATTCGGTTCGTGGACAGTTTCAATAGTCCTTGGATCGGAATGTATTACGACATCGGAAACCATTGGAAATATGGACAACCAAGGGCATGGCTGAACGCTTTTGGACGCCGCGCCGTCAAGCTGGATGTGAAGGGTTTCAGCCGCGCCAAAAACAAATTCGTCGATATTACATCGGAGGAAGACGATCTTCCTTGGTCCGAAGTCCGAAAGGGACTCGAGGAAATCAACTTCACGGGCTGGGCAACGGCCGAAGTTGGTGGCGGCGGACTGGAACGTTTGACCATCGTCCGGAAACAAATGCAAAAGGCCTTCGGATTGTCTTAATCGTCCACGGTATCCGCCTAAAGCTAAGCCAAGAAAGCTAAGCTTGAAGTTGCGTCACCTGACTTTTCATGGGCTCAAACTCCTGAATTTCGATGGACGCAACTTCGAAAGGTGCAAGCCGCGTGACGGATTTATGGTAGTTTCGGTTGATTCCGATCCGGGTAGAATGGCCGGACGGAATGTTCGCTTAGCACCCCATTTTTCTCTCAATCACGCGTAACTTATGCAAATTAAACGTAATCCAACACGAAGCGTCTCTATCGGTTCGATATCCGTCGGTGCAGAACATCCCATCGCCGTCCAGAGCATGACGGCAACCGCCACCACCAATATCGATGCCACCGTTGCTCTTGTGAACGATCTGCAAAAAGCGGGTGCCGATGTCGTTCGCATCGCGGTCGACAGCGACAAGGACGCCGAAGCGTTGGCAGAGATTCGTCGCCAAACGACCGCCAATCTGTCGGTGGATCTTCAGGAAAATTATCGATTGGTCGAAAAGGTCGCTCCGCATGTTGACAAAGTGCGATACAACCCAGGCCATCTGTATCACCACGAGAAATCACGCCCCTGGCAAGACAAAGTCAAGTTTTTGGCCGACGTGGCAGGCGCCAACGATTGTGCATTGCGAGTCGGAGTGAACTGCGGAAGTGTCGACCCAAACCAAAAGGAACTGTTCGATAGCAAGGACTCACTAGGCCCCATGCTAGCCTCTGCGACGGAGCATTGCCAGCTGCTCGACTCGATCGGCTTCACCCGCTACGTTGTTTCACTTAAAGATAGCGACCCATCCAATGTGGTTACAGTCAATCAACGCTTTGCAGAACTTCGTCCTGATATTCCATTGCACCTGGGAGTTACCGAAGCTGGGCTTCCACCGGATGGAATCATCAAGACACGAATCGCTTTCGAGCAATTGATCGGGCGTGGTATCGGCGACACCGTTCGCGTCAGCTTAACGGTGCCAAACTCCAAAAAGTCGATGGAGATCGAAGCAGGTCGCCAAATCATCGATGATATTCGCAATGGTCGGCTGCGATCCGTGGTGGCTCTCGACCCAACCAAGCTCAATATCATCTCCTGCCCAAGTTGCTCTCGAGTAGAAAACGAAGCATTCGTCGAGCTGGCTCAAGACGTCAAAGCAATGACGCAATATGCAAAAGACTATGCCATCACGATTGCTGTCATGGGTTGCCGAGTGAACGGACCTGGTGAAACCGATGATGCCGATCTTGGACTTTGGTGCGGGCCTGCCAAAGTCAATCTCAAGCGCGGCGGGGAAGCGATCGGTGCCTACCCCTATGATGAAATTCTACCGAAGCTTCGCGAAGAACTCGATCGATTGATCCTGACCAAGAAACAGGGAAGCTCGGCCACAGCATAACAACCTAATCCATTGTACTTTCAACCTGAACAAACCTCTCGCCTAGGATCAACGTGTCAAACAATCGGCAACTGGTTTCTGAATCATCGACCTGGATCGTCAAGGTGGGATCACGATCCTTGACCGGAGACGATGGACTGCTTGATCAAGCTCAAGTTGCTAACTTGGCAAGGCAATTGATCATGCTGGTTGAAATGGGTAAGCGGGTCGTTTTGGTCTCCAGCGGCGCGGTTGCCAGCGGAGTCGGGAAACTGGGACTGGCCAGTCGACCATCCGACCTCGCAACTCTACAAGCAGTCGCGGCGATCGGCCAAACGCATCTCATCCATGTTTACGAACAAACATTCGCCAAGCATGGTCGACTTGCCGCTCAAGTTCTCTTGACCGCATCCGAACTGGACGATCGCGTAGCTTATTTAAATGTTCGCAACACACTACGAAGGCTTTTGGAACTGGGCGCTATTCCAATCATTAATGAAAACGACACCGTTGCTGTTGACGAATTGAAAACCACCTTCGGCGACAATGATCGACTTGCCGGGATGGTTGCTGGGCTTCTGGAAGGAAGTCTTTTGGTAATTCTAAGCGACGTGCAGGGCCTATACGATCGTGACCCCAGCGATCCCAATGCACAGGTGGTTCCGACCGTCGAACGAATCGATGAATCGATTGAAGAAATGGTTCGCGATCGAAAAACGGGGGTTAGCAAAGGTGGCATGGCTAGCAAACTCGCCACTGCCAAATTCGTGACGAACAGTGGCCAAAGTGTTATCATCGGTTGGGGGCGAGGACCAGATGTGTTGGTTCGGTTGGCCCGGGGCGAATCGATTGGTACCTTGTTTGTGCCTCAGTCGAAAACTATTTCGCCACGCAAACGCTGGATTGGCTTTTCAGCTCAACCAGCTGGACAATTGTCGGTGGACCAAGGGGCAGCAAAAGCGATGTGCGAGGATGGAAGAAGCTTGCTGGCCATCGGGATCAAAACGGTAGAAGGGGATTTTGGAAAGGGAGATGTCGTTTCCATCATCAACGAACACGCTACGGAGATTGCTCGCGGGCTGATCAACTACAATTCGACCCAGGTAAAGCAAATACGAGGATGCCGATCGGATCGGATCGAGCAGATTTTGGGACAATGCCCCTACGAAGAGGTTATTCATCGAGACAATCTCGCGATCGTTTAGAACTCGCAATCGCTTAGGATGCCAAATGCCGATTCAACTCAAAAAAGGAAGAGCCCTTGATTCGCTCAGTTTGACACCCCTGATCGATGTCGTCTTCCTGCTGCTGATTTTCTTTTTGGTAGCCACCCGATTCGCTCAGGACGATCGCGAACTTCCTGTTCAATTGCCATCCGCGTCGAGCGCCGTCCCCATGACGATGGAGCCGAATGAACTTGTGATCAATGTGGATGCCTCTGGCCAATACATGGTTCGTGGCGAGCGGATGTCGATCGATCGTGTTGAAGAGGTCGTGACGCAAGCCGTCGTCGACAATCCTATCAATCAAATGGTTATCATTCGAGGCGATCGAACAGTCGCCTTTCAAGCTGTCGTTGCGATCATGGATCTTTGCACCAAACTAAAAGTGCCGTCCTACAAGATTTCCACCGAACCACGGGAGGAATCATGAACTTGCCTGCCACGCGAGCCAAACCCAACTCCGGCTTGA
>Ga0247831_1006058_pt1 | contig 14599 bp, 11 predicted proteins | sample LaCruzMarch2015__9_FD_192406 | JGI IMG/M metagenome (GOLD analysis project Ga0247831, IMG submission 192406) | Freshwater microbial communities from meromictic Lake La Cruz, Castile-La Mancha, Spain - LaCruzMarch2015_1m | ecosystem: Environmental > Aquatic > Freshwater > Lake | place: Spain...
GCCCGCCTATTTTTCGAATTTCACAAATCAACAATCAAGTATTAAATGATTTTTGGTTCCGCATAGACAACAACATCATTTCAGAAAATATGCAAGAGTTTGGCGATTTTGTTCATGATCATCTCTTGGAAGTGAAGAAGAGAAAAGCCGAAGCGCCAATGACCTTGCAGCCTAGAGTTGCCCCAAATTTAATTAAACCCATAACCCCGTTGGTCGAACGAGCTCAGAGCAGTGCCACGCCCGTCACCAAGGCTCAAAAGGAATTTAGTTTTATTCCTGCCTTCCTTAGAAAAAAATAGCGCTCAAAGTAATATGCATTAGTCTTTCTAATAAAACCAAACCCATCTCTTACGCTATCGCCAGCCGCACACACTGCTGCAATGCCCTATGCCGCAGCATTCTTCTGGGCATCTTTTGCCAAATACTATTCTCACCCCTTACTTCAGCTAGGTATTCTCTGACTGTCGTGGGCACTTCACGGTCTTTTCGGTGGATGGTGCATTCAATCCACTCTGGTACCCCATCTATTAAGGTATCGGCTTGATTAAATACGAGGCCATTAAATTGAGGGTGTTGATTTAGCAGTTTTGAGCATCCTTCTATGGTGATAAGCACCTGCCACTGTCCATCCTCAAACTGGGTAAAGCCGATTTCTTCGCATAAGGGATCTAAACGCAGGCTTTGCATGGATCGCAGTAAAACCAAGATTGCCTTAGCCGGCACTTGCAATTGAAGATCTACCCAGGCTTTGAGTTCTGCCTTATCTATGCCCAGCCCAGCTGCTGCCCTACCTAGCTCCTCATCAATCAGGCGATTAAAAAGGACAATGGATTGGGTAATTGATTGGGCAGTCGATTGGGCAGTCGATTGGGCAATTAATGCTGCGCTATCAGCTGATTTGTGGGCCGTCTCGGTGTCGGTGCCAAAGGTCACTATTCTTGAACTGGTAGTAGAACCAGCTACTTCTATAGCCCCTTCAATAGGATCTTCTGGGTTAGCTTCGATGCCTTGCTTTTCTAGTATCCCTTTTAAGGCTTGAGCGCGTTTATTTGATTTGCTGGGTCGCTCGCTTGAGCCTTCGCTTAATCGCTCGCTTAATTTCTCACTTGATCTATCTACGGTGGTTTTCATGAGGACTCTCCTTTGTTATCGTAGGCTTAGTTCTTTGATGACTAAGCGCCGGCTGTTTTGCACGGGTATCTTGTAGTTGATTGCAATCTCGGGATGCTCAAGCTCCAGTCTTTTGCTATCCAACCTAAAAGAGGGCTTAGGGGCTTTCCAGGTGGCAAGGACCTTGCCTTGATAGGTGAGCGTTTCTGCTTCCCCCATTTGGTTCATGATGGCTTGCTTAATGGAGGAGATCGCCTCTTCCCGAGTACCAATCTCGCTATTGAGTAAAGTCATTCTCTTTGCGAGTTCCAATGTTTCTGATTGCGCTTCTAAACTCTTCTTGGGATCCCCTTTACTGTAGAGCGTCTGGCAATCGGCTTCGCTTTGGGCCGGCGGAGGGGTATCTTTTAAAACGTAGTCATTCCAAAAGAGGCTGGCCTTTTCCAATACGGTGTTCTCTAAACCGAGATCCCGGTTAATCGTATAAATCCGAAAGTCACTATTACCAAAGAGCACGGCAAGATCGACTTGATTGATGTTCGTAATCGCCATATACCAAATGCATTGGCAGAGGTAACTCATCGGCACTTCATCCGATCCCACTTCTCCCCAGTCGCCGGAACTAAAGGGATGGGCTGTTTTGCATTCCAAAATACGAGTAGGGGAAGGATCGCCGCCTTCTAAAACAAAGCGATCGATATGGGCGCTCATAAAGGCATGCTCTGGATGGATGTAGATCGATTCATCGTGGATCAGCTTAAAGCCAGTCGCGCGGGCGTATTCCGAGGCGACAAACTCTTCGGCAAAAGAACCAAAGCGCAGCGGTAAGGAGTCCAGCTTCTTGGTTTCTTTACCGGTCTTTTCCATCCAGACTTCTAAAGGAGATCGAAAGCGAGAAAGACCCAAAATAGCGCCAATATCAGAGCCGCCTATGTATTTAGTCCGATCTACGCTAAAATCTTGATTAATAAGCATTTTTTATCCTTTATATAATATATATTACTATTAACTTAGTAATTATTACTAATAATATAGCAAATATAACTTGATTACAAGCGATCAAATTCGTGCGGCACGCGCACTTCTTCGTTGGAGCGGTAAAGATCTGGCTGAAAAGACTGGGCTAGGTTTTTCAACACTGATGAGGCTTGAGGTTTTGGATGGCGTTCCAAGTGCGCAAGCTAAAACTCTTGAAACCATTCAGAAGGCATTTGAAAACGCGGGAGTTGAATTCATTGGTACGCCAGAAAGCGGGGCAGGGGTCAGGTGGAAAACTTAGTTTTTGCGAAACGAACTGATTTTTATTATTAAATTCAATGAGTTAGTATTTTTCTAATAGCTTATATTCCGTACAAATAGCTTTTAGAAAGTGTTTAGGGGGTGATATGACGCAAGGTAAACGATCTGGCGGACCTAAAACTGTAGAGGGTAAGTCTCGGTCCTCCAAAAACGCCACATCTCATGGTCTTACTTCCATGGTGCCAAGTAGCTCAAACGAAAAAGTTTTGGTAGATTCCTATTCCAAGGAGCTTATTGAGTACTACAAGCCAGATTCACCTTTAGAGCAATTACAAATTCAGCGAATTGCAACCTGCCGAGCTAAGTTAGCCTATTTATATGACCTTGAACAGGTCAAACTCTCTTTGGCGGCCAAAGAGCTTGAATCTCAACCAGAAAAAATTCTAGAAAAGATCCCCGGCGCCTTCGGCCTAGCTATGGGAATGGCTAAAGAACTCATTACGAGCGGTCAGATTCATTTACCGTGTCGCCTAGATTTGCCGCTGCTAGAAGCTATTTGCGCTGAAATTAATCACATGCATGGGGCGATGGAGAATAAGCACCAGTTTGCTAGAGCGCTGCCACGCCTAACTAAATACTTAAATAGCTATCCAGTGGTGGGCTTAGATAACTCCAGCCAATGGATGGAAAAGTTAGTGGCCATTAGCAAAGATATCAAGATGAATGATGGGTTGGGGGATCAGTATTCTGGGAAATATGATGAGATCATAAAAGGCTACCTGCGAGGTAAAGAGTACGAAGCCCTTTTGGAAAAAGAGGCGATGAGGCCAGAGATGGAGGAATTGGAAAGACACCAAGAGGAGCGGCGCATTGCGCGCGGTCAAAAACCCAAAAAAGTGGAGCCGCCATCCAAGGTCGACCCAGACGCCATTGCAGACATAGATGCTACTAAAGAGTACTTAGGGCAATTTCTCGACCTTCAACAAAGCTATCAAAAAGCCCAGAAGCTTGCAGGCCAATATGAAGAAATTAAAGAGTTAATGCTTCGAGCCCTGAGCCTGCCGGTGGCAGAATCGGATCTATTAATGCGCTACCAAACTACCTTAGAGCGGAGATTGTCCTCAGCCATTGGGGAATTATTGGCCTTACAGCGAGCCCCCAAGCCCTAATTTGGGGCCTAAAAGATCCATAAATCCCCTGTTTTCTCTGCATTTTTAGGTAGTAAAGATGGGTTATGGCGGGCTTAAATGGGAGCACAGCATCGTGAGGACATTATTAAAAATCAATAAAAACAAAGGGTTATGATTTTTTAAGCCATTGCCCACTTAATAGAGTCAATTTGCCCTAAACGCTTAGATACGCATGACCGTAATGAGTAATACAGGGGAAAACAAAACCATATTGGTGAGTCCCTCAACTGATTACTTAGGAGTATTAAATGGCTACCTCAATTAACACCAACCTGGCTTCTTTGTTTGCCCAAAACAGCCTTTCTAACGCTCAAAACAATTTAGCGTCTTCTGTACAGCGTTTGTCCTCTGGTTTGCGTATCAATAGCGCAAAAGATGACGCTGCAGGCCTATCAATTGCACAAAACATGCAAAGCCAAATTAATGGCACAAACCAATCGATCCGCAATTTAAGTGATGCAACCAACTTATTGCAAGTAGCTGATTCATCATTATCAACAGTACAAGACATGTTGTTGCGTCTGAAGCAGCTCTCAGTACAAGGTTTCGATGGTTCATTGTCCGCAAGCCAAAAATTGAACATCGTTCAAGAGATGAAAGACCTGAACAATGAGATCAATGCAACTGCTCAGCGTACTCAGTTCAACGGCATCAAGCTGCTGACAAGCGGCTCATCTTTAGACACAGTCAATAGCGACGTGAAGAACGGCGTTACATTGATTAATTCTGCTGCTCAAGTTAGTACAACTTCTGGTCTTGGCGCTGGTTCAACCTTGAATGATGCTGGCAACACCATCTATTCATTGTCTTTGACAGACAGCAAAGCTCAATATGCACCTGGTTCATACACGCTTCGGGCTTCGGGAAATAACCTGACAATGACCGGTACCTTTCAGGGTAAAGTCCAGTCGCAAACAGTTGCATTAGCTGACTTAGTAGGTTACGCGCCATCGACATCTGGCCTTAATAGACCCGTGATCACAAATATTAACTTTAGTAACTTTGGTATCGAAATGAGATTGACCAGCTCTATTGCTGCCGGTACCACAGAAACTGGCGCTACATTGGCTGCTGCAATTACTGCTAAGAGCAATAGCATTGTTGTGGATGGTAAGGGCGGTCAGATTTCAAATGTGAAGTTGTCCGGTGTAAATCTTGGCACATATCAAATGACGTTTGGCAACACTGGTTCAGTATCAAGCTTTGGTATGCCTGCTGGATTAGTTTCAGGTCAAACATCGGCTGGTACAGCGCGTAGCGTTGCTTTGGTTGGTGGTAATGGTTCTGGCGCCACAGCCAACATTAGCTACGATGCACAAGGCAAAATTTCAAGCATTGCTGTTGAAACAGCTGGTACTGGTTACAAAGCGGGTGATGTTCTTTCAACAGCGGCTGTTTCGGCTGGAACAGTAAATGCGCCATCAGTAACTACAACAACGCAAGGCGCAACTCAAACTAATGAGTCTGCAACTGTAACATTTGGCTCACTAGCTGCTGGCCAACAGATGAATTTAGGTGGTCTAATTTACACAGCTGGCTCAAGTGGTGCAACTGCAAATCAAGTTGCAAATGCATTTGCGAATTTAGCAGCTGGCGCAACAACTGGCGCAGGTACAACTGCGGCGAACGGTAGTGGTAGTTATATGGGCACTTTTGCAGGCTGGACAACAACAGCAACAATGGATTCAGGCAATAAGGTTACGTTTAATTCGACAACTTCTGCTAGCAATGTGGATAATCTCGTTCAGACTTTAGCTGGTTCTGCAACGGTTGTAGCGACACAGGGTATGTTTGCTGCAACAGAGTCGTCAGTAGTATCTTTTGCTGAAGGTAAGATTGGTCAAACAATTTCTGTAGGCGGAACTGTATTAACTCTTACAGGAAATGCCAGTGCTAGCGAAGTAGCTGCTATGTTCTCGGATGCTGCAGCTGGTGCGGTCCCAACTGCTGTGACCGGTGTGATGGAGTCAACGGTTGCTACGTTTACTGACTTATCAGTGGGCCAATCCATCACAATAGGTGGCTTAACATACAATGCAACTGCTGCTACTACAGCCGCACAAGTTGCAAGTGCATTTAGTAATGGCGTTACCGGTCGTGTAGCGGGCGCTGTTGTTGATTCAATCGTTACTGATGGTGGCAATAATATTGGTACTATTGTTGGAACTGTAGGTAGTGTTGGTATCACTAGCACAGGTTCCACAGCGACTTTTGCAAGTTCTATTGTCAATACAAACGTTGATGATTTGACTGTAACGGGGACTGGTGAAAGTACTGTAACTCTAGTAACTACACAAGGTAAAGCTGGCGGAACATTCGCAGGTAGCTTAACCGGGTTTAGTGCTGGTGTCGCAAGCGGCAATACAGTTAGATTCACAAGTACTTCTGCTAGCTCAAACGTAACTGATATTGGCGTTGCTACATCTGGTACTCCAACTATCACATCTACTCAGGGCGGCGTAGCAGGTAATGCCGAGACTTCTACTGTCAACTTTACAAACTTGGCTGCTGGCCAATCAGTAACGGCTGGTGGTGTTACTTACACAGCAACAACTTCTTCGTCGGCTGCTGAAATTGCAATTGCCTTCCAAAACTTAGCATCTAACTTTGATGGCGGTACAGGTTTGGCCATTCAAAATGGTGTATTGACAGGTACACTAGGCTCTAATTTTTCTACTGGCGCTGCTAGTGGTACATCCGTAACTTTCACAAGCACAAATGCTGCTGCGAACGTTACCGACCTTACTGTTACTAATACAATTGACACGCCAGAAGCAGAGATAACTACAGCGGCAGCTGTTGGTGTAAGCGAAGTAACAACATTCACGTTTACAAAACTCTCAGCAGGACAATCTGTAACGGCTGCTGGATTAACATTTACAGCAAGTGCTGACACAACTGCCGTTCAAGTCGCAAGTGCATTTAGTGATGGAGTTACTGGACGTGCCGCTGGTGATACTGTTAGTTCAGTGCTTTCAACTGGAGCAATCTCAGGCACTGTTCCAGCAGGCGCTTTGGCTGCTGGGGGAACCGGTCAAGTAACATTAACTGCGACCGTTACTAATACTGCTCTAGCTGCAACAATTACAGGCCCAACTGCTCCATCAATTACCTCTACAGTTCAAGGTGCTGCGACTGGAACAGAACAGGCATCAGTAGTATTTGCTGCGTTGAAAAGTGGTCAATCCCTTACATTAGGTGGCTTAACCTATACAGCAACTGCTGACAATAATATTGCAGCAGTAGCTGCCGCATTTGCAAGTTTGCAGGCAGGCGCAACTACCGGTGCTGGCGCGTCTGGAACATACTCAGGAACCTTGAGTGGTTTTTCTACAGGCACTGTGTCTGGAGGAACTACTGTTATCTTCACAAGTTCTGTTGCTGGTACAAACGTTGACGATTTGCAAGCTTCTGCTCCTCCAGTTCCAACAGTTGTAACTAATCAAGGTTCTGCTGCTAGACAAGAAACAGCAAGGGTAAGCTTTAGCAATCTGAATGCTGGTCAAACTCTAACACTGGGCGGCTTAACATTTACTGCTGGAACTTCTGGTGCTACAGCCGCGCAAGTTGGCCAGGCTTTCCAAAGCCTTGTTAGTGGCGCTGCAACAGGTGCTGGCACATTAGTTAGCAATGGTAGCGGTACATATTCTGGTGCATTAACTGGCTGGACATCTGCGACAGTTGGAGATGATGGAAGTGTATTGTTTAGCTCTACAACAGCAACAGGCGATCAGACAGATCTGTTTGTAGCTCAAAGTGGTTCTGGCACCTCAATTGTGAGAGTTGATGGAGCCCAGTTAGCTACTGAATCTGCTAGAGTTACATTTAATTCAGCAAATATGTCTACTGGTGATTCAGTAACAATCGGTGGCTTGACATTTACTGCTAGCAACGATGGTGTAACACAATCTCAAGTAGCAGCCGCCTTCTCTGGTTTAGCTGCTGGTACTTCTAGCGCTAACCTATCGTCTTCTAATGGCACCTTCTCAGGTACATTGACGGGCTGGTCGACTGGTACTTCTGATGGCACAGGCGTAAGCTTCACTTCCGCTACTGCTTCTGTAGGTGTAGAAGACTTGACTGCCTCTGCATCCCGTCGCCAGGCATTGAATGCGCTAAGTGGCATCGTAGTTGGCAACCTTGCTAACCAAACTGGCGAAAACCTCTTGACAATGTCAGGCCTAGTCAATGGTAGCTTGCAGACACAAGCGCTTAGCTTGAAAGATAATGCTGCTAATTCAACGCAGACTTTGAACTTCGATATGTTTGGTGTTCAATTTGATGTAGATAGCTTCCAAGCACAAACTGCAGGTGAAATTGGTGCTGTACTAGCCTCATTAAATTCAAGCAGCGCTAACTACGGCACAACTGGCGCTTTCGTACCAGGTCAGGTCGTTGTTAGTCAGGGTGCAAACAGTGCACTGAAGTTCCAAAGTGGCCCAGATTCATCCTCCTTTATTCAAATTGATACGTTGAATATTCAAACTGGTAGCAGCGGTATTGAGGCTGGTTCGGATAAGCAGATGATGGATGTAGGTAGTGTTATTGCGGACAGTGGCGAAGGTAAGTTAGGCGCGCTTGGTTTGAATGATTCAATCGATACATGGCAGACAGCATTTATAAACGCTGCCGCTGCAGTAGATGAGGCGATTGAGTATGTTTCATCTAAGCGGGCTACTTATGGTTCACAAATGAATCGTTTGAGCTTTGTTACCACCAACTTAACTGCCCAAAGCACTAACTTGCAGAATTCACGTTCCGCAATCATTGACACAGACTTCGCTTCTGAAACTGCTAAGTTGACCAAAGGTCAAATCATGCAGCAAGCAGCGACAGCCATGTTGGCACAAGCAAATCAAATGCCAAACGTGATCTTGTCATTGTTGAAGTAATTTGAAAGTAAGCTATTAAACCTAAGGTGGGAAACTGCCTTAGGTTTTAGTCCTTAAAAGTAGGAGTTTTTAAATGAGCACAATCAATGCGGGAAATGCAGCAATAAGTTCTGCAGTGTACCCAGAAGCGAATGCCGCACCCCAGGTAAAAACAAGCACCGTTTCCGATGCTGAAGCGGTAGCCAAAGTAGCCGCAACAGTGATTAAACCCTCGAATGTCGATGCCACTAGTCAGCCAACGCGCGACGTTGTAGCAAAAGCGGCAGCAGAACTGCAAAATTTTGTCCAGTCCATGGGCCGAAATTTAAGTTTTTCTGTCGATGAAACAACGGGTTACCATGTGGTACGCGTGGTAAATCCAAGTACCGGAGAATTGGTTCGCCAATTACCGTCTGAAGAGTTACTTAAAATTTCCAGGGATTTTCAGCGTTTGAATAACGCTTTGGTCAGTCAAACGGCGTAATTTTGCAAACAAATAGGTTTGCTGGATGAAATTTGGCATACATATTGCACTAGTTTAGGTAGGTATTGTTCTTTTTACTGCCTCATAAGGATTTAAGCTCGCATCATGGCCGTATCTTCTACATCTTCTACCTCTAGCGGTACCGCATCCATTGATGTGGCGGGTATCGTTGCACAGTTAATGACGGCAGAAAATAGGCCACTCGATGCGATTAAATCGAAAATTAACGAGCAGCAGATCATTATTAGCGATTTGGGGGCAGTAAAAGCCAAGGTTTCTACTTTTAAGGACGCCCTGCGCGTTTTTGAAGATCCTAACTCCTACAACAATGCAGTTGCAACCTCGACTGATTCAAGCGTGGTTACTGCTACCGCTGCCAACGGCGCTACAGCAGGTAGCTACAAAATTAGTATTGAGCAGTTGGCGCAACCCTCAAAATACGGAATCATTGATTTTTCTTCAGCCACTGACCCGATTGATTTGGATGCTGACAATGGGTTTGAGATCACCGTTGGCGATACTAAATACAGCACCAAAGGTAATGTAACGATTAGCGGTAGCTTGAGTAGTAACACCGTACCTGTATTGGGCGCCAATCCGACCCTATCCGACTTGCAAGCCTGGATCAATGGTCTTGGTGTAGCGGTTAAAGCGGGCATAGTGCAAACAACTGCAAGTGATGAGTGGGCGCTCACTATTGAAGGTACCCTGCCTGGATCAGATAATGCGGTGAGTTACACGGGCTTAGAGAGTGGGACCCTAAATCCAGCGGCGACTGCGCTGGCGCAAAATGCAACATTCACGGTCAACGGCATTGCTTTTGAGCGTTCCACCAATGTCGTCAATGATGCCGTGAATGGGCTCACATTTAGCTTGGTAGGCACAACCGCGGTTGGGGTGACGAAATCCATATCCGTGTCAGCCGGTGCTGATAACTCAGAAAAAGTGATTAAGGATTTAGTTTCATCCTATAACGATTTAATTTCTCAGTATCAAACCTTGACTGCCAATGGCGCCACTTCAAAAACACCAGGAACGTTTGCCAATAATCCAACGATGCTTGCGTTTATTGGGGATATCAAATCGCGCCTTGCAACTGGTTTTTCCTATGGCGAAGTAGATCCTGATACTGGCAAAAAGGCGACGATGAGTTTAGCTTCGCTCGGAATGGATTTACAGCTTGACGGCACCATTAAGTTCAACTCCATTACGCATGCGCAAGCTTCTGCAAGTGGGCTGCAAGCTACCCTAGCTAAGGGCGTAAGGGTGGGTTATGTTAGCGATACTAACTCGCTCATAACCTTTGTTACTTCTCAGGCCAGCTTTAACGGCACCCTAAGTCAGCAGATTCAAAGCCAGTCAAGCTCGGTTCTGGATTTGCAAAAGCGCCAGGATGAGCTGCAAACGCAACTGAATAATATTCAGAATTCCTACTTTACGCAGTATTCTTCCTTAAATGCCTTACTCTTTCAGCTTAGCTCGACGAGTAATTCATTAAATAGTGCTTTAGATGCACTAATAAACAATAACTCAAATAATTAAAAGGTTTGATCATGGGTGTAAGGGCTGCAAAAGCATACGCGAGCAACCAGGTTCAGACCGGTGTTGCCTCCTCAAGCCCTGGAAGTTTGATCATTTTGGTCTATGAGAGGCTATTTGATCACCTGAAGGTTGGTAAGCTTGCAATGGAGCGAGGTGATTATGGAGTGGAGTCATTTACTAAGGCCCACGACCTCATCCAGCAAGGGCTTCTTGCCTGCCTCGATTTTAAAGAGGGCGGTGAAATTGCACAAAGCTTGGCCGCTGTATATGAATGGTCATTGCGTGAAATTATTGCGGCAAGGGCTAGTAAGTCACCCGAGAAAATTCAAGGGGTGATTGAGGTCTTGCGGCCCCTGTACGAAGCTTGGCTAGAGCTGTCGCCAAAAGAAAGCATTAGCCACATATTGGCGGATGAGGCTGTCATGAGTGATGGGGAATCGCAAAGGCAAGTCGCCAATTTATAAAAGGTGAATTTGGATTATGGCAATTCCAATCCCCCCTAATTTGCCGCTCACTTCAGTAGTTGATTTTCATCGCAGTGATTTAGTAACACCCCCTGCGGCGCCAGCTGTGGTTGAAAAACTCGCTGCAATAGACCCCCGAGTGGCATTAAAGATGCCGCTACCCGTAGTCGATTCCTCAACTGGCGCTACCGTAGATGATGTTTTGCGAAATGCTGCCGCTCGAATTGGAGTGGCCGTTCCTGCAGAGCCCACCGTTGATCAGGCGGTATTGCTAGAGCTTTCGACGATGACCGGCGATCTAGCCGAGGCCGCTGGCAATCCAAGCCAAGCCCGCGTTGTTAGTTTGTTGTCGCAAAGCCTCGCGCGCATGGATACCTTGGGCGGCGCTGCTCTCGGGCAATTGCTCTCCGATATCTTGGCGGTAGAGGTGCCTGAGTTGGGTAAGTCAGTTTTGACTGATGCCAAAGGGGCGCAAAATGCTGTGGTTACTTGGCCGGGCGCCCCCTCCACCAATGCGGTAGTCAATGCCGCAGACCCTAAACTGGCAATGACGGTGTTGTATCAAAACTTACAGAGCTCCGGAATATTTGCAGCAGATCAATTAAGGCGGCTGCTCTTTCCTGCCAGTGAGGATGATGGGAAGCCCTTAGTCACGGCCGGTAGTGTTGAGTCTGAAAGCGCAACATTGCTTGGGCAGATTGCTACCGACTCTGCTGCAGTGAAGGATTCAGTCAAGTTGTTGTTGCGCGGTGATTTGCTGTGGCAAGGGCAACTGATGCCCAATGTGCAGGGGCGTTTGTATCGGGAAGATGCTTGGGAAGCCGATCCAGATCAGCCGGGGCAATTGCAAAAAGGCAGCCGGATTACGATGGAAGTGACTTTGCCTAATTTGGGCCCTTTGAAAGTAGTTGGTACTCAGTTCGGCGATAGTGTCCACGTGGCTGTTGAGGGCGCACCAGAAGCGCAAAGTACATTTGAAAGTTCATTTGCCGGCTTGCTGGAGCAAATGCGAACGCAAGTTGATCCGGATGCGAAGGTTAGCCTCAAGGGTGGAGGGGCCGCTAGTGGTTGATAAAAAAACCCGTAAAGCCGTCGCCTTGGCCTATGAAATCAATAGCGCTGCGCCGCGGATTACAGGACAAGGTGAAGGCTTTGTAGCCGATGCGATCTTGGCCAAGGCCAAGGAAATGGGCATACCCACACGAACCGAGCCGGAGCTGGTGGAGTTTTTAATGCAACTCAAGCTCAATGAATTAGTACCCCCCAAACTCTATGCCGCTGTAGCAGAGGTACTGGCGTGGGCTTATGAGCTCGATGGCAAGGTGGTACCTAAGCCGGAAAATATCTCCGACAGACCGATTTAAATTGGCTTACTAGGTTTACGAGTCAATTGGTAGCTAGTACTGCGCCCACCAGAAGCCATCTTTTTTGAAAATCCAAGAGAGCGACTAAAAAAGAATGCAATCACCGCAAAAAATCCGGCGATTAAGCCGTGTATTCACCGCAAATGCCATTATTCACCGCATTTTTTGCGGCGAATAGATTCTGTGGGCACAAAAAAGCCCAGAATAACTGGGCTTTGGCTAAATAGGGTATTGCTACTAATTCAGGCGATTAGACCTGGAGGTTAGTTACTTCTTTGTAGGCATCCACGAGGCGATTGCGCACGGCAATCATGCCTTGGAGGGATAAATTGGCTTTTTGCAGAGAAACAATGACATCTTCTAGCGAAGTGTCGGAAGTGCCGAGCGTAAAGGACTGCGCCTTGGCTTGCGCACTGTTTTGGGCAGTATTGACGTTCTCAATCGCATTCTTGAGCACAGCCGAGAAATCAACACCATTGGCGGCTTGAGTGTCTGTAGAAATAGGCTTACCGCTAGCTGCAGCGGCTAATGCCTGCATCCGGGTAATCATGGAATCTACGTTCGGTGTATTCATATTCTCAATTATCTAACAAAATCAATCAATAAGGAAGCCTGCTTCCTTATAGGACTTCAGCTTGTAGCGCAGCGCTCTAGCGGATATTCCTAATATATCTACGGCTTTCGTTCTATTTCCATTTACTTCGGCCAAAACCTTGAGAATGTGCTCGCGCTCAACCGACTCAATATCTTGGCTTAATTCACTCTTTAGTAATGCAATTTCTGTGCCATTTTGGGGCATAGCCGTACTGAAATCGTGATGTATTGGCTCTTTTGGGCGATGATCTGCTAGGCCAGGGTGGGTCAACTGGGAGTCATCCATCTCCAAATCTTCCGCATAGATTTGATCCCCATCGGCCAATAAAACCGCCCGCTGGATGATGTTCTCTAGTTCCCGGACATTGCCTGGCCAAGGATACTGTTGGAGCAGGGCTTTGGCAGCAACACTGAGTGTCAGAGAGTCCCGGCCAATATTCATGCTGTAGCGCTTCAGAAAGAACTCGGCCAAGGGAATGATGTCGAGTGGGCGATTGCGTAATTCCAAAACGTGAATCGGGAAGACGTTTAAGCGAAAGTACAAATCCTCCCGGAACTTGCCTGCCTTGACTTGTTCTTGTAGATTTAAATTGGTTGCAGCAATGATGCGCACATCGGCCTGAATCGAATCGGTTGAGCCAATCCGTTCAATCATTTTGTCTTGCAATACCCGCAGAAGTTTGGCTTGCAGTGGCGCTGGCATTTCGCCGATCTCATCTAAAAAGAGGGTGCCTTTGTGGGCTTGCTCAAACTTACCGGCTTGGGATTTGGTGGCGCCAGTAAAGGAGCCTTTTTCATGGCCAAACAAAATGGACTCGAGCAAGGTCTCGGGAATGGCCGCGCAATTAATGGCCACATATGGCCCTTTTGCGCGCTTAGACGTTTTGTGAATATGGTGTGCGATCACTTCTTTACCAGCGCCCGATTCACCGGTCACTAAAACGCTGGTATCGGTCGCGGCCACCCGTTCGCAGCGCGTGAAGGTGGCAATGCTCTGCGGATCGACAGCAATCACGCTGTGCTCGGCAGAGCGAATTTGCGAACCCACTTCCTTGGCTTTAGGAGGGCTTTCTATTGATGCAATTGCGTCCTTGGAGTTCGTTTGCGGGACTTCGGGTGGGTGATAGCGTGAAATGATTTCGATTAACTGCTGCGGAACAAACGGTTTGATCAAGAAGTCCCTTGCCCCTGCTTTCAGGGCCTCTACTGCCAGTTTGGTATCGGCAAATGCGGTCATGATGACAACCGGCATATCGGGGCATTGTTTTTGTGCAATCTTTAATAAATCCAGGCCAGTCATGCCGGGTAGTTTGAAGTCCGTGACCAATACCGTATTGAGTCCTGGGCGCAAGAGGGGCACCACCGTCTCTGCCCGCTGATGCGTCACAAAGTCAATGTGTTTCATGCGCAGCGTGACGGCAATGGCTTCCCTGAGGTCTTCATCGTCCTCAACCAAAATCACTGGGAAACGTGCATCGATGGATTCATTCATATCAGTAAGCCGCTTAGCGTATTTAAGATTGGTTTTTAAGATTGGGTAATGGGTAAGGTGATTTTGAACACAGCACCCTCATGGGTGTTGTGAACGCCAATGGTTCCGCGGTGTGCATCTAAGGTATTTTTAGCAATCGATAAGCCCAGGCCCGTGCCATTGGCGCTGGTGGTGGAAAAAGGTTCAAATACAGAATCAATAATCGTGCTTGCAATACCGGGGCCTTGATCTGTAATTGCGATGATGAGT
>Ga0247831_1006059_pt1 | contig 14599 bp, 12 predicted proteins | sample LaCruzMarch2015__9_FD_192406 | JGI IMG/M metagenome (GOLD analysis project Ga0247831, IMG submission 192406) | Freshwater microbial communities from meromictic Lake La Cruz, Castile-La Mancha, Spain - LaCruzMarch2015_1m | ecosystem: Environmental > Aquatic > Freshwater > Lake | place: Spain...
CTGCGCGTAGCCGGAGAGGCGCTCGCCGACGTCGTCGGCGTTGCCGAGGAAGATGACGTCCTCGACGAGCTCGAACGGCATCTCGGGTGCGAGGGCGCGGAGTTCCTCGGGGTCGAGGTCGTGGACGATGAGGTCGATGAAGCCCTTGCAGTCGTCACCGAACGGGTGCTTGTAGCCGCGCTTGGCCCAGACGTCGGCCGGGCAGAACAGCGCGAACAGCTTGCCGAGCGGGTCCTTCTCCATGAGGTCGGCGATGTACTCCTTGCTCTCACCGAGCATGACGAATGGGAGCAGCGACTTGGTGGCGCAGGTGCGGTCGCTCTTGGCCGCCCACTCGTCGATGGTGCGGGCCTTCGCGCCGTACTCCTCCGGCGTCATCGGCCATGCCGGGATCCAGCCGTCGCCGTACTGGCCGGTGAGGCGCAGCATGCGCGGCCCGTGCCCTGCGACCCAGACCTGCGGCTTGCCCTTGTCGCTCTCGAGCGGGAGGCCGATGCGGCCGCTGAGGCCCATCTCGGGCGGCATGGCGCCGGTGTCGAGCAGGCTGCGCAGCTCGTGCAACACCTTCTCGCACTCGGCGACCGGCGTCGAGAAGTCGTAGCCGAACGTAACGAGGCTCTCGGCCTCGCCGGAACCGACGCCGAGGATGAACCCGCCGGGCACCAGGTGCTGCAGGGTGAGCGCGGTGCGGGCGAGGTCGGCGGCCTTGCGGCGGGCCGTGTCGGTGACGCTGATGCCGACTGCCTTGTCGGTCATCCGGCCCACCAGGGCCGAGATCACGAACGGGTCGTAGAACGCGTCGGGGTCGGCGGCCATCTTCGAGTACGCCATGTCCGGCCACAGACCAGGGTGGAACACCCCGAGGATGTGATCGGGAAACCAGACCGACTCGGCGTTGATCGCCTCGGCGAGCTGCAGCTGCATCTCGGTTCCTTGGAACGGATGCTGGCCACCGATGGTGATGCCGACCTTCATGTGCGTGAACCCCCTGTACGGCCGCCCCCTCGGCGGACGAGGAAACGGTAGCCGTCGACGCTCGTCCGCGCCCGATCGCCGCCGACATCGGCCCGACGCCCTACGGTGCGCCAGATGGCGACGCGACCGAGTTCGAGCGGGTGCATCACGGACGTCCCGGGAGTGCGCGTCGGTCATGCCCATCGCACGGGCCGGGGTTGGCGCACCGGGACCACCGTGGTCCACGTGCCCGCCGGCGCGGTCGGCGGCGTCGACGTGCGTGGCGGCGGGCCGGGCACTCACGAGACCGACCTCCTCCGGCCCGAGAACATGGTCCAGCACCTCCACGCCGTGTGCCTCACCGGTGGCAGCGCCTACGGCCTCGCTGCGGCCACCGGCGTGATGCTCGAGCTCGAGCGGCGCGGCACCGGCTTCCCGGTGGGCGCGGCCGCCGACCACGTGGTGCCGATCGTGCCCGCTGCGGTCATCTACGACCTCGGCCGTGGCGGCGGTTTCACGAACCGGCCCGATGCAGGCTTCGGCCGTCGAGCGCTGATCGCCGGCCGCTCCACGCCGTGCACAGAGGGCAGTGTGGGTGCGGGCACCGGCGCCGTGGCCGGCGGGCTGCAGGGTGGCGTCGGCACCGCCAGCATCACGCTGCCCACCGGCGTCGTCGTGGGTGCCCTCGCGGTGCTGAACTCGGCGGGGTCGGTGATCGACCCGTCGACGGGACTGCCGTGGGAGGCAGCGGGGCATCGCCTCCGGCGGCCGTCGGCGGCCGACCGTGCAGCGCTGGCCGCTCGGGCCGAGCTGCTGCGCACGCCGTTGAACACCACGATCGGCGTGGTGGCCACGTCGGCGTCACTCACGAAGGCCGAGTGCTCGAAGTTCGCCTCGGTGGCACACGACGGGCTGGCCCGCGCCGTGCGGCCGGCGCACTCGCTGTTCGACGGCGACACGATCTTCGCGCTCGCGACGGGCACCGAACCGGTGGCCCAGTCGGCCGACGGCATGGCGGCACGTGCACGTGCAGTCGCCCTCAGCGGGGTGCTCGAGGCCGGCGCGCAGTGCTTCGCGATCGCCTGCACGCGCGCGCTGCTGGCGGCACGGTCGTGGCCGGGTGGGCTGCCGTCGTACCGCGACCTGTGCCCGTCGGCCTTCGATGGGTGGACGTGACGGAGGCGACAGTGCCCGGCCCCGCCTGCCGGAACAGCACCATTGCTCGCTATGTTGCCCAGTGCGTCAGAGGAACAGGAGGGCCCCGGCTCCATGAACGCCATCAGTGATGCCCCGCTCGAGCGGCGCAAGGTCACGGTTCCCGACCTCGCCAGGTACAAGGCCGAGGGTCACAAGATCTCGATGATCACGGCGTACGACGCCACCTTCGCCCGCCTGGTCGACGAGGCGGGCGTCGACTGCATCCTGGTCGGCGACAGTGTCGGCATGGTCGTGCAGGGTGTGGCCAACACGATCCCGGTCGACCTCGACGAGATGGCGTACCACGTCCGCGCCGTGGCTCGCGCGCATCCGAAGGCGCTCATCATCGGCGATCTGCCGTTCGGCAGCTACCAGGTGAGCCCCCAGCAGGGTGTCGAGAGCTCCATCGTCCTCATGAAGGCGGGCGCCCAGTGCGTCAAGCTCGAAGGTGGCGTGGCCATGGCAGACACGATCGACGCGATCACCCGCGTCGACATCCCCTTGATCGCCCACATCGGGCTCACCCCGCAGAGCTATCACCGCATGGGTGGCCACCGGGTCCAGGGTCGTCGGAACGGCTACGAGGCCGGTGGCCGCGAGCGGTTGCTCGAGGACGCGCACGCGATCGAGCAGGCTGGCGCTTGCGCCGTCGTCATCGAGGGCGTGCCCCTGTCGCTCGCCGCCGAGATCACCGACAAGCTGTCGATCCCCACCATCGGCATCGGCGCCGGCATCCACTGCGATGGGCAGGTCCTGGTCCTGCACGACGTCATCGGGCTGTCGGACCTGCGGCTCAAGTTCGCCAAGCAGTTCGCCGACGTTCGCACCACCGTGGTCGAGGCGACGCAGCAGTACATCGCCGACGTCCGCGGCGGCGTGTGGCCCGACGACGACCACTCGTTCCACTGAGCATCGACCTCTCACACCGGCCTGCCCACCGCCCGCGCTGATGGACATCCTCGACACTCCTGCGGCGATGCGCGCGTGGTCCGAGGCTCACCGAGCGGCCGGGCGACGCGTTGCCTTCGTGCCCACCATGGGTGCGCTGCACGAGGGGCATCTCGCGCTCGTCGACGAGGCCAGGCGGCACGGTGATGTCGTCGTGCTGTCGGTCTTCGTCAACCCGCTGCAGTTCGACGTGCGAGCCGACTTCGACCACTACCCGCGCCCGATCGACGGCGACCTCGCTGCGTGCCGTGACGCCCGGGTCGACGCCGTGTACGCACCGACCGCCGCAGCGATGTACCCCGCGGGCTTCCAGACCCACGTCGAGCCCGGCCCGCTCGCCGATCGCCTCGAGGGTGCGCACCGGGTCGGCCATTTCCGAGGTGTCACCACCGTGGTCGCGAAGCTCTTCCTGGCGGTCCGCCCGCACGTTGCGGTCTTCGGTCGCAAGGACGCCCAGCAACTCGCCGTCGTCGAACGGATGGTGCTCGACCTCGACATGGGCATCGAGATCGTCGGCATGCCCACCGTGCGCGAGCACGACGGCCTCGCGCTCAGCAGCCGCAACCGACGGCTCGATCCGTCGGACCGTGCTGCGGCCACCTGCATCTGGGCCGGTCTGTCGGCGGCGATGGCGGCGCACGAGACGGGCGAACGCTCGGCTGCCGCTCTCGTTGCGATGGCAACGGCGCCGGTGCTCGACGAGCGCCGGGCCCGGTTGGAGTACCTCGAGGTCGTCGACCCACGCACCTTCGAGCCGTTCGTCGGCGACGTCGGGGCGGAGGCCCTGATCGTGACAGCCGTCTGGTTCGGCGACGTGCGCCTCATCGACAACGTGCTGCTCAGCCCGACGCCCATCCGCTGAGCGCCACCGTCATCGCGATGGCGTTGATGATGGCGTGGGCGATGATCGTCGGACCGATGCGCCGGAATCGGTATGCCGCCCCTCCGAGCACACAGCCGACGCCACTGAGGATGATGACGAGGCCGATGTTGCCGGCGCCGCGCACCGGATCGACGTGCGCCATGCCGAACACGACGCCCTGGATGCCGACGGCCGCCACCGTGCCGAACCGGCTGAGCAGCCCGCGCAGCACCACGCCGCGGAAGACCATCTCCTCGAACAGCGGCGCCGCGACGACGGCGAGGACCAGCAGCGAGATGACGTAGCCCCGGGTGGCATCGATGTCGTTGACGCCCTCGGTGTTGCCCGTGAAGGGGATGCTCGTGAGGGTGACGATGAGCGCAAGGGCGAACTGCACGCCGAGGCAGCACAGCCAGGTGACCGGCCCCCACCCGGCGTCGGCTTTGCGGATGAACAAGCCGGTGTCGGCGCGGAACGAGCCGGAACCCATGCGTCGGCTCGCCCACCAGCAGAAGAGCAGCACGGGGCCGTACCCGATCAGACCGGCGACGACGATGTAGACCGCGATCGGCCACCCGAAGCTCGACAGCGCGTCGATCACGAACCGGCTGACGACGAGGGAGAGGAAGATCGTCGACAGCGCACCGACCGCCATCGCGAGGGGAAGGTGAGGGTGAGGCGGCGCGGGCGGCGGCACCGGATGCGCGACGTGGTCGGTCCAGCCGCGCCCGTCGAAGTAGCGGACAGCACCGCTGATGCGCGGGTCGGGGTACCAGCCGGCTGGGTGCACGGGTCGATGCTAGGAGGCTTCCGGCGCACGCGCCTGCGCGATCGGGACGACGTACCATCGGGCGATGCCGACTCCATCCCCTGCGCCCGTGACCGGCTCGCTGTGGCACGACACGCTGCCCGCCGACCTGACGGGGCCGGCGCGCCAGCCGCTGCCGGGCGACACCGACGTCGACGTCGCGATCGTGGGCGGCGGCTACACCGGGCTCTGGACCGCCTACTACCTCGCCCGACGAGACCCGTCACTCCGCATCGTCGTCCTCGAATCAGAGGTGGTCGGGTTCGGTGCCAGCGGCCGTAACGGTGGGTGGGCATCGGCACTGCTCCCGATGGGCCTTGCCACGATCGCCGCCGAGCACGGACGCGACGCCGCGGTGCGGATGCAGCGGGCGATGAACGCGTCGATCGACGAGATCGCCGGCGTCGCCACCGCCGAGGGCATCGACTGCCACCTGGCCAAGGGCGGCTGGTTCGGCGCCGCCCGGAATCCCGCGCACGTCGGCCGGCTCGAGGCCGAGCTCGCCGAGCAGCGGTCGTTCGGGTTCACCGACGACGACGTGCGGTGGCTCGAACCGGACGAGGCCCGGGAGATGCTCTCGGTCAGCTCGTGTCACGGCGCGCTCTTCACCCCGCACTGCGCCGCAATCCATCCCGCACGCCTCGTGCGCGGCCTGGCGCTGGCAGTCGAACGGCAGGGCGTCACCATCCACGAGCACACCCGCGTCACCTCGATCGAGCCTCGTCGGGTCGGCACCGAGCACGGCACCGTGCGCGCCACGTTCGTGGTGCGGGCGACCGAGGGGTTCACCCCCATGCTCCCCGGCCAGCGTCGGCGGATCGTGCCCGTGTACTCGCTGATGATCGCCACCGAGCCACTCCCCCGATCGTTCTTCGACGAGGTGGGCTGGGCCGACCGGCAGACCTTCAGCGACGCCCGGCGACTCGTCATCTACGGCCAGCGCACCGCCGACGACCGCATCGCCTTCGGCGGCCGCGGCGCGCCCTACCACTACGGCTCGAAGGTCGACCCCTCGTTCGACACGCACACCGGTGTGCACGAGGGGCTCCACCACACCCTGCAGGACATCTTCCCCGCCATCGGCGACGCTGCGATCACCCACCGCTGGGGCGGTCCGGTGGGCGTGCCGCGCGACTGGCAATGCTCGGTGGGCGTCGACCCTGCGACCGGCCTCGGATGGGCGGGTGGGTACGTCGGTGATGGTGTCACCACGACGAACCTCGCCGGCCGCACCCTGGCAGCGCTGATCGCCGGCGACAACGACGACCCGGTGGTGTCACTGCCCTGGGTCGGGCACCAGTCCCGCTCGTGGGAGCCCGAGCCACTGCGCTGGATCGGCATCAACGCGATGGTGCGCTTACCGAGCGGAGCCGACGCGTACGAGGAGCGGCACGGGCGCCCCGAGCGGTGGCGGAGTGCCGTGCTGAACCGGATGACGGGTCACTGACCAGCTGGCGGCGCCGGGCCCGGCGTCGCCGGGCAGCATCACGCGATCGGCGTGCTCGCCGGGTACGACAACGGCACGTCGTCGGCGAACAACCACGTGTCGAAGAACGCAGTGAGGTCGGTACCGGCCACGTCTTCAGCCAACGCGATGAAGTCGTCGGTGGTCCGCGAGGTGCCGGTGTTCTCGGACACCCAGCGCTGCAGCAGCGTGAAGAAGGCATCGTCACCGATGGTGAGTCGTAGCGCGTGCAGCACCACCGCTCCCCCGTCGTACGAGTTGTAGCCGAACATGTCGTCGACCTCCGGCAGCCCGGTGGCCGGGCCGAAGCGACTGGCGAGCGCCGCTGACGCCTGCTCGTCGAGCGTCGCACGGCCGCTGTGTTCGAACCACAGCCACTGGCCGTAGCTCGCGAAGCTCTCGTTGAGCCAGATGTCCTGCCACCGCGCCGGTGAGACGGCGTCGCCGAACCATTGGTGCGCGAGCTCGTGCGAGAGCAGCAGCTCGGTGAACGAGCCGGCCGTCCCGTCGAGGTCCTGGTTGCTGAACATCGACCGGCCCATGGTCTCCATCGCGAGGCCGGGAAAGCTGTCGGTGACCGCGATGCCGTAGCGGTCGAGGGGGTACGGGCCGAACACGTCGTCGAAGAAGTCGATCTGTGCCGGGATGCCGTCGATGTACTGCTGCACCCCGGCGAGGTCGGCCCGCAGGACGGCACTGACCAGGGGGAGGCCGTTCGGACCGGTGGTCTCGATGATCTGATAGTCACCCGTGAGCAGTTGCACCAGGTAGGTCGGCATCGGGTCGTCCTGCCGCCAGACCCAGGTGTCTCCGTCCGGGCCTGCCGTGGTCGACTGCAGCGCGCCGTTCGCCACGGCCGTCGTGCCGCTGGGCACGGTGATCTCGAAGGTCCAGGTCGCCTTGTCGGACGGGTGGTCGTTGCTCGGCAGCCAGGTACGGGCACCATCCGGCTGGTTCAGGACGTACGAACCACCGTCGGAGTGGAACCAGCCGTTCGGCAACAACGTGGCCGACGAGCCGGCATCGGGCGCACCGCTGTAGGCGACATCGACGACGATCAGGCGACCGGGCGTCAGCGGCTCCGGCGGGGTGATGCGAAGCTCGACGTCCTCGGCGGCGAACGTTGCGTCGACACCGTCCACGTCGACCGATGCGATGTCGAGTCCGATGGCATCGAGCGTGAACGAGTCGCGAGTGTCGGTGGCCACGATCGTGAGGACGACCGATCCTGCAATCGCATCGAGCGTGGGGTCGTAGCGCAGCCGCACGTCGTAGTCGACGACGTCGATGCCTGGGTTGCCGAGGGCCGGGAACATCTCGTCCCCCACCCCGTCGGCTGCGCCGTCGTCCGCCGGGCCGTTCGTGTCGCTCGTGTCGGTCGTGTCGGTCGTGTCGGGGACCGATCCCGCCGGGTCGGTGTCGGCAGGAACGCTCCCGTCGGGCGCCGGCACGGTCGCGACGGGCTCGGTGGCGATGGCCGACGCCGACTTCACCGTGACCGAGGGGTCGGTGCCGCCGCACGCCGCGGCCAGCAGACCGAGCAGCAACGCGACCGGAACGATCCTGGTCCGTGGTCGCCGCTGCCTCATCGGGCGACACCGTAGCGATCGGTGCGCTGCTCCGGCAGTCAGCGATGCAGCCCGTGGTCGCGCACCGTCGCGACCGTCCGCACCGTGAACACCGAGTCGCCCGAGAGCACGCCGCCGCGGGCGAACAGACGGCCCGACTGCCAGTTCGAGAGTCCGAGCTCGGGCTGTCGGAAGGCGAACTGGCCATCGACCCAGCGAGTGAAGCCGTTCCCGACGAATGGAGCGTCGACGGTGTCGTAGAAGCGCTGCCACGTCGGCTCGTCGCCACCGACGAGCGACGCCGCGAACCGCGGGCTGAACCGATTGAACAGATCGACCGCAGCATCGACCGACGGGACGACCACCAACGACAGCTCGGGATCGTCCTCCCACTCCCACTCGGTGCCGAGGTCGGCCTCGTCGATGAGCGCAGCGTCCGGCACCAGCGCGGTTGCCGACGCCGTGGCGTGCAGGACGAGCCGGGCGTTGCGCCGCGCTGCGGCGTCGGCGGCTGCAGCGAGCACCACCGGCATCGTGATCGCCGCGCCATCGGCGACGACACAGCACACGTTGAGCGTGTTGCACACCTTGCGGTCGAGCGAGTGGAGCACCGCGTCGTGCACCACGTCGAGTTGGGCGTCGGTGTCGACGATCATCCACGCCCCACCGGTGCCGTGCAGGCTCACGGGCACACCGTGCTGCCGGGCCACCGCACCGAGCTGCGCGACCGCCCGGCCCGAGCCACGTGCGACGGCCAGACCGACACGAGCGTCGGCGAACAGCGCCCAACCGGCGGCATGCGCCTCGGACTCGACCAGGCGGACCGCACCCTCGGGCAGGCCGGCACCGCGCAGGGCCGGCCGGACGGCGTGCTCCATGATCGCGGTCGCCGTGCCGAGGGCGTCGCTGCCGATGCGGAACACGACCGTGTTGCCGGTGCGCAGCACGCCGGTGGCATCGGCGAAGACGTTCGGGCGGCCCTCGAACACGAACGCGACGGCACCGAGTGGGGCCCGGCGCGTCTCGACCGCCCAGGTGCCGTGGTCGTGTTCGGACAGCACCGTGTCTCGCGCGCCCTGCGCGTCGCGCCACACTCGCAGGCCGTCGACCATGCCCGCCCGCATCTGGTCGGAGAGTTCGAGCCGGGTGGTGCTGCGGCCACGACTCGCCGCACGGGCGACGTCGGCGGCATTGGCTGCGGCTACCGGCGTGAACGCGACGTCATCGGCCAGAGCGGCGGCGAACAGGTCGAAGAAGGTCGAGATCTGCTCGTCGGTGCACGACGCCAGCGCGGCGAATGCGTCGAGCGCGTCGCGCACCGCATCGGCTGCACGCTCGTGCTCGGCACGCGGGATGTGCAGCAGATCACCGGTCTCGTGGACGACCACGAGACGATCACCCTCGACGAAGGCGGTCGCCAGTTCGGGCGACACCTCGGCGACGCGGTCGCCGCCGAAGGGCACGAGCTGCCCGGCTGAGAGCGAGCGCAGGGGTCTGGATGCGGCGGCCATGGCCTCGTAGGTTACGGCCGCCCGCGTAGCCTGGGGGTGTGGACGAACGCCTCTACTTCCGCCAACTCCTCTCCGGCCGCGACTTCGCCGTGGGTGACCCCGTCGCCCAGCAGATGGTGAACTTCGTGTACGTCATCGGTGACCGCGCCTCCGGCGAGTGCGTGCTGGTCGACCCGGCCTACGCCGTGGGCGACCTGCTCGACACGGTCGAGGCCGACGGCATGCGCTGCACGGGTGTGCTGGCCACCCACTACCACGCCGACCACGTGGGCGGTTCGATGATGGGCCACCGCATCGAGGGCGTCGCCACGCTGCTCGACCGGTGCGACTGCCCCGTCCACATCCAGCGGGCCGAGGCGCCGTGGGTGATGCGCACCACCGGGCTCGACGAGTCGCACCTCGTGCAGCACGACTCGGGCGACGTCGTGCGGGTCGGCGAGATCGAGATCACTCTCGTGCACACCCCCGGCCACACGCCCGGCAGCCAGTGCTTCCACGTCGCGTTGGCCGGCGGTGGGGCGCTCGTCAGCGGCGACACGCTGTTCCTCGACGGCTGCGGTCGCACCGACCTGCCGGGCAGCAACCCCGAGGACATGTACGACAGCCTCCAGACCCTCGCGGCGCTGCCGTCCGACACGATCGTGTTCCCCGGCCACCGCTACTCGCAGCCATCGAGCGCCACGCTCGACGCCGTCGTCCACGGCAACTACGTCTTCAAGCCGCAGACCAAGGACGCCTGGATGCAGTGGTTCGGCAACGGCGGCTGACTCAGGTGAGGCCGAGGCGTTCGAGTTGTTCGGCGGGAGCGTCGAGCTCGGCGAGCGCGGTGCGCAGCAGATCCTGCAACTCGCGCTCGGCCGGTTCGCCCACCCGGTTCTCGCGCTCGTCGGGGTCGAGGTCGATGTCGTAGAGGTGGTGCTGGCCGACGATCGCGTTCGACACCCAGAACGGCATCGCATCGCCCCGCGCGAAGGGCTGACGGATGACCGGCACCGTGCTGCCGGGCATGCGATCGAGGAACGCCCGGTCGTCGGGCGGCGGCAGCTCGACGATGCCGCGCACGTGCACCGGCATCGTGCTCCAGCGGTTGCTCCACATGCTGAGCGGCAGGTTGTCGACCTCGGGCGCACGGGCGTACTTGCGGCGGCCGTCGGTGACCTGTACCCAGTTGCCGAACACGCCGCCGATCGCCCAGTCCCTGATCGACGTCGCCCCACCGGTGAGCAACGGCACGATCGAGCGGCCGTGCGTGGTGTGGCGCGGCGTCACGCCGAACGCGTCGGCGAGCGTGGCGTGGAGGTCGACGTTGGTGGTGAGCGCGTCGCACGTGCCGCCGCCCTCGACGCCGGGCCAGTGGACGAGCAGCGGCGTGTGGCCGAGCGGCTCGAACTGGGGCGCCATCGGCTTGCCCCACAGATCGACCCGCGTGCCGGTGGCGTCGGGGCGCTCGTCGCCGAGGTAGTGGCCGTGATCGGTGCACACGATGACCGCCGTGTCGTTCCACGCGTCGGTGGCGTCGAGCTGGTCGAGCAGCCGCCCGAACCAGTGGTCGATCATCGACAGTTTGGCGCCGTAGTTGGCGCGGATGTGCCGGCACTCGGCCTCGGACAGCAGCCCTGCGCTGCGCCCGCCCACGACGTAGGGCGGCCAGATGAGCCGCTCTCCCGCCCAGGGCTCGTCCTCGTACATCGACGTCCACTCGGGCGGCGTGTCGAACGGCTCGTGCGGGTCGAACTCGTCGACGAACAGCATCCACGGACCGGCTGCCTGGCCCGCTGCGTGCGCTTCAGCCAACCACTGCGTTGCCGCCGACATCGTCTTCGGCCCCGGGAAGTCGGTCTCGTCACGGAAGTGCGTGCGGGTGCGGTCGTAGCCGCGGTCGATGTGTGGTGCGAGCGCCCCGAACCGCCGCTGCAGCCACCAGCCTCCGTCGAGCGCGGGCGGCGCCGGCACCCCGACCCACGACGGATCGAGCCAGGTCTTCCACGGGTCACCCTCGTGGCCGCGCACGTAGTCCCAGCCACCGAAGTCGGTGTGGTAGTTCTCGCCGCCGGTCTCGAACAGGTGCGGGTGATCGGTCACCAGCATCGTCGTGACGCCGGCGTCGCGCAGATCGGCGGTGATCGGCCGGTCCCACAGCTCGATCGAGCCCCACGGGCGCCACAGGAAGTCGAGCGAGCCGCAGAGGATGTCGTGGCGGGCGGGCATGCACGGCAGTGAGCCGGTGACATGCCGGGTGAACCGGGTCGAGCGGGCGGCGAAGCGGTCGAGGTGCGGCGTCGCGAACTCGGTGCCGCCGTAGCTGCCGAGCATGTGCCGGTTGAGCGAGTCGAGCAGCACGACGACGACGTTCGTCGGCCCACCGACCGGCTGCGTCGTCCCGCCGCTCATCGCAGTGCGCTCACCATGGCGCTCGCGGCCGCGCACACGAGCAGGACCAGCACGAGGTACCGGAACCGCTCGGGGTTCAAGTGCCTGCGGAGCGGGTAGCCGACGAACTGGCCGAGGAACAGCGCCGGCAGCGCGACGAGCGCAGCGATGACACCGTCGCGGGTGACCTTGCCCGCTGCGATGAACAGCGTGATGCCGAGGATGTTCGAACAGGCGAACACCGTGTTGATCGTCGACCGGAACGCGTCGGGCTGCAGATGACGGGCCTGGAGCCCGAACGCGAGCGGCGGACCGTTGGTCGACAGCGATGTGTTGAGGATGCCGCTGATGAAGCCGGTGCCGATGTCGAGGCCGGGCCCCACGTGGCGCAGGTCGATGCGCGTCGCCAGGAGCCCCACAGCGATGAGCACAGCGACACCCAGCGCGAACCGCAGCACCTTGTCGTCGGCGACGACGTAGATCCAGAGCCCGATCGGCATACCGCAGTAGGCGGCGATGACCATGCGCTGCGCCAGCACGCGCTCGGTGTGCTGCCTGCCGTGCCATGCCTGCCAGGTGCTGACGCCGGCGCCCAGCAACGTGCTGATGACCACCGCCTCCTTGGTGGGCACGGCGAGCGTCATCAACGGCACCGACAGCAGGGCGAAGCCGAACCCTGACAAGACCTGGGTGAGGGCTGCGGTGAAGATGCTGAGCGCCACGATGACGAGTTCGACGGTGGTCATCGGGGCCGCGCGCTCCCAGGGCGGTCGTCGGTGGCGCTGCTCACGCCGTGATGATCGCACACGAGCACGATCAGAACAGCAAACCCTGCTCGCCCGGCTCGACGACGGGCATCTCGGGCAGCGGCTCGAGGTCGGGCACGATCAGCGCCGTCTCGGCATGGAATGCACGGGCGAGGGCGGGGCCGTCGTCGTTGTCGGGCGTGTGCACGAAGAACGTCGGGCGTCGTCCGTCGGCGAGCCATGCGGCCACGATCGGCTGCCACTGCTGGAGCCCGTCGACCGTGAGGTCGCTGTGGTCGGAACCGATGAAGCGGACGATCGGCTGGTCGGTCAACGCCTCGGTGAGCGCCGGCACCCGGGGCTTCGCCTCCCACGCCTCGCGGCCCGCGTCGGTGAGCGGCGGCCGGGCGAACAGCGGACGCGAGTCCAGCAGCACGCGCTCGACCCCGTAGCGGGTGAGCACCCGGTCGACGGCCAGGCGGCCCTGGCCCTCGAAGAACGCCGGGTGGCGCACCTCGACCGACCACCGCCAGTCGGCCGGCAGTGTGCGCAGCACCGCCTCGAGCACTCCGAGGTCGACCGGGGCGAACAAGGACGGCAACTGGAAGGTGAACGCGCCGATGCGGTCGCCGAGCGGTGACATGAGGTCGCAGAACGCGGCGAGTTCGGGCCCGATGCCGCGCATCCGCAGCTCGTGGGTGATGCGCTTGGGCACCTTGAACACGAAGCGGAAGCCGGGCTCCGCGAGATCACACCACTTCGAGACGACCGCCGGAGACGGCGATGCGTAGAAGGTCGTGTTGCCCTCGACCGCGTTGAGCAGCCGGCTGTACGGGCCCAGCTCGCCACCGGGCGGCGTGCCCGACGGCAGGAACCGACCGACCCAGGGTCGATGCGCCCACATCGGGCATCCCACGTGCAGTACCGCACCCATCATCCGAACCGTACGCTGCCCACGTGGAGATCCCCGTCATCGACATCGCTGGCCCGGATGCCCCTGCGGCCATCGACCGTGCGTGCCGGACGACCGGCTTCTTCGCCATCACCGGCCACGGCATCGATCCCGGCGCCCGAGCCGCCGTGATCGAGGCAGCCCGACGGCTCTTCGCCCTCGACCGCAGCGCCAAGGAGCGAGTGGCGCTCGCCCACGGCGGCACGGCGTGGCGCGGCTGGTTCCCGCTGGGCGACGAACTCACCTCCGGCGTGCCCGACCTGAAGGAGGGCTTCTACGTCGGCCGCGACCTGCCTGCGGACCGGATCGGCGTCCCGCTACACGGCCCGAACCTGTGGCCGGTCGAGGTGCCCGAACTGCAGGGTGCGGTCGACGCCTGGATGGCCGTCATGGAATCGCTCGGGCAGCGCGTGCTCGCAGCGATGGCCACCGGCCTCGGCCTCGATCCGATGTGGTTCCGGAACGGCATCACCGCCGACCCGACGGTGCTGTTCCGCATCTTCCGCTACCCGCCGCATCCCGATGCGGCAGCGATGCCCGACGCATCGAACCGCTGGGGGGTCGCCGAGCACACCGACTACGGGCTCGTCACGCTCCTGGCCCACGATGGCACGCCCGGCCTCGAGGTGAACGTGCGCGGTACCTGGGTCGACGTCGACCCCAACCCCGATCTCGTCATCTGCAACCTCGGCGACATGCTCGACCGGCTCACCCTCGGCCGCTACCGCAGCACCCCGCACCGCGTGCGCAACACCGCCGGGCACGACCGCATCTCGCTGCCGTTCTTCCTCGACCCGTCGTGGGACGCCGTCGTGCAGCCGCTCCCCCTCGACGACGGCTGGGTCGCGCCGACCGAGCGTTCCGACCGTTGGGATCGCGCCGACCTCTCGACCGTCGACGGCCCCTACGGCGACTGGCTCGTCGCCAAGGTGAGCCGGGTGTTCCCTCAGCTCGCCGACGCGGTGCTGCGCGAGGCGGGCGGCGCGAGCGCGTAGCGGCGGGCCTCGCGGTCGACGCCGACCACGCGCCACCCTGCACTCATCCGGTCCTGCAGTTCGGCGCGCACCGTCAGCCGTGCGCACAACGCCGCCTCGTTCGAGGCCGCGATGTCGTCGGCGGTCACCACGGGCACGTCGACGAACAGCGTGGCGACCGGCGGCGGCGCGGTCGGTACGAGGTCCCAGAACACCGTGAGCCGGTCGGACGGCAGGTCGCCGT
>Ga0247831_1006061_pt1 | contig 14596 bp, 6 predicted proteins | sample LaCruzMarch2015__9_FD_192406 | JGI IMG/M metagenome (GOLD analysis project Ga0247831, IMG submission 192406) | Freshwater microbial communities from meromictic Lake La Cruz, Castile-La Mancha, Spain - LaCruzMarch2015_1m | ecosystem: Environmental > Aquatic > Freshwater > Lake | place: Spain...
GGATCCGGGGGGCATCCCCCCCGGCATTCACACGTACCACCATCACCTCCAAAAGCCCGAGCGAAGCTGTTTTCATTGTTTCCCACAGTCGTCGCTTGGCGGGAACGCAAGACGCGATGTGAGAGGGTGAGGATGAGATCGTTGACGTTGACACAAAATTATGACGATGGCGTAGACAATGTCTATCATTCTTCCGACGCGGATGCATTAGTTGAAGAAGAAAAAGATTCGAATATTCGAACAAGTGCAAAGAGCACGCACAAGTCTCACACTAACCAGTCAGCTGACAAGAGCAACAATGACAAATGACGGAGTGGATGATGATGATAAATAGTATTGCTACTGTCAAATCCTCTGAATTGTGGGACACCATCCTGTCTTCTCGGAATTATCATTCAGCCGCTCGTGCACCATTACCATCATCTTCCGGTCATCGCGACACGAATGAACATGTTGTCGTTCCAACATTGCGACGCATATCGGGAATGACGGTGGCATCAAATCTTGAACATATCCCACCGGGCGTGCTGGGGGTGGCATTGTCGGAATCGCATTGGGATACGATTGTGAAATATCGACATGACTTTTGGGGTGGAGGTAGTGTAAATAATAATAATAATGATGATGACGGAGAGAGATCTGCTCAATTCTCGAACCAACAACAACAACAACAACAACAACACTGTCATCGATTACGGCAATTGGCCTTGCCGGAAAAGATACTTATTGCAATAGAACAACATCCCACAAATACGCATATTTCACAATCGCATTCCGCGGATGTATACTTTTGGCGCGATATTGTTAATAAATCATATCCAAACATTGGTGGGATATATCGTCCAATAACATTATCATACCCGGTTACGTTTGTTAAATATCGATTGATCCAATTGGGAAATGAGTTATTGGAATCACTCGCGACACCCGTAACCAAGGAAGAATATAAGAGGATGATGAATGAATTGAGTAGAGTAGATAATGATGACCACGTGTATAAAAATACAGATAACGACGGGGATGATGATGATGATGATGATGAGGAAGAGGAGTGTAGTATTAAGTTGATTGATGGCAATAATAATGATAAATCAACTTCGAATGTACACTACTATGAACGTAATATGAAGTTACAAACCAAACATCGTACAAAGGCATTACAAAGTGTGATACATGAATTACACCAATTACCAATGGACAGTACCTTGCTATTAGAAACTGGTATTGGTAAAACTATGACGAAGGCTATTAAGATACTAAAGAAATTAGTCAAACAAATGAAAATCAAAATTAATGATAATTACACGACGGATGATGTTGATGAAATGGAACAATTGCTATTGGGGTATCCCACTTTTTGGAAGGGGATTTGGGTGGGAATAAGCAATGGTAATGCTCTAACAAAGGCATCACTTTTGACACAATTGCAACAATTATTACAAGAATGGAAAGATAATGTATCGTCTGAGAAGAATAGTATCTTCAATCTAGATTCAAACAAGACATCAACAATGACAACAACGACGAAACGAAAGATTGGAACAGATGATGCTGCTATTGTCACTGTGCCATCAACAACTGGTGGGAGAGATAACAAGGTATCAGCCGCTCAGCATATCATTGATATGAAATTATTACATGCCTCCCCCGATTGGCGAACATTGCTCCAATCGTTACGTACACGTGAATCAGATATGAAGAAGCTTCACGGCGATCGAGTACGTTCTCGACGTGAGGATTTAGAAAAACATCGACCAAAGATTGGCAAGGTTGTTTTACGAACAACAATGGCAGTGGGTAGAGATCGCGAAAGTAGCAGTAGTGGACTATTGTTGAAGCACCCTACTCCTCAACCGACGAAACGTCAGGATGATATACTATCGAAATCTCGTGGTCATCGAGCCCGAATGCAACAGTTGGCCAAGTCTACTTCATCCTCGTCATCCACAGCCGCTGCCGGCGGGACTAGTAATGGAGCACTCGCACGTATACGTACAGAGTCCAAGGTTGCAGCCTCATGGTCCAAGTCATCATTTGGTGGTAAATCAGCTTCAAAACTATCCTTTGGTGCATCAGTCGCGAGCGCTTCTTCCACAGGCGTTAGTCCCACCGCCAAGGTACAGCAACATCTTCAAGGTAAGAGTAAGATTCACGTTGCTTTGGGTAATGGCAAGCGTATGACATTGCCACCATCGTCTTCATTCTTTGTTCGGGCAGCGTCAGGAGGAAAGAATGCAATTGTTGAGGGTCGCAAGGTTCCGTTGGAGCTGTCAGTGCGACACAAGGAGGCAAAGACGATGGAGCGGGATGCATCAACATCGTTCTCACAGGCAGAGAGGGAGAAGAAGAGGAGAAAGGTTGCAGCCATAGAGAAGAAAAAACGTTGATATGAATCGGCATCTGATGATAGTAACATCAGATTGCATTGAAGCTGTTGTGTATAGAGATTATACTGAAAAGAGTAGCAAAATAGAATTAGTTAATGTATAATTATTGTTGAGTGCTTTTTATAGCACACATATGTAACTTAACATTCAATGCGTGATTTCACTCACATGAATATGAATCCTCCGCCACTAGATGTTCATCTCTACATAATATTGAATGAGCATTTATCTTATTATTTGTTAAGAATATCTTTTTTAATCTTATCAATTTTACACATCCTCTATTTCACTGGGCTGTTGTATCAATCACCGAGATGATCTCTTGTCTCGCATATGGTAAATGCATGACACTTCACTCACGATAAGTGTAGTAGGCTGCCTGACGTTGTCGCCTGCCTCTCGATGAAAATTCCACAAAAAATGTGCGACTCAGGGAGATAAAAGAATACATGAAGGAATAAGTAGTACTTATCGGTGGACGAACTGTTTCGTGAGGAGAGAACTTGAAATTTTAACCGATCTACATAGTCGATGTCCGCTAAACAACATTATTGGACATACAATAAAAATATCTATCTGCACTGTATATTCATATCAAGGAGAATGCTCGGAATGAAACTCTTTAGCGCTTCAGTACAGGATGCACCACCCATGTCGTCACGTGAAAGGGGAAGAAAGGTTGGTAAACAGCGGCAGCATCGTGCTGACATCAATATGAATCGAGCACACTCGTCATTCTTAGAGGAACCCATCATGACGAAGGTTACTGAACGAGGCGAAGCCAAAGTTTCGTCACGTGCGTCTGGCAGAGATGGCAATGATGAGGGTAATGCCAAACTGCACAAGCTACGATATGCCGTCTCTGAAATGCAGGGGTGGCGATCGCATATGGAAGATGATCATGTTCTGAATGCAAAGCTAGCATCGAATCGACATGAGGAGACGTTACTCAAAGATCATCATCTGTTTGCAGTCTTCGATGGACATGGTGGAGATTTTGCGAGTAAATTCTGTGGCAAGCAACTAGTTCCTGTGTTAACATCACAACCGGACTGGCAAGCGTATCTGGCATTATCAAGCGACAGAAAACGCGAGTCCGTCCGAGGACTAACTCTCTTGAAATCAGCACTGACAGCCACCTTTCTACAGCTGGACAGTATGCTCATGGAGGCACAAACGAAAATTCGTCAGAACCAGCTGTCCAAACTTGAATGTGACATGTGTTCGATACATCTAGGCAGGCAAGACATGGACGAACGTGCTATGAACTTTGACCGGCAGCTAATATCAACATTCCCAGCGGGTGTATTACTGGAACGATCTGGTTCAACGGGTGTCGTGGTACTAATCACAACCTCACATATTATATGTGCCAATGCAGGCGATTCACGTGCGATATTGTCCAAGACGACAGAAGCAAATGTATTACCTTTATCATTCGATCATAAACCAAGTAAGGATGTGGAGGTGTCACGTGTTGAGAGGGATGGTGGGTTCGTCCGGGCAGGACGAGTCGATGGTGATTTGGCCGTAGCACGGAGCTTTGGTGATTTTGGTTATAAGAATTGCAGTGAACCGAAGGATCATCGTGTGACTGTTCATCCGGACATAGTCGTGTATGCACGCGAACCATCCAATGATGAATTCTTAGTTTTGGCATGTGATGGTATATGGGACCGATTAAGTAATAAGGAATGTGCCGATTTAGTTCACACATTAGTCTATCGAGAGGGCGAGTCAGATGTTGGGTTGATTTGTGAGGAGATTATCGATACTGCGTTGGAGTTGGACAGTCGTGATAACATGACATGCTGCGTTGTCATGTTCCCTAGTATTCACATGGACGACCGGTCTGTAAGTTTGTCTATACCTATGGGCGTCATGAAACTTCGTCTTGATCGAGAAAGATTATGGGGTGAGAACTCGACGCCTGCCATACGACATCAACAGCGTTTAGATGATCGCAGGAGGAGATACAAGGAGTTGCTGCTTGGTAGTGCAAGTGTAGAGCAACAGAAGTCATTTGAAACACCACAAGCTATTGCATCGTCCAAGAGTCAATCGTCTCAGAAGTCATCCAGCAAGAAACATCGGACGTCAACCGCTGCAGCCGATCCAAAAGTCGGCCGCACATCAAGTGGCAGCTTGGGACTAAGTTTAAAGATTGGTCGAACTTCATCAAGTAGCAGCAGCTCTCGAGGTAACAAATAAAGTCCACCAAAATCAAGCCTTCATTTGGTAAGAAACGCCAGTAGTTTATACGACGTCGATGATTATGGTCGCCTCAAGCTACATGGACTTGTTTCAGTAGCAAGCATTTGCAGATAAATAAAGTTAAAACCTGGATAAAGAAGATTCATCTTATCACAGTTATTTAAGATGGTAACCCTTGTTAGTTTTATGTCATGTTTAGACTTTTTCAGAGGCATTCTCTCATTTTCAGACTCGTGCATGACATCTTAACTACAAGTGGGGAATCTCAGAAAAAAAACAAAGGATGGCACCACGTAGACTAAATATTTTTCTTTCTTGGTGGTTATTGTTCCTGGCTATGATTGCTATTATTGATTCTGGCAAACCCCAATATTTCAATATACATACGAACCTATTGAGTACAGCCTGTAGCTTGTTGCGATTTCGAGCCACTTCTTGTTCGTGCTAGACTTTTTGGCTGTCCACGCATTTGAGCCTTGGCAAGTATTGCTCGATTCTTGCTCCTCCTCTCTTCAAATCGTTGCTGAGCACGCTTAGCAGGCGTCGACTTATCGCCCCAAGTCTGTTCGCGATTAAATCGACGCTTCATCACTCCTCGTAACGAACTGCCTTTGGTCAAACGGCCCATCTTTACGCACGGCGGGAACATGACGACGCAGCATGTCATGTTATCTCGACTGTCCAACTCCAACGCTGTATCAATCACCTCCTCACAAATCAACCCAACGTCCGTTTCGCCTTCGCGGTAGACCAATGTGTGAACTAAATCGGCACATTCCTTATTACTTAATCGGTCCCATATACCATCACAAGCCAAGACTAAGAATTCATCATTGGATGGTTCGCGTGCATACACGACTATGTCGGGGTAGACAGTCACACGATGATCCTTCTGTGCGTTAGCTGGGTTGGGCTTGTATCCAAAGTCACCAAAGCTTCGTGCTACGGCCAAATCACCATCCACTCGTCCATCACGTACGAACCCTCCATCCTTCTCAATGCGTATTAGCTCATAGTCGTTTGTGGGCTTGTGATCAAATGACAGTGGCAGGACCTTATTCTTCTTTGACATTATCGCACGCGAATCGCCTGCATTGGCACATATAATATGCGAGGGTGTTACTAGCACTACAACACCCGTCGAGCCAGATCGTTCAAGTGATATGCCCGGTGGTAACGTCGCTGGGATCTTCCGATCAAAGTTCATAACACGTGCGTGATCCGCCGTACCACATTGGAAGATGTCATGACCTACATGCCCACCTAATGAGTATACAAGACTTTCAAGCTTCGAGAGCTGACCCAAACGTATGTCTCTCTCGGCCTCTATTAGCTTATTGTCTAGCTGGAGGAAGGTGGATGTTAGTGCTGATTTTAGTAGGGTAAGTCCTTTGACTGAGCTTCGCGTGTAGCTTCCTTCATTTGGCAGAGCCAGATACGTTTGCCAATCCGGTTGTAATGTCAATGTAGACACAAGATTGTCGCCACAGAACTTACTAGCAAATTCTCCACCATGTCCATCGAAGACTGCAAACAAATGATGATCCTTAAGCAGCATTGCCTGCTGACGATTCGATGCCAGAATGGGATTGAGTGCGTGTTCATCTTCCATGTGCGATCGCCAACCCTGCATTTCGGAGACGGCATATCGTAGCTTATTGTTGCTAGAATCGTCATCATTGCCCTCTCTCCCTTTCGACGTAGAGGCACCGAGTGTTACTTCGACCTCGCCCCGTTCTGTAGCCTTGGTCATGACGGGTTCTTCCAAGTAGGACGATTTGCGTGCCAATGGTAGCTGAGCATTCGTCAGAATACGCATATTGGACCCTCCCACGTTGGGATCTGATCCATGCCAGTAGTTTGTATCATCGTTACCGACTTGCGATTCAGTGTTCCCCATGTTTTGTTATATGTTGCTGTGTTAAATGATGGAGCTATCTTCTACAGTTAGTTGTTTCGCATCTACCAACATTCGGAATTGTAAGCAGCACTTTTAAATTCCAGTCAATTGATTCTTTGAACGTCAAAGAGAGATAAATATTGAAACCTGAGTTTGGTCACGCACCTTTCCTTCGTGTCTCAAAATATGCGAGCAAAAAAATCGAACGGAAAACGGAAGCGGGGCATTCTTGCCGAATCAGCTCAAATGAAAGAGTCGACACCCTATGGTTTATGTAGAAAATAACCTATGTAAGAAGACATAACACACGACTCTGCCCAAGGATAACAACGTGGTCTAAAAACGCACGGACTAGTAATCGATCCCTTCTTCGCGGACCAACGTCCCTACCGCCCGCATAGTATAAGTCACTGTGCTGCAAATGAAAATGTTTGGGGTTGGCATCGTCCGTGACCACGACAAGGAAATGGCTTTCAATGACGCTGACGATGCCGAGGACGAGGAATTGGATTTTAGTGATGATGAAGAAGACGAAGACGACGACGAAGACGATGATGATGACGAAGACGATGACGATGAAGATGAAAATGTCATGCCTACACCCGTACACCTTGTTACAGAGATGAATAAAATCAAGACCAATGACCCCAACTTCACAACGCTCGAAGTTGGCGTAACGTACGAGGGCTTGGGGGAGGGCTACATCTACATCCCCCCAGCCAATCCTACTTTCCCTGGTGGCGACTGGGAAGGTTTGGGACAAGCTATTGGTAGGAGCAAATATCTCACAAAATTATCATTTCATGTCGATTCGTGGCGTCATTTCTTCAACATTGTTCCCACCTCGGGAGTATTATTAGAATTCCTCCCTGGCTTCATATCGAACCGATCAATACAGAAGTTGAGTATTGGTTGCTGGGACTTCAATCGAGAAGAAATATTGGACAATCTGAAATTGTTTTTCAAGCATAATCAAGTACTAGAATCTCTTGAGGTGATTAGTGGCCGCGACCAGAGCGATGACGATGACGAAGACTCCGACGATGATTACAAAATCAAGTACGACGGTCTCATGCGTCACTATCCAATTTATTCCGCGTTACTACTCTTTCATTCTTTGAAAGAGTTCAAATTGGATAATGATCCCGATACATCATTCGATACCGTCTTCTACGCTGATGATGTCATCAAAGCACTAAATGGCCACACTTGTTTGAGGAAACTTTCACTTTCAGGCGTTATAATCGCGATGAAGGGTTTTACCGAATTGGCAAGTATGCGTCAAAATCCCATGTCCAATCTAACAACTCTACATCTACACAATTGTAATATTGATAGGGAAGGGATGATTTTCTTTGCAGGGTGTCTTTCGAGCTATTCAACGCTCAAGGAACTCACAATTTCATCACCACGTGGTAAATATGGATGGCAACCAATATTATTTACCGCATTGCAGAGGTCAAATCTCAAGCTGACCAGGCTTGATTTTAGTGGGAATCGGATCAATAGTGCTCACGCACGCTCACTGTCAAAGACGCTTCTGTGTCACAATGCTACCATCAAGAATCTCAGCCTCTGTGCTTTAGATAATCTCGTAACGAAAGCGGGCTGGAGTGACATCTTTGAGTCATTGCGGAGCACAGATTCTGCAATGGAAACACTAAATCTGAGTGACAATAACAACATTACTAACGGGATGTTGATCACTCTCGAACGTGCGCTCATCAACAACAGCAGATTGAGAGAGCTATGCCTTCAGGAGAATATTAGTGTTACTTCCAAAGGATGGAAGACTCTCTCACGTGTTTTGCGCAATCCCAATTCATCATTGGAGGTTCTTGATTTACGTAACAATCGCATGAGTGACAAAGTTGTAGTTTCATTTGCTGAGGCATTAGCCAAAAATCGCAGGCTAAGAGAACTGAAACTGGACCTATACTACAAGCGCATCAAGAATTTCACCTCTGACGGATTGGCTGCTTTTAATCGCATGTTGTGTGACAACACAAGCATCACGAACACGTACTACTCCAACCACACACTTGAGAGTATTTTCGGCGATATAAGAGAATTAACGTTCGATATTGAGGATCTATATTCTCTACTACGAATGAATAACGAGAGCAACAAACTTGAGGTAGCACGGCTCAAAATAATCATGGAGCATTTTAGCGACAGTGAAATCAACATGCAGATCTTCGCGGACATGGAATTGAATGTTAGACCGCATGCAATCGCTTGGATGGCTCGAGATAATCATCTGCTTTTTGGAATGCTCGAGGATTTTATTGAAGACAATCATCTGTATACGTTTTTGCGGACCTTACCATCGTTGCTCGAAAGGCAGCGACCAAGTCAGAATCTAAGGAAACGTTCTTGTCAATAAGATACTATAGACTAAGTGATTTGTTGATGGTAATAGTGGCTGGTGATATACTAACAACAGAAAGATATATCAAGAGCCGGATCTTTGACAAATTTGTCTAACACTATATTATATGTAAATATTGATCTATAATGTTGCTTACTCAGTTAGGTGTAATTAAAGAGAGGGATGATATTTTCGGCTGAACATTCGACACCCAATGCTGAACGCAATTCCAACAGAACATTGTCCACATGACAAAAGGCGTAATAATTACTTAACGGATGACATTCGTGACGTGGCTTAATGTATTTAAGCCACGTCACAGCCTTCTCAAATCTATTTAGATACTTAACAAATATATTTAGGCACTTAACGAAAACCGTTAAGAGTTCATTGGGTCTAATACTAATTACTTATTGCACAAGCTTGAATGCCACGAGTACGATACGATATGACGAAGAGGGTTGATCGGTACCATCATCATCTCTCTAGCGAGGACGACGACGACGACGACGACTTGACCCGAGCTTCTAGCATGAATAATAATACTGCAAGAGTTCGTCGTCATTGTCGCCATCGTCGACGTGGACTGCAACGACGACATTCGTCATTGTCATTGTCATTCTCACTATTAACATTCCGTCCTCCTACTTTCTTTTACCATCGTCTCCATCGTCGTGTGGTTGTCGTCGCTCTCATCATCATCATTGTTGCTACCGCGTCGTCATCGCCGATATTGCCAATGGCCGCTGCTCACGCTGCTGCGATGTTCGCCAATAATGGCGCCTTCGTTCCTCCGAGCAGCGTTAGCGGCGGAGGCAGAATCTCTAGAAACGGTGTGCAACGCCGATGTCGACGGCAGCAACGACGACGACGACGGTTTCAGTTATCGCAAAGCTGCGTATTAAAAGCGACGTCCGCATCGGCAAACGAGCATGATTTTGAAAACGACAACGACGACACTGCTGCTGCTGCTTCGGCTACTGCAACTCCTCTCTCTTGGTCCACGGCAACAAAAACAACGACAGTTCCAACGTTACTACGTGCCGGCGAATCTGGCTATTCGGTAAGTCGCCGACCGATAACGACATTGGATCCGGATATATTACCCACTTTCGTTACTACGCCACGTGACATCGAGGAGGAGGAGAGCAGTCGACGCAGTTTGTTGCGACCATCGTGGAGGGAGAATAATAAGAAGAATAATGATAGACCGTGGTTCGACGACGAAACGAAGACACGACGAGAGGGTTTCCATGATAATGACATTGTCAATGATGATGATGTTGACAACACCCATGAGAATGATGATGATGATGATGGATTATTGTCACTGAATTTACATGCACGTACGCTCAAATCATTGGATTATCCCATCGTATTACGGGCGTTGGCGAACGAATGTAATACTAATTTTGGCATAGAATTAGTCTTGAGTAGAATGACAATGTCATTGACTGAGGAGGGGAAGCCGAAGACGAAAAGCAGTAGTAGTAGTAGTAGTAGTAGTAGTAGTAGTAGTAGTAGTAGTAGTAGTAGTAGTAGTAGTAGTAGTAGTAGTAGTAGTAGTAGTAGTATAGCGAATCAACAACTACAACGACAACAGCGATTGTTCGGTAGTGGTAGTCATCAAAAAAATAACATCAATGTTAATGATGATGATGATGATGATGATGACGTTTTAACAATGCCACTTACGGCCATGTCCGTAGATGGATGTCAATCACGATACACGGCCGTACGTGAAATGGAACGTTTGTTAGATGGGGATTATTTAGATCGATATATTATTGGTAATCGTCGTAAATCGAGTATCAACGGTAGTAGTTATCGAAGTACAGTAAAGGCACCGAGAATACCATTGGGCATACCGCCCATAAGTACTGGTGGTGGTGGTGGTAACTTACGTCCAATATTGGATTTAATATATGATGGACGAATATTAGAAGGGTCAGAGATACAGGATGTGGCAAGTGAATTACGTTTGTGTTTGGATGTGTTAGATTGGCGTGATGCATTACTAATTGTTAATAAAGAAGAAGAAGAAGAAGAAGAAGTTGAAGAAGAAGGAATTGAAAATGACAATCATAAACATGATGACGACTGCATGACAATGACCAAATCACCATCATTTGTTGAATTACCAAAATTGACAAACGCAATAAATGTCAATATCGAATTACTCCAACTACTAACAGATGCATTTGACCCTACAGATCCAAATTTACTAGATGGTACCACATTCCCATCACTGGGTCGATTACGTACATCGATCCAATCAACCAAACGTGAAGTATTAGCCAATGTTAATTTACTACTAGCATCATCATCGATGAAAGGCAAATTAGCAACCGAGAGTGGAGGATCATTAATAATGGAAATTAATGGACGATTAGTCATTCCCATAAAACGTAATGAATATTCATCATCCACATTATTACAAGGTGGAATAGTACACGATGCTTCACGTTCTGGTAATACAATATATGTAGAACCACCAAATGTTATTGAACGTACGAATGATTTACGTCGTATAGAAAGTGAATTACGTAGTGAGGAGTCTAGGATATGGCGATTATTAACTGAGGCTATTGATAAACATATTGTTGATATTGAAAGGAATATTGCATGCTTGGGACAGTTGGATGTGGTATTGGCACGTGTCAAACTTGGAAAACGATTCCGTGCTGCCAGTGGTGTAAAAGGTGATGGAGGAAGAAGAGTAGTCATACCTACAGTTGGAACAGAGGGTGTGATTCATGTACAAGATGCATTACATCCGATATTATTACTTCGGGATGATAACAAACAGAGAAAGAAGATGGCTGGGAAGGTGGGTATTATGGGTAGTAAAGCAAAGGCTGTGGCAGGAAAAGGAGGAAATGTCGTGGGTAGTGACGTTGATATTGGTCGTGGTACGAATCAAGGCTTGATACTCACTGGCCCGAACTCTGGTGGAAAGACGATTATTCTCAAACTACTTGGATTGTACGCCTTCATGGTCCGAGATGGTATTCCTTTACCCAGTGGTTCGAGTTCGACAAATCCCACCGATGCACGTGTCGATTACTTCTCACCCATCCTTGCAGATATCGGTGACTCTCAGTCAGTCGATGGAGACTTGTCTACCTTCTCTGGTCATATGCTCGTTTGTCGTGAGGTGTTAACTAATGCCAACAAGGATGCACTTGTCCTTATGGATGAATTAGGTTCTGGTACTGACCCTAATCAAGGTGTGGCCATTGCACGGGCATTGCTCGAAAGTCTGTTAGATAGGGGGTGCCGTGTTGCAATTACGACACACTACTTGGAATTGAAGCAATTGGCCATAACAGATGATCGATTCGCAGTCGCTGGGATGCAATTCGTAGGAGGCAGACCAACTTACAGGTTAATACCAGGAGTGATTGGCGAATCATTTGCATTGGCAGTCGCGGAACGATTAAAGCTACCACAATCTGTAATAAATCGTGCATATGAACTGCTGGATACAGAAACGCGCAAGATGGGCGAGTTAATACAGGAATTGGAGGATCAGAAGCTCCTCGTTGATATGAAATTTGAGGAATTACTAAGACAAGAGAATGAAATGCTTGAGCTTAAGGCAGAGATGAAACTACGGCAAGAGAAGTTGGAACTCACACAGCTAACTGCCAGACAAGAAGAGGCAAGGAAGTTTGCGGCCAAGTTAGAGGAGAAAGAACGATTGCTCGAGGATATATTAGAAAAGCTGAAAGGCAGCGGTGCGTCTAAGAAAGTTGTGGCAGATAGTTGGAGTGATATTCGCATTGTGAAGCGAGAGGCATTGTCTGAGGCAGAGAACATGCCAGGTATCATGTCAAGACTGAAGCAACAGCTACAACAAGACCAAAACGAAGCCGTTGAGCTTGTTCCCATATCAGAAATGACGGGTACCCCACCGATCATTAGTGTTAATGACATTGTCATTGTTTGTAAAAGAGGAGCATTTCATGGGAGAGAGGGGATTGTGAAACAGGTTGGGAAGAAGATTCAAGTTGATGTTAGCGGTACACCAGTCCGACTAACAACGGCAGAAATAGCCTTCCCACCCTCATCGGGGATGGTCCGTACGACTAACAATGTGAGCAATAATAGCAATGGTAGAGAAGGGCTGTCCAAGATGGCACAACGAGCTTTAGAGTTGGATTCATCCGCCAACACTCCAGTTGAAATGTCATTGGTATCAACATCATCAAGTGATAGTGGCACGACAATGAAAACCAACTCGAATACCGTAGATTGTATTGGTCTTAACTTTGAAGAGTCAAAACGTAAATGTATTGATGCATTTAGTAAGGCTACGATGCAAAATAGATCAACGGTGTATATATTGCATGGCCATGGTACGGGTGTACTTAAGAAGAAGATACGTTCGTGGCTCCAAGAGAATAGGCAATGGGCAAAGACTTTTCGGTCTGCGGATCAGGCAGATGGAGGAGATGCACTGACTATGGTTGAGTTGAAGAAGCAAAAACTATTTTTATGATGAGTTGCTTACACAATATCCCGACACATGCAAGCAATCAAACAGCAATTCATACCTGCCCTGTTTGATTGTGTTTCGGCGTACTTTTTAACCAGACTCACGGTATGGACCAAAGAAAGGAGTACGTCATGGCGAAGAAACAAACCGTTGGCAAAGAATGCGCTACCTGCCGCTGTAGTTCCCCGGAGTGTTCGCGCAAAGGGGAATAGGGAAGAGAGGGGTGGTCACCATGCCGCCATTTGGACCGATTTTTCAGCTAAACATACAGAGGAAATTAAAGTGATGCAGGCGCCCTTCAAATGCGCTTCTATGTTAGGTCATAGACTAAGAGTCGATAAATATAAGGATGTTACACACACACACACAGTCTTTCTCGTCTCGTGTGTACATCATGAGATAAAACAGCATATTATGGTATGCTTTGACACACACCTTTGATACACACACATACACGCAGCAAGTATTATTAATCTAACTCTGAATGCATCTGTCTATCACATCAATCAATGCCAATGTCTCATGCTGTTTCTAACATGAGTACTATCTCTTTATGTCCAAAATTCATCGAGGCAAGGTGTTGTGTGTATTAATTATTGATCACATAATTCCTTCTGCGGGCAATGGTCGAGTACAATGTTGGCATACGTGTATTTCTTTCCTCTCAGCCACGCTATATTGTCCCGCGTCATTATGAGCATTGCATTCGTGCCGACAATATGAGGTGATTGGAAATAATGGATTGTTTTGCAACAAATGTGGCTGAAGGGCGGGGAGGGGTGGTTGAGGGAGACAACAATATGTATGTTTATAACATGTAAACATCTATTATTTATCACTACATGCACTCCAATTGACAGAACTGAAATTCAATTCAAAGGCATATTATTCAACTCATCAAAGACGGCGTAGCCGGGAGAGAATTTCTTCAGCAATGACCAAGCCGAATCATCAAATATGACATCTGTTCCTGCCAGACCAAGCTCACCCGAGCTATTTTCTTCTCCAGTGCATCTTCAAAGAGCTTGATTGATGGATAATAATGATTCATATACTCAGTTTCTTTTAGGGTTAAATCCGCTCGACCTCTTTGACTTTTCTTTACAAATTCACCATATGACTTTGTGTTATAATGATGAAATGCAGCCACATCCAAAGGTCCATTTTTGTTGAACGGGCCGGAGAAGACTGTACCATTGGTATCGTGCTGATTGCCGTTCTTC
>Ga0247831_1006062_pt1 | contig 14595 bp, 10 predicted proteins | sample LaCruzMarch2015__9_FD_192406 | JGI IMG/M metagenome (GOLD analysis project Ga0247831, IMG submission 192406) | Freshwater microbial communities from meromictic Lake La Cruz, Castile-La Mancha, Spain - LaCruzMarch2015_1m | ecosystem: Environmental > Aquatic > Freshwater > Lake | place: Spain...
TAGCTTCCCACTAATCACCTTGCGTCTATGTATGTACTTTCACTTCTTCCAACTTTCGCTTTCCTTTACAACAATACGGATCAATACTCAAGCAATGATACCGAAATCAACAAGTAATTTAAGAAGAAGTTGACACACTACGACATCTTAATCCCCAAGACTGAATTCCAACTCGCAAATGTGCCAAATATCATAAGCAAAACACCACCCAACACTTCTGGTTGATTAAAAATAATGGCATTGACCGAAACAGATGACGAGCTTAACAATAGGAACGCTAACATGATCATTCCACCCACGCCTAAACACCCCAATCCAAGTATACCGCTAAGAGTAGCAAAGAAGGGATGATGACGAAAGTAATCTTTGTCTTTGACCGTGGAGGAAGCAGTAGTAACGGTATTTAGTACATTCGTTACTCCAGCAAATAATGTTAAACGAGCAAGGGTGGCAACTTGAAGTGAAAGTAGTCGTGCATTGCTAACAATGGTGGTAGTCGAAGATTCAATCCCTGCTACTGCTACTGATGAAAGTAACCCCATAGTCAATGCAATAATGTCTTTGCCTACCACTAAACACCTCACGCAAGCTGTAACTGTGCCTAAACGAAAGAGGAATGGTGTCCACTCCAACCTGGACCTATGAGCAATATTTCTTCTTCCATCCTTGCTACTACTCTTAAATAATTGTCGTATATTCCAAGTAGTAGTCCCACCACCACCTTGCTTTACTTCTTTCATCAACGCACTAATACATGTTAGAACATTATGTATATTAACTGCTGCGGCACTTAAACCAAGGAAGGGTGCATGATTGGAGAAGTAATACCCCATGGATTGACCAGTTAGACAAAGTAAACCAAAAATTGTTAAATGTAACAAGAGTCGAATACGCATCCTCCTGGCAACAGTCTCCTCCTCCTCTTTGTTGATGGATGATACAATATCTGATGATGACAGCGATAGGAACGAATCACCACTGCTTTCAATTCGATTCTCCATATCTCTCCATAGTAAGAATGCAACCCCGACTGCTAATGCAAATCCAGATGACAATTGTGCCGTGGCTACTAATGTTGTGGTTGTTGTTGTTGTTGTTGTTGTTGTTGTTGTTGTAGTAGAGGACAGTATTTTTGGGAATAGTACTGACCGCTTTGACTTGTTTAATATTGTATCAAAAACGAGTGAGGACCATAATGCCACGACTAGACCAAAGTTATTACTGCTTGATGATGTTGTTGCATTGTCAGGAGTAGTACTACCACCACTAATGCTGTTTTCCATTCTCTCGTCAATGACAACAACTTCATTCTCATTCGTATCTTCGACGTCAGTTTCGTCATTGTCGGACGCATCATTATAATCGTATTCATCGTCGCTCTTTTCTTCGTTTTCGCCACCACCGCCACCACGAGCCATGTCCATTATCTTAGTCCTCCACCTTGCATTGTTGCTTTTGACCCCCATTGAGGTAATACTACACAGCTTCGTAGAACTGCTCGCTGCATTATCATCCCAGCATTGCTGTTTTACAACAAAATTCTGTCGTGGAAATGCAACAGTAGCAAGTAGTGGAGGACGAGGATGATGTGCCGTGAGTCCGTGGACATTGACGAAGTATGACGCGAGCAGTAGTAGTAGTATCGACAACAACAACATCGATCGGGGTGTACTTAATTTATGATCTACGTAAATAAAGTACATTTAGCTCCCGCTTTTTCCCCTCTCCCCTGGCCAAGATTGATAGGACGGCTTCCCCAAACAACCCTACATATTACTTGGCGTCATGGAGGACGTCGACGACGCGAGAGATTGCAATCTTGAGGAAAAGAGTGCAAAGAAGCATAGGAAGAAGAAGAGTAGACGGCATAGTAGCAGCGATCATCATGATCGTGGTCGCTCGTCCTCTGGCGATGATGACGATGACGCTGCTCGTGAGGTAAAGACAAAGTCGAAGAAGAAGGATAAGAAGAAACGGAAACATCGTAGTGTCGAAATGGATGATGATAACAACAGCAATGATGATGATGCATCAAAGAAGGATTTGAGGAAGCAAATGAAACGTGAGAAACGACGAATAAAACGTCAGAAGAAGGAGGAGGAGGAGATGGATGAAAAGATTGTTGCATCATCCGCTATTGAATATTATCCCGATGATTTGCGACGGCATTATGCACAACAATCATCATCATCACCAACAAAGAAGGAGAAGGGGATGAAGGAGAAGGAATCATCAATCGTTTCATCATCCACGGATGATGCAACAGTTGACAATGAAAATTGTGTCGAGAGTAGCGGCGCAACTACTGACGCTCCGATGAAGACGAAAGAGGGCGATGAACAAACAACAACAACAACAACAACAACAACAACAACAACAACAACAACAACGAACAATAGTAATAATAACAATGTGACACTCTTACTCTTTTATCAATACGTCGAACCACCATGGGATGAAAGTCAGTATAAATATGCATACAACTATGCAACCGACGAAGCCAATAGTCGTAATATTACAGGACGGATGCGTATAGCAAAAGAAGGGATGAATTGTACACTTACCGGATCATATACTAGTATACGTGAATGGTGCTCTGTCATGCGATCATTTGATGGTGGTCGACCATCCCTTGATCCAATGACGAATACAGTAATGACTGAATTTGCAAATACAGAATTTAAACTTACCGATGACCTACCATTCAAACAACGTTTTCCAAAATTACATGCCTTTGAGGTACCTGAACTTGTCAATTATGGTCTAGCCGGAAATCGTGCACCACCCTTGTCCAAATACGGTGGGATACATTTAGAACCTAATGACTATCATGCTAAAATGTTAGAATCCAATACTGTGATTATTGATGTACGGAATCATTATGAGACCAGAATTGGACATTTTGACCCGCCGTCGGGAGGTGCAATACTGATTGATCCAAAAATGCGAAAGAGCACGGAATTCCCACTATGGTTAGATAAACAAGAAACAAAAGAACTGTTACGTGACAAACAGGTATTAATGTACTGTACAGGCGGAGTACGATGTGAACGAGCATCGGCATTGCTGAAACAAAAAATTGATGAAGATGAGGATATGAATAAGTTAGGTATTAAAGGTGTGTTCCAATTACAGGGTGGTGTGGATAAATATTTCAAAGAGTATCCAACAGGGGGGATGTGGAAGGGTAAGAATTATGTCTTTGATAAGCGCTTTGCTCATGCTCCTCCGGCAGTTGAGGCTGTTAAGAGGACTAAGCAGGTATTGGGTGACGAATTGTTAGTTGATAGAAAGGTCAAATGTGATACTATGTCAACCGCTACTACTTCTGATGCACTTGATGAAATTATGGGCAAATGTGAAGCATGTTCCAAACCGTGGGATATGTATCGAGGAAAACGTCGTTGTCCGACCTGTGGTGTCCCCTCGCTGATATGTCGTGAATGTTTTGATGCCGACAAATCAGGAACGAAGAAACTCGGGAAACAGATACGATGTGATTTATGTGTGGCCGAAAACATACGTAGTAATACAGAAATGCGTCGTCGTGAGGAACGTGAGTTGATGGAATACGAATCCAAACTACTAGAAAAGATTATATCTTCTCGTAAACCAAAACCCAATCCAGATTGTATTACACGATTGTTTATAAAGAATATGTGTGCTAAGCAAATGGATGAGAAGACGTTACTTGACACGTTATATCCAGCAATAGTCACACACATCCAATGGCTTACTGATCGTAATACAGGCAAATTTTATGGTTCAGCTTTTATTGAAGTACAAAGCGCCGAGGATGCCGGGTCTGTCTTGTCCTTGGATGGAGTGATGGTGCTGGGTCGGAAGATTGCAGTGAAATATCAACGGGCCGACGAAAAGGATATTTGGCCGATCCCAAATACGGAAGTCAAACGACAGGCTAAGCACAAACTGTGAGGGGTTGGTCACGAGGGAAACCTTTCTCAAATTTTGGGAGTTGCTGTTCTGTGAAGTAGATGGATGTCGTGTTGAGGTTGGTGAACTATTTTATTTAGGGATGTTGATCTTGGAACAGTCATGCTTCGTAAAGAATCAATTATTGTTTACATGATGCATTCCATGGTGTGCACGAGTGTTGTTGACATGGTAAGTCCATTCACCATCATATGGACTCCTCATCACTATAATCATTTGCCTCCACCTTAGCATCACCAGTCCCTCCACGCCCCTCCTCCTCATCATGTCAACGTGCTTCTACTTCTATATAACAGTATGTCGAGATTATCAGACGACAAGCATGGAGACTTGACTAAAGGTTTGGATGGTGACGGACCCTCAGCGGTAGCATCGTCGTTCTCGTTCAAACTCTTAATGGAGGGAGCTCTTTGCAATGTCCTAATCATTTTTGGCGTCGCTAACCTAATAATGCTTGAACGCCTTTGATCATGTCTTTCTTTGGCTCGATCATTGTAGTCGTTGTTGCTGCTGCTGTGGACGATGCTGTTGTCTAAGGCGACAATGGGTAGTGACTTCTGTGGCAAAGTAGCTGCAGGCGGCTCTACCGCCCCCGCACTATCAAGAGGAAAGATCTTTGGGTGTTTTCGCCGCACGAACCTGTGTTGCTTTGGCTCTTCTAGACCTGATTGAAGAAGCTGTTTAATCTTTGCAATCCCATTAGCTCCGCCCCGCGTAGAATCGAGTACGGCTTTAAGACGATCCTTCTTCAATTTCGCATCGGCGGATGCTTTGCGTCTAAGACGCATCATATCCTGCTTAGATTTCTTAAGCTCCTCACATCGTTTGTTGTGTTCCTCAGTTCGACGTACTGTCTCTTTTAGAAGATCGTCCTGCTTCTGCTTGAGTTTAATCAGAGTCTCAGCTTTCGTTCGTCGCTCTCTTTCCCTCAGCGCCTTGATCTCCAATTGTTCTTTGATACGAGCCTCGGCCAACATTCGAACACGAGCTTCCTGTTGCTCAATCTTTGACAAAACTTTTAGTGCCTGCTTCTCCTCCTTTTCCTTTGCTTGCTGTGAATGCCGTATCCTCGTAAGACCGATGATTGAGTCGCGTCTCTTGCGAATAACGGTTTCATCCTGCCTCTGCTTTGTTATTCCTTCAACAATATTCTCGTGTTGTTGATGCTTTTGTGATAATGCCAAGCGCTTGGCTTCCTCAACCATAAAAGCCTTCTCCTTGTTCCTGCGAAGAATCTCAGCAGCATCTCTCTTCTTCTGCTCAGCTATTTGTTGCGACACGAGTTTTTTCAGCTCAATCTTTGCCAAGCGATCACGATCTCTGGCTTCAAGCTCTTTTTTTCGTTTCTCGTTCTCTAATTGCTGCTCGTCGTGCTTCCTCTTAGTTTCTGCTTTGAGCATCTCTCTTTTTTGTTGACGCTCTTGCTCCTGCCGGTGTGCTGCCATCTTCCTCTCACTAGCTTCCACTGCCTTCTTTTCTCGTATCGCCTCTTCACGCTTGTAGTCCTCTTGCACTGCCAATCGTGCATGTTGTGCTTCCATGTCCTCTTGTGCCTTCCTACGAAGTATACGTAGACGAGCATCGTCGGCAGCTTGCTTATCGCTGGCTCGTTTTTCCTTCCTCCTTTGCTCTTCCTTCCTCACATTTTCTTCAACTCTGGCACGAGCAGCATCGTTTATGATCTTCTGTTTCGACTCAAATTCCAATACACGCATCAACTCTTTCTCCTGAGTCTGTGCTATTTTCACCAATTGCCGCGTCTCCTTTTCAACCATAGCAGCGATTTCTCGTTCATTCTTTACAACTAACGATCTGGCGTTCTTGGGGTTGGCCATGCTGATCTCAGAGGGACAAAAAGAAAGCACTCTTTTAATAAAAATCGAGCGATATTTTTCCTTTTGCGTAGAATATGTCTTTGATTGCGTAGCCCTTGAATTGCATTACTCACGTCGAACAAGCCAAATTTGGGACTGCCATGTTAAGGTCCTTGGACACATTTCTGAAGAAAATAATCCACTGTTAAAGCGTCGAAAGGAACACCCTTTTCTCTTCACCACAAGGAAACCTGTGTAACATGAGTACGTCCACCAAGTACCGTCTTGTCGCCAAAAAGGGTGAGGGGACCTTCAGCGAGGTTATAAAGGCGCAGAATATCAAGACGGGGACGTATCATGCCATAAAATGTATGAAGAGCACATATAAAAGTGCAAGCCAGGTGAATAGCCTTCGAGAAATCCAGGCGATCAAACGGCTGAGTCCGCATCCAAACATCATCACACTTGAGGAAGCACTCTTCGATCCTCCGACTGGACGACTGGCACTCGTATTCGAATTACTCGAGGGCAATCTATACGACTTGATGAAAGATCGCCGTCAGCATTTTGCCGAATCTACAGTCAAGTCGTTCATGCGACAAATCTTCACTGCCTTGGACCATATGCACTCGAATGGAGTGTTCCATCGAGACATCAAGCCAGAAAACATACTTGTGGACAAGCATGGCAAGCATTTGAAGCTTGCCGACTTTGGATCAGTGAGAGGGATCAATAGCAAGCCACCATTCACCGAATACATCTCGACTAGATGGTATCGCCCTCCAGAATGTCTGCTGACATGTGGAATGTATGGCAAAGAAATGGATATATGGGGCGCTGGTTGCATCTTTTTCGAATTGACGGCATTGTATCCACTATTTCCCGGATCTGACGAAGCGGACCAAATTCATCGAATACACAGCGTCCTTGGCACACCGAGTGCGAGCGTCGTGGCAAAGCTACAGAAACACGCCCCACCGCACGCTAGCTTTTCATTCCCTCCTCAAGACGGTGTACACCTGTCGACGCTACTGCCACATGCCTCTGATGCCTACATAGATTTGTTGAGCCGATCGATATCATACAGTGCAGCCGATCGAATTACAGCTGAGCAGGCTCTTATACATTCATATTTCGTTGGTGATGATACATCTACAAGATCTCGTTTCAAAAGCTTAACGACGAATCCAACTAAGATTGTACCTGTGTCAAAAATAGCTCCGGAACCTGTTGTTAAACAAACCGTGGCTGAAACACCTACGACAACCAAGCATTCCATATCCATGGTGTCGATGTTAATGGCCAGGAATAAGGTGAAGAAAATAGTCAAGGATTCAAAAGGCTCTGTCAACCGCATAAAAGGTGGAGACCGAACTAATCGACATAGCTCGCTGCCGCTGCATCCAGAGAGACAATCTCTTCCCAAGATAAAGTCGGATGGACGCAAAAGTATTGACAGCCCAAGCTCCAAGAAGCCAACAAAGTTCTCACATATCAAATCGTCGGGTTACGGGGGAGTGAACCTCCCGCCTTTGCATGATAAGCATGGTGTCCAAAATTATAGCATTGACCAACAAGGCTTCACCACGTTACAGAAAACAAAGCTACCATCTTTGGGTCGATCGTTTAGATGATAAGACAATAATATCCTCTTTAGTACTGTACTGTATAATTAATGAAATACATTTCTATTAAACTCACGCAGCAGCAGAGGGACAACCACACCACTCATCTTTTACAACATAATGAATCATAAATACATTTTCGTTCCAAACAACCAAATAATATGCATACATATAAAATGTACAAATTTCACTTCATTCAGTGGGGACCTGATTGAGAGTAAGGAACATTGTAAGGTGGAGGAGGCGGGGGGGGATGATTCTGTCGACGTGAATCTTGAAGGTAATCCAATAATGAAGTGTCCATATTACTACCGTCCATTTGTTGCCCACCTGGTCCTCCGGGAGTAGATGGATTATTCCGTAAAGCACTCAACTGTTGTGCCACATCCCCGATATCCGCACCACCACCAGGAGGAGGTCCTTGAGGGGGGAGATACCCACCCATGGAGGAATGATACCGTAGAAGATTCGGGGGGTACTGATTCGTTAATGCCATTGATTGATGATACTGCTGTGCTTGATCGATCGAGGCAGGATTCGGTGCACCACCACCACCACCACCCGCGCCTGAATAGTATTGTGGAGGTAAGACAGGTGGTAACCTCCCAGCAGCAAGTGTAGATAGGTAGTCGAGACCGGGTGGAGTCGAGCCATAGGCGGATGGAGGCATGCCACCGGCTGACATGTCACCAGGTGGCATATGCTGACCAGCATGCGGGTGAACAGCGGGGGGAAGGGGCATCATACCACCTTTACCAGGTTGTTGTTGTTGTCCAGGCTGTGTCTCAGACGGGATTTGGTAATTCGTATAGTCTGGTGGCTGATTCTTCGACGTTGGGGCAGTCTGCTTGGGGTTCTTCACGGGTACACGCTTGATAAGCTTAATCAACTCCGGCTTGTCCCGGATGAAGTGCTTATGATACCATACCCCCCGACCTGCGGGGCCTGTTTCGAGACGCGAGAATCCCTATCGAAGATGATACAAGTCAAAATAACGAAATGATGGGGATGTGAGAAATTGATGGAGATTAATAAAAGGGATGATGACATTGCGAAGGTGATGCGAGTAGTATAATCTTACCCAGATACTGAGTTGGCGGTGGAAGGAACGAAGACGACTCTGCTTATCGAAGAAGCGAGGAGCTATGTCAACCATGAAGACATCCGGATCGTGAATGGCGAAGGCGTGGCCCTCAGATACCCTTGACGGTTATTGAGAATAACAAAAATAATAGATGAGCATAAGTATTCTGGATGGTTTATGATGACGTGATCCGAAGACCGATCGGCCCCATACTTTCACACGGCGGCACTTACCAGGAAGACCCATTGCTCAGCCCCATTCCTTCGACTTGATCAAGCATGGCACGGAGCTTGCTTGGGAAGAACTTGTTGTCGTCGGTCTTGGTCATGATAACTAGGAATACCGAGCGAAGATTCTAGGTGATTGTCGTGCGGCGAAGGCGAAGAGTGTGAAGTTCTTTTGTGGCCCTTTCGCACTTTTCTTCGCTAAGAATTCCTGCAACGGATTGGCACACAACATTCACACACACACACACACACATACACAAAAGGAGGAATAAAAGGAAGGATTAATAAATCCAGTTGGAGAAAGACCAACACTGGGTGTTGACAACTACCTAGGTAGAAGACCAACACGGCAGGAGACCACACGCATCTTCATGAGAAACAAAAAATGGTTCAGAATCATGCCATAGTGTGGCCGTCTTTGCCTCTTCGCGGAGAAGGAAGCAAACCTCTTTTGATTGTAAGTCTGGGGGTACAAAGGGGTATCAGCAAGGAAAGGTATGTGATCTCCTTTATCTAAACTTAAATACATTCTTTCAGGCGTAGTGACAACAACTTCAAATCAGGTTGAATGTCAATGTCATCCAATCCTTCGTCATTTGTCTCGGTATTATCATTGTTCCAAAATAGTTGCAGTGTTCGTCTCGAAGAAACATGTCGTTCACCCTCTTCATCTCTGTTTTCCAGGCTTAACAAAACATCTCCATGGATAACTTCACATGGTAAATCCAATCGAATCACCTTAAACTCTCCTTGATCTCCGCTTTGTGTTTCTTTGTCACAAACACCAATGGTGCTGCTGCCAACAGTGAACTCAACCATGAGCGTCACAGTAACTTCAATCAAATCAGTCTTTACAGTAACTGGGCAATCCAATGGAAGAACCAGTCCCAGCGATATTGCTTCTGTATATCCAAAGTGAACGAGATCGTACGCATAATCAAACACATACGAACGAGTTTTGACCCGTTTCTTACTGCTTCCATTAGTAGTACTTGATCCCTCGAAGACTGCATACTCCTCTCCCACTAATGCACAGCACACGCGATGACAAGGAATGATACCAGTCCCTTTACTACATTCATCACCCTCGCAAATTGGGAATTGCACACGTAGCCCCAACCTCGTACCCGGTACCAACGAACCTTGTCCTATCCCTATCAATGTCATCGATGCACAATAACAGCCTTCACCATCTTGTATTCGATGTGTACTCGTTCGCTGCTCCGCTGTACGACGTGATACGATATCACATGCTGGAGAATTGGACACGATATTCAATTGAGGAGGACTAGCGTCTGAGACTTCAGTAGAAGAGATGAAAGTAGGCAGAGCAACCGAGTGAGCAATCGCGTGTAGATCTCCAATATGAACGCGGGTTGGCGAGGTCTCATGTGCCAGTTGCAAGTTGGACGTGAGTACTGTAAATTGACAATGGCCAATGAGGAGCTATAAAAACGTGTTATGGATGAGAAGGCACATATAGAGAGTAAAGAAGAATGAAGAGATGAATGGAACGACATACCTCCCCGTTTGCAGTAGTGACAACCAGCACTGCCGAATAAAAGTATTTAACACACTCAGTAGACATTGTGGGCGGTGCGTCCGACGGAAGGTCAGTACGAAAGGTCACTACCAATTGAACGTGCTCCAACGATGGGTCGTCATCTTTCGAAGATTCTTTTATAGGATTTGCAGACGCTACTATTTGTTCCCACGCAGTCTGTGGTGACAATGCAGTATTTTGTTCGCGACGGTTCATCATACTCAAAGTTTTCTTATTCTCTCCTTTGATCTTTCCCCTATCCTCGATTTCATGCCAAACATCTCGCAGTACAATCGAATCTGGTAGTTGCAATGGACGGTACGGGTCCATGTCACCATAATATTTCCCTCGATCAGGTCGTAGTTTGCAGTTATTGTCACAATTTCGATCTAAATGTCTTTCTGGTACGTCTAACAGCTCAAGTACATTTGTCATCCAAAAGCAAATGACATTGCTATCGTGCGGAGATGGTAAATTGGAGTAATCGTTGCCACCTGACAAACTCTTCTGCATATTGGAATCATTGCTCACGTTACTGTTTCCGTCTTGCATTGTCATTGTAGGCGACAAATTGTGGCGCAAACATGAATACACCGCCAATCTCTCTGCCTGCTCGACGTGGGACAATGACGGTGATGGCGTCTTCTTTCGAAATGTCGCATTCGCGGATTTACTATTGCGTTTGGAACTCGAAGCCTTCTCGATGCCGATGCTCCCATGTTGTTCATCGTTCGTCCCTCCTCGTCCTCCTCCTCCGTTCTTCCATGCACCATTCCAATTACATCGCTCATCGTCCACGGCCATGGTCAAACAAGCATGATGGTCGCCATACATATTCTTCAGTTGGTTGATCTCCTGCATCGATCTCCATCGACTTACTTTACCCGCACCGCCACCGATATATGCCCTACCAGATAGGTAAACACGTGCGGATACGATTTCTTCACGAATTGGTCGTTCTGAGGATTGGGAGTGATCATCATTGTATGCCGACGCGACCCCCCCAGATGATTTAGGATGGTCGCGGTGTATCCGAGCCGTGCCGACAACGGGAGTACCGGCTCGATAGCATGGTCGAGAGAGATGTAAATCGGCTTTCATCGCGGGGGGGCGGATACGTAGGTAGGTAGGTAAGTAAAGGCGTTCAAAATAAATACGAATCGTGAAATCGTGAAGAGTGATGAGACATCAAAACCATGAGCCTCCTCCCATGTGCATGAGACCGTCGTGGATGTTCACTACACAATAAAACGAGATGCTACGAAGACTCCATTACTGCTTGTTGGCACTCTTTCTGCTGCTCGTCGCAACTGTGCGAGCAGCGGAGGTTACAACTTTTATAGACGTCGGTCCTGATGTTCCAGCGCTCGAAGCTGGAGATTGCAACATCTTTCTTAACCAACTATTCTCATCCGACGTCGATTCGTCAAATGGTGTCTCAGAATCGGAGTATCACTCGTTCCTAGTGAGCATCGAGGACCCGACACACGTGGCCCAATACTTTGCGGACTATCCAAGCTTTGGATCCCTCCCTTGGGTGTTCCGTGTCGTTCACAAGTCACTCGCGTGTCACTGTCAGCAATTGGGTTTGGGTGATGATTGCTGCAAGGGCAAAGATGCAGAAATATCACTCTTGGGGTTAGACGATGATGTCACTGGGGATGCAGCACAGATATCGGAATTAGAGGAATACAGAGTCTTGGTCTGTCAACAGATTGCGTTTGTATTGGCGAAGTCGGTTCCCAATCCTATGAATACAACAACGTCCGATGCTTCCGCGAATACGACCACGTCGACGACCACGACGACGACAGCAGAAGATGCCGTGGGATCACAGGCTCAAGTGCCAAATCCAAATCCCGCTGATATGGCACCTTCGACTGTGACATCAACCTCTAATGGCGATACAGAAAATGGGAGTATCCTGAATACGACCACGTCGACGACGACGACGACGACAGCAGAAGATCCCGTGGGATCACAGGCCCAAGTGCCAAATCCAAATCCCACTGATATGGCACCTTCTATTGTGACATCAACCTCTAATGGCGATACAGATATCGATGAGAGTATCGTGGGCGAACAGGCAAATGACACGGGATCAGTAAGCAGTGGCATCGGTGCAGGGGGGATAATAGGTATCATCCTCGCTGTACTGCTTTGTTGCATTGTCTGCTGTCTAGTATCACGCAATCGGGAAAGATTTGTAAGAAAGTCTCCCGCAACAAAAGATGTGGAAACTCCTCCTCCACTGGCCGTAGAAGAGCATGATCCGAAACCACAACCAAAAGTGATGAATGACGACGAAGATTCTGTAGTGTCGGAGTTCGTGGATGATATAGACGACGAAAAATTCGTTGAGGAGAGTGAAGATGGTAAGAGAGCAAGTGCTGGTTCTGCTTTGGCTGCAATAGGTGCAGCATCCAATGTTGCTATAAATTTGATTGCTCCTCCTCCTGCTAAGGGGGTGAAGGTATGAAGCAATTTTGCATTATTTATGAAAGGTATTTTGTGGCGTTGCGGTTGTATATGTGTTGCTCCATTTGAGAGATTTGTATTTCTTATCTAGCATCGAATATACATAAATTACAATTGCAAGGTGTCAGCAAGCATTCGTCATTTGAACACCTCCTAAAAAATAGACATACATTGGGTAACACCAATATCAACAGTGTACGTCCACAAGAATACGCAGATTATCTCATTTGAAAGATGACATCCTTCAATCTTTTCTTGATCGTGGTAATTGTAGACAAAAGAAAAGAGGCAAAGCCGCCAACACTACTCTAGACTTCACACTCTCTCGTCAGAAGAAAGGGCAGTAGATTTGTATCGTTCCCGCTCAATCAGTACCAAGTTCTCGTATGTAGGCAGTACATGAAATCTCAACAATTTTGGCGTCGGGAACCACCTCTGAAGGCGGGGGATACAGAAAATTTAGGCCACATCGTCAAGAGGCTCGTCAACAAATCTGTCAACATCTTCGAGTATCTATTGGTTCGTTGGTTAACCACTCTTGCTCATAAGTCTCCGGAAGCAGCATTCCATTGATCTGAAAGCAAGTGATCAAAGTATCTGGGAAGGACCCAAATATCTCCGCTTATCTTACTTGGTCGAATAAAAACAACCTTGAATCATGAAGCTCCTTGCAGCACTCGTTGTCCTATCGGCCCAAGCTATACAATGTCGAGTCCTACAGCCGGCGCTTACTGTGCCTGACTACACCGCCGAAGAATGTGAGGGGTGGATTCTAGGAGGGGCTGCCTTCGACAGCGACGCCTCCGGAGGACTGAATAATAACGAATATGCCGCGGCACTTGCATCTTTCGGAGTGACCACAGCAACGTCGGCTGCTGGATTGAACTTCGAACAAAAAACTGCCTTCGTTTCCATGGCGTGCTTGTGCGTCGATTTGGGTATGGAACCAAGTTGTTGCGTGGGGGATGCAGCTCAAATTCCAATCGCGGCCCTTGAGAATGCCGAATTTACCGTACAATATGATTTGTGTAATCTCCTAGCGACTGTGCTTGTGAGTGATGAGACGGTTGCAACCACGTCAGCCCCCGTTTCATCGACAGTAACGACGTCTGCACCCGTAGCTGTACCCATTACTGAAACATATGCGCCCAGCGTGGAGATGAGCATGTCCATGAGCATGAGCCATAGCATGAGCGTTCCTCCAATGCCTGAGGAGAAGACTATCATCTTTGATATTCCTGCTATTGTTGATGGGTTCAACGCCGAAGCTATCTTGGCAAATACGGACGGGAACGACGTCTTGGGGCAAATGATCAAGGCCTTTGGAATCGTGTCGAACAATGTTCTAGCTGAGCCAGTGAGGAGGAAACTTCGTGCAGTGGTCCGCAAGTTGCAATCGATATATCCTGTTGAGGTGACTGATATTCGTAAGTTGATTAATTTGAGAATGATCCTTCTTCTTGCCTTGCATGTACTTTTGCTGACCGTCCTCCGTTCGTCCGTTCTTGTTCTCCAGCGTGCCCTGCCGGCTTATCATATGCCGAGGAGGGTGATGCTTGTGTAAACTTTAAGTTTACGGTCGACCCTGGTGAGATGAGCGATGATGCCGCTTCAAGCTATGAAGAACGGATGACGACTAAAATTAACGAGGGAGAACTCTATGATGTCATCGAAGAGACCTATCCCGAAACTTTCATCAGTGGTGCTGGTGGTGTGGCTGCGCCAGCCCCTGCCCCTACCCCTGTTCCTCCAATGCCTGAGGAGAAGACTATCATCTTTGATATTCCTGCTATTGTTGATGGGTTCAACGCCGAAGCTATCTTGGCAAATACGGACGGGAACGACGTCTTGGGGCAAATGATCAAGGCCT
>Ga0247831_1006064_pt1 | contig 14594 bp, 9 predicted proteins | sample LaCruzMarch2015__9_FD_192406 | JGI IMG/M metagenome (GOLD analysis project Ga0247831, IMG submission 192406) | Freshwater microbial communities from meromictic Lake La Cruz, Castile-La Mancha, Spain - LaCruzMarch2015_1m | ecosystem: Environmental > Aquatic > Freshwater > Lake | place: Spain...
CCGTTGGTTGTGGAAGAGCCCGCTGCATCCCCACCGACGAGCCCGTCGCCGGTGCCGTCGAACCTCATCGACGGCGTGCCTTCGAGCCCGGCGCCGGCGCCTCCGATCTTGGGCGACCACGACGGCCGAACGATGACCAAGGCGCAGCTCGCCGCCTTGCGACAGGCTTCGGCTGCGCCGTCCGGCCCCGCTGTGCAGGCCGTCCAATGCGTCGCAGGGCACCCGAACCCAACACATCTCACCATGTGCCGCATCTGTGGCGGAGCCATCGCACCAGGGCCACCTGTCATGGTCGCGCGGCCATCGCTCGGGCGCCTCCGCTTCTCGAATGGACTCGAGGTGGTGCTCGATCGCCCGCAGCTGATCGGACGCAACCCGAAGCTCGTGGAGAAGATCAGCAACGAGTTGCCGAACCTGGTGAAGCTGGAGGAGTTCGAAGGGCTGTCCCGGCGCCACGCAGCGGTTCACCTCGAGGGATGGCAGGTGTTGGTCGAAGACCTCAACTCGGCGAACGGCACGGTCGTCGCTCTCCCCGGGCGTCCGGCGCGGCGACTGCATGCAGGTGAGCCGATCATTCTCGAGCCAGGTGCCGTCATCGACCTTGGCGGCGGGGACGTGACCATCTCCTACGAGGTGGACCGATGACCCTGCTCGTCGAGTTCTGTGGTGAGCGTGTTGATGTCGGTGATCAACCCTTCGTGATCGGCCGCGAAGCCGACATGCACATCGATGACAACCCGTTTCTTCATCGCCAATTTCTCGTCATCGCCCGCGTCGGCGACCTGTGGTCACTCAGCAATGTCGGTAACCAGCTCACCGCCACGGTGTCCGATGCCGACGGTCGAATGGAAGCGTTCCTTGCGCCGGGAGCATCACTGCCGTTGGTGTTCCACCGATCGACGATTCGTTTCACGGCCGGGCCCACCGCGTATGAGATCAACGTCGTGAACGATGCGCCTCTGTTCGTCTCTCCGACTGTCGTCGCCGAGGTCGATGGTGAGACGACTGTGGGCGCCACAACACTGACTCCCGATCAGCGACTTCTGATCATCGCCCTCGCCGAACCGATGCTGCGCGGCGACGGTCGGGCCACGGTGAGCATCCCGTCGCTCACGGAGGCAGCGTCGAGGCTCGGATGGACGTCGACGAAGCTCAACAGGAAGCTGGACAACGTGTGTCAGAAGCTTGCCAAGGTCGGAGTTCGCGGCCTGCACGGCGGCCCCGATCGTCTGGCGTCGAATCGACGGACGAGGTTGGTCGAGTACGCCGTAGCCACTCGCCTCGTGACGCGGGACGACCTCGTGATGCTGGATGTGCAGCAGTGATGCGCGTCCGCTGCTTGATGGCTGGTGTCACCGCCCTGACGTTGATGGTGGCTGGTTGCTCGTCGTCGAACCGCGCCGACTCGCCGCCGTTGACCGATGGTCCCGTCGTCGTCACCGAGGCCCCACCTGACGTGTCCGTTTCGGTGGACTCCCTCCCTCGGGGTCGCTGCGACAGCGAAAGCGCCCCGGCTCGACGACTGCTGGTGTGGCACCCGCTCGGTGGCTCCGAGGCCCCGGCGGAGTTCGACCGGCAGGTGGCGGCGTTCGAGACGCAGCACCCAGAGATTCCCCTCGACGTGGAGCGGATCGCGGACGGTGACCTGATCGGCCGTCTCTTGACGACGCCCCGAGACCAGTGGCCCGACGTGCTGCTCTCTTCGCCGCAGACGCTCCGTCGTCTCTCGGACACGCAACGGGTCGTACTGCCGGAGGAGTGCGCTGCCACCGCCGCCAAAGCTTCGGAGCTGCTCCCAGTGGTGCGAGCAGCGTTCTCGATCGACGGCGCCATGCAGGCGGTCCCCTACGGTGTGTCGACACCACTGCTGTGGTTCGATGCCGCGAAGTTCCGGGCAGCGGGGCTCGACCCGGCACGTCCTCCGAAGACGCTGGACGAACTGAGCCAGGCGTCGGCGCGGCTGGTGGACAGTGGGGCAAGTCCCCGTGGGTTGGTGGTGTACGACTGGTTCTTCCTGTTCCTGTCTCAGACGGAAGGTGTTCGGTCGGGCTCACTGCTGCTCGAACCCGACAACGGTCGAAGCGTCGGCACTCCGAAGGCTGTGTTCGACACGCCGGAGAACAGACGCATCGCGCAGTGGATCATCGACGTCACCGCTGAGCCTCACGCCGTGTGGATCGGTGGGGTCCCGGGTGGGATCGAAGACCTGGCGCGCCTGGCTGTCGGTGACGATCGCGGCGCGATGACGGTCCACACCTCGGCCTCGTTGGGTGACGTGTTCGTACAACTCGACGCTGGGCAGTTCCCCGACGTCGAGCTCGCCGCAGCGCCGCCGCCCGGTCTCAATGCGTCGACGGAGGGCATGGTCGGAGGCAATGGGTTCGTCATCTTCGACAACGGCGATGCGTCGATGGCCGGTGCAGCATCCGTCTTCTCGGGATGGATGACGGAGCCAGCCCGAATTGCGCAGTTGGCTTCAGTGACGGGGTACGCACCGTCATCGGTCAGGGCCGCCGAAGACCCAGGTCTGCTCACGGCGTGGAAGGAGCGCCCGGTGCTGCGTGTCCCCTACGACGTGCTGCGAACGATGCCCGATGGCGCCGGCGCTGCAGGCATCAGCGTTGGGCCATCGGACGAGATGAACCAGCTGTTCTGGCAGCTCACCACGCGCTTGGTCGATGATCGTCTTGATCCCGCGGCGGCGCTGCGACAATTCGACCGCGACGTCGATCGGTTGCTCGGCGAGTACGCAGCGCGACAGTGACGTCGATCAGCCGGTGGCGATGCACTGCCATGTGAAGGGTGAGGTGTCGTCGTACGTGGCCGCATACGAGGGTGTGTCGAACTGGGCGAGGCAGACGTCGGTGATGTCGACCTTCACGAAGCTGATCAGACGGTCTTGCCGCGCAACGCACTTCCAGCCGTACGCGTCGTAGCCAAGCAGGATCGAGCTCGACGGTTCGCTGTAGGTGGCACGGCAGTAGGCCGAAATGTCCGGTTGCCCGATGACGTCACCGGGACGAACGAGCGGACGGTCGGACAGCGCCGACGCGCTGAAGGCGGCGAAGGAGCCGCCAAGGCCGAGGCAGAAGGCCAGCCCGCTGGCCAGCAAGCGGTTCACGAGATCCCCTGACCGTTGAGATAGGGGTTGAAGAACACTCGACACCTCCGCGCGAACTCTTGCATCTCGCGCAAAGACGGATCGTCGAGCCCGTGGACGGACAACTCGGGGAGGAGCTGCGCCCGGTAGTTCTTCACGGTGTTGAGCTTCAGCCCCGACCGGTCGGCGATCTCGCGATACGACGGATCGGGAGCGGCGATCAGCGCGGACCACAGTTTCACGTGGCCAGCGTGCTGGACGAGGCGCTGGAAGCGGCTCGGGGTCCGAAGCGGTGACCGGGTGGCGGGAAGCATTGGCTGGATCGCGGGGTCCACCGGAGCCGCGCCGGTGTTCACGACCAGCGCAATCGCGTCGAGCTGGTACGCCAACGGTGCGCTCTTCGAGATCACCGTTGCCACGGGCAGCAGCTCCCACGCATCACGCAGCGTCTCGGCGACCCAATCGTCGCCTTGGGTGATGATGGCCAGCAAGGCGTCCGGTCTGAGGCGATGCACGGTGTCGAGCGCGTCGATGCCACTACCTGGCTCCTGCGGGAATGACAGATCGATCAGGGCGAGGTCGAGATCAACGAGTCCCGTCACGGTGTCCTCGACGTCGCGCAAGGACACGGCCACCGCAACGTCGTAGCCAAGTCGAGTGGTGATCGCCTCGGCGAAGAGCTCCGCCAGGGCACTTGCGTCGTCTACCAGGAGCACCTGTGTCACGACGGACTCTTCTTCGTTTCCCGGTCGATCACGATCTCGACGGTGGAGCCGTCGGTGGTGGGCGTGACGTGAACATGGTCCTGACCGAGGTCGGCCCGCAAGCCCCAGAGTCCACGGCCCTGAGAGATCTCACTGAGCTCGAACCCGCCGGCGTCGTCGGTGACTGCCACGGAGATGGTGTCGTGGCGCACCTCGACGTCGAACGAGATGTGGCGGGCTCCAGCGTTGAGGGAGTTCGACGTGAGGATGGCAGCGGCGCGCCGGAACGTCCGCCCGGTCTCCGCGTCGACCTGCTCGGAGGCCGTCTCGAACGATGGAACTCGCTCGACGGTGACGCCATGTGACTGCGCTCGGCGGACGTACGGTTGCAGCACCTCGGCCAGGCGAACCGTGCCGCTGCTGAGGAGCTCGTCGAGTTGTCGCAGTCGCAACTGGAAGTCGAGATCGTCGAGTAGCGCGGCGATCTCGGGTATCGATGGCTCATCGTGCTGCAGCCGAAGACTCACCACACGGAGACGCGAGGCGATGTCGTCGTGGAGCCAGTGAGCGCTTCGCCGATGCTCGTCACTGACGGTGCTGATCCGCACTGCTTCGAGTTCCGCCGCCTCCGCTTGGCGGAGCCGACCGACCGCCCACGCGGTGGTGACGGCCACGAGCACCCAGACCATGGTGGTGACGTAGATGGGAAGCGCGGTCTCGAAGGTCGCGTTGCCGCCGCGGGTGATGCCTGCACCGACCAGCCCACCGACCAGTCCTGCGTGTACTGGGGACAGCAGCACCGAGCGAGCCGAGACCCACTGTGACGGCAGCCACCCGATGGTCTCCGCAGTGAAGAATGCATCGACCCCTATGGCCACGCCGACTGGCCAGGACACCAACGACCACCAATGCGTGACCAGCGAGTGCGCTACGGTGACGAACAGGAGCGACGCAACGACACGAGTGACGAGGTTGACCCACATCGGCCGGGCGACTCCGCGGCCGCCGAGCGCTGTGCGGAGGGCGCCGATGGAGAGGAAGGCGGTCAACAGGATCAGCCCAACTTCGCCGACGAACTCAGGAACCGGCCTGAGTGTGTCGTGGTCGGCCGACGTCGCAAGAACGGCGGTGACGGCGGCACCCAGCGCCAAGATCTTCGTGACGTTGGCTGCTCGCTCGACCGACGATGGCGTGGATTCCCTGTCGAGCCACGTGTTCCGACCCGCGAGCAGAGCGAGCCCTCGGTCAACCGTGTTCGTGGCCGCGGCCTGCACGAATGCATCCTCGCTCATCAGGTGGTCGGAGGGTGAGGGAGCGAACGACATGTCGCCTGCGACATGTCGCACTCACCCTTACGGGTGATCCGTGGGGGACCCTACCCTCCCGATTGATGGCGCGACAGGGGAAGGGATCGGTGACCGGTGACTGGGTGCTCGACGCGCCCTCGCACACGTCGGGCCAGGTTGCGGAGCTGTTGCTGCGTAGCTCGGTGCCGGCCGGTTACTCCTCGGCGGCGACCGGTCCGCGCTCGTTCCGAATGGCTCGCACCTTCCGGCCGACGTGGGCACTGGTGCTCACCGTCGTGGGAGCGTTCTTCTGTTTGCTCGGACTGTTGTTCCTGCTGATCGATTCGACCGAAACGTTCGACGCAACGGTGTCGGAAGAGCGCGACGGCGTGAAGCTACGGATCACAGGCACGATCCAGAGCGCGCCCCTGGCCACGCTGCGGGCACAGTTGCAGGCCGCCGCACCGAATGCGCCGCAGGCCGCGATGCCTCACATCGCTGGACCCGCTCCTGTGCTGGAGCCGGCCCCGAACGCTGCTGTCGCCATGCCCCCGCTGGCGCCTCGACCCCTGGTCGCGCCGGTGCTGACTGCTGTCGATTGGCTGCCGAGCGACACCAATGCCACGCAGATGCGCCCACCCAAGCGCCCTGTCCCTGCGCCGACGGTGTCGATCCGCCTCGCGGCCGGGGACGTCGTGCCGGTGGGTGTCGGCATCGTCATCGGACGTGATCCGCAACCGATGGATGTGGTGCCCGGCGCTGCGTGTGTGCGCCTGGCAGATCCGTCGCTGTCTCGCACCCACCTGGTCGTCGGGCCATCGACGGATGGCGTGTGGGTCATCGATCAGCACTCGACCAACGGCGTGACGGTGACGGCGGATGGCTCCGAGCAGCCCTGCCCGGCGGGTGTGCGCGTCGAAGTGCCCGTCGGTGGGATCGCGATGTTCGGCGAGTCGAGTTTCACGGTGGTGCGCTGATGGCGCGTGCGACGAGCACTCCACCGGTCATCGAGGGCTTCACTCCGGTTCGACTGATCGGCGTCGGTGGCTACGCCGACGTGTTCCTGTACGAGCAGCAGATGCCTCATCGCCAGGTCGCGGTGAAGGTGCTCATCGCCGATCTCTTGTCTGGCGACAGTCAGCGGAAGCAGTTCACTGCCGAGGCGAACCTGATGGCCAAGGTGTCGACGCATCCGTACATCGTCTCGGTGTTCCAGGCTGCCATCGCCACCGACCGGCGGCCGTACATCGTGATGGAGTTCTATCCGGGCGACAACTACCTGGATCGGGTGCGCCGCGAGCGGTTCGGTGTGGGCGACGCGTTGCGAACAGGGATCCACATCGCGAGTGCGGTCGAGACGGCGCATCGCGCCGGAATCCTGCACCGTGACATCAAGCCGGCGAACATCCTCACGAGCGAGTACGGCAGGCCCGGTCTGACGGATTTCGGCATTGCCGCACCCGACGATCAAGGAGGAGACGAGAACGAGGGGCTCTCGATCCCATGGGCGCCGCCGGAGGCTTTCGGCAACGACCGACTCGACGAGCGGGCAGACGTCTACTCGCTCGCCGCAACGGTGTATCACCTGCTCGCGGGCCGTTCGCCGTTCGAGATTCCCGGTGGCTCGAACTCACCGCTCGACCTGATGAGTCGCATCGAGCGTGCGCCTGTGCCTGGACTCGGCCGACCCGATGTGCCTGCGTCACTGGAGCGTCTGCTCGCGGCGGCGATGGCGAAGGATCCGGCCCACCGGCCGAAGTCGGCGGCGGAGTTCGCCCGTCAGCTGCAGGCTGTGGAGGGTGAGCTCAAGCTCGCCGTGACGCAGTTGGAGTTGGCGGACGAAAGTCGCGCGGTTCGAACCCTCGACGACGAGCAGGCCGAGGATGCAACCCGCATCCGTGGCGTCACCACCGTCGACGCGCAGGTGGCGGCCCCCGGCGTGATTGCGGGTGTGCCAGAGCGCCCGACCGGTGTGGCACCGGCGCCCGTGCGGCGACGTGAAGGCATGCTTGCCGAACCCGAGGTGGCCGCCACCATGGCCCGGCCGAAACAAGCGGCGACGCCCGACGACGTCGAGCCCGGGGAAGCTCCGCGAAAGCGTTGGATGCTGATGGGAGCGATCGCGGCTTCGATCGTGGTGGCCGTTGGAAGTCTGGTGACCCTCGGTGGTAGCGGTGGAAGCGGTGTGAGTTCCGCGGGGACTGATCCGATCGTGGTCAACGACGGCTTCGATGACAGCCCCTCGGTGATCACGCCATCGGAGGTCTCCGGCCTCGTGGGTGTCGACGGCGGCGACGGTTACGAGTTCTCCTGGTCGGCGCCATCCGATGCGACGGGTGTGCGCTATCAGGTGTCCGAGTCCGAGGCAGGAAAGCAGTCCATCGTGATGACGACCACCTACGTCTCCTCCAACCGATGCATCACCGTGGTCGCGGTTCGTGGTGACCGATCATCGCTTCCCGTGTCGGGGTGTGCATCGTGAGGTTGTCGCTCACCTCCTGGTTCCACGGGCGCTCGCGCGCCCTGGTCAACGTCAGCGTGCTGTCGCTTGCCTCGGCGACATTCGTGGCCGCCGCCGCGACGAACGACGGGTTCCGCGCGACGAACGTCGATGTCAACGACGGAGCGGTGTGGGTGACCAACGCCGCCAATGGCCAGGTCGCTCGCCTCAACATCCGGTTGAACCAACTGGATCGCAACGAGCAGTCACAAGAACCCGGTGTCATCCAGCAAGGCAGGCTCGTGTTCTTCGACACGGGTCCGAACGTCGCGCGAGTCGACGTCACCGGCACGCAGCAGAGCAGTGCGGGCGCACCGGTCGACCTCGCTGCCTATCAGATCGGCGGGCCAGTCGGGGCAGTGCTGAGCGCGGACGGACGGCTGTGGACTGGCCCCTCGAACAGCCTGCTGGCGGGTGACGCCCCTCGCGGGGCAAGTGCCTCGGTGGCAGCGGGCAGCAAGTTGCAGGTGACAGCGGGTGGTCGGGTCTTCATCGTCGACGTCCCGGCGAGCAAATTGTTCGAAGTGGTGGTGGATCCGGAGACGGGGCAGATCGCCGAGACGGATGTGGCAGACGACGACGGCACGACGACGACTTCGACCGTGGCGATCTCGCCGGCATCGGGCACCGATGGGCCACGACCCTACGAGGCGGCCCGATCGGTGGCGATCTCAGGACCTGTCGATGACGGGCTACAGGTCAGCAGCGTGGGAGATCAGGTGGTCGTGGTTCGTTCGGATGGAACGGCCGGCCTCCCTGACCGGACCGGGGTCGCGGTTCCCGGGACAGCCTGGCGAATCCAGCAACCGGGACCGCAAGCGAATCAGATGTTGGTGGCCAGTGACGTCGGACTGTTCGAGGTCAGTCTCAGCGATGGGAAGTACTCGCAGATCGGTGATGCGCAAGACGGTCCAGCTGCAGCCCCGGTGAGGGTGGGGCCCTGTGTCTACGGCGCATGGTCAGGGCCCGAACCACGGCAGGTGAAGCGTTGCGACGAGCGCGGCGTGAGATCAGCCCCGCTGCCGGATGCGTCGGTCGGGGCTGAGTTGATCTTCCGGGTCAACCAGACGAACGTGGCGCTCAACTCGGCCGGTGACGGTCGGGTGTGGGCCGAGGTCGACGGCGAGTTGCAGCAACTCGATCTCGATCAGTGGAACCAAGTACGCGATGTGGCCGACGAGGTCCAGAACGATCAGCAGAACGATGCTTCCGACGCGGATGCGTCACAGAAGTGCGCCAGCGCCGGGTCGGCGACGCCGCCGACTGCGAACCAAGACAGGGTGGGCGCCCGGGTGGAGAGCGGCGCGACGTTGATCGATGTGCTTGCGAACGATTCCGACGCGAGTTGTCTGCCGCTGTTCATCTCCGAGGTCGTCGCCGCCGACCCCGCGTCCGGGTCGTGGTTGGTCGTGCAGGACGGTCAACGGGTGCTCTTCAGCCCGTCGCTGACAGCGATCGAACAGGCCAAGGCGCCAGCCGGTGTCGAGTTGCCCTTCACCTATCGGGTGATCAACACGGCTGGCACCACATCCGAGCCGGTGACAGCGGTCGTCACGCTCACGTCGGTGTTGACGGGCCCCAATCGGCCACCGAGCTTGCGGGCCGACTCCAACGGCAGGCCGGTGAAGATGCGCGCCTCCGTCCGACAGGGAGAGACCCTTCGTTTCAACGCGCTTGCCGACTGGGTCGACCTCGATGGAGATCCGCTCCGCCTCGTTGGTGCGGCGACTGACGAGGGTGAGGTGACGTTCACGCCTGATGGCGTCGTTCGGTACACCGCAACGGTCAAGGATCCCGGCAACGTTCGGGTTGACATCACGGTCACCGATGACGTGCCAGGGGTGAACGCCGTGACGGAACCGCTCGAAGTTCGGGTTTCCACCACCGGTATAGCGCTCGACCCGATCGCACAGGACGACTTCATCACCGTGGTGAAGGGACAGACCGCGATCGTGCATCCGAAGGCGAACGATGTGGATCCGAACAGTTCGACCGTGGGCGATCTCACCGTCCAGATGGGTGAAAGCGACGCCCGGACTGCGCTCGGCAATCCGACATACGACCCGACCACCGACACGCTGACGATCGCCAACCCACCGACCGCAGGACTGTTCGGTCTTCCGTACTTGCTCCAGTCGTCGGCAGCGGCTCCCACGAGCCAGTCCGACGAGACCACGACCCGGCGCGCGACTGTCCTCGTGAACGTCGTCGAGCCAGCGGTCGACCCACAGGTGGTCTCACCCATCGGGGTGCCCGACCGGATCGTCCTCCGACCAGGACGGACGATCGATGTCGACGTGTTGGTCAACGATGTCTCGCCGACGGGGAACCCGCTGGCGATCGTGTCGACGTCCCCGCCGGAACTCGGCAAGAACGGCGGTCTCAAGGTCGCTGCCCTCGAGCATCGACTGCTCCGAGTGGCGTTCGTCCCAGCCGAAGATGGAGGGGCTCCGCGTGGGCCGTTCGTCGTGCGATACGAGATCACGGACGGTGTCCTGCGCGACACCCCATCATTCGGGTATCTCACCGTGCTCGTCGACTCCTCCTCGGCACGACAGCCGCCCGTCTTCCTGCCCGACGAACTCGTGGTCCGTTCCGGAGTGGTGCAGAGCACCAACGTTCTGCTCAACGACTCCAGCCCGACCGGTGACAAGATCACGCTCGACGGTCTGACGCCGGAATCGCTCGCGGAGTTCGAGAAGCAGAGCGGTGGTGCGGCGTGGGTGAATGAGTCCTCGTTGTTCGTGCTGGGTGCCAAACCAGGGGACTATCAGGTCAACTACCTGGCACGCGCCGGTGCCGACATTGGCGGAGCAACGGTCTCCATCCGTGTCAAGGAGGCAGATCAGCAGCTCGTCAACAGCGCGCCGGTGCCGGTCTCGCTGACGCTGAGGGCGTTGCGCGGTCAGAAGACGCGGCTGCTCGTACCCCTGCAGGGCATCGACCCCGACGGAGATGCCCTCACCCTCACCCCCGATCCCACATCCCGCGACGGGGCCACGATCGCCGTGGATCCGAGCGATCCGGCTGGCCGTGTACTCGAGTACCAGGCGGATGCGGCGACCGCGTTGGACGGATCCGACGAGTTCAACTACACGGTGACCGACGGCCTGTTGTCACAGGCGGGAACAGTCCGCGTCGTGGTGTTCGACGTCGATGCCCCGGCACCTCCCGTTGCCTTGGACGATCTCCTCGTCGCTCGGCCCGGGGCAGTTCTGACGGTGAAGCCCCTCGACAACGACATCAGCCCCGACGGCCTCACCCTGGTTCTGAACGAGTTGCCGTTCGTCGATTCCCTGACCGGCGACCCGACCGGTACACCGCCAGCGGGTGTCGACGTCCGGTTCGACGACCTGGACGGGGCCTACAAGCCGGGACTGTTCATACTGACCGCCCCCGAATCGGGAAGTGTCGACGTCCCCTACGTCGTGTTCGACGGAACGAACCAAGACAGGGCGGTCATTCGTGTCACCGTGGATCCCAATGCTCCGAACGTGGCGCCGATCGCCATGGGCAAGGTCTTGTCGAAGGGTGACATCAAGGGCAAGACGGAACTGGAAGTCCCACTCGGCGACTACGACCCGGACGCGTCCGGCGACCTCGTTCGGTCGCTGCCGGTCACGGCAGCCGATCCGGCGTTTGCGCCCTCTGTGAACGCCAACAATCAGATCGTCGTCAAACCGTCGAAGCTGCCGCAGTTCGTCGTGTACCGAGTGAACGACTCGGATCCGGTCCAACCGCTCACCTCGACCGCCGTGATCTTCGTCCCCGGCGTCGAGAACTCCAAGCCACGACTTCTGGACCCTCTCCCCGAGCTGAAGGTCACGGCGGGCGACGCCGCCGGCATCACGATCCAGTTGGCCCAGGTCCTCGTCGACGACGACGACGACGTCGCAGCCATTCGGCTGACCGACACGCCGATCGGTGCTGGAGCCCAGCGACTGCCCGCCGGCGACGGGTTCACGTTCGTGGCGCCGGCGACGCAATCCGGCCTCGTGAACGTGGAGATCGAGGTTCGCGATCGGCAGGATGCCAGCACCACGATCGCGAAGTTCAACATCCCGATCACGGTGCAGGCCGCGAACCAACCACCGCGCGTACTCAATGCCGGCAGCGTCGATGTCCCGATCACTCAAGATCCGTCATCACCGTTCGACCTCGACGGGCTGGTCTCTGACCCCGAGCTCGACACGGTGAGCTTCACGATTGAGAGCACAGACCCATCGGTCGACGTCTCGACCCCGAATGCGTCGAACCAGATCACCGTCACGGCGAAGGGCAACCAGACTCTCACCGGACCGCTGACCCCGATCCGCCTCACAGCGACAGACGGTCAGGAAGGTCTTCCCGGTCGACCGGTGGAGCTGACGATCAACCTCCGAGTGGTGCCGTCGAAACGACCGCTCCCTGTCGCTGCGGTCATCGGGCCCATTGACTCCCAGCGGGGGCAGCCTGCCAAGCCACAGGACGTGGCTCGTCTCTCCTCGAATCCCTACCCGTCACCATTGAAGATCATGGCGGTTTCCAGCTCGACCGGCACCTTGTCCTGCACTGCCGATTGCGGCCAGCAGCCGATCGTCTTCACGCCCGCGGTCATCGGTGCGGCGACGGTGACCTACGTCATCGAGGATCAGGCCGGGCGCTCTGCGACCGGCACGATCACCTACGTCGTCCGCGACGTGCCGGCCGCTCCGGGAACCCCCCAAGCCACGTCCGTGGCGAGCAACACGGTAAACCTGACCTGGACCGCGGCCGACATGCAGGGCGGCATCCTGAGGTACTACGAGGTCTTCTGCATCGAGTGCGGTGGTGCGCCGAAGCAGTCCACGACGACCTCATTGAGCTTCGACGGCCTGGCGAACGGCAAGCCGCACACGTTCACCGTGCGTGCTGTCAACGAATTGGGCGCTGGGGCCTCGAGCGGTAAGTCGACTCCGGCAATTCCCGACAAGGTGCCGACTGCACCTGCGACCTTGGGCTTCACCGGATACGCCAGCGCGACGCTGAGCATGCGATGGGACGCGTCGACCGGCGATTTCAGCACGGTCGACAAGTACCAGGTGAACCTCGAGGGCTTCGGCATCATCGACACCACGGCCCTCTCGATTACGAAGAGCGGCCTCACCAATGGGACGAGCTATCGGTTCCAGGTTCGGGCTCACAACGCTGCGAAGGCCGACGGAGGCTGGGGCCCCTGGAGCGCCTGGTCGAACACCGAGAAGCCGTCGACCACACCCTCGCAACCGGCGCAGCCGACAGCAGTGAACGCCGGCGATGGTGGCACGTCCCGGATCGCCGTGTCGTGGACGGCCCCGGCCGATGGTGGGCGACCGATCGAGAGCTATCAGGTGTGTCTGGCCAGTAACGGGACGAAGTGCCTCACGACCAACGGCGCTGCGCGGTCGGTCACGTTCGGCCCTTCCGAAGGCATCGTGACGGGCACGAGCTATACGTTCACCGTGAAGGCGATCTCGTCGAACGTGCCGGTCGGAACTTCACCGGCGAGCCCGCCGTCTGCCGCCACTCTGGCTGTCACAACCCCAGGGGTTCCCAGCATCACGGGCGTTTCCAATCCGTCGAGTGGCCAACTGGTCGTCTCGGCTGTGTTGAGCAGCAACGGAGGGTGCGCCACGACCGGGTTGGAGTACTCGATGGACGGCGGAGCCTTCCAGACGTCGCCGGTCTTCGGGGTCGCGAACGGCGGCCCCCACACATTCCAAGCGAGGGCCACCTTCGGTGGTGCGTGCCCAACGCCGGCCAGCCCCGGTTCGAGGACGAGCGCTGCCTCCAGTCCGAGCGGTCCGTTCACGGCCTACGGGGACCTGAGCGTTCCGATCGTGAGTGCTCAGGTGGAGGGTGACGGAGTGCGTCTCAGTTGGGATGCGACCAACAGCTCGTCGAGTGGCCGGGCCTACACCGTCTCGGTGAGTAGTTCGTGCGTGACATCAGGGAATCAAACCGGCAACTGCTATGCGCCAGTCGGTAAGGGGAACACCGGCAGCATCACCGTGACGGTGTCTGCCCCAGGTGCGACCTCCAAGTCGGACAGCAGGTCTGCGACCGTCCCCAACCCTCCACCACCGTTCACCGTGGGTCTGGGGACCAGCAACTCCCCTGGCAAGCGATGGATCGTCGGGAGCATCAGCGGTGGCACGCCCGGTGCGCAGTACTGGATCCAGTGCATTGAGGGAGGAGTGTTCGTCGACACGTCGGCGGGCCTGCCGGAGTCCTACAGCGCGCGGTACCTCGATGGGAACGGCAACGGATCCTGGGGTACCAACATTTGTTTCAACGCCGCAGCGACCACCGTTCGTGTTTGGACATCCGCCGGTCAAGACACGACGGCCGGGCCGATCTGACTCTCGAGCACAAGGAAGGTACTCATGACACCTGAACAAGCCGCGTGGTACGCCGATGCGTTCAACAAGCTGGTGGTCAACGTCGAGCGGGCGGTACTGGGCAAGACCCACACCGTTCGCCTGGCGTTGACGACCATGCTCGCCGAGGGGCACCTGCTCCTCGAGGACGTACCGGGTACGGGCAAGACGATGCTTGCCAAGGCCTTGGCCAACACGGTGCAGGGAACACAGAACCGGATTCAGTTCACTCCGGACCTCCTCCCGAGCGACGTCACCGGCGTCACCATCTACGACCAGAGGACCGGCCAGTTCGAGTTCCACAAAGGTCCGGTGTTCTCGACGGTGCTCCTCGCGGACGAGATCAACCGAGCGTCACCGAAGACCCAGTCCGCGCTGCTCGAGGTGATGGAGGAGAGCAAGGTCACCGTCGACGGGCACACGCATGACGTGGGGTCGCCCTTCATGGTGATCGCCACACAGAACCCGATCGAACAGGCGGGCACCTACCGGCTTCCGGAGGCGCAACTCGACCGGTTCATGATGAAGACGACCCTCGGTTACCCCGACCACGAGAACTCCGTGGCGCTGCTCGCGGACGCTGCGGTGAGGCACCGTTCCACCACGGTCGGCCCGCCCATCACTCCG
>Ga0247831_1006067_pt1 | contig 14587 bp, 16 predicted proteins | sample LaCruzMarch2015__9_FD_192406 | JGI IMG/M metagenome (GOLD analysis project Ga0247831, IMG submission 192406) | Freshwater microbial communities from meromictic Lake La Cruz, Castile-La Mancha, Spain - LaCruzMarch2015_1m | ecosystem: Environmental > Aquatic > Freshwater > Lake | place: Spain...
AGGATGATTCATCAGTCCTAACGTTGGTTACGTCTACCGCATATGACGATGGTGACAATTTGTCAGTTATTAATGAGGTTGTTGACAATATACCAATTTTCGCTGGTGGAGGGGGAGGGCGGTCAATAGCCTCGGGCATAACCAACCAGGCGGTACGATTAATTCCACCCCACTTTGGTGGTCGTGGCGGAGGTGGAGGAGATGATAGATCTGTGGCATCGTATGGGACCATGACAACCATGGGTGACTTGGGGAGTATTGTTGAGATTGAGGAAAATTTAGAAAACGAAGATGATTATGAGGGTATGGTTGTTAGTGGTTATCACCAACAGATTCGTTCTCGATTACTTTCGTCATTACCTGCCTCCCTCGTTGATGCCATTCCCGAGTCGACACCGTCTGTTGCATCAGGCACGACTAATCGTTCAGTCCGGGGATCGGTGGGTGAGGAATATGATGATAGCGCCTCGATGAATACATTCGACACAGGAAGAGTCGGATTCGACGGTAATGAGATGAATAGACGTTCTACCTTGGGGACCTATACGTCTGGTATCACAGTAGAAAATGATGAGCTTGCTACCCTTGTAGATCATGTGCCAACCTACCCGACTGATGATAGTGCTTCGATAGTGACCAACCGCGCCGTCAAGTCAAGTGAAGATCAATCTGTCGCCACGTGGGTCACTTCCACAACAGGAGCTGTATTGGGAGCTGGTGGCATGAACGAGCATGTTGTGGATAATATTCCATCGTTCAGCGCGGACCGTCATGCAGGGGTTGACAGTGCAACTGAGGAAGAAGAACGGACAAATTGTGCTGTGAAAGATCCCGAAGATCAAAGTGTTGCAACTTGGAATACCATGCAACACATGCCAGCATCTGCCTGGGAAGGGGGTGCAAGATCTGCTTCTGTTATGTCACCTTTAAGCCCGTATGCTGTCGATCGAGTTCCTTCATATTTGAGCAGAGGTCTGGGGATGGGTGTATCATTGTCTGGTAACACGAATCACGCGATCAGGGCGGGAGGAGGAGACGATCAGTCGGTCGTGACATTTGCAACTATGACAACAGTTGGTGGGGGTGGTATGGATCGAGGTGGAATTGGCGAAGGGGATGCAGATATAATTGTCGATAAAATTCCCTTGTCCATACCACCACATGATGTGGATACAACATCGATCGTTACCGATCAAACTGTTCGGATGGTCGATAATGAATCATTAGCAACATGGGGCACGACTAATACAATGGGGCGACAATTGTTGGGAAATGTCGTCGATCACGTTCCATCATTTGACGACGAAGATATGACTGTTGGTACGACCAATGCAATGAAAGAGGATCGTTCTATCACTACCTTTACGACTTCAACCGCGTACGGTGGGATTAGTGGTATTGATGAGGTGGTAGACAATATACCAACCTTCGCTGGAGGAGATGGCCAGTCGCTTATGTCAGGTGTTACAAATCAGGCAATCCGAAGTGGTGACGATCGGTCAGTGTTAACGTTTGCTACGATGACAGATTACGAATTGGGAAGTTATTCTGATAGTTTGGTCGACCACATCCCCGCTTTGGCAGATAGCAGAACCACCACCTCCATTTTGTCGGGAAGTACTGATCATGCCGTACGATTGGGTGATGATGAGGAGACTTTTGCAACCATGACAACTGCTGCTGCTGAGGAGGGGTATCCATCGTCCGCTCCAGCCGAAGTTGACAATTATAGAAATTTAGGAATAACCTCTTTGTCAGGCGGAGCCGTTCCACCAGCCACTGTATTGAGATCGGCGTTGAGATCGCGATCTCAATCAGGCTCATCGGTTGGGCCACTGAATGAGATACTACCAATAGATGCAGGGGAATCGGTGTCAAATACCCACATTCTTCGAGCGATTGCAGACTTAAGGTTCCATATGGATTATCGGATTGTGGAAACAAGAGAGCTTAATAGACGTGACTCTGATCGTGTACTTCAGATCGTTCAGCAAGAGCAAGCAAAGCGCACCGCTCTAGAATCAAGGCTTCATTCACAACTTCTCTTACAAAGTGAATCAATGGTGGCGATGGAATTGAAGCTGCTTCGTCTTGAGGCAAAGGTTGGACTCAGAGACACACGTCCTCAGCGTCGTCAAACAGGCATATATGCTGACAGGCTACCGCCCATCGCCGCGACACCTTCCACGCCGAATCAAAGTGATGAGGAAGTCGACTCATTCGATGAGTTAGAGTTAACACCTCGTGGCACTAATCGCCATGTTCTCGGGTCCGGAATGTTTACTCATGGTGGCATAATGCAAAGGAGTGGTGGACCCGAAAACATTGCAGTGGTAACAAGGTACTCTGGGTTCTCTGGGGCGAGCGTCGCAAGTGCTGTGACTGCAAATACATTTCCGGAGGGAGATGATGCAAACGCCAACGATGGTGATATCGAAGACGAAGTATCAGATGCCCCTCTAACACAAAATTCGAGGACTCGTATCTCGAACTTGGAATCCATACTCCTCAATCCTGTAAGACCTCTTGTCTCATTTGATCAAGGGATTTCTACTCGTGCTGTTCGTGGAGAAATCGATGGCAATTCAACTTTACAAACAAGCGTCACAAGCGCAACTATGGCATCTACCGTCGTAACATCCACCACACGCGGAAATGAGAGCATAGGGATCACGCAAATAATATCTCGAGCATCAGAAGAAGACACAATACCTGAAGGCATTGTCGAACAAGCGAGTATGCTCTTAAATAGTGACGATCTATCCGCCGAGGTTGTAGATCAATCAGATCGGCAGCCGAGGAGCAGATCTCAAAGTCCTTTGACGGTGCAAAGTGTAGCTACCGGTTTCCTTAGCGTTGCAAGTGCATCACTTGGGCCATCAATTTTGACCACGTCGGCTGTAGCGCCTTCTCGATCGTTTGGTACTCGTCGCGCCAATGCCGCGGCTGCGATAGCAAATGCGGAGGTGGGTCGTTCAATGGCCAATCGAGTCGTGTCATTCACAACAAATGATATGTTCGTGGGAGCGCCGTCGCCTCAGCGGATGCAAGAGAATGATGGTGGCGGTGACTCTATCACAATGCCTGACGAGCTAGACACCTTTTCTGATATCGCAGATGCCTTCTCGAATAGTGCTCGAGTTTGGAGAGAGGAATATGAAGCAAGACTTGATGCCATTCACAAACGATTGGGGAATTAGTCAAGCAAGCATGTGTGCTCCAAGAAATGCTCTCAACGAGAATCAGAGAGCAGGGAGGCTCTGTAAATATCTGTAAATAGACTAGTCATGACTTACCGATCTTTCAACTGATATTGACTTTTATTTAGCCTAACACGATGTTACAAACAAGAACTCAACAAGTGACCATTCTATGTAAATGAGTATCGAACTTCCTATTGTCAAAAACAAACACAATCCATACAAACGCAGAGGGGTCAGATTTATGATAGGAGATCCATCTTCATCTTGCCAATCCCATTCGCCATGAAACTTGCCCCAACCTGCTGCTGCAAGCTGTGCACCGTAGATGGATCATGTTCCAAGATTAGACTATTCGCACCCACACTTGACAATGTATCAAAGTACTGACTCAAAAGCAATATATCCATTACATCCTTGGGCGTGGCACCGGGCACCTCGCCACTAAATTCTGACACGGATGCCTGTAGGCCCTCAACGATGGCCTTGCGCTGACGTGCCACGCCAAGACCGGAGAGGTACCGAGCCTCTGCATCCGCCTCGGCGGCCTTGACTTGACGAATTTTATCCGCCTCTGCCTGATGGGATGCCGCCTCCTTGAGCCGACGTGCGGCATTGATTTCATTCATCGATGACTTGACCTTGGCATCGGGGGATAGGTCCGTTACGAGTGTATTCACAATACTGTATCCATAGTCTTTCATTACAGTCTGTAGCTGCGCGAGGACGGCGTGTGCAATCTCTTCTTTCGATTCGAATGCCTCATCCAGCTCCATACGGGGGATCGTTGATCGGATAACATCAAAGACGTAGGCTTGAATCTGGCTCGTGGGATTTGTCAAACGGTACCAAGCATCGTAGGCTGACTCTGTCACGACTTTGTACTGTACTGCCACACCCACGTGAACGAAGACATTGTCCTTTGTCGTTGGAGATTTGAGGTTTTGATGTAAAATGAACTTCTGGAACACTTTAAGGTAATGGAGAGATCAGTAGCACTATGTGAACATACCTTTGTTTTCGTTTCACATAACACGTCCAGCTGCTGTACGCGAAGGGAGAGCCGGCCTGTCACAGCCTGGAGCGGCCAGAGGATGAAGTGAGGGCCAGCACCGATCAGCTTTTTGTATTGACCTGCGGTATAAAAACGGACAAGCATAAATTATTTTTAGCAATGCATAGATAATTCGTCCGTCCTCATCCTCATCAATGACACATCATCCAATGCCCGTACCTAAATCTTCGACAACGCCCACCTCCTTCTCGCGGATACATTCGAGACAGCAGAGACCACTCCACTCCGAGTGGATCTGGCGATGGTGATGATCATCCATTTTGTCCGAGGTTGTTATTATTCTGCGCCGCCGTCACCCACGTTCCGTTCCTGTCCTTCTTCTTGTCGTGCACAGTTCCCGCTCTTCGTGTTGTGTAGGTAGATACCTACCTAGATACTCAAGAAGATCTAGATACTCGAGAGAGATCACCTCGCGTTGATGCTCGTACTTCCTGATCAATTCGACAGCGATAGTAGTACCATGAGCGAATCCAATAGTCTTTGGATTACAATATGCTGCTCATTTGCAGTCCAGGCATGTATCTCTGCATGTTACAAGTATATTGATACGAACTACGGAAAGGATTGGAGGATTCACGCCGCTTACCTTGCAGTTGCGATTTGTTCGGTTGCATTCATCCCCGTAAACGTGGCATCCTACATTTTTACTAGCTTGACGGTAACATTTGTAGGGTACGTGGTGATGAGATCAAGTATATGCTGTATCGTTTGAAAGTCTGTTGTGTTATGTGATATCCCTCATCAGATGCACAATCTTCGCAGATGCGTTTATCCCATTTACAGGGCCACGAAAGCAGTATGTACGCCAGATGACAAAGACGACAAGGAATGGCTACAATATTGGATGATGGGAGGACTACTTTTCATGCTTACCACCTGGGTGGATGATAATATTAAGAAAGAGTCGGTAGATACCAAGTGGTTGGGAAGTTTACTCTTCCTTTTCCATTGGTTGTACTTTCCATTGACATGCGGAGCTCTATTGGTGTATGAGAAATTCACATTGCCTGTACTTGGTCCGATTGTGAAACCCGTTCAAACAAAAATGAATAATATCATCCTTTCGATATATCAGGTTCGTATCTACTGTGTACTTTGTGATCGGATTTCATTTGCACAGTCTTACACGAGCAGATTATTTACCTTGTGTATTTTTTATTCAATCCTCTTCTGCATAGGCTATGAGTAACGTTGTCCATCTCTATCTAGTTGGGATAATATTCTTGTTTCTCCCCACTGCTCTGAAACGATTTGTTTCCGTCGCAATTGGTACGGTCTATCCTTTTGTTTGTAGTGTAACTGCAGCGGCATCAGAGGAGATAGAAGATGATACCTATTGGCTGACGTATTGGGCCGTATATGGATGTCTATTTCTTGGGATGGATTTGACTGAAAGTGTCTTGGGTCGTGTCCCCGGCTATTACATGGGTGTGATTTTCCTGACTGTATACCTCATGCTTCCCATGTTCAGAGGTGCGGATAAGGTATTTCGAAAGTTCTTGGTGCCACTCGCTGGGTTGCAGGAATTGTTGATACTGCGTGATTCCATCATGATCAAGAAGCAGTTGCTGAAAGATTTGGATCCTGAGAGGGCGCAGCTTGTAAGGAAGTCGATCTCAAAATTCTTTGACGGCGATGATCACGATTCTGATCCGGAGGTCCTGAAGCATCAATTTACTAATTCTTGGCAGTCCATGCCTTGGTACAAATCTGCAAAGACGAAAATGGCAAATGTTACCATGCCAAATATTTCTTTCGGCAATCTGACAAAAGGTGGCAAATCTCATCCCACAGAAACGACCAACCTTGTTTAGGGGTAGAGTGCTGCCCTATCCTATCAATTTAGTATCTCTGTCCCTGACAGTCCAAGTTAGAATATTTGAGTGTTTTATGTCTAGTTACTTGTAATATTATCACATTTAAATTGACACTATTGAGGTCAAGCATTAATGAAATGAATTTGAATGTGTTTTTGTGTGATTCCTGATTTAAGTAAGGAGAAGAGAAACCCTATATGCTCCATGATCAGACTCAAAAGTATCCTGCACAAATTCATTACAACCAGATATGATAAAGCAAAACCTTCCACCTATCCATCATATAATTCAAGCTCTCTACTCACTACTTGTTTACCAATCCTCAAACCCTTTACTTGGCGTCGGAGGTGCACCCTTCACATCGGCACCATCAGGCCCCGTAACGTCCATTGCCTTTTTCTTCCCGTTCTTATCGGTCTCAACTCTAAACTCAACACGTTCATTCTCTCCAAGTGAACGAAATCCCTCCACCTTGATACTGGTTTGATGAACAAATATATCTCCCGACTCATCATCCGGGACAATGAAACCAAAACCTTTCGTGGTGTCAAACCTGTAGTGAGGTATGATGCGTGTGTCAGCTATAAAAAGGAGGATTCAACCACTGCACTTAATATTGCAACACATCTTCATGACCTACCATTTGACAGTTCCGCTCTTGAGATCAGCAAAAAGTGGTGATGCTTGTCGACCCACAAAGCCAGGAGCGAACCCAGCGGCGACTGCTAATGACGAAAGGAGTGTTATCAACTTCATGGGGACACATCACTTGACATGTTCCCGCTAAAAAAGAATAAGGATAGTTAAGAGTAGAAATGTTGTGGGTGGACGAGGAGTAGTAGATACCCGGTTGGGAAGACACCTGGATTCGATTGAGGAGGGGCTGCTGCTTGCCAGGCAAAGAAACAACGAGGAGTAAAGTCTTCTATTTTGCTATTCCTTCACGCTAGATACAGGTTCAATGCAGTGCGTAATTTGCCACTCTGATAGTACAGTGCTTTCCATCGCGAATCACAGCATCTCTCATGAGTAAAAACCTTCCGTTCATAAATCATTCATCACGAAACAATAGCTACTATGCAATTAAGTTGAATGATTTTTGGAGCCCCGACTCCAACTATACCCCACAACACCCCATTCTATAATAATTAAGAGAGACCAACCAACACCACAAACTCTTTCCAATATATTATGCTTCCGAAACGACATCCATTGCCTTCGTCTTTCCATTCTTATCCGTCTCAACTCTGAATTCAACACGTTGGTTTTCATCTAACGAACGGAATCCATCAACTTTGATACTGGTCTGATGAACAAATACATCACCCGAATCATCATCCGGTACGATGAAACCAAAACCTTTCGTCGAATCAAACCTGGAAATACACATTATGGGGTTAGATTTATTAGAGACATACAACGAGATAAAACGATATATTAAAGTAACTCGCTGTAAGTGCCACAACGTCGCCACGATTCAGTTGTCGGATACTAACATCTGGATCACATGATCAATCCACGACAGTTTGTACGATGACGCTGTAGTGCTGATGCAGCCGTATTGGCACCACCACCACCTTACCGCCACATTTTACCACCATTCTCTTCACTGGAGTGCCCCAACTGAAGGCGAAGTCACGGCCGCTCGATCAAAACTCACCATTTGACAGTTCCAGTCTTGGTATCTTCGGCCATGAAGAGAGCATTAGATTGGCGACCCACGAGGCCTGGCGCGAAGCCGGCGGCGACGGCTAAAGTTGATAGAAGGACGATGAACTTCATGGTTCGGTTGATTGAAGGAGGGTGAAAGGTTATGTTCCTTCTTCGTGGTGGGGTCAGCGCAGTCCGTCCGTCACCGCCCGTATTTTCATTAGGCGGGAAACAATGCTGGGATGGGGATGGGAGACCGGTCGGTCTCTGTCGATCGTGTAATATCAATAGTCAAGCAGCATTGGTCAGATTGATTCGATACCACGAAGGTGAATATGTACAGCTCAAATAATAAACGCAAGTCTTTCCCCGGATTCTCCACTGCCGGAAGTGTAGCGGTGGATGAGAACGACGACGCCGAGTTTGTTGGAGGAGGAGGATTCTCCACAGCAACAAAAGTAATGCGACGCGAGATGAAGATGAATTCATCTGATATCATCACGAAAGAAAATATCCCAACTTCTTCGGAAGCAGTGTTAACGGCCATGACGGTGACTGGTGAGGAGTCCACTGCCATTCAAGAGGAAAATTCAGAAGCGTCAGTGGCAAAACAATCAGTTATGCCATGCGACGTGTCTGCACAATGTCTACGACTCCTCGACGAATTGCTGACAATTCGACTCACAGTACGGGGCATTAAATATCACGAGGAGAATATTCAATCTCTGGATACGATTACTCTTGAGAGGGAGCCCCACAATAGCCACGGTATGTCTTTAAATATTTCATCGTGATAATGATTTGACATCCCACACTAATAATTCCTACTAACCAATGCTGCATTAATGAACAAGATTCAAATGCGATCTGCGTGAAGAATGGTGAGGGCAATATTGTGGGACATATCGCCAAAGAGCAAGCATTGATTCTTGCCACGCCAATGGACGCCGGCATTATACGTTTGGAAGCTATCGGGCTAAAAGATCAGAACGATTCATCATTGATTATTGCGGCCAAAGTCAACCTTCTCAACTCTGTCCCTGATGTAAATGAAATGATGCACTTCAAGTCTCAGATATTGGCTAAACTATACAACTTCCAAAATCAATTGAAACCTACTGTTGTGAAAAAACAGAGCAATGACATTATCAATGATGAGGAAGTGCGTAAACTTTCACAGAAAATCCTTACTCGAGATGCTGACACTGCAAAAACTTGTCCATTTGATATTCTTCAGTCGCAACCTCTTTCATGGAAGAACGAAATGGATGGGACAGACAGTTCATGGCCACCAAGTCAAGAAATTCTGGATAGTTTTGGATATGGCGCGGTCGATGATGAGCAATGGTGGAAAGAGAACACGGGGCTAAAGCCTCCGTCCATGTGGAATGTGACTGGTGCACTCGACTTGTTGCCGAGTATTCCCATTAGTGTAGACCAGAAGCAACGAGCTCGTCATGTGCTAGATGGGGCAGTTCACGGTGTTACGAACGTATGGAGTGATGAGACTCTCGGAGAAATTCGTGATCTAATGCATTCGCCTAAATTCTGGGTGTACCGTAGTGCAGGTAAGCAATGATTCGTAATATTTCGTTGATTTTACTATTCACCATTCATAATCTGACAATATTGTCGATGCAGATGCTTTCATCAAAGCATACGGAGGACATTATGTACTTGGACAACAAGAAGGAAAACTAAAGCTCGTCAAGGGTTCCCCACACACTCCTTTAACTCATAAGGTATGTCTTGGTCACAATGTAGTATATGAACTAATTCATGGTACAAAGCCACCCGAACCAGGCTTCAACACATTGATTTTTGGTCTGAATCTTCGTGGATCGGGCTTTCATTATCATCAAGACACTATCGGGGAGCTGAAGGCGAAGAATGGTAAGATAATTCCATGACGTTTGCCAACTCCTACTTACTTATCTCTTGCTCAATCATTTACCATGACAAAGCCGCACTGGTTTCGAAACAACCGGTCGTTACCACTGTGTATTACGAGAAGCCAGAGGAGGATAGTGGAAAAGAGTTAGTTCTGTGGAAACCGATCATGAATTTCAAGCCGAAAAATGCTGATTCTCTATACATGGCCGCACGTGCAGTCCAAACACCGCATGGAATGGTGCATGTACAACGTGCTGGTTTGCAGAAAGATGCCCTACATGGAATCTTTCACACACCAATCTTTGTCTTTGTGAATGACAAACCTCCGCCTACTTCTCGTGAACGAGTTGGATATCGCGTCGCAATCACTGCGAGAATCAACGCGACAAATGCCGACGAGCTATTGATGCCTTTCTTGGAGAAAGGCGCATATTGCAAAGTGTATGGACCCGATGGAGACAAAACTTTACAGCTCAAAGAGTGATTGCCAAGTGCATAACTTATAACGATTTCATACAAATGAAAATCATAATCTTGTTTTTTAAATTCAAATCAAAATTACCAAAGCAATCTCGAACACCAGAATCGCCGTATAGATTGTCAACATTTTGAGCCCCCATGTCTGATCAAGAAGCAGCACAGCTTGGTGCGATGTTGCGCCGCCTACAGTATACACAACCAATCTCTTCCTCTAGCTTTAAAATACCCAACTTTGCGCTAGTGGCGGACATGCTTCAATTCATGGTCCAGCGATTGGATCCGACGAGTTCAATATCACACATAATAGCAACGGAAGATGACAGAGTGCGATTTGTCAATGAAATCGCGTCGACGCTAGCAAAGAGTATGAACATCAGCATGGACAGGAAGAACGTGTACGCAGCTGATGGTCGTGCGGTACATGAGCTGATAAAAATTGCCAGCGTATTGGACAGAGCCATGTCAATAGCTGAAGAGGATATGTCGACGACCTCATCTGAGGTAGAGATTCAACCCAGCGCAATATTGACCGCTGTCAACAGGGCAAAGTCGCTGGTGGGTGAAATCGTAACGATTGGCTCCAGACTGAGTGACGTCTTGGAGAATGAAAGTAACGATGGCAAAGAGAGATCCGTAGCCATGCGTGTCTTGAATTCTGTATCGGAGGATACCAATGAGGGCTCACAGCAAGATCATCACATAGATTTGAGTCTGACTCGTTTGTTAGAGAGCACCAATGAAGCGGTAAAGAGACTTGACAAGGAGTGCAAGTTGTTAATTTCCAATCAACGTGGTATGGAAGAAAAAATACGGAAGAAGACGATCGATTTAGAACGAGCTACCAAGCGATTAGAGAGTCTCAAGAACGTCCGGCCAGCATACATGGATGAGTACGAAAAGTTGGAGGAGGAAATACAGGTGGAACACGAGAGGTATGTTGTACGGTTGAGGAACGTGGACTATTTAACGCAAGAGCTGGCCATTTTCAAGCAGGCTGCAAATGAAAGGCAGGCAAAAGTGGAACGCTCCATGAAGAGGATGCAGAAGAAGTTTCGAGAAGAGGAGATGTTGGTTCTTAAGGGGCGTGATGACGTTATAAATGAAGAAATGATTGATTCAGTTGACGACAGGCTCGATGAAGGTTTAAGAGCAAATATTTCCATGACCAATTCAACACCAAGAAATGACACCGTGGGCTCTCCCTCATTTGCCTCCAATGGAGACGAGCAATCTTCTGATGAGAGTGGCATAGAAATAACAGGTTCCCCAATACCGGAGGATGGTAGTGATAGCGACGACTCCAACTTCTAACACGTAAACATGCAACTCCATTAGCAGTTAATAAAGATTCCTTCATCATTATATTCACTCTTCGTCGTGTTCAGTCTCATCATCTAATTCTTTTTCCATAAGACTATTCAGCAGCGCCTCCGCAGCTTCCTCCTCAGACAGCTCCTTCTCTTCTTCATCCTCAGAGTCTAATTTCTTCAATAGATCCGCTAGAGTTGGCATCTTTGGTTTGTCAATACCCTCCTTATCCTTTTGAGACATATCCGATAGCAGTGTCCCAGCGTACAAGTCTTTGATAAAATCTCCCTGCCCTTTCACGAATCCATCAAACTCCGATGGCTGAGTGACTGCCCAGTAACAGAACGAGAAGAATGCCACGAAGACACCGATTCGGTACATAAGCTGTCCATCCTTAGTTGGTTCAACGGAATAAACAGGAATGAATGATTCACAGAAGCCCAATTGTTCATCGAATAGATTTGGTAGAAACCAAAATTCATACCCCATCATCCAGACGAATAGAAAGAGCAATGCTCGAACGGTGATAAGAATAAAGATAAATATCAGGAGTGATACCGACATGTACCAAACAAATACTTTGAGAAAGTTTGGCCAAATAGGGAAGCATGTGCAGCAAAGGAAGCCAATGATGAGACATGTTGTCATGAGATGACTAAATTTTTTATTCCCCTCGTATATCCATGTAAAGTACGCCGATTCGTCGAAGTCACGGACCCGTGAAACCTAAGGTGTTGTGGCGAGTAACGATTGTGTGAGGTGTGAGACGACAGTCATAAATAATTGCCTTTCTCAACGAACATCGTGAAATAATTATCATGTCGTGGATCAAAACCCCTCCCGAGAGACAACTTGGGACCAAAAAATAGCCGAGAGGCCACAATGGGATCAATTACATCCAATCGAGAGGAATCCCTTAACATTTTCTATTGGCAGCAGATAGCACCAATAATGGACATGGAATATGTCCAATCGGCGACTCTAAAAAATGCTGCCTAAACACAAATCCATTTTCCCCCATCCCTTCACACACCACCGTATCATATTTAGCTGTCATTCAAACATAATTGTTCTTACCTCGAGCTCCCCCTTGGCAACTTTCTCAGATCGATGGATGAATTGTCTACTGCATAAATCCTTACATACGGCAATGGCATCTGGACGAGATTTGAATTTAGGCAACTCCTTTGGCCATTTGGTCCCCTTCTTTGGCTCGACTAAGAAATTAACAAGCTTTTCCCCTATCATTGATTACGAGGTACCGAAATCCGCAATAAATAGTACGCAGATGGAGAAAGATAAGTTTAAGTATATCAATGAAATCGTGAATGACAATGTCCAGACAAAAACTGAGAGAGAGATTTTCATTCGTCCCACCAAAATAAATGCCGTCACTGTGCGTCTACATATTATTTTTCGCACCTTTGATGTAATACACTCGTTTATCCATCTCCACAGCCTCACGGACTGGCGGTCCCTCTGAGCTACGGAGGAAATCACATAATTTCATTAAATGCTTTTCATCTTCGTAGAAGTCTTTGACGCTGCCACCATCACCATTGGACGCCGTCATGTTTGACCGAGAGTAGAATAGGTAGTATTAATTCTAGTTTCTACATAAATATTTGGTTGTGGAGAGTACAGCTAACGGACTAAGCTAACTAAAGCTAACCCAACAACCGACAATAATTGATGATAATATGGATGCCGAGGTCTTCGTCTACACAGGGCCTGGTGGAGAGAGGCCTCCACAAAATGTGGTCCGTATGCGTGTCGATCCCTCCGTCACGTCGATTCCCACTAATGCATTTAACCAACGCAAGAAGTTGACCAAGGTGGAGCTGTGTGAAGGCGTCATTGAAATTGGAGAATATTCCTTCGGATGGTGTGACCACTCGATAACGAATATCAACATACCCAACTCACTCAGGAGGATTAAAGATTATGCCTTTGCAGGCTCTCTTCGAACTCCTATTCGTCTTCACGATGGCATCGAAAGCATAGGAAGAGGCGCTTTCGCTTACTGTATATTCACGAACTTTAGAGTTCCACCTCTCATCACTGTGATTCCTGCGTACATTTTAGAAGGGTGTAGAGCCATATTCTCTCTCGAGCTTTCAGAGAACGTAACAGAGATTAAAGGGTGGGCATTCAGCTATTGTTACTGTCTACGAAATGTGGCCATTCCTCCAAATGCTGTCTTTGGTGATAACATCTTTATTCATGCTCTGAATGGAGATGATATGACGGATCTTCAACGGCTATTTGGTAATTCGGATGCAAGAATTATGAGAGAGCTGCAGCACCGATTCGATAGACTGCCTATCCATAGAATAGTCTACTATCAGTCATATCATCAGGGGGTGCTTCAGAATCTGATTGCTGCAATAAACATGACTTTGGAACAGTGTCAGGCATTACACATTGAGTTAGATTCAACGGGCAATCGACGGGATTGCCTAGGAATGACCCCGCTTCATATTTTGGCATGCTCTTCTGTCCATGATCTGGAGGTGTACCGCCTAATAGTTGAGAAGTACCCAAAAATCTCATTACCAAAGATGGATGGGGGGCACTGCCTCTGCTCTATGCATTTTGGGGTGCTGCACCAGTTGAGATTATACAATTCCTTCTTGAGAGCTATCAATCACTCTACCCTGATCATGTATTCAACTGGACCAAGATGGTAGATACAATGGGGAGGACTAATACGCCAAAGGAAAGAATTGAGAATCTACTTCGTGTGAAACGAATGTATTTCCCTGAGCAGCCAATTGATTGGGAATATTTACTTGTTGTTTTTGTATCGTATTCATATTTCTCCTTTGCTGGAGCACCGTATCAAGAACGAGTGCAATTTTTAATCATGTGTGGTTTGTCATCACGAGTGGAAGCACTTCCCTTCAAAATTTGGCGTGACTGCATCATAGAGATGATTGGAATTGCAGACTTTGAAGACAATAATCACATCAAAAAAGGAGACAACTTGAGAGAATTACGTTCAATTCAAGACAAACTTGCCCATTTTGAATGTGAATACCCAAAGCTGAAAGAGGCTACAACCTTGTTGGAGCTTGCATTGTGGAAGTTAAGGATGAATGCTCACAGCCACACAGGGATGAATATTCGTCGCCAGAAAAAAAGGAAGACCGATGAAGCAAGTG
>Ga0247831_1006074_pt1 | contig 14560 bp, 9 predicted proteins | sample LaCruzMarch2015__9_FD_192406 | JGI IMG/M metagenome (GOLD analysis project Ga0247831, IMG submission 192406) | Freshwater microbial communities from meromictic Lake La Cruz, Castile-La Mancha, Spain - LaCruzMarch2015_1m | ecosystem: Environmental > Aquatic > Freshwater > Lake | place: Spain...
CGCCCAGTCCTGGCCACAGTGGCCAGCCTACTGTTAATCGCGTTTGGCTTGATTGCCTTTCGAACTTTGCCCTTGCGTGAGCTGCCTGCGGTTGATCCCCCAATTGTATCGATAACCACCCAGTATCGCGGCGCATCCTCGGATATTGTCGAGAGCCGGATCACGCAGATTATCGAAGACCAATTGACTGGCATTGAGGGTCTCGCTTCGATCCAAGCCTCGAGCCGCGATGGCCGTTCGTCCATTCGGGTTGAGTTTAAGCTATCGCGGAATTTGGACGAAGCGGCCAATGACGTACGGGCTGCTGTCAGCCGGATTCAAAACCGCCTGCCGCAGGGCGTAGATCCGCCACAGGTGGAAAAATCTGACGCTGACTCAGAGCCAATCATGTTCCTCAATTTGGCGTCGAGCAATTTGACGACAGGGCAATTGACGAGTTTTGCTGAGCGGACATTGGTTGATCGCTTAAGCGCGATTGATGGCGTGGCCACAGTGCGTGTGTTGGGAGGTTTGCGCCAATCCATGCGGGTTTGGCTTGATACCGAAGCGCTTGCTGCAAGGGGTCTAACGCCTGATGATGTTGACGCCGCCTTGCGCGTTCAAAACGTCGAATTGCCGGCGGGGACAATTGAAGGCCAAGAGCGCGACTATACGATGCGGATTGCGCGGGGGTATCGTACCGCTGAAGAGTTCCGTCGTATGCCGATTGGGCGCAGTGGAGATGGGCGGGTTACCCGCTTGGAAGATGTCGCGCGTGTTGCCATCGAACCTGAAGATGACCGTCGGATTTTCCGGGGCAATGGCGTTAATCAGGTCGGGCTTGGCATTGTCCGTCAATCCAATGCCAATGCGCTTGAGGTCGCGAGGGCCATACGGGCGCAAAATGATTTGATTGCTAAAACCCTGCCGAAGGGCACAACAATCGTTGTCGCATTCGACTCGACAGTCTTTATCGAGCGCGCGATCTCGGGCGTTTGGACCACGATGGCCGAAGCGGTTGTTTTGGTGATCCTCGTGATCTTTTTATTCTTGGGCTCGTTCCGCGCCGCTCTATTGCCGGCCGCAACCATTCCTGTTTGCCTGATCGCGACGTTTGGGATTTTGGGCGTCTTTGGGTTCTCAATCAATCTGATCACCCTCTTGGCACTGGTTCTGGCCATTGGCTTGGTTGTCGATGATTCTATTGTGGTTTTGGAAAACATCCAGCGCCGGATTGATCAGGGAGAGCCTGCTTTAATTGCTGCGCAGCGTGGTACCAACCAAGTTGCCTTTGCCGTCATCGCAACAACCGCGGTTTTGGTGTCCGTTTTCACGCCGCTTCTATTTACGGGTGGTTTCGTCGGTCGCTTGTTTGTTGAGCTGGCCGTGACAATTGCCTCCGCTGTGACGATTTCTGCCTTTGTGGCGCTGACATTGACGCCCATGATGGGTTCGCTGTTGTTGCGACCCGCAGACAAGTCCAACAAGCTTTCGGCCTTCATCGACAAGTCGTTTGATGCGGTACGTGGGTCCTATGCCACCTCCGTCAAAGCCAGCTTGAAAGCCCCGAAAACAGCCTTTGCGGTCATGGGCGTCGCCATTCTAGCAGCAGGTTTTTTTGCAACTAAGCTACCCAATGAACTTATCCCCCTTGAAGACCGCGGCAATATCACCGTGCAATTCAGCGGGCCTGAGGGTGCGGGCTTCGCGTACACCCGCCAGATTGTCGCCAAAATCGAACCGGTCCTTGCCGAATATGTCAAAAGCGGTGAGGCTTCTCGGACCCTCGTCATTGCGCCCAACTTTCAGGACCAAGGCACCAACCGCATGAATCGCGGCCTCAGCCGCGTTTTCCTAGCCGAATGGGGCACGCGTCGCGATGGCAATGAGATTGTCGATGAGCTTAATCGCAAGCTAGCGGGCATCCCTGGCGCACAATTCCGCGCGTCCATGCAGAATGCTTTTTCGAGCGGTCGCGGCGGCGGAAATGAAGGCGTAGCCATTGTTTTGGGCGGCAGCGACTATCTGGAACTTGCAGCCGTTGCAGAAAAAATCGTCGCGAAAGGCCGGGCCAATGAGGGTTTTGCGCGCATTCGGATGAATTATGAGCCAATCTCGCCCAAGATTGAGATTGCCATTAATCGCGAGCGGGCAGCCGCGCTCGGCGTTTCAGTTCAGTCGATAGGCCGCACGTTGGAAGCCACCACAGGCTTACGTCGTGTTGGGACTTATCCTGCCGATGGCGAAGAATATGATGTCATTCTGCAGGTTGATCGGCGCGAGCGTCAAAGTGTTGAAGCACTTGGACGAATTTATGTGCGGTCTGATCGCACCGGGGAGCTTGTCCCTCTCTCCAACCTTGTAACCACGAAGAATTTAGGCGGCACAGACGATTTGCCCCGCGTCAACAAATTGCGCGCTGTCACGATCATCGCCAACCTCAACAAAGGCTACTCCATTGGGGAAGCCATCAAATGGCTAGAAGAAGCCGCTGCGGCGGATATGAAGCCGGATATGAAAATCGATTACACCGGCCAATCGCAACAATTCAAAGAAGCCGGTTCCGCCATCGGCTTTGCGTTTGCTTTGGCTATTTTGATCGTGTTTCTGACCTTGGCTGCGCAGTTTGAAAGCTTCGTCCATCCCATAACCATTATGATCACTGTGCCGCTGGCAATCGCCGGGGGATTGTTCGGGCTCTATGCCGCGGGCTTTACGCTCAACATCTATTCCCAGATTGGTTTGATTATTCTGGTCGCTTTGGCGGCAAAGAACGGTATCTTGATCGTTGAATTCGCCAATCAATTGCGCGATGAAGGTCGTTCAGTTCGTGACGCGATTGCCGAAGCTGCTGACTTGCGACTGCGCCCGATTCTGATGACCTCTGTTGCGACTGTCGCTGGGGCCTTGCCTTTGGCTTTGTCGACTGGGGCTGGTAGTGAAGCGCGCGCCAATATCGGTGTTGTGGTGGTGTTCGGTGTGCTGTGTGCGACGGCTTTGACGCTTTATGTTGTGCCCGTCGTTTACATGATGCTCGCCCGCTTTACGGGTAGTCCTGAAGCACGTGCCAAGGCGATTGAGGACTTTGAGCGTAGCGAGACTCAGGCGCAAGCCGCCGCTGCCGAATAGCCTGCCAAAAACCAGCACTGGCGGGATTTGGCAGGTGACGCTAAAGTGCGCGCATGAACGCCATTGCTCCTGTACCCAAGCCTTCACTGTCGCCAAGCGAGCTTTCAGCCCTCGCCACCGTAGAAGAACGCCTTCTTTGGTTGGCTTCTTGGACCATTCATAACGCCAATCATCTGCGCCCGAATCGCGATGGACTGAAGGTGGGCGGGCATCAGGCATCGTGCGCCTCTATGACCAGTCTAATGACGGCGCTCTATTTCAAAGCCTTGCGTCCACAAGATCGGGTTGCGGTTAAGCCCCACGCCAGCCCCGTCTTCCATGGCGCTCAATATTTGTTTGGCCGCCAAACCCGCGATCAATTGGAGCGTTTTCGGGGGCTGGGCGGCGCGCAATCCTACCCAAGCCGGACAAAGGACAAAGACGACGTCGATTTCTCCACCGGCTCGGTGGGTCTGGGGGTTGCTGTAACCGCCTTTGCCGCCTTGGTGCAGGATTATCTCGCCGCCCGTGGCCGTGTCCCCGCTGAATCCATGGGCCGGATGATCGCGCTTTTGGGTGATGCAGAGCTGGATGAGGGCAATATTTATGAGGCTTTGATTGAGGCCTACAAACACGATCTGCGCAATATCTGGTGGATCGTTGACTATAATCGCCAAAGCTTGGACGCCACGACCTCCGAGCGGATGTGGGACCGGTTTGACGATATTTTTGAGACTGTTGGCTGGGATGTTCTAACACTCAAATATGGCAAACGACAGCTGGAAGCATTCGCCAAGCCAGGCGGTCAATCTCTTCAGGCTTGGATCGAAACCTGCCCAAACGACCTTTATGCGGCGCTGAGCTATCAAGGTGGTTCTGCTTGGCGGGAGCGTTTGCTGCAAGATTTGCCGCCTGAAGGCCAGACCTTGGTCGGCACCTATGACGATGCAGCGCTCTCGAATTTGATGACGCAATTGGGTGGCCACTGCCTTGAAACCTTGGTGGAGGCGTTTGAGCAAGCGGCTCTGGATGATCGACCGAAATTGTTCATCGCCTATACGGTCAAAGGTTGGCGTTTGCCGTTTCAAGGTCATAAGGACAACCATTCCGGCTTGATGACTCCAAATCAAATCGATGCACTTCGACAATCCATTGGCGTGCCAGAGGGGCAAGAATGGGAGGCCCTTGCAGGGTTAAGTCCTACCCATGAAGCAGAAGTGCAGGCCTTGATCGCACAAGCGCCGTTTCAAGCCGAGGCGAAACGTCGCTTTAATCCAGCACCCGTAGCCATCCCAGACGCATTTGAAGTACCAAGCGGTGAGCAGCAAGCTACTCAGGCGGCCTTTGGCAAAATCCTAGCCGAAATCGCCAAATCCGAAAGCGATTTTGCTGCCCGCATTGTCACGACATCGCCCGATGTGACCGTCTCCACCAATCTTGGGGGCTTTGTGAATCGACGGGGCTTGTTCTCGCGCACGGCCACCAAGGACGTGTTTAAGGACCGGAAGATCGCCAGCCCGCAAATCTGGACTGGGTCGGGCGCAGGACAGCATATCGAATTGGGTATTGCCGAGAATAATCTCTTCCTGAATCTGGCGGCTTTTGGTCTGGCGGGGGAGCATTTTGGCGAGCGCCTGTTTCCCATCGGCACCCTTTATGACCCGTTCATCGCCCGTGGCCTTGATGCGCTCAATTATGCGATCTACCAAAATGCGCGTTTCCTCGTCGTCTCAACCCCTTCGGGTTTGACACTGGGGCCTGAAGGGGGCGCGCATCAATCCATCAACACGCCCTTGATCGGAATGGGCCAGCCCGGCCTGACCCATTGGGAGCCAGCCTTTGCTGACGAATTGGCCCTTTTGATGCGCCACAGTTTTGTTGACCTGCAAGAAGAGGCAGGCGGGTGTCATTATTTCCGGCTCTCGACACGTCTACTTACCCAGCCGGCTCGCCCCGACAACAGCTGGCAAACGGGGGCTTTACAAGGTGCGTATTGGTTGATTCCGCCCAGCCCCGGGGCAGAGTTGGCGTTGGTCTATTGCGGGGCCTTGGCACCCGAGGCGGTGGCCGGATTTAAAGCGCTAAAGGAAGACTATCCGGGCATGGGCGTACTTGCGGTAACCTCACCAGACCTTTTGCATCGTGGCTGGACGGCAGCAGGGCGCGCGCGCTGGACAGGTGGACCACGCCTTGCCAGTCATATTGAACAGCTTTTGAGCCCGCTACATGCGCGGGCAGGGCTAATCACCTTGTTGGATGGATCGCCCTCGGCCCTATCGTGGGTTGGCTCGGTTCTTGGGCATCGGGTTCGTGCGCTAGGCGTAGAGCAGTTTGGCCAGACGGGTGATTTGCCGGACCTTTACCGGACCTATCGCCTCGATTGCGAGGCGATTTTGGATGCAGCGGCTGATCTCCATTTTTGAAACATTACTCTTTGGTAATTCCGTCAAAAGGATGAAGGTTGGAAGCATAGGTGCGCTTATGGCGTTTCTTCCGTGGGGCGGTCGTTCTGGTCTATCAGGCCTATGAGCTTGCCGTCGTTAAGGCCGTTTAAGTCCGCAAGCCATTGCGACTGTCGCATTTGCTCAGCATAGGTTCGCAATGCGACGCTAAGGGCTTCAGGTGAAGTCGCATGAGCTTTCTTGACCAAGGCAAACCCCGCTTCGGCTTGACCTTTATAAACATAGTCATTGAGGAAACCGGTGAGCGGTGCAAAGCTTTTGGCATCTTCTGGATTTAGGGTGGCAGATTGCATCTGAGTAAGGCGGTCTTGGGCCGCTTGATTAAGCGCTTTCGCAATATCGCCTCGTGTCCCTGCAGGCTCTGCGCTAACAGTGGTGGTAAGCTCTAACTGCGCTTCTTCGAACTCAATCGCTAGAAGATAAGGCGGCGGACTGTCTGGCGTTGTGGCCTTCATCGCCTCCAGATAAAGCCCAAAGTTCTTCCCACGCCAGACCACCAAGATCGGGGCCAATGGGGCACCTGATATCTCACTTTGGCCATCAAGCGTAACATCATCATAAGCCAAGAATGCTGCGGGATACGGGTCTGTGCGCTTTAAAGGTACAAAACGCGACGCGGCACTTCCCCCCAACGACAGCTTGCCGATGAGCGCGCCAGTTGGTCCATCAAAAACAAATCGGGTGAGACAACAATGCATGCCGCCAGACCAGCCATCCACGACAAGGTCTGGATGGCGTGTCCCTGCAGCCTGACGATCGGACGACGAGAGGTCAAATTGCTGGATTGGGTTGTCTGGATCGGCGGGAAGAGCATCCAGTTTGCGTCCGCCGCGCCAGATAACGAGACTTTCTTCATTGCTGGTCAGCGGTACCGCGTAGATATGAACATCACCGATCTGTCCAACCAATCGGCCTTCATAATTGGGCTTAGGCATCAGGAGGGCTACAACCACCCCTGCACATCCCAAAATCACGCCGATTACGGCTAATTTCATCAAGGTCGGAGAGAGAATGGTTGATTGGTGCGGGCTGACTTGCCCTTGTTGCTGGTTGATAGGGGGAGGATCATCCGTTCCGGTCATTGCCCACATCTTCTATCACCAAAAGGCGGCAAATGCATGCACGAAGTTTGGACCTGCGCGCAGGCGAATGCTAGGGTGAAGGCGCAAGGTTGCGCCCGAATCGCAACCATCCTGATCAGCAACAGACGGCTTACCCTTTGACCGATACCCCAGATACAGACGGCGCAGATCCGATTGAACCCAACGGCCCAGAGACAATCCAAGAGACGGTGATTGTCGACGTAAAGGGCATCACGCCAATCTCGATCGAGAACGAGCTCAAGTCCTCCTATCTGGACTATGCGATGAGCGTGATCGTGGCGCGGGCTTTGCCGGATGCGCGCGATGGTTTGAAGCCTGTGCATCGCCGGATTCTCTATGCCATGGGTGAAGGTGGTTATACGCCGGACAAGAAGCACGTGAAGTCTTCGCGCATCGTCGGTGACGTCATGGGTAAGTATCACCCCCATGGCGATAGTGCGATTTATGACGCGATGGTTCGCATGGCGCAGGACTTCTCCATGAGCTTGCCGTTGATCGACGGGCAGGGGAACTTCGGCTCAGTTGACGGCGACCCACCTGCTGCGATGCGATACACGGAAAGCAAGTTGGCCAAGGTCGCCATGGCTTTGTTGGACGATATTGATGAGTCCACAGTCAATTTTCAAGATAATTACGATGGCTCTGAGAGCGAACCGGTTGTCCTGCCGGCTAAATATCCAAACCTGCTGGTCAACGGCGCGGGCGGTATTGCGGTCGGCATGGCGACCAATATTCCGCCCCATAATTTGGGCGAGATTTGTAATGCGACTTTGGCGATCTTGGATGATCCCACATTGTCGGATCAAGATTTACTCGACATCGTACCCGGCCCTGACTTTCCAACCGGTGGAGAGATTGTTGGCCGCACGGGTGCACGCAACGGCCTGTTGACGGGACGCGGCTCCGTCATCATGCGTGGCAAGACGTCCGTTGAAACCCTGCGCGGCGAACGCGAAGCCATCATCATCTCGGAAATTCCCTATCAGGTGAACAAGTCCTCGATGATTGAGCGGATTGCTGAGCTGGTTCGTGAAAAGCGGGTCGAAGGCATTTCAGGCCTGCGCGACGAAAGCGACCGTCGCGGTATGCGGGTCGTGATAGAGCTCAAGCGTGACGCATCAGCGGAAGTCGTTCTAAACCAACTCTACCGCTATTCTCAGCTGCAAACCTCGTTTGGCGTCAATATGTTGGCGCTGGTTGGTGGCCGCCCAATCCAATTGTCGATGCGGGGCCTGATTGAGACCTTCTTGACCTTCCGGGAAGAAGTGATTGCCCGTCGCACCCGGCATCGCCTGAACAAGGCCCGTGAACGCGGTCATGATTTGGTTGGTTTGGCGATTGCGGTTGCCAACATCGACGAAGTCGTGCGCTTGATCCGGGAATCGCCCGATCCAGCCTCTGCTCGTCTGGCTTTGACCAGCCGTGATTGGCCTGCCCATGATTTGGCACCCATCATTCAATTGATCGCTGACCCCCGCTCTGTCCTGACAGATGCTGGCACGATCCGGATGAGTGAAGACCAAGCCCGGGCTATTTTAGACCTGCGTTTGCAACGCTTGACCGGCTTGGGCCGCGATGAATTGTCGAATGAAGTCCGTTCCTTGGCCGCTAAGATCGCCGATTTGTTGGACATTTTGCGGTCACGATCGCGCGTGATTGAAATCATTCGCAGTGAGTTGACCCATGTGCGTGACACCTATGCAGTGCCCCGCCGGACCGTCTTTATCGAAGCTGATCTTGACCTAGAAGATGAAGACTTCATCGAGCGCGAAGACATGGTGGTAACTGTTTCGCACGCTGGCTATGTGAAACGGACGCTTCTTTCGACCTATCGGACCCAGAACCGCGGTGGACGTGGGCGCTCGGGTATGGAAACCAAGGACGAGGATTTCGTGGTCCGCCTGTTTGCGGCTTCCACCCATGCGCCGATCCTGTTCTTCTCGTCGAAAGGCATTGTCTATCGCGAAAAGGTCTGGCGTTTGCCGCAGGGCGATCCACGCACCAAGGGCCGCTCGATTGCCAATATTCTGCCAATCGAGAAAGACGAAAAAATCACCACTGTGATGCCGCTGCCCGAGGATGAGGACAGCTGGGGCGCTTTGGAACTGATGTTTGCCACCCGCAAAGGTAATGTCCGACGCAATTCCTTGTCTGATTTCCAGCGCGTGGCCCGCGGTGGTAAGATTGCCATGAAGTTTGACGATGAAGACGATCAAATCGTCGATGTGGCTATTTGTTCCGATCAGGATGACGTGCTTTTGACCACCCGACTGGGTCAATGCATTCGCTTCCAAGCCACAGACGTTCGCGTTTTTAAAGGCCGCGATTCAACCGGTGTGCGTGGCATTACCTTGGCTGAAGGCGATGAAGTGATTGCCATGTCCATCCTGCGGCATGTCGATGTAACTGCTGAAGAGCGGGCGACCTATATCAAACAGAGCCGGTCCGTTCAGGGCGAAGAGGTCGATCCTACTGCGGCCGTTGACGTGGCTGAAGATGGGGCTGAGGCCGATATCGGGCCAGCCCAATTGTCACCCGAACGCTATGCTGAACTCTCTGCGCGCGAACAATATGTGCTGGCCGTGGCCGAAGAAGGTCTCGGCAAGCGGGCTTCGTCTTATGAGTATCGTGTCACCAATCGGGGCGGGAAGGGCATCGTAGCCCATGATTTGTCGCGCCGCGGCGGCCAATTGGTTGCGGCTTTCCCGGTTGAGGAAAGCGATGAAGTCATGATGGTCACCGACGGTGGTCAATTAATTCGGACCCGTGTAGATCAGATCCGGCGGGCCGGTCGTTCCACCCAAGGTGTGATGATCATCCGTGTTTCAGAAGGCGAGCGTGTGGTCTCGGTAGAGCGTCTGGCCGATATGGGCTCGGATGATGCCGAAGGTCCCGCAGAGGGTACGGACTCTTTACCAGTTGCACCAGGCAGCTAAAGGGTTCACCACACGCTATGTGGAGGAGACGTTGATGCGTGTAGGTCTTTATCCAGGAACTTTTGACCCCATCACCTTAGGTCACTTAGATGTGGTCGGTCGGGCGATCAAATTGTTCGACAAATTGGTGATTGGTGTTGCCATCAATCGCGACAAAGGACCCACGTTCTCGCTGGAAGAGCGTGTGGCGATGGTGGTCAAGGACACAGAGCAATTCTTGCAATATGGCGAGATTGAAGTGCGTCCCATGGAAGGACTGCTGATCAGTTTTGCTGAACAGGTAGGTGCCACCTGCATTGTACGCGGCTTGCGCGCCGTGTCGGACTTTGAATATGAGTTTCAGATGGTCGGTATGAACCAAAAACTCAATCCACAAATAGAAACGGTATTTTACATGGCTGATGTTCAACATCAGGCGATTGCCTCGCGGCTTGTCAAAGAAATCGCGCGCTTAGGCGGCGATGTTACGCCGTTTGTGAGCCAGAATGTCGTTCGTGCGCTGAAGGAGAGATTCAAGTGAGACAGCAAATTCTTGCTTTGGGTTGCTGTGGACTTGCCCTCCTTGGTGGCCCTACTGCCTTTGCCCAGTCGAGCGGGCCTGCATTGCGGGTTGTACCTATGGGTGAAACGCCGCCTCCGAAGAAAGCCCCTGCTAAGAAGGCACCACCCCCCGCAGTTAAAGCGAATACCACCAAACCACCTGCGGCTAAGCCCACAACTGCCGCTGTACCAACTCCAACTGCGGCGCGTGCAGCGTCGAAACCTGCTGTAGCCGGGGCTGTGAAGCCAGCCGCCAAGCCCAATGCCGCGGGTGCACAATGGACGCCGCCACCAGCCGCTACGGCTGTTAAACCCTCTGCACCAACCGCTGCTGCTCCACCCCCTGCAACTACCAACAAAGTGGCCTTCCCGGCAGAAGATTGGCGTGTGCTGAATCCTGAGAACGCGCTAATTTATGAGACGTCAAAAGGGCGTATCATTGTGGAGTTGGCCCCGGAAATGGCACCTGGCCATGTTACCCGTGTCAAAATGTTGGCGCGCGAAGGTTTCTATAACGGGCTCTCTTTCCACCGTGTGGTCAGCGACTTTATGGCCCAAGGTGGCGATCCAAAGGGCGATGGGACGGGTGGCTCTGACCAACCTGATTTGCGGGGAGAGTTTAACTTCCGTCGCGGTGCTGAGTCTAACTTTGTTCGAGCGGTAGATCGTGGCGGTGCTACGATCGGGTGGATGGGTACGATTCCTGTCACGTCTCAAACAGATCTTTTGATGGAGCGGACCTCCGACAAAAAGGTTGCTGCGTGGGGTAATCATTGCTTGGGCGTGGCCAGCATGGCGCGTGGCAGTGACGAGAATTCAGCCAATAGCCAATTCTTTTTGATGCGGGCTGCTTATCCGACCTTGGATCGTCGCTATACGATTTGGGGTCGCGCTGTTGTGGGGACGGATGTTATTCGAGCCTTCAAGGTAGGTGAGCCTGTCGTCGATCCAGACAAAATGATTTCCGTACGGGTTCTGGCAGATGTTCCAGAGGCTGATCGTCCGGCAGTCATGGTTCAGCGCACCGATGGGCCCAGCTTCCAAACCAAGCTGAAAGCGACATTAGAGCAACGCGGCGCAGCCTTTTCCAATTGTGATCTTGCTCCAGAAGGCCGGATTATCCGTTAAATCAGAAGGCGATTGCTGACATCGATTGGCGGCTAGGGCTTTGCCGCGCGTGCATCTGCGTTTAGGACGCCTTGCGACATGGAGATGATTATGAGCCAAGACCTCGAAAACACACTAATTGTAGAACTTAGCACCGGCACAGTCACGATTGACCTGCGTCCTGACTTGGCCCCCGGCCATGTAGCGCGCATCAAGGAATTGGCACGTGAAGGCTTTTATGATGGGATCGTTTTCCATCGTGTCATCGACGGCTTTATGGCCCAAGGCGGTTGCCCTAATGGCAGCGGCATGGGTGGCTCAAAAAAGCCTGACCTCAAAGCTGAATTTAATGCTGAACCACATGTTGAAGGCGTATGCTCAATGGCGCGCACCAATGCGCCAAATTCAGCCAATAGCCAGTTTTTCATCTGCTTGGATGACGCCACCTTCCTTGACCGCCAATACACGGTTTGGGGGAAGGTTGCTTCGGGTATGGAAGCCGTTCACGCTCTCCCAAAAGGTGAGCCACCACGCGCGCCCGGTAAGATCGTCTCGATGAAAGTCGCAGCAGACGTCGCATGAGCGACCCCACGATTGGCCTAGCGGTCCAGCGTCTGCTGGACTGCTAGACATCGCCTGCTCACCGCGACCCAAAGCTTCTAAACCTGTAGCCCTCAGCACAGTCTTTGCGCTTACCCCAGTTCGGTACGCATGTGATGCGGGGCTGGCCAGCTTCTCACTAAACAGGCTGGTGCAGGCGATGGTTACGTACTTTCCATCAGTCAACTAAATTTGACTTTGCTGGACCTGTTTGGTCCATTGCCGACAGCCGAAGTGGTCGAATGAGACGTCTGCCTCTTCGGGCAGGCGGTTAAGGACTATCATGCATCTGTCTGAGTTTGATTTTGACCTTCCTGAAGACTTGATTGCTTTGCGGCCGGCCGTTCCGCGCGATACGGCGCGCCTTTTGGTGTCTAAGCCAAACCATGGCATTGAGGATGCGATCGTCTCGGCTTTGCCCACCTATTTGCGTTCTGGAGACGTATTGATTTTCAACGATACGCGCACGTTGGCGGCCTCCTTAAGGGCTACCCGGGCTCAACGTGGACCAGTTGGTGGGCCGGTTTCGGTTGATATCAATCTGCATCAGCGTGTCGATGGCGCACACTGGAAAGCTTTTGTGCGCCCGGCTAAGCGCGTCGCGCTCGGCGATGTTTTGACCTTCCATGACGATTTTCAAGCCGAAGTGTCAGGGCTTGGCGAAGCTGGCGAAGTTACTTTGGCTTTTTCAAAGGCAGGTGCGGAACTGGACCAAGCGATTGCACAGTTTGGTTCCATGCCTTTGCCGCCGTACATTGCGCGCAAGCGTGCCGCCGATGCCCAAGACGCGCAGGATTATCAGACAGTCTATGCCCGCGCTGAGGGCTCCGTGGCAACACCAACTGCTGGGCTACATTTTACCCCCGACCTTCTGAAAGCCTTAGATGAAGCTGGGATTGAGCGTCATTGGGTGACCTTGCATGTCGGGGCGGGAACTTTCTTGCCGGTCAAGGTCGACACTATCCAAGATCATGTGATGCATGCAGAGACCTACGAAGTTAGCGCGCAGACGGCGGCGGCAGTAGCACGCGCCAAAGCCGAAGGTCGGCGCGTGATTGCCGTTGGTACCACGAGCTTGCGGACGCTTGAATCTATTGTCGATCAAGATGGCCAGATCACCTATGGCAGCGGGGACACCGCCATCTTCATCACGCCAGGGTATCAATTCAAAGTGGTGGATGGCCTGATCACCAATTTTCATTTGTCCAAGTCGACGCTTTTGATGCTGGTTGGGGCTTTGATTGGGATGGAAGCTTTGCGCGAAGTCTATCGCCATGCCATTGACACGCACTATCGCTTTTATTCCTACGGCGACGCCAGCTTGCTTTGGAAAGCACCAACTTCATGAGCTTTACCTTCACCCGGCATGCAACCGATGGACTGGCGCGCACAGGCGTATTGGACACGCCGCGTGGCCAAATCCGGACCCCGGCCTTTATGCCCGTTGGCACCGCAGCCACAGTCAAAGCCATGAGTGTGGATCAAGTGAAGTCCACAGGTGCGGACATCCTATTGGGCAATACCTATCATTTGATGTTGCGCCCGGGCGGCGAGCGTTTGAAGCGGTTGGGCGGGCTGCATTATTTTATGGGGTGGGATAAGCCGATCTTGACTGATTCGGGCGGGTTCCAAGTTTGGTCCTTGGCTGCCTTACGCAAAATGAGCGAAGCAGGCGTTGAGTTTCGCAGCCATATCGACGGCTCAAAACATATGCTGACGCCAGAGCGTTCGATAGAATTGCAGGCTGACCTGATTGGCTCAGATATTATTATGCAATTGGATGAGTGCACAACGTTTGGCTCGTCCCATGAAGAAGCGTTGGTTTCGCTAGAATTATCGGCCCGCTGGGGAGCAAGGTCCAAGGAAGCGTTTGGCGGCACCCGTGCGACCCAAGCCTTGTTCGGTATTGTCCAAGGCTCCATCTTTCCAGATTTACGCGCGCGGTCAGCGGAAGCCCTGAAATCAATTGGCTTTGATGGCTATGCTATTGGCGGGTTGGCCGTCGGTGAGGGGCATGAGCTGATGTGTCGGACATTAGATGTGACCGTCCCAGAATTGCCGCAAGACAAGCCGCGTTATCTTATGGGCGTCGGTAAGCCCATTGATCTTCTCGAAGCCGTCGCTCGCGGCGTTGATATGTTCGATTGCGTTCTACCGACCCGGGCTGGGCGACACGGCCAAGCTTGGACTTGGGATGGGCCGATCAATATCAAGAATGCCCGATTCGCCGAGGATGCTGACCCGATCGATCCAGAAAGCACGTGCCCTGCCAGCAACAGGTGGTCCAAGGCCTATTTGCATCATTTGTTCAAAGCTGAGGAGATTTTGGGCCAAACCTTATTGTCCTGGCACAATTTGGGCTTTTATCAGGATTTGATGGCACATTTGCGGACAGCAATTGCTGCAGGCAAGTTTAGCGAAGCCCGCCAAGCATTGCGGGTACGATGGGGATTTGATCCAGCTTAATTAGCCTCGGCAAGCAGGAATTGCTCGCTGGTCAAGTTCAACATTTTTTCGAATCGGCCAGTCCGCGCAGATAGCCACGCCGTACCATGCCACGCTGTTCGGCTTCCGCGTATAAACGGTCGGCTTTTGAAGCACCGGTCAACATGCGCACCAGGCTACGCTGGGGCACCAGCATGGACCCAACACCGCGCACGGCCTCTGTCGCCCCTTCTCTGGCCATAGTGCCACTCTTTGACGCCATGGAGCTATCATCGTGGCC
>Ga0247831_1006077_pt1 | contig 14557 bp, 7 predicted proteins | sample LaCruzMarch2015__9_FD_192406 | JGI IMG/M metagenome (GOLD analysis project Ga0247831, IMG submission 192406) | Freshwater microbial communities from meromictic Lake La Cruz, Castile-La Mancha, Spain - LaCruzMarch2015_1m | ecosystem: Environmental > Aquatic > Freshwater > Lake | place: Spain...
ACTCGCTGCCCATACGGCTTGGTTCAAGCTCGTCTGGACCATACCAGGCGACAAGGCATTCACGCGGACGCCATACGGCGCGAAGTCCTTCGCGGCGCACTGCGTGAAGTTGATCAACCCCGCCTTGGCTGCGCTGTAGGGCGGGTCCGTCTGCGAGCCGATCTGTCCAGCGACGGAGACCAAGAACAGCATGGATCCCTGACCACGGGCGATGAGCTTTTCCGCGAAGGCGTGAGCGACATTGACTGCCCCGACAAGGTTGATCTCCAGCACACGAAGCCAGTCACTCGGCTCGAGATTCCAAAAGGGAAATCCAAACTTGCCCGAGCCTACGCCTACGCAAAAAAAGACATGGTCAATGGACTCGAAACCCGCCACGAAGGCTTTGACTTGGTCGTAGCAGGTCACGTCGCCAACGGTAGTCGCGATGCCTTCACACGGGACTCGGTCAAAGCCGTAAACATGGCAGCCTTCGCTGATAAAGCCTGCCGCAATCGCGCGGCCAATGCCATTCGAGGAACCAATGACGGCGACGTTCTGACCGTTGAGATGCAAGTCCATGGCGGAGTGTGGCAAGGCTGAGGCGAGTGCAAAGAATTACTTCGCACCAAACACTGCCAACTCTTTCCCCGCACCGTCCCAGACGCGCAGCAGGCTGTCTTCGCCACCGCCGATGACTGTGCGGCCATTCGGTGTACTCGCACTGGCTTGCATGAAGTCGGGAAGATTCGCCATGCTACGCACCTCGGCCCCGTCATCGGTGACGATGCGGACGCGATTATCACCCGCAGACGTGACGATTTGATTCGTAGCACCGATGAACTGTAATGAAGTCACCTCCTTGGCCCAGCCCTCGATCTTCTTCTTTCGCTCGCCCAGGATCATGTCCCACGACAGCACCACGCCATCTGCCCCAGCTGTGGCAAGCACGCGACCATCAGCACGAAACGCTACGCCCATAACATGATGCGTGTGCCCTTCCAAAAGGTTCACTTGCTTGCCGGTGGCGACATTGATCACCCGCGCGATTTTGTCGGCGGCACCAGAGGCAAGCAGCTTGCCATCGGGCGAGAAATCAAGACACAACACCGTGTCCGTGTGACGCTCTTTCCAGGTCTGCATCGCCTTGCCACTGGCGACATCAAACAGCACGATATCCCCTGCCCGCGACAGCTCACCGCCGCCTGTGGCCAACGACTTGCCATCCGGGCTGAAACGCACTGCATTCACTCGGTCAGCGAACAAGCCCTTCCCATTGAGTGTGCGCTCCAGCACCCAATGTGGCGCAGTGCCTGTGGAGAGGCTCATCGTTCGGCTAGCCGTGAAGGTGCCATCCATGTTGGCTGTGAGCGTGGTCGGTGCGAAGGTGCCACTCACTTGCTCGATCGGCGTGCCCGATGCGACGGCCCAGACATTCAGCGTAGTGTCCTCAGACAAGGCGGCGACACGCTGCGCGTCAGCTGAGAAGGCCACAGCGATGGGCTTCGCAGTCATCTTCGTAACTGCGAGCTTCGCGGCAGCGAGGTCAGCCGTCGCCTTATCCTGCTTGCTCTTTGCCGCTGCGATGACGGCATTTGCGGCCACGATGAGCTTGGCATTCTTGGCTTTCGACTCCGTAATGCGTTTCACATCGTCTTCGGCATCCTTCACATTGCTCTGCGCTGCGGACACAGCTGCGAGGGCTGACACCTCCGACATGATCATGGCTTGCAGCTTCTCTTGAGCGTCCTTCAATTGCTTGGTCTGAACCGCATCAGGCTTGCCCCCTGGGACCTTGGCAATGAGGGCCGCCACATCGTTGACGACCTTCTGTGCGGCGGCCTTGGCATCGGTGGTTGGCATGACGGCTTTCTGCTTCTCTGGCAGCACTTTCTGCATGGCTGTGATCGCCTCCTTGGCTTTGCCGAGCAGCACATCCAGCGCCTTGTCCTGAGTGTCGATGCGAGCCAGCTCTGCCTTCTGAAACGCTTGTTCCAGGGTCTGCGCGGCGATGATCCAATCCAACTCTGCCATGGCTTTCGTAGCCGCCACCGTGCCGCGCAGGTCGATGATAAGTTTGGCCGTGGCAGCATCCCACACGCGCACCGAGCCATCCGCACAGCCGGTGACCACATGCTTACCATCCGGCGACAGCGCGCTGCTCACCACGGCGACTTTGCCGGCGGTCGTGATCTTCTTGATCAATTCAGCGCTGGCAGGCGCGAGGGCAGCCGTCGCCGCACTTGGCGTGGGCTTGGTCGGCTCCATGCGCCAGATCTTGACCTCGCGGAAGCTGCCACTGGCTAGCCGTGTGCCGTCGGGACTGAAGGCCAGCGATTGCACCATGGCGCGATGCGCTCCGCCCTTCTCTGCAGGGTCACTGATTCGCGTGACCAGTTGCCGAGTTGCCAAGTCATAGACGAAGATTTGGTTAGAACGACCACAGGCGGCATAGCGGCCGTCCTTCGACATCGCCACGCTGTAAATAGGATCAACGCTGGCGGCGAAGGCCTGGAGCACCACGGCGCGCTCCTGCTGCACGGAACTCTTCGCACCTTGATCGATCCACTGCTTCAAAATCGCGACCTCAGCAGGCGACAGCTTGACCGCACCCGACTTGTTGTTCGCCGGCGGCATCTCCATGTCTTGCTGGTGTAAGGACGCGAGCACCACGAGGCTTTCAGCCCCTTTCCCCGGCACGATGGCAGGCCCTGCCTCACCGCCTTTGATCATCAGTTCCGGCGTCTCCATGTTCAGGTCCGCCTTGGTCGTGGTCTTGTTGTGGCAAGAGATGCAGTTCGACTTAAGGAAGGGATAGACATCCTGGTAAAAGTCGAGGTCAGCGGCCACAGCAGCCGTCGAGGTGCAAAAAAGAGCGATGAACGAAGAGAGCTTCACAGGGGCGAACGTAGTTGTGAGGAAACCTACGCGACGGAAAGCCGCTTGTGTTCAAGCTACTTTATCGCCGCCGACACTTCGCCAGGCACGGGTGGCCGATGGCGCTCAACCATGCTACGGAAGTCGCCGAGGTTGTAAGGCCCCAAGTAAGGCTCATTCAAGGTGACCTCGGCCACCGCGATGGTTCCCCACTGACCGCTCTGCGCGATGGGTTGACCGCCATGATCGAAGACGGCGGAGATCATCCAGCCCGAGTCGGCATTCATGAAGGTGCTGCTGATCAGATAGACATGATTCTCACACGCGCGGGCCTCGGCCAGCTTCGGATTGCAGCCCCACACTGGCCACGCAATGATCTCGGCACCGTTCTTCGTCAGCTCGCGCGCCACCTCAGGAAAGAAGCCGTCGTAGCACACCATCATGCCGACCTTGCCGAAGGCCGTATCGAAGACCGGATAGTCCTTCCCTGGCGCGATGCCTTTCGCCGCCTCGCCGGGTGGCAGAGACACTTTCCGATACTTGCCAATAAGCTTGCCCTCGGGGCCAAGCAGCACCGCCGTGTTGTAGATGAGATGAGCGGCCCGCTCGTAAAGGCTGAGCACCACGTGCAGCCGATGCTGCCTGGCCAACTGGCCGAAATACTCCGTGGCAGGTCCAGGAATCGTCTCCGCTATCTGCTCGGGTTTGGCCTTCACATTCGCTGATGGCACCGTCTCACCGAGCACGACTAAATCAGCGCGTTGCTTGGCTGCTTCCGCAATGAGCGGGGCGAACTCCTCGCAATTCTCGCGTGGGGACTTGCCTTGAGGCCGATAGTGCACAGTCGCTAGCCGCACCTTGCGGCCTAAAGGTGCCGCAGTCTTCGGGAAGTCGGGATCACGCCATTCCACTCGCCCACCGGGTGCCCATTGCAGATGCAGTTCAACGATGGCTCGAGCGGCCTTTGACGGAGCCTTGTAAATGCCGCCTACGGTGGTCCAGCCTTCCGCATCGGTGGGTCCATCGTTCGGATACTCTGGCTCGGCACTGGGCATGGGCAGCTTCGGATCTGTGTTCGCTGGACGTTCATCAATGGAGACCATTTTCCCTGCGGCGTCCTGCCATGAAATGCGCACCAAGCAACTCTGGCGCGCTCGTTCAACGCCCGTGATCTTCCGCTTCACCTCGAAGCGATAGAAGTCGCCACCTGTCACTGGAAACGACTTCTGAAACCAGCCATCCAGGCCTTCACGTTGATCGTGTATGATGATCAGGTTTCGTTCGCTATCGGAGGAAAACTGGGGCCGAATCTCCTCACGCGGGCTTTCCGCTGTCCAGCCATGAAAGTCACCGGCATTGACGACACTCAATGTCAGCAAAGCGAAAAAAATAATGGAACAACGGAGCATACCAAAAGCACTCTTACTTCTTGGGCAACGCAGCTACCGCCGTGACGGGTGCCGGAGCTGCCTTCACTGAAAGGCGAATGGGTTCCGAGATGATGATGTCCACGGTATCCGTCGGCAACGCAGCCGTGGTCACTGCCTTCATGCGACTGGTCGCGGTGGCCATCAGCGCCTCAGCTTGCTTCTGCTTCTCAGCAGCGACCTTGGCAGCGTTCGCGTCCGTGGCGGCCACTTTTTTGGCTTCGGCAGCAGCCGTAGCAGCCAACAACTCAGCCTTTTTCTTTTCACCTTCTGCCAGTGGAACAGCAGCCGGGTTGTAGCTGTATTTGCAAATGCCGAGGCTCTGCAACGCGAAGGTGTAATCGCCAGGTGCTAGCTTCAGCGCGGCCAGATCAATGACCAAGTCGTGGGTTGCCGCCTTGAGTGGGATGTCGAACTCCTTCATCGTGCTGAGTCCCTCGCCATAAGCCTTCACCTTGATTGAAGTGCCGTTGAATTCATTGCGCCAAGTGACCGTGAGAGGAATCTTCAAGGTCTCACCCACCTTCGCTTCCCAGACCTTGTTCGCACTCGCGGCAATCGTGATCGGAGCTCTCTCGGAATCGCTGACCGACACTGGCACATCGGCCATCAGACGTGGCGCAGGGATCTCACCCTTCGCGTCCTTCACGGGCCACGCCATGCTGGCGACCCGCACTGGCCGCGTGACGACAGCGCCATTGATGGAGGCCTTGCCACTGATCTTGGCGAGCGAGAATCCGCGCTTGGCCTCGCTTGAGGCGGTCAAGATGAGGTGCCCAAACGGCTTGGCTTTGCCAATCTTCAAACCCGCAGCGCTCACACCGGGTGGCAGGTTCTCCATGATGATCTCGATCTCACCATCGAAGCCATCGCGACGTTGCACCGCGACCTCAAACGCGCGTGACTCCCCTGCCCGCAGGGCCATCGGCTTGGAAAGTGAAGAGCGGTCTCCATTGCGCAGCGTCATGTGCACCGCCCAGGCGGCGAGCGAGAAATCGGGAGCGGCCTGACGCACGATGAGGCGATAGACGTTGTTCGCGTCGCTGCGGGTACCGCCAAAAAGGTCGCGCACTTGCAGGCGATAGGTGCCGTCTTCCTTGATCTCGAACTTACCATTCACATCGGGCGAACCAGCGTCGTAAGGCGGACCATCATACGAGTAGCCATTGCTGGTCACCTTCATCGGCGGCGCGATGTCATACAGCTCCGCAACGTCGGTCAGCGTCTCTTTATCCCCCATCTTCTTCACCTGCTGCACCAACACAAAAGGATCAGTGTTCAAACCCAGACGCTCGCTGGCCACCTCGACCCACCAGACCTCGCCCTTCTTGGCTGCGAACTCAAAGGTATCCACATCCGCTGCGGGAAAGAAGGCACCTGCGATGTCGCAGGGCAGCGTGATCTTCTGCACTTCGGCAGCCTTGTTATTCGGCTCTGTCTCATTCGCCTTCGCCATGGGTGCGAGTGCTTCCGGCGGCCACGACATGGCGCTCACCAACTGGGTCTGCGGCTGACGAGGAGCGCTACCGGCACTTGGGGCCTCCTGAAGTGCCAAGCGATAAAAATATCGCTCACCGCCCTGGAAGGTGAGGTCGCTGACCTTGATCACATACGTGCCATCGGTAGGAGGCGAAAAGTCAAGCACCCCACCCGTGCGATTCACCAGCAAGTCACTCCCCTTGGCATCGGCCAGAATGACCACGGGTGTCAGTCGCGAATCGATTCCCATAGCCGCACAGTCAATCGCCACACGCTTGCCCATCACGCCCTGAAAGGAATAGAAATCCACCGCGCGCTTGGTCATCGCAGCATTGCAGATCGTGCCCACCTTGAGCGACGTAGCTGTCACTACCGAGTTATTGCCCGTGGCACGCAGCACTTCGGGCAACTTGTTGACTGAGAAGGCGCGGGCCGATGAAACACCGAGACGCGACATGACGCGCGCATCATAAACACCCACGGGCGTGTCGGCGGCGATGCTGACCACAAACTGGCTCGCGGCATTGGCGACAGGCGTCGCGGTGATCTTCGGCGTCGAAAAGGTCAGCTCCGTCACGTCTTCGATGTTCTCACCCGTGATCGCCACGTCCACGCTTGTGCCTGCCTGCCCACCCATCGGCATCAGGGTCAGCAGTCGTGGCAAGGGTAGTGTGACTTGTTGTCCGTGGCTGATCGTGATGAGCCCCAGGCTGACCAGGGCGAGGGCGGCGGGAAGACTGCGGCGAGTGAATAGGGAGCGGTAGTTCACCACCAACCTACGCTGCGAACCGGGCATTCCCTTCAACGGATAGCAATGGCAGGGAACGCTGCTCTGGCTCATGTGATTTTGACGTGCTCACAGGCTGGACGAGGCGCGCGCGCTCGATAGCGTCGCGCCATGGATCAACATTGGACCGACAAGATCGTGATCGTCACCGGCGGTGGCGGTGGCATGGGACAGGCAGCCGCAAAACGTTTCGCCGAGGCAGGTGCCAAGACATTCATCTTTGGCCGCACCCTGGAGTCGTTGCAGGAAACCGCCAGCCTCTCCCCACTCATCGTGCCCGTGGTGTGTGACGTCTCCGAAGCCGCCAGCGTCGCCACTGCACTCGACACAGTTCTTCAACACGGCACCCCGCACGTGCTAATCCATACCGCCGGTATCAACACGCCCGACCGCTTCATGGCGCACGCCGATCCTGCCCGCATCGCCAGCACCGACACGTGGCAGAAGGTCATGGACATCAATGTCCTCGGCGTGGTGAACATGATCCAAGCTGTTGCCAAGCCCATGGCCGCAAATGGCGGCGGCAAGATCGTCGTCGTGTCCTCGACCGCTGGCCACGGCTTTGATTCGTATGCTGGTGTGCCCTACACCGCAAGCAAGTGGGCCGTGCACGGCCTGCTGTTCACCGCCCGCGCGCAGCTCAATGCTCACGGCATCGTCCTCTCCGAATACGCCCCTGGTGAAGCGAATACGCCCATCGTGGACAAGCGCCCCGTGCTCCCCACGCCGGAGCATCGCGCCGCCATGATCCAGGCCAGCGACTGCGCCGAGGCTCTGTTCTTCATCGCAAGCCAAGCCCATAGCATGAGCATCATCCAGCTGCCCGCCTACCAGCCTTTCGGCGGCATGCCGCCTGCGATCACCGCACCTTGGTTAGCCGGGCTGGAGATCAAAGCGAGGTAAGACACCTCAGTGGTTATACAGAAACTCCTTCGTGTTCAGCAAGGCCCAGAGCAGGTCCTCGTAGCCGTTGCGCTTGGCGCGTTGGGAGTCGAGCGGCTTGCCTGCGGCGTCGGTGCGGGGCTGGAGCAGGTGTGATTCGGCAATGCGGATCTCTTCGGCGTCCGGTTCGCGAGCGAAGGCCGCGAGGTAGAGTTCGCGAATGCGCTTGGGCTCCGACACTTCGGCCTTGGTCAGCAGCTCAGCGCGGCCTCCGCTGGCGGTCAGCTTCGCCTTCACGTCGCTCGCATTCATCAAGTGCAGGCTCTGCGCTAGACTAGCCGACTGCACGCGCTCGCACTCGCAGACGCTAGCCCCCTCAGGGCGTCCAAAGACCTTCAGGAAGGGCGAGGCCTTGTTATAGCTGTTGTCGGGTAGTGACACAGCACGCGTGCCAGGAGGTAGATCGGCGAAGTCCGTCTTTGATCCCGTGACCATGTCGATGCTGTCCAGCAGCACCTCGGCGGTCATGCGTTTCGGATAAAAGTGGGAGAAGGCTTGGCGATCCACCATGTTGTGTTCATTGGGCTCCGAACTGAGCTGATAGGTGTGGCTCTGCGTAATCACGCGAACGAGCGCCTTCAGGTCATAGCCACTGTCGATGAAGGTCTTCGCCAGCGCATCGAAGAGGTCAGGGTTCGTGGGCGGATTAGTATCGCGCAGGTCGTCCTCAGGCTCCACAAGCCCGCGCTTGAAGAAGTGCTTCCAATAGCGATTCACCAGCGACTTAGCGAAGAACGGATTGTCCTTTTTGCTCATCCAATCGACCAGAGCGAGACGCGGATCTTCGTCGGGTGGAATGTCGAGCGAAGGCTCGCCAAGACCCGCAGGCTTGAGCATCACACGCGTCTTGCGGTGCTCCGTCTGCGCAATGCCGCGCTTGTGAAAGATGAGGTCCTCGCCCGCGATGGTCGTGGGCTTACGACCGACCTGACTGAAGAAGGCCGCGAGCTGATAATACTCGCCCTGCGTCCACCGCTCGAACGGATGGTGATGGCACTGCGCACACTGCATGCGCACGCCAAGGAAAAGCTGCGCGACGTCTTCGAGCTGCGTCGTCGGTTCCTTCACCCGCTTATACCAAGCCACTGGCGGATTGGAAACAATGGTTCCCGTGGAGGCGAGAATCTGGCGTACGATCTGGTCATACTTCGTGTTCGCCAGCAGGCTGTCACGCATCCACGCATGGAAGGCAAAGTTCGCCGTGATGTCCGCCGCCTCATCGCGCTTATTCTTCAGCAGCGAAGTCCATTTGTTGGCGAAGTAGTCCGCAAAGTCTGGGCTGTTGAGCAGCGCTTCGATGACTTGGTCGCGCTTATCCGGGGCCTTGCTGGCGAGGAAGGCCTTCGTCTCCTCCGCTGTTGGCAGACGACCGCCAATGTCGAGCGACACGCGGCGCAGGAAGGAGGAGTCATCGCAGATCGGCGAGGGTGGCACACCGATCTGCTTGAGGTTCGCAAAGACGTGCTGGTCGATGAAGTTCTTCGCCGGAGGGAGCAGGTCCACCGGAGCCCCCAGCGGAATGGAGATGCTGCACACCGACACCTTGCCGCCGAAGCGCACCATCACCGCCACGTTGCCCGGAATGTCGAGCGTCTTGACCAAGCCTTGCTCACTGGCCTCGGCCATCGCGCGATCATTAGCCTCAAAGAGTGCCAGCCTCGTTACGTCTTGCGCACTGCCATCGGAGTAGCGCGCCGTGACCTTGATCTGTTGCTCCCTCTTGACCTGCATCGTCACGCGACTGGGTTCCACCTGGATACTGCTTAGCTTTGGCTCATTAGCCGCCGCGTAGTTCATGCCCTCGGCGATCCAGCGCACCAATGTTTGGTAGTTCTGCGACCCTGGCTCGATTTTCTTGCCCCCGGTATGCGGCACAATGGCTGCGCCTTTCGTTATCAGCAGGCTCTCCTCTGGGGCCGAGGGGAAAACGCGCCTCCCCTTCCCTTGCTTCACAATCGCCTCGTAGTCTTCATCGGGCTCAAACCCGAGCACCGAGAGCCGGAAGCCGCGCTGGCCCGTGACTGCCTTCGCATGGCACGCGCCAGCGTTGCAGCCTGCCTTCGTCAAAATGGGCTGGATGTCATTGACGAAGCTCAATGGACGCGACGACTCCACCGCGAAACTCGTGGCCACGAGCATGGCGAACTGGCAGGCAATCAAGGAAGCGATCTTTGGCATCACATCTAACCTACGGGCGCAGAAGAGCGATTATCGCAGCGTAGATCGCAATGATTTCTGATCAGTGGAAGTCGCCCTGCGCGGGCTTGTGGCGGGCCTGTCTCCGCGCCGTGCCGGACGTTGTCGGTTTCGCTGTGCTGGGCGTCTTACCCGGTAGATTCAGTGTTTCCCGGCTCGGCGTGCGATGCCAATCGGCCTCCAGGGTGCTGGCCGCGAGATCACGCGCCACGCCCGCCTCTTTGACCATGAAATCAAAGAGCGACTGCGCGATGACTGGCAGCGCAATCATGTGCGTGCGCCGGAGCGTCCTATGCAGCCAATCGCTAAAGCGGAGGAACTGATTGAAGGGCGAGGCGTCATTGGCCCACAGAAGCTTCAGCGTGCTGGTAAAGTTGCCACTATTTGCCACGATGTCCCAGTAGCGGGCGAAGCGTCTCATGCGCTGCATGTCGGCAAAGGGGATGTCGCGCGTGGACAGAATCTCATACGGCGGATGCGCCGCATACACCATGCGGTATTCGTCATCGTGTCGAACGATGGGCGTGCCGCGGAGACGCTTCAAGATACCGACTTGAATTTCTTGTGGATTCAGACGTACGAGCCGATCAAACCCACGACCAAAGCTCTCGATGTTCTCGCCGGGCAAGCCGACGATGAGATCAGCATGAATGTGCACCCCGGTCTTCTCGCGTAAGAAGTGGAAGTTGTCCTCCAAGCGATCCAGGTTCTGGCGGCGACTGATGTTCTTCGACGTGGCATCGTCAAAGGTCTGAATGCCGACCTCAAACTGCACCGCGCCCGGCGGGAACTGCTTGATCAACGCGCGCAGTTGCTCGGGCAAACGGTCGGGCACCATCTCGAAGTGCAGGAACAAACCATCACGCCAGCGGTCGAGGAAGAACTGCAAAATGCCCATGCTGGTGGGCAGGTGGAGATTGAAGGTGCGATCCACAAACTTGAACTGCGTGGCCCCGCGATCGAGCAAGCGCTGCATGGAGGCGAGGAAGGCATCGGTCGCAAAGGCACGCACCGGAATGTCGAGCGACGAGAGGCAGAACTCGCAGGTGAACGGGCAGCCACGCGAAGCCTCAACATAGATCACCCGATGCGCGAGGTCTTCGTCGGTGTAGAGTTCATAGGGCGAGGCCAGTTGGTTCAGAGATGGCAGGTCAGCAGCCATCACCTTGGGCAATGCAGTCTGGCTTTCCAACAGCTCGCGGCAGACTTGAGCAAACTTCACGTCCGCCTCGCCCGTGATCACATGATCGGCCAGCGCGACGATCTCCTGCCCCACCGTTTCATACGATACCTCGGGGCCACCAAGGATGATCATCAGCTCTGGTCGGATGCGCTTGAGCAGGCCCACGACCTCCGTGGTCTGGACCACATTCCAAATGTATACGCCGAAGCCGACGATGCACGGCTCATGCGCGAGGATCGACTCCGCAATCTCCAGCGGTTGCTGATTGATGACGAACTCCGCCATGCACGCACGCTCCCGCAGTTCGCCAAGATTCGCCATGAGGTAGCGCAGCCCGAACGAGGCGTGGATGTATTTCGCATTGAGCGTAGCAAGGACGATGTCCGGCATGGGCTCGCATACTGGCCGAATCAGCCAGTCACGGCAAACGGCAATGAATCACGTTAGAATGCGATCAATGACATGCCCATGCACATCCGTGAGCCGTCTATTTGCGCCGTTGTGGTAGTAGGTCAGCTTTTCGTGATCAAGCCCGAGCAGGTGCAGCACCGTGGCGTAGAAGTCATACACCGTGGCCACATCCACCGCTGCGCGACGACCAAAGTCATCCGTGGCTCCGTAGCTAATGCCGCCCTGCACACCGGCCCCCATCATCCATGTAGTGAAGGCATCGGGATTGTGATCGCGTCCGCTGGTGCCTTCCTGATGCGTCGGCATACGACCGAACTCCGTGCACCACACGACCAGCACATCGTTCAACATGCCGCGCTGTTTCATATCCGTCAGCAGGGCGGCGGTCGGTTGATCAAAGATCGGGCAATGCCGCTCGTAATCGGCTTTCAAGGTCTTGTGCGCGTCCCAGTTCAAAAGGCCGTCCACATTGCTCGCACGCGAGGCGCAGTAGAGGCTGACATAGCGCACACCTTGCTCCAGGAAGCGGCGCGAGAGCAGGCAGTTGCGCGCATACGCAGCCTTCAGCTTGTTGGCATCGTTGGTGCCGTAGAGATCGTGGATGTGCTTCGGCTCATGCGAGAGATCGCTGACCTCCGGTGCGGTGAGCTGCATCTTCGCCGCCAGTTCATAGGCAGCGATGCGAGCACGCAGTTCGTCATTGCCGGGGTGTGCAGCCGCGTGCTCGCCATTCATGCGCTGCAAGAAGTCGCGCGTGGCCACATCTTCCTGCGCACTGATCGAAGCGGGACGCGACAGGTTGCGCAGCGGTTGCTGCGCAGCCATCGCCACGGCTTGATACTGCGCAGGCAAGAAGCCATTGCCCCAGTTCGCCTTGCCGTTCGGAGGCTCGCCGCGCAGGTCCTGCACGGCCACGTAGGTCGGCAGGTTTTCATTCAGCGAGCCCAGCCCATAGCTGACCCACGCCCCCGCGGCCGGGAAGCCATCGCGCGTGAAGCAGGAGTTCATGTTAACGCAGCCAGGACCATGCGTGTTCGTGCGCGAGGTCATGCTGTGGATAAAGGCCATGTCATCGACATGCTTCGCCATGTTCGGCAGCATGGAAGAAATCATCTTGCCACTCTGACCAGCGGGAACGAATTCCCAAGGTGAACGCATCAAATTGCCGTTCTTGCCCTGGAAGGAAACCTCAGCCTGCCCACCCGGCAGCGGCGTGCCATGATACTTTTCCAGTAGCGGCTTGTGATCCCAGAGGTCGATATGCGAGGCCGCGCCAGGGCAGAAAATCTGCAGCACTTGCTTCGCCTTCGGCGCGAAGTGCGGCTGGCCTCTCAACGACTCGCCGGCCATCAACCGCGACAGGGCAACCCCAGTGAGTCCTGAGGTCATATGGCTGAGAAACTGGCGGCGAAGAAGTGAATGCATAGCGGTGGCTCCGATCAGATACGGAGCGCGCCGCCGCATTCTACCTGTGATAAGTCGACAGCAGCACATCAACGCCATGCACAAGGTCATTCTGGAAGCGGGAAGCCTCAGGTCACCACCACACCTTTCGCCACCACTGCATCGGGCTTATCCTTGCCCGCTTTAACCGTGTATCTGCCCGGCGCATAGACGCGGGGCCTGAAGCTCTCGGTTTGGGATCGGATCGTGTATAGGATCTCGCCAGTCGTATCGGCAATGACTTGGACCACAGGATGGGGCACGCCGTCGAGCTTCACCTCAGGCAGTTGCGCATGGACGGAGCGGCCATCGTTGGCGTCTTGCTCAATCGTGATGGGCCAACCGGGGAATTGGGCCTTGTCGCCATCGGCGACTTTCGCGAAGCGCGGCCAGCATTCGAAGGTGATCCTGCGGGTCTTCTTGTCGAAGCGGATAAGGCCGTAGCCATCAGCCCGCGTCTTCTCATCCTGGACATCTTCCGGGTTCGCATACGCGAGCATGCGGATCGCATTGCCTAGCCCGTCCTTGAACTCACCCGTCCATGGCAATGGACTGTTGGCGACGGGATTGGGACCCGCCTTTTCATCCAGCGGGTGCCACCAGCGACCATAGATCGTGTTTACCAATGCGGGACTGGTAAAGCCATAGGGGCCATCTCCAAACTGCTCAATGCCATGCTGCACGACCACCGCAAGGTGCTGATCCCCACACAGGTGCGGGGCCCAGGCACGGCGGATCTCGACCAGGGCACGTTTGCGTCCGGCCTGCGGCCAGCCATTGCAATCAAGGTCAGCCAGCAAACGCTGATCACGCCCGCCGTGCATGTGAACGGCTCCGCAAAAAGCCGTGGCCGACAGCACACATTTCATCTCCGCACCGCCGCTGTAGTCCTGGCCCCATTCATGGAGGAACTTTTCCTGTCGTTTGCCCAAAAGCTCCAAGCCCGGCAAGTCGATGCTCTTTGGATCATACGAGGGATCATTGATGTGATCAGGCCGCGGTCCCATTTGAGGAATCTTGCCTGCGGGTCCGCTCTTGAACTTCCGATCTTCCAAGATGGCAAAGTCGATCCCACTGACGATCATGCGGGTGAAGTAAACCTTCACATCGCGATTCACATCGGAAGGATCGACAGGGTCAGGCAAATGCCATGACTGCTGACGCTGGACCTGATTCACATAGGCCACCGGGTAGCGGAAGCCGCCATCCGCATCCCCTTCCACGCTGGATTGCTTGCCGCTCTCGCCCCAGAGATTGCCGTGGCCGACGTCGTGGTCATCAGGAATGCACACCGTGGGACGATCACGGATGATGTCGCGGAATTGAAGGCCAAACTCGATCCAGCCCGCCGTGTGCTCAGTGTGGCGATAGGTCTGGTCACCACCAAAGAAGAGCACATCGGGATCTTGAGCACGGAGGTTGTCGATGATCTCCTGACGTGGCCCAATCGTGCGGCTCGAATTGCAACTCATGTTCGCGATGACGATCTCGCTTTTGTCCACTGGGTCACGGCGAATGAGGCCCTCAAACATAGCTTTTTCACCATGACGAACACGATACGGCACGCTCCTCGAGCCATCCCAGCCCTCGACACGGAAGTGAGCATCCCAGCCTGGATACAGCACCTCGCCCTTCGCGATCTCTTTCCAGGCTTCGCCCTCATGTTTCACTTCAAGCCGCGCCACACGCTGCTCGCCGGGCTTCAGCGGGAATAGCTGCGCACTCATTTTCAGCACGCCGTTCTGCTGCGAGTATTGAGCAAAGCAGACGACCTCCTCACGCGGCACATCCATGGAGGGTGCGGGTGTTGCCCCTCCTTTGCCTTTGCCTTTG
>Ga0247831_1006079_pt1 | contig 14556 bp, 10 predicted proteins | sample LaCruzMarch2015__9_FD_192406 | JGI IMG/M metagenome (GOLD analysis project Ga0247831, IMG submission 192406) | Freshwater microbial communities from meromictic Lake La Cruz, Castile-La Mancha, Spain - LaCruzMarch2015_1m | ecosystem: Environmental > Aquatic > Freshwater > Lake | place: Spain...
AAATACCTTTATGAATGCACCGAATGGAACTAATTTAGTAACTTCACCTGGCACAACTTGATTAATTGTGTGAGTGCGAGAAAATGCCTGCCATGGATCTTCCTGAGTGGCTTTAAGTGAAAGTGAAACGCGTTCTCTTTCAAAATCTATCTCTAATACTTCAACTGTTACCTCATCGCCAACCTCTACTACCTCAGATGGGTGATCGATGTGCTTCCAAGAAAGCTCTGATACGTGAACTAACCCGTCTACTCCACCTAGGTCAACAAATGCACCGAAGTTAACAATTGATGAAATTACTCCAGAGCGAACTTGACCCTTTTGTAATTGGTTTAGGAACGTAGTTCTAGACGCAGATTGTGATTGCTCCAAAAATGCGCGACGTGATAGAACAACATTGTTGCGATTTTTATCAAGTTCAATTATTCGACACTCTACTTCTTGACCGATATACGGAGTCAGGTCACGTACACGGCGCATCTCAACTAGAGATGCAGGTAAGAAACCACGAAGTCCGATGTCAACAATTAAACCACCTTTAACAACTTCAATAACAATTCCTTTTACAACTTCATCGCGCTCTTTCTTTCCTTCAACATCGCCCCATGCTTGCTCGTATTGGGCACGCTTCTTAGAAAGAATTAGACGTCCTTCTTTGTCTTCTTTCTGAAGAACTAAAGCTTCAATTCGATCGCCAACTTTTACTAGTTCACTAGGAGCCACATCATGGCGAATAGACAATTCGCGGGATGGAATTACACCTTCGGTTTTATATCCAATATCAAGTAATACTTCTTCGCGATCGATTTGAACAACAATTCCTGAGACTAAGTCTCCGTCGTTGAAATTTTTGATTGTGCCTTCGATAGCGGCTAAGAAATCTTCTGCAGATCCAACATCATTTACAGCAATTTGAGAGGGGGTCATTAGGTAGGTGTACTCCGGGGGCAAATCAACTAGTAGGGACAGGGACGCGCAAGGTTACTTACGATTGGACCGCAGGGTCAAACTGGTGAAAGCCCAGATAAAGGATTGGCAATTATTCGACAGTTTTGGTCACTAAATGGGGTCAATATCTTCTAATAATCGCCTTTGCGCCTTGAATGGCCTACCAGATCCTCTGTCTACCGATAACCAAGATTCTTGATCAAATACCGCGAATCAATTAGTGAGCTGCTAAATCCCAGCTTTTTCCAAAACCAATATTTACATCCAATGGCACATTTAGTTCGTAGGCATTAAACATCTGATTTCTTACAATCTCCTCAATCATTTCTTTTTCACCAGGCGCTACCTCAAGAATTAACTCATCATGCACCTGCAACAATAATCGAGATTTAAGATTCTTATCCATTATCTCTGACTCCACTTTTAGCATCGCAATTTTGATTATGTCTGCGGCAGAACCCTGAATGGGAGCATTAAGCGCAGCTCGCTCTGCCACCTCTCGTCGCATACGATTATCATGATTTAAATCTGGCAAGTACCGCCTTCTTCCTAAAATTGTTTCGGTATAACCCTTTTCCCGTGCCGTTGATACAACAGTTTTCAGATAATCTCTAATGCCACCGAATCTTTCGAAATACTTACTCATAAGTTCACTTGCTGATGCAGGATCAATATCTAATGTTTGAGCGAGTCCAAAAGAGGAAAGGCCGTAAGCCAACCCATACGACATTGCCTTAATGGTTCTTCGCATTTCCGCGTCAACCTCAGCGGCTTTAACTCCAAAAACTAGTGAAGCAACTGTTGAATGTAAATCCTCTCCAGATTCAAAAGCTGCGATCAAACCACTATCGTTGGATAAATGGGCCATAATTCGCATTTCGATTTGGCTGTAATCAGCGGTTAAGAGATCCGTAAATGGATTTTGTGCGACAAAACAATCTCTAATTTGTCTACCCTCATCTGTTCTTATGGGAATATTTTGAAGATTTGGATCGGTCGATGAAAGGCGTCCAGTTGCAGCCACAGTCTGCTGAAAATTTGTGTGGATTCGGCCATCTTGATCAGTTGCTTTGATTAAGCCATCGATAGTTGTGAGTAACTTACCGGCCTCGCGAATTCTTAGAAGGTGCTTGAGAAGTGGATGTTTTGTCTTTGCAGCCAGCCATTCCAAGCTTTCAGCATCTGTTGTAAATCCAGTTTTTATCTTCTTTGTTTTTGGTAGTTTCAGCTCATCAAATAAAACTACCTGAAGTTGTTTAGGCGAACTAACGTTAAATTCGTGCCCAGCTTCTGCATATGCACCTGCAGTTTCATCGGAAACGATTTTTGAAAAATGCTTCGACAATTGGGTTAACTTTTGTGCATCTATACCAATTCCGATCTCCTCCATTTTCGAAAGAAGAAGTAAAGTTGGTTGCTCCAAATTTCGATAAAGATCAGCCATAGATTTCGATTTGATCTCAGATTCGAGCTCTCTTTGCAAGGTAAATATCCATGCCGCACTCTTTGGATCAAAGGTTGAAAAAAGATCATCACTGGAACTTGAAACACCCAGCAACCGCTCCGCAAGATCCTCAAGATCAAGATTTCTACTACCAGGGTTAATTAGATAAGCCATTAGTTCAATATCTGCAGTAAGCCCTGACATTTTTAGTTTTTTTATTGGATATTTCGCGCCATGAACATATTTGGGAATTTTGGGATCAGAGAACCAATCGCCAATTTTGGTTTCATTAACGCTGAAGACTTCACTCTCACTGATTGCTACAGAATAAGAGTTAAGCATGCCCTCTATGATTTCGAATGAAATAGCGACAGGTCCTTTTATATCTTTAAGAGTTGAATCTAATTTCTTCGAATCAATCTTGGTGACACTGATAGAGATCTCTTTAGACTCACTGCCGCCCACCTGTGGGAGTGATTTAATCCGTTCTTTCAAAGCTCGGATCTCTAACTTTTCAAAAAACAAACCCATTGCACTAGCATCAAATCCAGACCAGGCTAAATCTTCAACATCTGTCGATAAATTAACATCATCTAGTAAATGAGTCAGCTCGCGATTTAGCTTTACAACTTCAATGTTTGCTCGTAATGATTCACCAACTTTGCCACTAATTTCTTTCGAATTCTCCAGTAGCTTTTCTAGTGAACCATAATCAATAATCCATTTAGTTGCAGTTTTTTCGCCAACACCGGGAACCGATGGAAGATTATCACTAGGGTCTCCACGCAACGCTGCAAAATCCGGATACTGCTGAGGAGTTAAGCCATATTTTTCAACGACTGCCGCAGGTGTCATCCGAGACATTTCAGTAACTCCTTTTTTTGGATATAAGACTGTAGTTTTTTCATTTACCAATTGAAATGAATCACGATCTCCAGTACAAATCAAAGTGTCGAATCCTTTTAATTCTGCAGTCTTGGCAAGTGTTGAAATAATGTCATCAGCTTCAAATCCCTCAACCTCGAAATGCTTAATTCCAAAAGAATCGATCATTTCGTTTATGTGAGACATTTGTGATCTAAATTCGTCAGGTGTACTTGCTCTATTTGCTTTGTATTCAGGAAATCTTTCAGTTCTAAAGGTTTTACGAGAAACATCAAACGCAACAGCGATATGCGTTGGTTTTTCTTCCTTTATTAAATTGATTAGCATTGACGCAAATCCGTATATTGCATTTGTAGGCTGTCCAGCAGAGGTTTTGAAATTTTCAACTGGTAACGCGTAAAAAGCACGGTAAGCCATCGAATGGCCATCGATAAGCAATAAACGCTTCTGACTAGTACCCATATTGGGATTCTAATTCCTATTCAGGTTAAACTTCGGACATGACTGATTTCCTAGATGTAATTCGTGAGCGGGGTTCCGGTGCCCTTGATAAGAAAATGGGTATCGAGATAATCGAGGCTTCGCCAAATAGGTTAGTTGGCACAATGCCAGTAGAAGGAAATACTCAACCAATTGGATTGCTCCACGGTGGAGCTAATGTTGTTTTAGCTGAAAGCCTTGGCTCAATCGGAACTCAACTTCATGCTGGCCCTAATCGAAGAATTGTTGGTGTGGATATAAATGCAACACATCATAAATCTGCTACCTCTGGAGTAGTAACTGCCATTGCTACTGCAGTTACCTTAGGTAAAACTCTTTGTTGTTATGAAGTGGAAATCACCAATGACAAAGGTGAGAGAACTTGTAGCGCTCGTATTACTTGTTTAATTCTTGCTGAACGTTAGAACTAACCGCCTAGATAAGCTTTTGTAACCTCATCATTTGAAATCAAGTCTTTTGCTTTTCCACTCATCTTGATCGAACCAGACTCAAGAACATATGCACGGTCAGCAACATTTAGTGCAGCAAGAGCATTTTGCTCAACTAACAAAATGGTTGTGCCTTGCTTATTAATTTTTTCAATAGTTTCAAAAATCATATCTACTAGTACTGGAGCTAGCCCCATTGATGGCTCATCCAGAAGTAATAACTTAGGTGAACCCATAAGCGCACGACCTACTGCCAGCATTTGCTGTTCTCCACCTGACATAGTTCCAGCTTTTTGATCAATTCGCTCGCGCAACCTTGGAAACAGTTCTAGAACTCGGTCCCGATCAGCAGCTATTCCCTCTTTGTCGTTACGCAAAAAAGCACCTAAATCTAAATTCTCATCTACCGACATCTTTGGAAAAATTCGTCGCCCCTCTGGTGATTGGCAGATTCCCTTAGCAACAATGTCATGCCCCTCAACTCCATCAATTCGCTCACCATTAAAAGTAATGCTGCCGCTCTTTGGTTTTAGGATTCCAGAGATCGCACGAAGAGTCGTTGATTTACCCGCACCATTAGAGCCGATCAATGTAACAATTTCACCTTGATTAACCTCAAGTGAGATTCCTTTAATTGCTTTGATATTGCCATAAGCAACCTCTAAGTTTTCAATTTTTAACATTATTTACCACTCTCTGCTGATTTACCGAGGTAGGCCTCAATGACTCGCTTATCAGATTTAATCTCAGCTGGGGTACCTTCTGCGATCTTCTGGCCACGATCTAAAACAGTAATTCGCTCAGAAACTTTCATTACTACAGACATATCATGCTCAATCAATAAAATTCCTAAATTTTTCTCATCTCGTACTCTGTAAACGAAATCTACGAAAACCTTTGATTCTTGTGGATTCATTCCGGCAGTTGGCTCATCAAGCAAAAGCACCTTGGGCTGAAGCGCAAGTGCGCGAGCAACTTCAAGGCGACGTTGGTCACCGTATGAAAGATTTCGAGCAAATTTATCTGCAGTTCCACCAATACCTACGAACTCCAAAAGCTCACGAGCAATTTTCTTTGACTCAGCCTCTTCTGCACGTTGTTTACGAGTTCCTAAGATTGTGCTTAATACGCCAGATTTCAAGTGGGAGTGCATGGCTACCATGACATTTTCTTCAGCTGTCATTAATCCAAATAATCTAATGTTTTGAAAGGTTCGAGCAACTCCAGCTTGCGCAATTTTGTGAGGAGGCTTGGCAGTTATATCTTTGCCGTCAAATGTAACTGTGCCACTAGTTGGTTTATACAGACCAGTTAAAACGTTAAAAAATGTTGTTTTACCAGCACCGTTTGGACCGATTAATGAGATAACACTATTCTCTGGGATATCAAATGAGACATCATCTACTGCTACCAGACCACCGAATTTTACGGAGATGTTATCGGCATTAAGCGCGCTTTTTGTGCTCATTAATGTTTCCCAACATCAGAGGTTTCATCATCGGTCTCGTGCATTAACTCTTTCAAGCGAGATTCCGGCAACATTCCTTCACGCTTATAAAGCATCATGAAAATTAATATTCCACCAAATAGCAGGAAGTTATAGGAAGGAAAATTAATTTTAGTACCAAAAGTGGAATTAAACGTGTCACCTATTGCTGGAAGCCCAGTGGCATTCACCCAGGCAATTGTTAACGCGCCAACAATTACGCCCCAAACATTTCCCATTCCACCAAGCACTACCATCGCCAATAAAATAATTGAGATAGAGAAACTAAAACGATCAGCAAAGACACCATTTACGTGTGTTGCGAAAGCCACGCCGCCAACTCCGCCAGATACTGCGCCGATAGCGTAAGCGGCCAATTTAGAACGCATCAGCGGTACACCCATCATGCTGGCAGCTAACTCATCTTCACGAATCGCAAGCCAAGCACGACCTAAACGTCCACTTCTAATTCTTAATGAGATAAATACCATCAAAGCGGTAAGTGAGACAAATATTAAATACTTCCAGTCAAGATCAAAGGGCCCAAGGGTTTTTCCGAATAAACCAACATTATCAACCGGTGCTATTCCTTTAGATCCATTTGTTAGGTTAAAGCCACCAATATTTTCACCATTGTAGAAAATCTGCGGAATGATTTCACCAAAACCTAAAGTAACTAAAGCCAAGTAATCACTCTTTAAGCGCAAAGTAGGAGCACCAATAATTACACCAAATACTGCCGCAACTAAGCCACCAATAACTAGCACGCCCCAGAACGAGATATGGATACCTCGTTGTTCGGCTGGCGCCGTTGAACCAAGGTGAATACTTACTTGCTGGAAGAAATCTGACATTAGCCAACCTGCTACATAACCACCAATGGCCCAAAATGCTACGAAACCTAAATCAAGTAAACCTGCATAACCGACCACGATGTTTAAACCAAGAGCGCAGATAACCCAAACTAATGCCTCGTTAACCGTGGTAGCTGGCATCCATTTCTGGAAAATACTAGACACCTCGTACGGAAGAACATCAACTATAAATGAGTAAAAGATCCAAATAGCAATTGCAGCGATTGAAAAACCACGAATCCATTTTGCTTGGTCAAATCCAGAAACCGGTTTTTTAGGAGCTTTACTCTTTCTAATTCGAGGTAGAGAAATTTTCATCGTTACACCTTCTCTATCATCGGTTTACCGAGCAAGCCAGTTGGTCTGAAAGTCATAAGCAAAATTAGAATTGAGAACACCACTGTTTGTGACCATTGTTGGCCTAAACCAATCGGTAATCCATCATTTAATCCCTGAACTAAGCCGATCAAAATCGCACCCAAAACCGCTCCAGATAGATTTCCGATTCCGCCTAGCACGGCGGAAGTGAATGCAATTAAGCCCAATTGGTAACCTAAGTTGTAATTAGTTACGCCTCGTGTTTGCTGAAACAACAGGCCAGCAGCGCCGGCTAGTGCGCCACCGAGTGCAAAGGTGAATGCAATAGTTTTATTAACATTAATACCCATTAAGCGCGCCGCGTCAGCATCTTGTGCTGTTGCACGCATTGCCTTGCCACGACGAGTTTTAGTCACGATGTAGGTCATTAATGCTAGAAGTGGGATAGTTACGGCAAAAGAAAAAATTGTTGTGTATTGGATATGTACCCCTGAAATTACAAATTCACCACTTGGCAATACCGAGTTCCAAGTTTTAGGTCCGGATCCATTCCAGCGAATTCCAATAAATTGAAGAATAAAAGAGACTCCAACAGCTGTGATTAGTGGCGCTAATTTTGGCGCTCGACGTAATCTTCGATAAGCAAATCTTTCAATCGCAACATTGATCGTTGCACAAAAACCCATCACAGCGATCAAGCATGCAAAGAAGACTGCATATCCGACAGTTGATGGTGATTCCTGGCCAAACCAAACAGCAATAAAGGTTGCAGCAAATACTCCGCCCAACATAAAGAGATCTCCATGGGCAAAGTTAATTAATTCAATAATTCCATAAACTAATGTGTAACCTAGGGCTATCAATGCATAAAGGACACCATTACTTATGCCAATTACGCTTGCCTGGAAAAATTGAGATGGTGATTTAAGAAAATTTACGGCCAACCAAAAAAATACTAAACCAATAATTAGAGAAGCAGTAGTGCGTTCAATTAGAAGGCGAGCAGAAAATCGTGCTGAGCTCTTCGCCATATCAACTCTGCCTTTCGATAGCATGTGTTTGCACTGGTAATACTATGCGAAACGGGAGCGCTTTGACACGCCCCCGTTTCGCCATCAAATCTCAGTTACCTGAGAGTTTAGATATTTATTGAACTGTCCAAGCCTTCAAAGTGGTCTCTTTCTTGTCTTTAACCACTTCAATGGTGATATCAATTGCTGATGTATCACCTGATGCTGGATCAATTGCTAGGTCTTTACCAAGTACTGATTCGTCGGCTGAAATTGTGATTCCAGAGCCAGTGAATACAGCGTCACGAACACCCTTACGAGTTCCGTCTGATGCAGCAATTGCCTTCAAGATAACTTGAACTGCAGCTACACCGTAGATTGGGTATGAACCAACTGGATCAGATCCGTACTTCGCCTTGTAGTCTGCAACAAACTTTGCGCCAGCACCATTTGGGTTGTTAGCAAGCAAAAGATCTGTTGAAAGACCTGCGAATGTTAGGTAAGCGCCTTGAGCTTCTGGAAGCTCATTGAACTCTGGATAACCTGTGAAACCATCTGGTGCCATCAGTTTAACCTTAGTGTTGTCGCCAAGAACCTTTACTTTGTCCTTAGTTAACTGTCCACCGTTGTTATCAAAGATACCTGCGAAGTAAACCATTTCTGGCTTAAGTGCTTTGATCTTTGTAAATAATGCAGAGTAATCAGTTTGCTTCTTATCCCAGCCCTCACCGTATTCACCAGAAGAAAGAACCTTGATTCCTTGCTTCTTAGCTTCAGCAGTGAATGCACGAGCAACACCTTGACCATAGGTCTCTGTGTCATTTAGAACGTAAACTGACTTAACCTTTGCGTCTTGTGCTGCGAATTGAGCAGCTGCTGCGCCTTGGTTGTCATCTGTTGTACATACGCGTGCGTATGAACGTGAACCTGATGGGAAGTATTTCTCTGGCTCGCCAGCATCCCAAGTCTTTGTTAATCCTGGGTTTGTGTTGGCGTTAGAGATCATAAGCATTGGACCATCTGGAGCTTGGTTAACTACTGGTGCAATAATCTTTGCACAACCTGAGTTGTAAGTTCCCATGATGGCAACTTCTTTTTTGTTTGCTACGTGCTCTTGCGCGTTAGCTGCACACTTTGCATCATCCCAAGAACCCTTGGCTGCTGTTGCATTGTCGTACACCTTGAACTCAAGCTCGTAATCGCCAGCCTTGTAACCTTGTTGTTCAAGGTAAAGCTCGATTGCCTTATTTGTTGAATCATTTGAATCAAATGCTGATCCTTGTAGAGGTAGATCAGTTGAAATGATCAACTTGTTTGAAGAGCTGCAGCCAGTAAGCACGCCTGCTGCAAGTGCAGCAACTGCTAAACCGGTAACAATCTTTGAAAGTTTTTTCATTGGTACCTTTCTGTTTGTCTTCCTGTTCATATATCCCGGGACAGGGAGGGGTGAAGATTAACGCTTAGGTTTAGGTTTGAGCAATTTTCTTTCCGCTCATCCCCCCTTATTTGGGCTCAAATTAGCCCCCGTATCACTAAATTGTTATCGGTCCGGGGCGGCCTCAGGTGAGATGATCGCGTTAGCAACCTCTTTCATCGAAATACGCCGATCCATTGCAGTCTTTTGAATCCAGCTAAAACTTTCAGGTTCTGACAAGTTCATCGCCTTCATTAATATCCCCTTGGCGCGATCAATTACTTTGCGGGTTTCTAATCGTTCATAAATATCAGCAACCTCAGTTTCTAATGATTTCATTTGCTTGTGCCGACTAATTGCAATCTCAATGGCTGGTACAAGATCATTTATTGAAAATGGTTTCACAACATATGCCATTACGCCAGCATCTCTTGCACGTTCTACTAATTCTCTCTGACTAAATGCAGTTAGCATTAAAACGGGTGCTAATAAAATAATTTGCTCAGCTGCTGTGATGCCATCCATCTCTGGCATTTTTACATCAAGTATTGCTAAATCCGGTTTGTGTTGCTTTGCAAGCTCAACTGCAACGGCGCCATTTTCGGCTTGTGCTATTACTTCATAGCCAGCCTCAGTTAGCATCTCAACGAGATCTAACCGAATGATAGTTTCATCTTCGGCAACTAATATTCTTACCTTTTTATCTTGATTATTCATGTGCCTCGAGTCGGATTCGAACCGACACTATACGGTTTTTGAGACCGTCCTCTCTACCGTTGGAGTACCGAGGCGAAAAGAGAGTTATAGTTTATATTGCTTATCTTTTTAATCGAAATTACTTACGATAGGCGGGAGCAACTCCACCTACCGCATCGCCAATTTTGTGAACACGCATGGCGTTAATTGAGCCTGGAATTCCTGGCGGGGAACCTGCAACGATTAAAACTAAGTCCCCGATATTTACTCGCTTCGATTCAATTAGCAATGTATCTACTTGCATAACCATTTCATCGGTGTGGTTAACCACCGCAGTAAGCATGGACTCTACTCCCCATGAAAGTGCTAATCGGTTATAGGTTCCAATTTCAGGTGTTAGCGCAAGCATTGGAATTGGAGAACGAAGTCGTGACATTCTTCTCGCCGAGTCACCACTTTGAGTGAATGCAACTAAAAATTTAGCGCCAACAGTTGATCCAACCTCTGTTGCTGCTTTTGTAATTGCCCCACCCTTTGTTGAAGGTGCGTGCTTTAGTGGTGGAATTTGATCTAGCGCAACCTCTTCAGTTCGCTCAATTATTCTTGCCATAATCTTTACAGCTTCGATTGGAAAATCTCCAACACTTGTTTCTCCAGAAAGCATTAATGCATCAGCACCATCTAGTACCGCATTTGCACAGTCAGTTGCCTCTGCTCTAGTCGGCTGAGAATTACTAATCATTGAATCGAGCATTTGGGTTGCGACTATTACAGGTTTAGCAGATTCTCGAGCCAAAGTTATGCAACGCTTTTGAACCATTGGAACATCTTCTATGGGTAGCTCTACTCCTAAGTCACCGCGTGCCACCATAATGCCATCAAATGCATCCACAATCTCTTGTAAATTCTCTACTGCTTGAGGCTTCTCAATTTTGGCAATCACCGGAATTCGCTTGCCTTCTTCATCCATAATTTTATGAACATCTTTTATATCGGCAGCATTTCTTACAAAGGATAAAGCAATGAAATCAGCGCCAGCTTTTAGTCCCCAGCGTAAATCGGCAATATCTTTTTCCGATAAAGCCGGAACTGATACGGCCACCCCAGGCAGATTTATACCCTTATTATTGCTGACCATTCCTGGTTGAATAACCTTAGTGATTACATCATTTTTCTTTACTTCAATTACTTCAACAGTGACCTTGCCATCATCAATCATTATCTTGTCACCTGGCCGGCAATCACCCGGTAAACCTTTATAAGTTGTTCCAACTCTTTCTTTGCTTCCCGCAACATCATCTGTAGTAATGGTAAAAATATCGCCCCGAGCAAGTTCATGTGGGCCATCTGCAAATCTGCCTAATCTAATTTTAGGACCTTGCAAATCTACTAAAATTGCTACGGCTTTATTTGCCTTCTTTGAAACTGCTCTGACCGCATCAAGTCTTGATTGATGCTCCTCGTAGCCACCGTGAGAAAGGTTAAGGCGCGCCATGTTCATTCCAGCACTGATCAGTTCAGTGATTTTTTCAACTGACTCAACAGCTGGTCCCATCGTGCAAACAATTTTCGCCCGGCGCATAAGTTGACCTTAAACCATTAATGGCCGGGCGGTAGGTTCAATTGGGAATGGAAGTTGAGTGTGTCCAGATAAGTAGGTATCAACAGCAGAAGCAGCACTTCTTCCCTCTGCAATTGCCCAAACAATTAGTGATTGGCCTCTTCCGGCATCACCGCAGACATACACGCCCTCCGCTGCGGTTGCATAATTTTCATCTCGAATAATGTTTCCGCGATCATCTAACGTAACTTCAAGTTGATTTAGTAGCTCACTCTTTTCTGGACCGGTAAAGCCCATAGCTAGAAATACTAGATCTGCTGGAATTACCTTCTCACTCCCAGGGATAGGCTCAAACTTTCCATTTACAAATTCAGTTTCTACTAACTTTAACCCAGTTAACTTCCCATTTTCGTTTTTAACAAACTCTTGGGTTGAAACGGAATACATTCGTTCACCAGACTCTTCATGTGCACTGCTAACCCGATAAATCATCGGATAGGTTGGCCATGGTTGATTACTTGGCCGCTCCTCTGTTGGCCTTGGCATAATTTCAAGTTGAGTTACAGATTTAGCGCCTTGCCTAATTGCTGTGCCTAAGCAATCTGCACCGGTATCTCCACCGCCTAAAATCACAACATCTTTTCCAGATGCATTTATTGCTGGTTCTGAAGTTAATTCACCCAATGCTTGCTTATTGCCCCATGGCAAATACTCCATTGCTTGGTAAACACCCACAGCATCTCGTCCAGAAATTGGTAATTCGCGCCAATTAGTTGCACCAATTGCGATCACAACTGCGTCATATTTATTTCGCAAAGCCGAACCAGTTATATCTTTGCCAATGTCTACACCTGTTCTAAATCTTGTTCCCTCTTGCTCCATCTGATAAAGCCTGCGATCAACAATTGATTTTTCCATTTTAAACTCTGGGATTCCATAGCGCAGTAGGCCGCCAATTTTGTCGGCACGCTCATAGACTGCAACCGTGTGTCCTGCTCTAGTTAATTGTTGCGCTGCCGCAAGACCAGCTGGACCAGATCCAATTACTGCAACAGTCTTACCAGATAAACGATCTGGAATTAAAGGCACAACCCGTTTTTCTAAAAATGCTTCTTCAATAGTTCTTAGCTCTACTTGCTTGATCGTAACCGCATCAGAATTAATTGCCACCACACAAGCTGTTTCACAAGGAGCTGGACATAATCTGCCAGTGAACTCTGGAAAATTATTTGTCGCATGAAGTCGATCTATTGCTTCAGCTTTTTCACCTCGCCAAATTAAGTCATTCCATTCCGGTATTAAATTTCCAAGCGGACAACCTTGATGACAAAACGGAATTCCACAATCCATGCATCTACCAGCCTGCTTTTGCAATTGACTGAAATCTTGCTCCTGATAAACCTCTTTCCAATCTTTGATACGAACATCAACTGGACGACGCTTAGGTAGTTCCCTCGGAGTATTTAAGAAACCTTTTGGATCAGCCATTTATCGCCGCCATAACTGCGCTCTCTACTGGCAAACCTTCGCGCTGTGCTTTTGCCATTACCTCGAGAACTCTTGCATAGTCTCTCGGCATTACTAATGAAATCCGACCCTTGCTATTCACCCAATCATTAACAACCTCACTTGCAATTTTTGAGCCTGTTTCAGCATAAAACTTTGAAATGAGTCCGTTAACTATTTCTTCTTGATCAATTGGTAGTGATAAAACATCAACCATTTCTGAATTCACTAAACGTTGATCAAGATCTAATACAAAGGCACGGCCACCAGACATGCCAGCAGCAAAATTTCTGCCAATAGAGCCAAGCACAACCACAGTTCCACCAGTCATGTATTCACAACCATGATCTCCAACACCTTCAACCACTGCAATAGCTCCTGAATTTCTAACACAGAATCGCTCGCCAACGACACCAGAAATCATTATTTCGCCAGAAGTTGAGCCATAACCAATTACATTTCCTGCAATTACATTTCTATTTGAATCAAATTTTGCTCGCTCATCTGGTCTGATAATTACTCTGCCACCAGATAATCCTTTAGCAACGTAATCATTACTATCACCATAGAGTCTTAGAGTTAAGCCAGTAGGAATAAAAGCGCCAAATGATTGACCAGCTGAGCCGTGGAAAGTGATATCAACTGTATCTGCCGGCAAACCTGCTCCCCCATACTTGCGAGTTATCTCAGCCCCAAGCATTGTTCCAACTGTTCGATTAACATTTCGAACTTTCAAATCTAATCTGACGGGCGCAGCGTTATCTAATGCATCAGCAGATAACCTAATTAACTCATTATCAAGAGCTGCATCTAATCCATGATTTTGTGTTGTGGTGTTCTTTCTTGAATCATTATTAGTTGGCTCTACCAATAATGGAGAAAGATCTAACCCACTTGCTTTCCAATGAGCAATCGCAGATTTTGTATCAAGTAACTCAACCTGACCGATCGCATCCTCTAAACTCTTAAACCCAAGGCTTGCTAATAATTCTCTTACTTCCTCTGCAATATATTCAAAAAATGTTTCAACAAACTCGGGCTTTCCCGTGAATTTCTTTCGTAGCTCTGGGTTTTGGGTTGCAACGCCAACTGGACAGGTGTCTAAATGACAAACGCGCATCATTACGCAGCCAGATACAACTAACGGTGCAGTAGCGAATCCAAACTCTTCGGCTCCTAATAAAGCTGCAATTAATACATCTCGACCAGTCTTCATTTGGCCATCAACTTGAACAACAATTCGATCGCGCAAACCATTTAGCATCAAAGTTTGTTGTGTTTCAGCTAGCCCTAATTCCCATGGTGCCCCTGCGTGTTTCAATGATGTAAGCGGTGATGCACCAGTTCCACCATCATGGCCAGAGATAAGGACTACATCAGCATGGGCTTTACTTACACCTGCTGCAACTGTGCCAACGCCTACTTCAGCAACTAACTTCACATGCACGCGTGCATTCTTATTCGCATTCTTCAGATCATAAATTAGTTGAGCTAGATCCTCAATC
>Ga0247831_1006084_pt1 | contig 14546 bp, 18 predicted proteins | sample LaCruzMarch2015__9_FD_192406 | JGI IMG/M metagenome (GOLD analysis project Ga0247831, IMG submission 192406) | Freshwater microbial communities from meromictic Lake La Cruz, Castile-La Mancha, Spain - LaCruzMarch2015_1m | ecosystem: Environmental > Aquatic > Freshwater > Lake | place: Spain...
CGTCCGTCGGCCAATTTCCAAGACGCACAGACAAGGCTGGGCACAGGCGCTGGTGAAGAAGGCCAGATTTACAGGGTTGAAGTTACAGCCTATCGGGCCAATACGATCCGCCCGATTTCACGCTACAGGAAGTCAAATCGGACCTATTTCGTACCATTCAACAAGCTCTCGCAAACCTATCAACAGATTCACCGCGAGGGCGGCGTTATCGCCAGCATCACCCCCACCTAAAGATTCCGACGACTTAACATTCGATCCATAGATTCAACACAATTCCCTTCCCTTCACATCTCACCACGATGACCACTCCATCCGCCGCCCTCAGCTTTGGTGCAGCCTCACTGCTAGACGAGCCTGCCAGTTATAAGCCTGGTTGCGATGAAACAAGCCTTGATCTTGTGATCAAGGCTTGTTACCGCCATGTTTTTGGCAACACCATGCCTATGGAGAGCGAACGTCTTTTATCAGCAGAGTCACAACTCCGCAATGGAGATCTCACAGTACGTGAATTCGTGCGGGCACTGGCAAAGTCGGTCTTTTATCGGTCACGCTTCTTTGAGACAGTAGGGCCCCATCGCTCCGTTGAACTGGCCATCAAGCACCTGCTCGGGCGCCCGCCTGTAGATCAAGCTGAGGTCAGCACCCACGTGGCGAGAATGGCCAGTGAGGGCTTTGAAGCCGATGTTGACGCCTTGATTGATTCAGACGAGTACACCAACGCCTTTGGAAACCATACAGCCCCCCATATCCGGTCTTGGAATAGTCCGGCAGGCGCTCCGCAATCCTCCTTCAACAGCATCGCGGCACTTGAGCAGAGCTTCTCTGGCAACGACGCCTCGCTTGGCTCAAAAAGCCAGCTGCTTTACAGCCTTACCATGGGCCAAGCAATCACCATTCGTGTACCAGCTCAGGTGTATCGAGCCCAGGGTGTCGGCAGCTTTGGCGGCTCTTTGACCAATCGTGGTGCCCTCACACCCGTCCACCGAAGCAGCAGCGATGGAGGCGATTCAGTTCCGCTGCGTGGTGACCTCTATGTCGGCTTCGGGCTGGGACAACGCAACCAGGAAATCTTCCAGCGTTCCCAAGGGGATACACCTGACCAGATTCAGGCACTGATCCGAGCCGCCTATCGCCAGGTCATGGGCAATCCTCACCTGATGGAAACGGAGCGAGTAGTCAGCGCTGAAAGCAAATTTGCAGAGGGATACCTGAGCTCCCGTGAATTTGTGCGGGCGATCGCCAACTCCAATGAGTACAAGCGACGCTTTTTCGAAAGCAATTCTCCCTATCGCTTCGTGGAGCTGAATTTCAAGCATCTACTTGGCCGTGCGCCGATCTCACAAACGGAAGTGAGCGATCACATCCAGCGCCTTGCCAATGAAGGCTATGAGGCGGAAATCAGCAGCTACCTCGATGGCAGCGAATACCAAGAAGTCTTCGGAGAAGATACGCTGCCGTTTGCCCGCATCCAATCAGAAGATGGCCGAAGCCAGATTGGCTTCAACCGCCACCTCGCTTTGATTCAAGGCTATTCGAGCAGCGACACGATTCAGACCTCGTCCAGCCTCGTGACTTCCTTGGGTGCCAATGCCCTGCCGAGCGGTTGGGGCAACACCACCGTACGACTGAATCGAAGTGGAGCCTTCAGCGGCTCCGCCGATCCCACGACCAAGCGCTTCCGGATCGCTGTTCAAGGACAACCAGCAGGCGGTCGCCAACGCACTCCGAATGCGAGCTACCTGGTCTCTGGCAAAGACATGACCACTCAGTTGGCCTATATCCACCGCCGCGGTGGCAGGATCCTCTCGATCACTGAAGTGGCCTGAGACAACAGCGCTACTCATCCCCTACCCGCTTAGACTCTCTCCCAAACACCAATCCGATATCTAGTTACCATGGCAGACATTGCTACTCTGACGACAACATCTGCGTTAGACTATTCCCACGCCCAGTCTATTTTACGGTCCGCTTACCGTCAGGTATTCGGCAATGCCCATCTAATGGAGGAGGAAAGGGACGCCACAGCAGAAAGCCTTTTCCTCCAAGGCGATCTGACTGTCCAAGGGTTGGTGGCAGCCCTTGCTTCATCCCCCACCTATCGCCACTTGTTTCTGGAGAAGAACGGGCCCTATCGTTTTGTTGAACTCAATTTCAAGCACCTGCTTGGGAGAGCGCCAAGGAACCAGGCCGAAGTCAGTGAGCATGTTCAGTGCTTGGCGAACGAGGGCTATGGTGAGGAGATCGCAAGCTATGTCTACTCCCCTGAGTATGTTTCAGCCTTTGGATTTGACACCGTTCCTTACTGGCGAACAACGAAAACCTTGGTTGGCGAAAGCAATCTATCCTATGTTCGCTCCTTAAGACTCGAAGGTGGCGCTGCAAGCTTTGATGGGGCTACCGGATCGCTCCTTCAAGCCACCCTGGCTAGCGGTGCGAGCCTTTCAATCAACAAGCCAAGCGGCCGTGGCGGAGGCTCCAGCCGTAACGACCGGCGATACAGAATCAACTGGACAACCGCCTCTCCGACCGGTCTTAACCGCAGAGCCGTACAAGTCTCGATCGTTCCTTTCAGCAGCCTCACGGCGACCATCCAAAGCGTCCAACGACGCGGCGGATCAATCCTGTCTGTTACAAACTGATAAGCCAGGCCTGAATAGCTTGGTATTATTGAAGGTGGTCCGGTTTCTCTGTCTTGCTCCATGATTCGAGCCAAGGCAATGATTCAAGCCACCTTCTTTCGCTTTCCTTTTTCACGATGACACAACAGATTTCTCAATTCCATGCTCCGGCAATAAAGAACTCCCACCATCAAGGATCTGCTATTGAAATGATGATCCATAGCCTCGTCAACATCGTGCAAGCTGGCCGCGCTCAATCCGCCAAACCTGATGGGTCAAGAAGCTTCGCCCATGATCATTGAGAGGTTCATCGCTCGCTCGGTTGGGCAATGGCGTTCAATGCGATCGGCACATGCTTTGGCCTTCCGACAGTTTGAAGATGTTCTTAGTGATATCCACATTGAACTGTTGCACAGGGGGCACCCAGAAGTTGTTCAATACCTAGCAAAAGAATCCATTGCCCCAAGTTCTGTCGTAGCACCCTTCAGAATGACATGGCAAGCAGATTCTGATTGGGAACCCGAAGACTCGACATCGGTTTCAGCAGGCTCCTGCCTACTCATTCCCATTCCCGAAAGCCCAAGCCAGGGGAAGCTGCTCAGGAGTGTGGGCTATGCCGAAGCTGAACCGTCAGTTTCGAACTATCAGTTTCTTGACGATGAAACCTTTGTTGTTCACACCACCTACGGCCAATCTATAGCTGAGGAAAGGATTTGGTTTGTCGCTGAGAATGTTCGCTGCCGCTCTTCAGTGCTACGAACATCCCAAGGTTCGGGTGTGTTGCAAACATCCTTTGCCTCCGAAGTTCGAAGAGTGGCAGCCTGATCCATGGATGACTCCAGCGTTATACATTTTGTACATACACTGTCGGGCCAGTTCAGCAATCGGGATCAGGCTCAGTCTGACCCAGTAAAGTATGCCCATATCAATATCTTTTTCCGTCCTTTCCCCTGGGACGTGTTCCAGGGTCCCTGGTTCTACTCAGAGCAAAGCTACGACCATGATCCATGGCGTCCCTACCGACAGGGTGTCCATCAACTCGTTTTCCATGACAATCTAATCCTGATGCTCAACTTTGGCTTGATCCACCCCCTGCGCTGCGCCGGGGGTGGATCAAGGCCTGAACTGTTGAATCACCTAGGCAGGGAGGATCTGCTGCCACGGCTCGGTTGCGCCATGGAATTTCGCCTCAAGGATAATGGCAGTTATGGCGGCTGTGTTGAGCCTGGCTGCCGATGTCTTGTTCCTCGTGACGGCCAGTTAACCTACCTGGTCAGTGAGGTTGAGCTCAGCGAAAGCCATTGGCTCAGCCTGGATCGGGGCTTTGATCCAGGCACCCATGCCTATCGATGGGGCTCCGAACACGGACCTCTACGCTTCACCAAACTGGTGGACTACGGCAACCACCTCTCGATCAGCTGGCTCCGGAATCCTTCCCAGATTCCAATCGATTCGGCGTGAGCAACCTGAACCCTGACAAGCAGTTTCAAAAGTGGATTCGTTCCCACCATTTAATCTGCCGTGGAACAGACTTTATCTTCGAAACCGTGGATCAGTCCTTGATCGATCGTTTTGAATCGTGCCTCCATGCCGTTGGTGGGCAGGTGGTTTCGATCAAGGAAGTTGGCAACTGGCCCATGGGGCCACAGCGTTGCTTCAAGATTCTTCGTGCCACTGCACAAGTTCCTCGTCCAGCCTGCCATGCGATTGTGAGTTACTGGGCAAGCAAAGGAAGTTTCCAGACACGTTATTCAGAAATCAGTGAGTAGAACCTGGAGGCGCTGCCTCTTGGCATCAACATAGGGATCAGGATCAGTTCTGTTTCGAACTGCCGTGATCCCTGAGGCTTTACTGATATCTCCGTTGCGAAGAAAGCTCTCATAGGCCATTAGTGCCGCATACCTGCTTTCCCAACTTGACTCCTGCTCTGGATCCACCAAGGTTTCCAGCAATGGTGCCAAACGCTCGCGATTCAATTTCATCAGCGAGAGAATCCCAGCAGGCCGTGACTTCTGGAATTGGGGCCTGCGGTTGTGAATGGCGGATTCACACAGATCTTCAACCTTTCCCAAGCATGATTCCCAGTCTTCAATCATTCCAAATAGCCGCATAAAAAAGTAATGAGCTCCATAATCATTGTGACCCTCCTCCAGCCAGCGCTGCTCAAGAAATGGCCAAATAATCCCAGCGGAGGCCGTGGAGAGTTGTTGAAGGGCTAGATAGCATCGACTGAAATCTGTTCCAAAAAGTTCATTGATCAGAAATGAATCATCCGGGCTGTCGTCATAGTGATGAACGAGTTGAAGATCACCTGGCCGATCCCAGAACAGCCTATCCAGAGTATCAAGCAGCGGCAGCCCGTTGCAAAGCGGCTCCACCCCTGGCCAGAGCAGCCTTAGGGCACGCATGCGGAACACCGGTGAAACAGGGCTGCTCAGCACATCGGGAAGCAACTCGATGGCCCCGGCATTGATCACATCTTGGACGGCTGACTGCCGATCCATCTGATTCGGGAGGAACAGATGGTCAGCGAGTTCACTGATCCTTTCGTTAGACCCATTCAGCGTGGCGACAGCAGCCAAGGCGGCCCCCCTCACCCCAGGGCTCTCATCATCTTGGAGGGTCGCAATCATCGCCAGTGCCTGTTGTGCCCCTAGCCCGGCCAGGCTCTGAGCCAGCACCCGCCGGTTCTGGGAGATATCGCTCAGCAACAGGATCATCTGGCTGAGGATGAGTGGATCCTGACAACCCAACTGTTCCAGAGCCCAGGCCGCATTCTCCACCAAGTAGTGATCTTCGCTGAGGAGACAGCGACCAATGCTCACCACAGCATCTTTACAGCCGAGGCGTGCAAGCACTTCGACAGCTTTGCGCTTTGCCAGCCGCGCAGGCTGTGCATCATCTTCATCCTCGAGGATTTTCAGCAACGCTTGTTCGGAACGCTCACCAGGGAAGTTGAGCATGTGGGCTGCCGCCATGTAGCGGTCACTGCTTGCATCAAGCTCGTCCACCGGCAGCGCCAGCAAACGAAGAGCCTCCTCATGGCTGAGGCCTGGATGGATGTTGTTGAAGCGATTGGCATTCACCAAGCCCTTCTCCTCTGGCTCGCGGCGCCTCATCTTCCCATTTTCCTGAACCGATCACAAGTTGTCGGATCCTCGCCACCGGGAACTCTGTGTGCGAACGTTGCGAAAGGAGTGAGGGCCAACAAAAGTCGTCATTATGCATTTTCTTGGTCTTGGACAACGATGAGCCCTGGGCTTCTCGATGCACTTCTTGTCACCGTCATCTACCCACGGACCCCCCGAGCCAGCTCCTGCAGAACGCTGCGGGTTCCACTCCCGAGCATGAACAGGTGGATGGAGAGCCTGCATCTCCAGGGTGCCCTGATCACGGGTGTGGGCTCACCAACGGAGAAGCGCACCATGGCCTCTATGCCATCCCCAGCAGCTCCGGAGATTCGTGAACCCGAGCCTGCGAAGTCGGCAAGCCTGATCAACCCCCAGCCGAAAAGCTCCCGGAGAAAAGGGAAACGGTAGCCGCTGCAAGGATTCAAACCAGCCTTGACGAGGGCGTTCAGCTCGGCTCCAGAACCAGTTCAAAAACTCCCTCGGCAGGGCGACCGGCCTTCAGGCTTGGCCAGTCAATGGCCGCAAGGAAACCATTGACATCCTCCGTCTCCACCACATCGACACCCCAGGCGCCCAGCTCCAGTGGCGATCCGGGGCTCGCTGGTGTGTCCTTCAGACCACCGAGCGCGAGGATCGCGTGGTCGCTGCCGTGACCACATTCCCTCCGCAGCGAAGCCCAGGCCTCCAGGACCTCCCTGGCCAGGGCAGCAGAATCCGCTGCGCTCTCGACCCTGATCCGCCAATGGGGATGGGAGAGGGCCTCGGCGCACCTGGTGCTGGGGCTTAGACGTTGCAATCCCGCCGCCAATTCTTCGCCATCCCATGGGGGCACGGCTTCGCTCTGAACCTGAAGGTTATGGGACAACAGAAAGACGGTCATCAACGCTCAAGGCAGCAGGTCATGTTACGGGCATCCCTGGCATGCAAATGGGAGGACACCTTGCAGAGACAATGGACCTTGCTCCGCCCCATCCCATCGCTTTGAGCATTGAGCCCAGCCCCGACGCTTCGGCACTTCAGGCTCCCTGTCTCAGCGAGGCGGAAGCCACACTCCTGGCAGCGGAACTGAAGCTGCTGCTTCGAAGCGGGGAATGCCCCCCAGGGGATCAGGATCTCATCGGGAAAATGGTGGCCGGGCTCGGCGATCCCCGGGGCCTGATGCGGCTCACCTTTGCTGAAAGCCTGGGTGCGGTGGGCTCGGCGGCCGTTCCAGCGCTCTGCCAGGCGCTCCGCACCCACCCCAATGTCACCGTTCGCCGGGCGGCCGGGAAAACACTCACCCTGATCGCTGATCCCGCAGCAATCCCCGATCTTCTTGCCTCCCTGCTCCATGATCCGGATCCAGTGGTGCAGGGTTCCGTCGTCGGCGCGATGGCGGCCACCGGGGAATGCGCCGTGGAGGCACTCCTCGCTGTTCTGGCCAGTAGCGAGAGCAGCACCATGCACCTGGGCCTGGCCAGTTGGGGGCTCGCCTTTGTCGGGGCCGAAGCACCGGAGGCTCTGCGCCGGGCCGCTCGGTCCAGCCATACCGAAGTTCGAAGCGCTGCCATCGCAGCCCTCGGAGAGCAGATTCAGGCCCTTGGCGATGAGGAAGCCAGGGGGCTGGTGATCGAGGCCCTCGGTGATTCGGCCGAGCTGGTGCGGGCCGAAGCCGCCACCCTGCTCGGCAAGCTCCACGATCCTGCCTGGGCGGCTCCCCACCTGGAGCCCCTACTCGCCGACAACTCGGCCCAGGTTCGCAAGAACACAGCACTCTCGCTGATGAAGCTCAGGGTCGTTGGGTCCATCCCCGCGCTCGATGCGGCACTGATCAGCGAAACCAGCGGCGACGTGGAGGCCGTCCTGCGGCTCTCCCTTCAACAGCTGAGAAAGCATCAAGAGGACTGCACGGAAGCCTGACGGCTCCTCAGGTCGTCAACGCGCGCCAAGGCCGAGACCACCGTCTCACGCACATAGACATCGGTAGTGTCAATCGCTGCCAACTCGGCGAGGCAGGTGGCCACATCAGGGTGATCGATACCGGCCATCGCATTCACAGCCGCCACGGCCTGGGCCTCGTTGGCACCTCGGCAGGCCTGAATCAACAGGGGCAGAGCCTGCTCGCCAACCTGGCCAAGCGCCATCACAGCGGCGATGCCCACCACGGGGGAGTCGTCACCCAAGGCCGCAACCAGGGCCTCCATCGCCTCGGGCGGAAAGGCGATGCCAGGGACATTCGAGGCGATCTGGGCATAGGCCTTCACGCAACTTGCTCGCACCGTGCCATCCAGGCTGGTCTGAAACTTCTCCGCCAGTGGCAGCATCGCCCGTTCACCGAAAGCGCCCAGGGCCCGAACTGCAGCCCGACGCCTCACCACATCCTGATGATCAAGCAGCTGTAACAGTCGTGGCAGCGACGCTTCGGGGTGGTGGCGAACCATCGCCAGGAAGGCCTCGGTCTGCACATAGGGATTGGGATGGCCAAGATCCTCGAACAGATCATCAAGGGTGCAGGTGCTGACTGGGACCATCGGAAGTGGGTCTTGCAAGAAGACAAAAAGCAAAACGGCAGGAGCCGTAAGACAAAAAAAGGGAGGCCTGAGCCTCCCCCTGTGAAATCAATCCGTCCTCAGGAGAGGGAATTGATGGCGTAATCGAGGTAGCTCTTGAGCTCGTTGAGAGCCTGGGGGCTCATGTCACGAGGGGAGCAGGCGCGATCGCGGGTGTAGGTGAGCGCTTCCACGTAAGCGGCGGTGGGCAGGTTGAGGGTGCGATACACCTCACGGGCGCCGGCGATGCCCCACTCGTCGAGGGGGCCAGTGCCGCCCACCACGAGGCAGTAGTTGATCAGGCGCATGTAGTGGCCCAGATCGCGGTAGCACTTGTCGACCTTGGTCTGGGTGCTACCAGCTTCGCCTTGCTGCTTGAGGTAGGGGTACTTCTTGAAGCAGGCATCGCCAGCTTCCTTTACCACTTTGTCCATGCCGGTGGCCAGCTTTTCAGCGGCTTCCAGGCGTGCAGCGGCTCGTTGGATATTGCCCTGAACGGCCTCAAGGTCGTTCTGGCTGGGGAAGCGACCGGCGGCGTCAGCGGCGGTCACAACGGTGGTGACAACTGATTTCATCGAATGGTTCCTGTGATGGAAGTGAAAAGAGTGAAGATGCCTAACTGTCTAAGCCGATCAAGCCAGGGCGCTGGCCACGCGGTCGAAGTACGAACCAGCTTCGGCCACGAGTGCCGAGCAATCGCCCTTGACGGTTTCCATCTTGCGGAAACGGGTCTCGTCGGGGTTGGTGCCGGTGGTGTTGGTTTCGTTGATGTGGGCGGTCGAAGACGCCTTCATGATTCCAACGGCGCGAGCAGCTGACTGCAGGGGCACACCCAGGGCGATGTAGGTCTCCTTGAGGCCGTTGAGGCAACGATCGTCAAGCACAGAAGCGTCGCCGGCTAGCAGGGCGTAGCTGACGTAGCGGAGAACGATCTCACCATCGCGCAGGCAAGCAGCCATGCGGCGGTTGGGGTAGCAGTTACCACCTGCCTGGATGAGGCCGGTGTTTTCGCAGATCATGCCGGTCACAGCATCGGAGACGATGCAGGAAGCATTGGAGGTGATGGCGTTGACGGCATCAAGCCGCTTGTTGCCCTCGGCAACGTAGTTGCGGAGGGCAGCCAGTTCACCACTGCCGATGGCAGCGTTCTTAGAATCAGCGCTCATTACAGCGCGGGAGAAGGCGTCGAGCATTGGAGGAGAAGCCTGGTTTAGGGACTTTGGGGAAAGCTTCGGGCACTCTCATAACCTTCGGCTTACTGGAGAAGCGAGACCAGGAGGTTGTTTTGAGTTTGCCCTAAGGACTGAAGCCCACTCAAGTTATCCGTCTCCTCCGCAAGCATCCCCGGATCAACACGTCACGCAAGATTTCGTGATCAACACCCCTTTGCTGGATCGGACAGCCTTGCCTAGCCACCCCAGATACCGTGTCCTGCCAACGGTGCAGACCGCCCCTTGGTCGCTCGAGGGCTGGGCGGCTTCGTAGCTTGCTTACGCGGCCTTATCCCAGCCATGAACGAGCCCACTCCTCAGGAACGTCTCGAATCGATCGAAGCGCTCACCGCGTATCGGAATCGGTTGATCGCCGATTTGACGGCCATGGGCCAGCGGCTCCAACTTCCGAAAAAAAAGGTGGAGGCCACGCTCGCTTCCCATGCCGAGCTGCAGCGGATCGAAGCGGTGCTGGTTCAGCTGACCAGCCAGCTCGACTCCACCCCATCCACCTTGCCGGAGCCCTAGCTGGAGCCCAACGAACCCTGGACATCCATTGAGGCCTGCAACCAAGACCTTGATCCCAGACGATCCTCCCGTAGGTTCGATTCAGAACCCAGCGGTGCCCTGCTGCCATGGCCGTCGATCATGCTCACCTGTTGCTGGAGCGAACGAAGCAGGAACCAGCCGTCCCCTTCCGGGCCTTCTGGCGCAGCCAGCTCAAGGCATCTCCAGGTGCGGAACCGTTGCAGTTCAACTCCAGAGCCAGCGACGATCGCTTGCCGATCGATCTGCCCACCGCCTATCGTCCCGTGGCGGCCCTGGCCTGAGCCCATGGCACACGTGGCACCGTTAACGATGGCCGACTTCCTTGCCGCCAGTGCCGGCACCTGGCTGACCCGCCGCGCCGTCCACCATCTGGATCACCAGGCCGATGAGGCCGGTGACTCCAATCTCACCATCGAGCCCTTCGAAGCCACCGATGATGTGGTGAAAAGAATCTGCGAAAGCCTTGGTGTGTCCCCCCGCCAAGTGCGCGGAGGTGCCAGGTTCTGGTGGGAGAGCAACCTCAAGGAAGACAACCACAGCGACGACCGCGCTGCAGCTCTGCTCGATGTGGTGGATGCAGAAAACCCCCACCGGGGTTTTCTGCTGCGGGACAAGGGCTACATCGAGAAGCAGCCGGTGATCAGCGGCTACTCCTTTGCCGAAGACGGCCTCCTCACCATCACCACCCGCTACGACACCAATGTGGGCGTGGAGCGCTGCTGGTTCGTCACCGAGGGCGTACGGATCCGCGTCAGCAGCGTGCAATTCCTCGACGGGGTCAGCATGACGACTTACTGCACTGAGCTGCGCTGCCCGAGCGCAGCTCAGCTGGAAGCGATCCGCGCCGAAGCGGAACGACGTTTCCCGCTCGCCTCCGAGCCCCAGGCCGCACCACGCTGAACCCACGCCATGTTCGATCCCTTCCTCGACGAGCTACATGGCCAGATCCAGGCCAGGGGTGCACGGCCCATGGAGATCCCGGCCGGGCTGGCGGAGTGCCGCTCGGCCAAGGGGACCAGTGTGATCCGCAGTTGGCTCTGGGAGTTGCCCGGCATCCGCCGCTGGCGGGTGACCCGGCTGGATGCCGGCGAGAGCCTCCAGGTGCTCAACTCCGTGGCCTACCCGGCCTTCAGCAGCGAGCAGCCGCTGCTGGGCATCGACCTGCTCTGGTTTGGAGCCCGCCAAAAACTGGTGGCCGTCCTTGACTTCCAACCCTTGCTTCAGACGCCGGAGTACCTCAGCCACCACCTCGAAGGTCTGCGGCAACTGCACGCCCAGTTCCCCGACCTCAACGGAGAGGAAACCATGCGCTCCTATGACCCGCATCAGTATTTCTCCCCCTGGTTGCTGTTCTGCCGGGGTAACGCTGAGCAGGCTCAGGGTTACCTACCTGCCGCGTTCACGGCCTTCCTTGACTGCTACTGGGCGCTCCATGATCGTCCCCCAAGCGAGACCGGGCTGGATCCCAAGGAGGTCGCCCGCCTTCAGAACACCTACGACAGCTACAGCGCCGAGCGGGATCCGGCCCATGGGCTGTTCACCAGCCATTTCGGCAAGGCCTGGTCGGATCGCTTTCTGGAGGAGTTCCTGTTCCCCGGCAGTGCCAAGGCGCAGACGCCGGTTCCTCCCCTTGTGATTTCCCCATGATCTCCTCCGCGCTGCCTCATCCCTGCAGCCTCGATCCCGTCGCCCTTGACGGATGGCGTTGGGCCCCGTTCCTCGACCATGCGATCACCGCCCTACAGCCGTTTGAGCCGGCCGCCTATCCGATCGAAGCACCGTTCCTTCGCCGTGAAGGGACAACAGGTTCCAAGGCCCAGCCCGTTGCTGTCACCACCGCCACCTGGGGCTGCAGCACGGCGAAACTGCGGCAGGTGCGGGCCGCCTGTGTGGAGGCGGGCAGCGCCGCCTCGGTGCTGAACTTCGTGGCCAATCCCTCCTGTGAATTTGATCTGCCCTTCTTTGGCGCCGATCTGGTCACCTTGCCATCGGGTCACCTGATCGCCCTTGACCTTCAGCCCGCCCTCAAGGCCGACCTAAAGCACACCGTTCCCGTTTGGGAACGCCTGCTGCCGATCTGGGAGCACTGGCAAAAGGTGCTCCCCTCGGGAGGGCCGATTCCAGCCGAAGCCGAACCCTATTTTTCCCCTGGCTTCCTCTGGACGCGGCTTCCCCTGGACGCCGACGGCGACACACTGATCGAGAGCGCCGTCTACCCGGCCTTCGTGGCGTACCTCGATCTCTATCTCCAGCTGGTGGACCAAGCCGAGCCGGTGAGTGACGAGCGTCGCCAAGAGCTGTTGGCCGGTCAGCGCCGTTACGTGGCCTACCGCGCCGAGAAGGATCCGGCCCGCGGCATGCTCGGCCGGTTCCATGGCAAGGACTGGACCGAGGCCTACATCCACGGGGTGCTCTTCGACCTCTGAGTTTCAGCTGGGTTCGCTGACAGCCCCCCTCTCGCCCCTATGCCGTGATCACCGGGAAGGGCGGTGTCAACCCTGACGTTTGTTGACGTTTTGTTTCGTTACGTTTGATTTCCATCGGCTTCGCGACGGACATGACTGTCGCTCCACCCCTTCGCATCGCCGGGGCAGGCAGTTCGAGCGGGCGGCCGCCCCCAGCACCGAGGGCTGCGGGATTCTGCTCGTCAGTGCCGGCGTCCGGGCGGTGGCCGAGGCAGACGTGCCCAGCCTTGCAGAGCGCCTGATCGTGCCGGCCAGCCAGGGGCATCGGGTGTGGGGCGGGGTGGTGGCTGCCGACGGGTTCTGCCAGCAAGGGGAATTTTTCGTCTATGCCAGGGGCAGAGGCATCTATGCCAACTTCTTCCACCTGGGCTCTGACGCGGAAGGCGTCGCCCGCACCCACTGGGGGTTCTTCAACGAGGAGGAGTTGCCGGTGGATCTCGGCGAGCAGCGCCGTCTCCTGCAGGAGCCGATTCCAGCCGAAGCCCTGGCCAAGTTATCGGCCCAGGCCGCCGCCGTGATTGCCGCCACGCCGCCGGAGCGGGTGGTGGCCAACTGGTCCTTCGACCCCGATCCCTTGCCCAGCCTCGTCAAGGGCCGGATCGGGCTGATCGGCGATGCGGCCCATGCGATGAGTTCCTCCCAGGCCCGGGGGATGACGGCGGGCCTGGAAGATGCGCTGTCCCTCGCCCGAGCACTTGCCCATACACCGGGCGACCAGACGGAAGCCCTGCGGGCCTATGGGTCCGAGCGGCTGTCTTTGGTCCACGACTACCAGTTCCGCAGCCGCAAGGTGAGCAACCGGGTCGGTCGAAGCCGCAGCCCCCAGATCAGCGCCCTGAACCCGTGGCGGTCTGACGGCCGCATCGGCTGCTGGACAAGCCGCCGATGCAGGGGAAGCTGGCTCAACTCGTCGATCGTCGTGAAGTGCCGGTAGGTTGCGCGGGGTCAATGAGATAGGTGGCTACCTATGCAGTTGACATCGGGCACTCCAAGCTCATCTGAGCAAGGGGCTGCTCGCCTGCTCAGAGAGGGGAAGCTGCTTCACCACTCCAAGCCGGTTCTGCCGAACCCCACCTTCAACAGGATCGACGGCCAGCTGCGCGTCTGATCGGCCTGAGAGAATCCGGAAATGACGAGCCAGATCCTGAGCTGATCTCCATGACAGTTATAACCAACCAAAGCAACAAGGGAGCAGATCGTCAGTGGGAAATGATGCGAGCCAGCTTCGACGGCGACTGGCAGGGAGTGACGACCTGGTATGAGCGTGACAGCAAAGGAATGGATCTGACTCGAGGAGAATCAGATCCAGCAGGATCGATGTATGCGATCCGTTTTTCAGATGCCAACACGGGACTTTGGCATGGAACAGGCTTGAGATTGGCTTCAGGCGGAGAACACAAGTTTTCCTTGTATAGGCGTAGCTATAATTTCAGCAACAACTGTTGGCATTTCCCTGATACAGCTGGTCAGTCAAGCCTGGAAATGGATGGAAGTTTTGGCCGTGCAGGCCATGAAGTGAATTTTTTCAGCTCCCGCTCCCGATCAATGCTCATTGCTCTCTATAAGGGGCAGGATGATCAAACGATGATCCTGCAATCCATCGCAGCAACACCATTTTGCTGCCAACGAGCCCACTTGGATCCGGTTCGGGACAGTCCAGATTCCTATCTAGATCTATTCCAGTATGTAGCTGGTTGGCATGGGATGGAGTGCAGGAGTTAAGAACCGGCAAGTGGTCGGCACACACACCTCCTGGTCGCCCGATCGCTGGATTCGATGCCAGCAACTTTGAAAAGTATTCCGTTAACGGCTATTTTGATGACACTCTTTTGTGTAGCCTACCAGAAACCTTGGCACAAGGGCCATTTGAACTGAATTTTGGCTGCCTGTTAAGCGCTAAAAACTTTGTGCATCTGATTATGGGCACCTCGAATTATGAGCTTTTTATCAACTCCAGGCAGTCACAAAAAAACGCCTTTCGGCATCGTGACAGCTAATTATAAGTGCACAGACAATGGGAACTGAGTCCTCAATATTATTCAGT
>Ga0247831_1006089_pt1 | contig 14540 bp, 14 predicted proteins | sample LaCruzMarch2015__9_FD_192406 | JGI IMG/M metagenome (GOLD analysis project Ga0247831, IMG submission 192406) | Freshwater microbial communities from meromictic Lake La Cruz, Castile-La Mancha, Spain - LaCruzMarch2015_1m | ecosystem: Environmental > Aquatic > Freshwater > Lake | place: Spain...
TCCGCGCCGCCACGGAACAGCACGCCATGCGGCAGCACGCAGGCCATGGTGGCCCCGTGGTCCAAGTGGTGGACCATGTGCTGCACAAAGGCGAAGTCCGCCTTCGACGAGGGAGCCAGCTTCCCATAGGCGCTGAAGCGGTCGTCGCCCTTCAGCACCTCGCTGGCGGACCATTTCACGGAGAAGGCCAAACTAGCCACGATGGCCTCAAAGCGCAGGTCGGCATGCTCCGGCGCGGGATGCTCCAGCGTGTCCTCATTCCGCAGGTCAAAGCGCTGATAATGCACGCCGTGCAGGATCATGTTCATGCGGGCGAGGTTGTAGGTGGTGGGGTTCATCTCCTGCCCGTAGAAGTGGCCCACGTCCTCGACCTCCTTCGCCACGCGCAGCAGCAAGGAGCCGGAGCCACAGGTGGGGTCATAGACGCTTTTCAGGCTCTTGCGTCCGGTGGTGACGATCTTAGCCAAAATGGTGCTGACCTCCTGCGGGGTGTAGAACTCCCCGGCCTTTTTCCCCGCGCCGCTGGCAAACTGGCCGATGAGATACTCATAGGCATCCCCCAGCACATCCGCCTCGGTATCGGCCAGGCGAAAGTCGATCTTGTCCAGATGCACGAGCACCTTGGCAATGAGGTCGTTCTTCTGGTTCTCGGTCTTGCCGAGCTTGGACGAGCCGAGGTCGAGGTCCTCAAACAGCCCCTCGAAGTCCTCCTCGCTGTCATGACCCATGGTGCTGGACTCGATGTGCTTCAGGATGGCAGCGAGGTCCTCCAAAATGAAGTTGTCTTCCTTCCGCGCCCCTTTCTCCGCCACGCGGTGAAACAGCTCCGCCGGCTTCAAGAAGTAGCCCAGACGCTCCACCGCCTCCTTTTCGATGGCCTCCAGCATGGCCTTTCCCTCGGCCGACTTTTCGTCCAGCTCGGCAAAGGTGACGCCGTCGTGCTTCAGGATCTCATCCGCGAAGAGGTGGATGCGCTCGGAGAGGTATTTGTAGAAGATAAAGCCCAGGATGTAGTCCCGGAACTCATCCGCCCCCATCTTCCCGCGCAGCGTGTTGGCGATGTTCCAGAGCTGGGTTTGCAGATTCTTCTTCGTGTCGTCGGCCATGGTGGAGAGAATGTGGGTGGAGCAGTCGGTGGTCGTCTTGGGCAAGGGGGCCCAACCATCGCTAGAGAACCAGCTCAGCTTGGTGCTTTTCTCGGGTGCTCAAGCAGCAGTCCGCTAAATCGCCGCCTCTAGCGCCGCATGGTCGATGGCGTGCAGGCGGTGCTGTTTCGCGCCCATGCGGGGGACGCAGGCGAGCAGGGCCTTCGTGTAGGCGTGCTGGGGGTTGGTCAGCACGTCGCTGACGGCTCCATATTCGACGATCCGGCCACGGAACATGACGGCGACTTTGTCGGCGATGTCGCGGATGATGCCAAAGTTGTGGGTGATGAGGATGATGCTCATGCCCAGGTCCGTGCGCAGTTGCGCCAGCAGGTCGATGATTTGTTTTTGAATGGTGACGTCGAGCGCCGTGGTGGGCTCGTCAGCGATCAGGAGTTTCGGCTGGGTGCACAGCGCCATGGCGATCATGACGCGCTGCTGCATGCCGCCGCTGAGTTCATGCGGGTAGGCACGCAGCCGCTTTTCGGGATCGACGATGCCGACCTTGTCCAGCCAAGTGATGATTTCGGCGTCCAGGTTCTGCACTTCGGGTCGATGCAACTTGAGCGCTTCGGCCATTTGCGTGCGCACGGTGAGCACGGGGTTGAGGGACGTGCTGGGCTCCTGGAACACATACGCGATTTCTTTGCCGCGCACTTTTCGCAGCTCGCGCTCATTCATGGCGAGAATGTCGTGGCCGTTGAGCTTCAGTGCGGTGGCGGTGATGGTGGCGGGTGGCTCGGGCAGTAGCCGTGCGAGCGCGAGTGCGGCGGTGCTCTTGCCGCTGCCACTCTCACCCACGATGGCCATGCTTTCACCGGCCTCCAGGTCGATGGAGAACTGCTGCACGGCCTTCATGGGCTCGGCTGCATGGCGACAGAATTCGATGTTCAGATCGCGGATTTCAAGAAGTGGCATAGGGGCGAAGAATGAAGATGAACCAGAAACCTAACCCACCATCCGCGCGAGACGCCAGAAATACAAGACGGCTATCGCGGTGATGACGGTGGGCAAAGAGGCCGCGGAGGGATCGCCGAGGACATGATCTTTGGCGCTGATGAGCGTGCTGCCGAGTGAGGCGTGCTCGGCCCCTGGCCCTGGCGCGGTAAGACTGCGCAGCAGCACGCTCCACAGCAGTGTTGTGCCCAGCATTTGCAGTGTCCAGGCCCCGAGCCAATGCAACAGCGGGGGCAGCACATGCCTGCGCCAGCGCGGCCAGCGGGGCACACCCGCGACGCGTGCCGCATCCACATGCAAGGCGGCGCGTTGGACGATACCCAGGTCGCGCAGTTGGCGTGCGCCAGTGGTGCCGCCGAGTAGACCGAGCGCGAGCCACAGCGGTTCGTGAGCGACGGTGGTGGCGGTGAAGGCGAAGGACCAGACGAGGAGCGGGGACCAGCAGGTGACTTCCAAAAATTGGGGCTTGGGCATGCGGTCTTGGCCGTGGAACAGCCAGGCCATGCCGCCGCGGATCACCGCCACGGTTAACGCAAGAGCGGTAGAGAGCAGGGCGATCTGCAAGTCGCTGCGCAGGGCTGGCAGCAGTCCCTCCACTTGGGTGGCAAGGGGGGCTGGCACGAAGCCGTAGACCCACGGCTGAAACATCGCGCGCACCCAGGAGTCATTGTCATACGGAACCACGAGACCGATGGCCATGACCGTGAAGACCGTCATGACGAGCGCGCCGACATACGAGGCATGGTCAGGCACCGTAGACGGTGACGGCGCAGGCATTGCTCCGCCGTCGGTGGTGCAGCTACGTAGCAAGGCCGATAGGCCTGCCCACACGGCGGCGAGCCAGCCACAGGCATAGATGGAGGCAGCGATGCCTGCGGAGTGGCCTGTTTGAAGGCTGTTAGAAAAAAAGCCACCCCAGCCGGGCAGGCCGAAGGCGTGCTCGACCAGCACCGTGTAGCCCAGCGCCAGCAGACCAAGACTGTGCCAGCGATCAAGCAGCGACGCCCAGGCCAGCCGCAGCCAGTGCTGCTGTTCCGCCTCACCGTCCTGGCCAGCGGCCTGCATTCCTAATCGATTTGGCACTGGCCAGGAGACGCGCAGCTGATCCGACACGGTATGCAAGCTTTCCCCGAGCAACGGCAGGGCCAGGACCCACATCGGCAGCAGCCAAGCCCACAGCGAGCGGCCCAGCGCCAAGGTCCAATGGTCACGATCCGGCGGTGGCACGTAGGGAATGAGGGACTCCACGGGCAGGTTTGCATCCGTGACCACCCAGCTCATGGCCCACCATCCCAGACCCGCGACAGGCAGCGCGGCGAGCCCTTGCCCGAGCAGGCTGGTGCAGCCGAGCAGGCGGGGGCTGAGCCGTCCCGCCGTCAAAGCGATCCACATGCCCGAGCAGAAGGCGACGGTCATGGCTCCCAGCACCAGGAGCAGTGTGGCCACACTGCGCCCTGCGAGCGCTTCTGATAACGTGTTGCCCATCGCGTCCACGACCAGCGTGTCTTGCAATAATCCAAAGGCGTCCTCCACGCCGCGCCCATGCCACACCAGAAGCGCCATGCCGACGAAGGCGCTGAGCAGCACGCCGCGCGGGGCCAGGTAGTCGGGGCGTGAATGAGGGGATGGCAGCATTTTCGGGAGAGAGCGAGAGCTTTCCTACTCGCTCCCGTCGTCGAATCCAAGCGCTTGTGTGCGGCCCTTTTGCGCTTGATGGCTAAGGGTCGGCGTGAGAAAAAAGCCCTGGGTGTGACACTTTGGCCGCTCAAATGGCAGCTCCCGCTCTGCCGTTTCACTTCAAAGTGTTTCCGAGCGTCCAGATCGGATCATCCTTCTTGATCACCAAGCTGCTTTTCAGCGTGGCGGTCTCGTGGGTCAGTAGCAGGGGCAACACGGCGTAGTGGTCGAGGATGATGGCTTCCGCCTGACGGCTGTGCTTAGCGGCACGCGTGGGGTCGAAGTCTTGATCCAGCGCTTCAATCAAGAGATCGAGTAGGCGATGCGAAAACCCGGTGATATTGCGGCTGCTGCTGGAGTGCCACTGGTGCCCCAGATCGCAAGCTGCCGTTGGCGAGCTGCGCGACAGAGCAGCGTCGAATGCATGTCCGGCAATGGCCTTCTGCATGGCCTCAGGGTCCAGAAGCGTGAGCTTGGCCTGCACACCGATAGCGAGCCACTGCAGCCTCAATTCAGCTGCCACACGCATCAAGGCAGGATCGTCGATGGGCACTGCGAGCTGAAATTCCAAGACTCGACCGGGCATGACGGCGATGCCTTGCACGTTAAGCAGCCAACCAGAGTCGGCCAGCAGGCGCTCGGCGAGCGCTGTGTCTCGGGCTGCTACCGGTCGATTGGAAGATAACCACGAATCCTTCGCCAAGAAGCTGCCGTGAGGCTGTGCGCGCCCAGACAAGGCGCGCTGGATAAGTTCCTGGCGATCCACGCTGACGGCAAGGGCCTGACGCAACCGCTGGTCGGCTAACAACTCTGTGCGCGTGTTCCACTGCACTTGGATCAAGTCGCGTGGTGGTGAGTGGCGCGTGATCATCACTGCGGCGGCGCGCGGCGTGATCTCAGGTGTGGAGGGCCAATACAAATCGAGTGCGTCGGTGGCTAAACCGAGCTGGGCATTGAAGCCAGATAGATTGGCGATCAGGCTCAGTCTTCGCGTTTGGCCTGGGAGTGCTGTTGACTGGAGGACCAACAGGTTCGGGCCGCGATGGGCCACGGCGTAGGCACCGGCACCGACTGGTGGAGATTGGGAGAAGACTTGCCCGGCAGAATCCAGCGGATGCCTTTGCCACCATGACGCTGGAAGTATCGGCAAGCCTGCCCAGGCATCAAGGGTGGGGCCATAGGGCCGCCAAAGAGCGAGATGGAGCCGGTCGGGCGCGAGGACTTCGACCCGATGGACGACATTCAGCTCGGCGCGATGGGGCAAATCCCAAGTCGTTTTCGATAGTGCGTCGAAAGTCGCCTTCACATCTGCGGCTGTCACCGTGGTGCCATCATGCCACTGCGCCTTACGCAGCGTGACCTCTAGCAGCGCCTCCTCCAGCGCAGGTAGCTGAGAGCGCCGCTCGACGGTGACTTGAGCGCCAAGGATTCGCTTTTCCAAAGACTTGCCGAGTTGCTGAGCGTAGTTCTCGGGCATTCGTATGAGAGCTACCTCCAGGGTGTCCTGACCGTCGCGCCAGACTTGCTGCACGGGCTGCCTCAGCTCAGGCAGGCCTTCCAGCGCCGTCTGCATGGCCATGGCATGAGAGGCGGAAGTCACCCGCAGAGTCGTCACAGGTAGGACGCGCGCCTTTGCAGCTTGGAGCGTTTGGCGGAGCGTCTCCGCTTCGGGATCGACATAGATCAGGCGTAGCTGGGTCTTGGCGAGTTCCATGGCTTGAAGTTGCCAGCCTAGCCAATGGCTAGAGCGCAGAGCCATGAGGCGCTGTTGAGCCTCGGAGGCAGCCGTTGCGTTTTCGAACCAAAGGGTCACGCGTTTCAGCCAGCGCCACTGCTCGGCCAGTGCAGGGGAGACCTGACCCTGCGCGTTCAGCTTGAAGAGTGGCTCGTGGATCAACTCGGCGAGTTGGCGCGAGGCCTCGCTTTGGGGCAGGTAAGGGTTCACCCGCGGCAGGTCAGGATCACTGACCAACACTAACAAGTCCTGGTGGCGTTCCGCGCGGTTACTTTTGGCCTGATGAGCAGCCCATAAAGTGAGCGCAAAGAGTAGGGCTATCAGGCCGGAAAGGAACACGCGGACGGGCATGGAAACGGAAGAAAATCGTGAACCCGGCGGCGATTTGTCCAAAAGTGGTGCACGGAGAGGGATTCGAACCCCCGACCAACTCGGTGTAAACGAGCCGCTCTACCGCTGAGCTATCCATGCAGACGAAGAACTTTAGTTATCGCGCTCCATCCTGAGTTTGCAAGGGCGGAATGACTGAGGCGTGCCATCAGCCTGCAAACCGCTAGCAGCACGGATTCAAGAGGCTTGTGAAAAATTTCACAAATAAATCTTGCCGCCCATTAACAGTCCCGCTAAACGTCCTGCCCGCTCTTTCCAGGGGGCTGTTTTCAACGTTATGTCTACCCTTCTTACACTGCCTGCGTTTATGCCTTCGATGCTCGCCAGCGTTGGTCCCAAGGCGGTATGGTCGCATTCTGAGCAGGGTCTGCTGGGCTTCTTCACGAACTCGACCCTGGTTGCCTTGGTTGTGTTGGGAGTGGTACTTTGGGTTTCTACCAAGGCCACTAAGGGGATGACGCTGGTGCCTCATACGTGGCAGAATATTTTCGAGTTGGTGGTCGAGTTCCTTTTCAACCAAGTCGAGGCCGTGGTGGGCAAGCAAATGGCCCCGAAGGCCTTCCCTCTGCTGGGCACCTTATTCATTTTCATCCTGATTTCCAACTGGTTCGGGCTGCTCCCAGGCGTCGGCACGATCGGCTGGGGCGAGGGCACGGGCTTCCTCTCCGTGAAGGAAGCGCACAGTCCTCTGTTGCGCCCGCCGACCGCTGACCTGAACATGACCTTGGGGCTTTCGATCTCAGCGTTCCTAGTGTGGCTCTTCCTTACCATCCGTGAGGTCGGTGTTTGGGGTTTCCTTGTCCATACCTTTGGTCCGAAGGGTGGCCTGAAGGGCGTGATGGGGGTGGTGGTGGCGGTGGTTTTCCTTTTCGTGGGTGTGATCGAGGTGGTTTCCATCATGATTCGTCCGCTCACCTTGGCCATCCGACTCTATGGCAACATCTTTGCGGGTGAGAATGTGCTTCACACCATGGGCGGCATGGGTGGCTTCATTGGTAGCGTGCTTGCTCCTTTCCCGTTCTACTTCATGGAGTTGCTGGTGGGTCTTTTGCAGGCGGTGGTGTTCACTCTTCTGTGCACGGTCTACATTCAGCTTTCCACGACCCATGATGATCATGGGCATGACGAAGATCACCATTGAACCCTTTGCTTGCGGGACCATGCGCAACGCGTGGACGCTAGCGATCCAACAAAACAAAGACATTAACATATGATGACTCAACTCGTGACAATGGCCGCCGATGGCGCCGTCGCAGCCGGTGGCGTTACTGGCAACCTGACCATGGCAATCGGTGGTGCTGGCGCAGCCATCGCCGTGGGCCTCGTGGGCTCCAAGGCGGTGGAAGCCGTGGGCCGCAACCCAGGTGCTTTCGGTAACATCCTTACCCTCGGCATTATCGCCATGGCTCTGGCTGAAGGCCTCGGTATTATCGCCTACCTCGGCGGTTTCGGCGGTTAATACGATCATTACTTCTGGCGACGAGTTCACGTTGGGCTCGTCGCCTTCCCTCACCTGAATTTTCTGCTCAACACATGGAAGCGCTCATCGAACAGTTTGGTATCGCCTGGCCGAAACTTATTGCCCAGGTCCTTATTTTCTGGGGAGTTTACTTCATTCTGAACAAGAAGGCCTTCGGTCCGATCCTGGCCATGCTGGAGCAGCGCAAGCAACGCATCGCCGACGGCGAAGCCAAGCTCGAAAAGATCGCCAAAGACCTCGCCGAGGCTGAAAAGAACGCCGATGCAATCATCGAGAAAGCCAACGGCGACGCCACTCGCTTGGTGAACGAGGCCAGCGAAAGCGCCAAGTCCCTGGCTGAGCGCAAGCAGCAAGAAGCCATTCATGAAGCAAGCCAGACGCTGGCCAAGGCTCGTGAAGCATCGAAGCTCGAACACGAGCAGCTCATGTCCCAGCTCAAACGCGAGTTTGGTCGCATGGTGTCCGACGCCACGAGCCGCGTCACTGGCAAGGTCCTCAACAGCGACGACCAAGTCCGCCTCAACAAGGAAACTGCAGCGCAGGTTTCTGCTTAATTTTACTTTCCCTGTCTCACCATGAAAATCAGCAAGGAAGCCCGCCGCCTCTCACGCCAGCTTTACCGCGTCTGCCTGACGGACGGCAAGCTGGATGACAGTCGCGTGCGCCTCGTGGTGAGCATGGTTGCTGCTAGCAAGCCGCGCGGTTACATCGGGATTCTCGACAATCTCAAGAAATTGGTGGCTGCTGACTTGGCTCGCGGCGTCGCTACCGTTGAGAGCGCCATCGAGCTGGATGCCTCCACGCGTGCCGGTCTGCAAGCCGGTCTGGCCAGCAAGTATGGCCGCCCGCTGTCGCTTCAGTTCAGTATCCTTCCACAACTCCTTGGCGGCATTCGCGTCAAGGTGGGTTCCGACGTTTGGGACGGCAGTGTCAAAGCCCGTCTCGACGCCCTTCAAAACGCCCTCGCCTAAACCACGATTCCCTTTCACACAGACAAGACCATGAGCAACATCCTGCAAGAGATCGAATCCCAGATCGCCGGCCTCAAGACCGCCGTGACGAAGTCCAACGTCGGCGTTGTGCGCGAAATCGGCGACGGCGCAGCCAAGGTCGAAGGCCTGAGCGACGTGATGCTCAATGAAATGATCGAGTTCCCAGCGGGTGCCGACGGTCAGCCCGTTTATGGTCTCGCTCTGAACTTGGAAGAGACCGAAGTCGGTTGTGTGTTGCTCGGTTCCGGTGAAGGCATCAAGGCTGGCGACGAGGTCAAGACCACGGGTCGCCTCCTTTCGGTTCCTGTCGGCAAGAGCCTCCTGGGCCGTGTGGTCAACGCGCTCGGTCAAGCCATCGACGGCAAGGGCGACATCAAAGGTGATGCGCAGTATCCGGTCGAGAAGTTGGCTCCTGGAATCATCGCCCGTAAGTCCGTGTCCGTCCCTGTCCAGACCGGTATCATGAGCATCGACGCCATGATCCCGATTGGTCGAGGTCAGCGTGAATTGATCATCGGTGACCGCTCCACCGGCAAGACCACCATCGCGGTCGACACCATCATTTCCCAAGCACAGCAAAACAAGGCTGCTGAACAGGGCAAGCTGCAAGGTCACAAGCCTCTCTACTGCATCTACGTCGCCATCGGTCAGAAGCAGTCAAACATCGCCCGCGTGGTGAAGACGCTCGAAGACGCAGGTGCCATGGAATACACTACCATCGTCAGCGCCTCGGCTTCTGACTCGGCGGTGAACCAATACCTCGCGCCTTACACAGGTTGCGCCATCGGCGAATGGTTCATGGATCAGGGCCAAGACGCCTTGATCGTGTTCGATGACCTTTCCAAGCAAGCGGTCGCCTATCGTCAGGTGTCCCTGATTCTGAAGCGTCCTTCCGGTCGTGAAGCTTATCCAGGTGACGTGTTCTATTTGCACTCCCGCCTTCTCGAGCGCGCCTGCCGCGTCGGTGAAGCCTACGGCGGTGGTTCCATGACGGCTTTGCCGATCATCGAAACGCAAGCTGGTGACGTGTCCGCTTACATTCCGACGAACGTGATCTCGATCACTGACGGTCAGATCTTCCTGGAAACCGACTTGTTCTACCAAGGTATCCGTCCTGCCATCTCCGTGGGTCTCTCCGTGTCGCGTGTGGGTTCCGCCGCGCAGACCAAGGCGATCAAGAAGGTGTCCGGCACGACCAAGCTCGACCTTGCTCAGTTCCGTGAACTCGCTGCCTTCGCGCAGTTCGGTTCGGACCTTGATGCCGCTACGAAGGCCAAGCTTGATCGCGGTGCTCGCATCGTGGAGCTCTTCAAGCAGCAGCAGTATCAGCCGAAGAGCCTGCCGATCATGGTCATCAGCCTTTACGCGATGCAGAAGGGTTACTTCGACAATGTCGCTGTGGACCGCATCAAGGAGTGCCAAGGCAAGCTTGAGGAATACCTCACCACCCGTAAGGCTGCGTTGCTTGAGCAGCTCGCCAATGAGAAGGCCCTCGACAAGGTCGAAGGCGATATCAAGACCGCGCTCGAAGACTTCAAGTCCAGCTGGAAGTAAGACTTTCAGGCCCTCTGTCCTCCGCTCTTAGCTCTCTGCCCACATGCCCTCCACACGCGACATCAGACGCCGAATCAAATCGGTCAAAAGCACGGCCCAAATCACCAAGGCCATGCAGCTCGTCGCGGCTGCGAAGATGAAAAAAGCGCAGGATCAAGCCACCCACGGCCGTGCCTACGCTGAGTCGATGAACAAGATCCTCGTGGCGCTGCGTGATGCTGCCGAGGAGGGTTCGCATCCTTACTTCGTTGAAGGCAAGGGTGACAAGACGTTGGTGCTGGTGATCGCTAGTGACAAGGGCTTGTGCGGTGCCTTGAACACCAATCTGTTCAAGAAGCTGATCAATGCCAATCTCGAAGGCGAGTGCAACTACATCACCATTGGTCGCAAGGCCAGTCAGGCACTGAGCCGTCTGCGCAAGAATCTAGTCGCTGACTTCCCGATCAAGGACCCAGCCAAGTTTGCGGATCTGCGCTCGGCTGGTAATTATCTCCAGGAGCAGTTCCGCTCGGGTGATTACAAGAAGGTGCTGGTCGTTTTCAACAACTTCATCAACACCGTCACCGTGGTGCCGACCGTCGAGCAGTTGCTGCCAGTCGACAAGGTGACGCTGGGTGGCAAGCGCAGTTTCGAAGGGATGGGTTCAGCACTCGAAGTGAAGGAAACCAGCCACGACGTGCCGGAATACACTTTTGAGCCCAGTGCCGAAGAGGTCTTCGCTGCGATTCTGCCTCAATACGTGAACAACACCTTGTATCAGATGCTGCTGGAAGCTCGCGCGTCTGAGCACAGCAGCCGAATGGTCGCCATGAAGAATGCGACTGACAATGCCAAGCAGATGCTCAAGGACCTCAGCCTTGAATACAACAAGCTGCGTCAGGCTGCGATCACCAACGAACTTCTCGAAATCACCACCGCCAAGATGGCCCTGGAATAAGGCATTTATCCCTGTTCCACTTTCCCTTATCCTTTTCACACTATGAGCAACATCGGCAAAATCGTCCAAGTCATCGGTCCCGTGGTGGACGTGGATTTCTCCGCAACAGGCAAGCTGCCTGCGATCTACAACGCCCTGGAAATCACTCTTGATTTCGGCGGCAAGTCCCAGCGCCTCGTTTGCGAAGTGCAGAGCCACTTGGGTGACGGTTGGGTCCGCTCGGTTTCGATGATTTCGACCGATGGCTTGAAGCGCGGCATGGATGTCCTTGATACCGGTGGCCCGATCACGGTGCCAGTGGGTGAAGAGGTGCTCGGTCGTATCTTCAATGTCACAGGCGACGCCGTGGATGATCAGCCCACGCCGAAGACCGCCAAGCGCTATGGCATTCATCGCAAGGCTCCTCCGCTCACCGAGCAGAATCCTTCCGCTCAGATTCTCGAAACCGGCATCAAGGTCATCGACCTGATTTGCCCCTTCACCAAGGGTGGTAAGGTGGGTGCGTTTGGTGGTGCAGGCGTCGGCAAGACCGTCGTTATCATGGAACTCATCAACAACATCGCCAAGGGCCACGGTGGTTACTCCGTGTTTGCAGGTGTGGGTGAGCGAACACGTGAGGGCAATGACCTTTATTGGGAGATGATCGAGTCCTCCGTGATCGCGACCGAGAAGGATGAGCACGGTCACACCAAAACGGACAAGGAAGGCCGCCCCGTGCTGGCTCCTGGTTCCAAGGTGGCTCTTGTTTACGGCCAGATGAATGAGCCTCCAGGTGCTCGTCTCCGCGTTGCTCTCTCGGCGCTCTCCATGGCGGAATACTTCCGCGATGAGAAGAATCAGGACGTGCTGTTCTTCGTCGATAACGTCTTCCGTTTCTCCCAAGCCGGTTCCGAAGTGTCCGCTCTTCTGGGCCGCACGCCGTCCGCTGTGGGTTACCAGCCCACCCTCGCTGCCGAAATGGGCCAGATGCAGGAACGAATCACGTCGACCAAGACGGGTTCCATCACCTCCTTCCAGGCCGTTTACGTGCCTGCGGATGACTTGACTGACCCAGCACCGGCCAACACCTTCGCTCACCTTGACTCCACCGTCGTGCTTGAGCGTTCGCTTGCCGAATTGGGTATCTACCCTGCGGTCGATCCACTTGCTTCCGTGTCGAAGGCTCTCGCGCCAGAAATCGTCGGTGAAGAGCATTACCGCGTCGCTCGTGGCGTGCAGCGCGTGCTGCAACGCTACAAGGATCTTCAGGACATCATCGCCATCTTGGGCATGGATGAACTTTCCGACGAAGATAAGCTTACCGTGTTCCGCGCCCGTAAGCTTCAGCGCTTCCTGTCGCAGCCCTTCACCGTGGCTGAAATCTTCACCGGCACTCCTGGCGAATACGTCAAGGTCGCCGACACGATCCGTGGCTTCGCTGAGATCCTCGACGGCAAGTGGGACAGCGTGCCCGAAGCCAACTTCTACATGAAGGGCGGCATCGACAAGGTTAAGAAGGACTAGTCTGCTGCCATTCCTGATTCCCGATTCCTGACTGCGGCCAGCCGGCAGTCAGGTTCAGGAAGCGGATCAGGAATCGTGAATCAATAATCAGGAATCCATTCATGCCCCTCAAACTCGAAATCGTCACGCCCGAAGCCCGCATCTTTTCCGATGAGGTCGACAGCGTTGTGTTGCCCGGCGTCGAAGGCGAAATGGGCATCCTGCCCGCGCACGCGAATTTGGTGACGACCCTGAAGCCTGGCGAACTGCGCTACACCAAGGGCGGCAAGACCACGGAGATGGCTGTGGGCGAAGGCTTGGTCGAGGTCACGGGCACGACCACTCGTGTCCTGACCGACATGGCCATTAATGCTGACGCGATTGATGAGAAGGCCGTGGAAGCCGCTCTGGAGCGTGCCAAGCATGCGCTGGAAAACATCCAGCCCGGCACCGACAATGAGGAGGTCGCTGCCACCATGGCGATGATCCAACGCAGCAGCGCCCAGCTTCATCTGAAGCGGAAGCGGCACACGATCTGATCCGGGCCAGCCACCGCTCATTTCCCAAGTTGCCCTGCCACAAGCGGTAGCAGGGCGAAGCTCGTCGCGTCAAATATCCCGTGTGCAATCACCGCAGGCCAGATCGAGCGGTGGTAGACCATGATGCTTCCTAGTGCTATGCCCAGGAAGGTCGTGCCGGCAACGGCAATCCAGCCCATCGGTAGGTGACCGATGCCAAACAGCACGGACGTCAGCACCACCGCGGCATACGATCCCCCTTGGTTGCTGAACTTGCGGGGCCAAAGTCGGCTCATGGCGCTCAGCGAAGCCGCACGCCATAGCTCCTCGCGCAGGCCTGCCACGATGAAGCTGACGAAGGTGAGCGTCAGCCAATAGTAAACGGGGTCTTCTGTCAGGGCCTGAATGTTCACCAGGTTCTCTACCTGTGGCCCATTCTTCTTCATGAGTTCTTCGAGGGCTTGCGGCGACAATCCTTGAGTGATCATGATGATCCCGACGACGATGCCTCCCACCACGCCGAGACCAATCCGAAGGGCAATCGAATAGCCAATGCCCAGGGGCAAGATCAGGCGCAGGTTCCGCACTCGCAGCAACAGGTCAACCCGAGTCGTTCGTGAAAGGGTGCATGCGATGCCCATGATCAAGCCAAAGATGGCCAACTCCACGCCACAGACGACCAGTAGGTTCTTCCAGCTACCGCTGAGCACAGGTCCTTGCTCGTCGGGGCGGCTTGCACCGATGAGACCGATCACCAGCGGGTAGGGCACGACCAGCAGTAGCATGACCCAAAGTCGCCAGCGCGGCATGGGCCTTGCGCTGACTGGCAAGGGCGGCGGCACCAGTGGGTCGGTAAAATCATCGGGCATGGCAGCAGGCTACCACGAAACGCCGTCCGCTGCGCTACCTTTTGGCTACTGCGGCAGAGCCTTGTTCTTGCGCTTCGGCTTAGGTTTCGCCGCGTCCTCTTCCAGCTTCTTTTTTAGTTCGCTCAGCTTCGTGGTCTCCTGCTCCCGCAGCCAGCTATCGTAGCCTTTTGCGCGGTTGCCTTGATACTCATAGGCGTCAAAAATCTCCGACTGGCCTAGCGCGCGGGGATCACCTTCCTCCTTCAGCAGGCCCATCATGCGGTAGCGCAGGTCGTCCAGGATGTCCTTGAAGGCGAGGTCATGGGCCAGGTTGCGCACACACTCACGATCATCGCTCAACCGGTAGAGTTCATCCGGCTGACGCTTGCCGAGGCTCAGGTCGTAGTAGTGCCCGCCCAGGGGGATGTCCGCTGATTCGTTAAAACCATCATGCGGATGGTGGGATGATTTTCGTTTGGTTTCGTGCTGATGCAAGACGCTTGCGACGCGAAACAGGTTCTGCAGTGCAGGTGGAGCGAGGGGGCGTAGCCCCGAGCGGAGCCGGAACGCAAGAACCTGTTTCGCGTGCGCCGCAGGCCCCTTCCCCTTCCTCGCTGAGCGCTTTCATCAAGCGGTTCATTTGCTCATGTCCACGCACTCGATGGAACCCTTGTTGCGCCCACAACAGGCCACTTGCAAGCCAGCGAGTGGCCATGTCGCCTTCGCGTCGCCAGCGATTCACTCCGTGGGTGCTTTGACGCCAATTGCGCAGGGTATTCTCAATCGCATTGGTGGACAGCAGGCTGCGTTGCAAGCTCTCCCCGA
>Ga0247831_1006100_pt1 | contig 14525 bp, 13 predicted proteins | sample LaCruzMarch2015__9_FD_192406 | JGI IMG/M metagenome (GOLD analysis project Ga0247831, IMG submission 192406) | Freshwater microbial communities from meromictic Lake La Cruz, Castile-La Mancha, Spain - LaCruzMarch2015_1m | ecosystem: Environmental > Aquatic > Freshwater > Lake | place: Spain...
TTGTCACCCGCGCCTTGTTGGATGTCGATGGTTTGCTTGGTCTCGGCTTTGCCTGTGTTGACGAGGACTTTGTATTGTTTGGTCATGGCGTTTTACGGGGTGTCAGACTGAAAGGGGACAGTGGGTGTAGGGCTGGCCACACTGAATAAATGGATTGCCGCGTCGCTGCGCTCCACGCAATGACGGCGTGCGTGGGTTGCTGCGCTGCGAGCGCAATGACAAGCTGGACATCAGCGGCGCACCCCGATGACCTCCACCGTCACGCGGCGGTTAGGCTGGTTGCAGGCAATGGTTTGGGGCGTAGCCGGTTTGCCGCAGCTGCTCACCACAGGATCGCGGCTGCCGCGGCCCTCGACGGTGATGGGGGCTGCGACTGCGCCGCCGCGCATGATGTGCTCGCGCACCGTCAGCGCCCGCTCGATGGCCAAGCGCTCGTTGCGCTCGGCTTTGCCCAGCGGGTCGGCATGGCCGATCAGGTGCACGCGGTCGATGCGGCTGAAGTCTTGACTCAGGCGCGAGAGCAACTGGTCAATGGCCCGGGTGCCCGCATCGGTCATGGCGGCGCGGTCAGCGCGGTCAAAAGCGAACAGGGTGTCCGCCGTCAGTGTGTAGGTTTGATCAGGCAATGGTGCAACCACTGCCGGTGCGGTCTCGGGCTGGCAGTCGATGGCCACGCGTGAGACGGTATGGATCTGCTGGCGGGTGCCGGCCAGCTCTTGCAGCGCTTGGGCCGCTGCCACGGGTTGCAACACCGGCTTGGCACCGTTGGTCTGCACACGAACGTAATGCGTTTGACCTGGCATCAAGGTCAAAGCGGTGATGGTATCGGGCAGGTCTTTGGGTGAGCTGCCCACACGCATTTGCCGCGCACCCATCTCGACGGGGCCGGTCTTGTAGCAAAGTGAACTCCATGCACCCTCTTCAAGTGAGGCGTGGTAGCGCTCGTCCAAGAAGACGCTGGTTGCGCCGGTCAAGGCGCTTTGGGCATCGCGGTACAGGACCACGCGGCTTTGGGTATGGCTGACCGCTGGCAGTGCCTTGAAGCTGCCGCCCAGTGACACGATGGGCTCCACACTGCGTCGCTCTTTGCTGAGCTCTGGTGTTTGACGTGTGGTGGTTTGAGCGCAGCCTGCAAGCAAGAGGGCGCCCAACACCACGCTGATGGAAAGATGAGATGGCCGCGTTTTTTTAGTTCTTTGATTTACGCTACTCTTGTCGAAATTCATTCATTACTCCTCGTCATTGACGATCTTTTGATAGATCTGACAAAGTAACAAACACGAGGGGTTTGCGTAACACCCTATTGGGTCACTCAAATGCAAGGGGAATTTGACGGCCTCAGAGGCAGTTCAGCCCTAGTACTGGGGCATCAAGCTGTGGGGTTAGCGTCCAGTCGCGACAGTTCAAGGCCCTTGCACATTTGTATCAATTCAGGTGTGGAAGTGACGTGGAATTTTTCGTAAACGGTAGAGCGGTGCTTTTTGACCGTGACCGGAGAGATGTTTTTTTTCTCGCCAATGGTTTTGTTGGTGAAACCATCGATGAATAAGTAAAACAGCTCTTGCTCTCGGGGCGACAAGGTGGCGTAGAGGCGCTTGATATCGGCCATCCGATCAGTCTCTAGTCTTCGTTGGCCGTCCAGGGCCAGGCCTTTGTCAACGGCGACTTTCAGGTCATCTCGACTGAAGGGCTTCCAGAGAAAACCAATGGCGCCCCGGGTGAAAGCCGTAATGATTTCTTGTTTTTCGCTTTCTCCGCTCATGAAAACGATGGGCGTCTTGCGTCCGAGGCTTTCCAGCATTTGCTGCAAATCCAGTCCACTCGATTGCGGCATGTGCATGTCCAGAAGCAGCACAGCGGGCGAAATTGGGGTTGACCTGCTCAAAAATAATTCAGGACTGCTGAAGGTGTCGACGGTGTACCCCATCAATTCAAGGAGGTTTCGCAAGAAATACAGCATGTCCGCGTTGTCATCCACGACATAGACGTGCCCAAGAGAAACACTCATCTGAGAAAACCACTGCTTTTTGTAAACATATCTAAATTTAACAAAAACAGTTGAACTTTCTATGACCCTATTGGGTCATAGAAATAGGCTGCAGGGGCTTTGTGATGGTGAAGCAGTTGCTGGATTTGAGAGCCCCGCATTGGGGCCGTACATCAGATGCTGAAGACGTAGCCGATCGTGATCGGGGCGTGGTCCGAGAACTTCTCGCCTTTGTAGATGTGCTCGGTGCGGGCCTTCTCGGCCACAGCAGGTGTGGCCAGGTGGTAGTCCAGCCGCCAGCCCACGTTGTTGGCATAGGCTTGGCCCCGGTTGCTCCACCAGGTGTAGCAATCGTCGGTGGTGTGCGGCTGCAGTCGGCGGTACACGTCCACCAGACCGCCTTCGGTGGTCAGCTGTGTCATCCAGGCGCGTTCTTCGGGCAGGAAGCCACTGTTTTTCTGGTTGCTGCGCCAGTTTTTCAAATCAGCCTGCTGGTGCGCGATGTTCACGTCGCTGCAGACGATGAATTCGCGCTCGCCCTTGAGGGCCATCAGGTGCGGATACATCAGGCTCAGAAAGCGGAACTTGGCTTCCTGACGCTCAGGGCCCGATGAGCCGCTGGGAAAGTAGCAACTGATGATGGACATCTTGCGCGTGGGCGTGTCAAAGCGCAGCTCCACATAGCGGCCCTCCGCGTCGAATTCGCCGCCGTCAAAGCCGGCCACCACATCGCTGGGTTCGTGGCGGGTGTAAACACCCACGCCCGAGTAGCCTTTTTTCTCGGCAAAGTGAAAGTACCCCTTGAGGCCCGCGAGCTCTTCAAACTTGCCCGCCACATCGGGGGCTTGAGCTTTGACCTCTTGCACGCCAATACAATCGGGTTTTTCTTGCGCCAGCCAGGCTTCAACGCCCTTGGTCGTGGCCGAGCGGATGCCGTTGAGGTTGAGGCTGGTGAGTTTGAACAAGGATTTCCCCATGGTGACAGGTCAGGCAAGCAGCGCCGAAATGCAGGCGCTCGCTCAGGAATTTGTGCAGTTTGCGGTGGATTCGGGCGTGTTGCGCTTTGGGCAATTCAAGACCAAAGCCGGTCGCATGAGCCCCTACTTTTTTAACGCCGGTCTGTTTGACGATGGCGCCAAGCTGAGCCGACTGGCGCAATTTTATGCAAAAGCTTTGCTGACCAGTGGGATCGAGTTCGACATGATCTTCGGCCCGGCCTACAAAGGCATCCCGCTGGGTGCGGCCGTGGCCATCGAACTGGCCCGCTTGGGGCGCAACGTGCCCTTTGCTTACAACCGTAAGGAAGCCAAGGACCACGGCGAAGGTGGCTCATTGGTGGGTGCGCCCATTCAAGGACGCGTTCTGATCGTGGACGATGTCATGAGCGCGGGCACTGCTGCTCGCGAGTCGATTGCGCTGATCAAGGCAGCAGGGGCCACACCGCATGCCATCGCGATTGCACTGGACCGCCAGGAAATGGCCACCGAAAAGCAAGACGACGGCTCGGTCAAGGATGTGCCGCACAGCGCGGTTCAGTATGTGCGCCACACCTTGGGCATGCAGGTGTGCACCATCGCCCAGCTGTCGGACCTGCTGGCCTTTTTGGCCCGACAGAGCCAGCCTGAGTTGCTGGCCCACTTGGCCCCTGTGCAGACCTACCGGGACCGTTACGGCGTCTGATCCGGCCTTTTTTGACTTTAGCGTGTCGCTTTGCATTCGCCCAGATGCGAGTGGGCTTCGCCGGTGCGCTTCAATTCTCGACGAAGCGAAGCACCTCTACTGTATTGGCCTTGACGTTATATTTATTGATAAATGATAACTATTTTATCAATAAATATTCATATTAACTATTAATATAGTATTATTAGCTCCTTCAAACGCTGTTGACGTTTCGGAAAATCTAAATTCAGATTCTTTCAGGTACGGGGCGATCTTGCCAGATTGCCCTAATGCTTGTTCTTCATCAAGCAAGCTCCTTCGTTGCCCCTTTTTTCTCCGCAGCGTTGAGGTGCCCAACATCTTTTTTTCACGAAATCACCATTTTTGGCTATTTATTTGGCAGGAGTACGCCAATTGGAGGTTTTATCAATCTTTTTTTTGGAGAGAATTTCATTTTAACTGTAAATAGTATTTCACCCGCAATGATCCGTCGAAAATACATTCTTTGGTGTACAAAGCAGCAAAAGCTTTTTTTTGGGTCTTTTGCCACTTACACGGCCGCTTGCCTCACTTTGGTGGGCGCCCTTGTGCCTGTTGCCTTGCATGCGCAGACATTGCCTCAAGTGGTGAATCAGGCCTTACAAACCTACCCTGCCGTTTTGTCTGCTTCCGCACGTACGGCAGCCGCCCGCAGCGACATCGCACGAGCGCGCAGCGCTCATTACCCCCAACTCGGCGTCAGCGCGACGGCCAATGGCGGTACCCTGTCCGCTGGCACACAGCGAACCGCCATCACCCCAACAGCCCGAGTCAACCTCTGGTCAGGCGGCAAGATTGAAGCCGAAGCACAGCGAGCAGAGGCATTGACTTTGGCCTCCGAATACCAGCAAGCCAACACGCTGGATGAAGTGGCGCAACTGGCTGCTGAAGCCTATATCAATTGGGACAAAACCGCCGATTTGTACAGCCTGGCCGTGCGCAACGTGAACGCCCACCGCGAAACCCTGAACGACATTCAAAAAATTGCCCAAGCCGACACTGGACGCCGGGTGGATTACGAACAAGCCTTGGTGCGCATGGAAAACGCCACATTGGCTTTACAGCAGCGCAAGTCAGATTTTGCGCAAGCCATGCAACGCTTGCGCCGCTTCTGGAAAGGCGAAATGGATGCACGTCCCATGAACTTGGACGCGGCCATGTCCGACTCTGGTGTTTTGGGGCGCATCCCCACCTCTTTGAGCAAGGCCATTGATCTTGTCTCCGAGGACTTGGCGCCCATTGCGCAAGCTCGCGCCCAACTTCAGGCGGCACAGGCCAGTGTTCGACAGGCCAAGGGGCAATACTGGCCCACCGTCGACTTGGCGCTGTCACGTCAAAACAACATCTTGACCGGCAAACAAGAAGCCTTGACCCAACTCCAGGTCAATGCACCCTTTTACAACGGCGGCGGCACCTCGGCATTGGTTGAAAGTGCTGTCAACCAAGTGAAATCAGCAGAGTTTGCATTGGAAGAAGCTCGCCTGCTGGCCCGTGAAAAAGCAGCGCTTGCCTGGCAAGAGTGGGCTTCGGCCAAAGGCCGTTCTGATACGGGCAGTGCACAGACCCTTGTGGGCGACAAACTGGTTGACGCCTACCGTCAGCAGTTTCGGGTCGCCAGGCGTTCCTTGCTGGATCTTTTGAACATCCAGGCCGACACCTTCGGTTACCGCAGTGCTGCCAGAGCCGCTTTTCACGATGAGCGTCTTGCTCGTGTGCGCGTGCTGGCGGCAACCGGTGAACTGGCCAAACGGTTTTCAGCCGAGACCGGTCTGGTGACTGCACCAACCCAATGAACGACGTACTGACCCACATGAATTCAACATGGCCAAATTGATTCCATTGCCCACCACGGGCGGTACCTCATCCCACACCATAGACGATGCCCCGCATCGCCCTAGCCAGGGATCTGACGCGATGGCCGACCCCTTGCTGCTGTGCATGACCATGGCCGCGAAACTGTTGGGGCGGCCCGTTCACTATCAAGTGATGCGAGCGGGATTTGCCCTCGACAGTCGAAACCGAGTGCCCTTGTCCGCTTACCCCGACATGGCCCACAAAAACGGCTTGATGGCCGCGTGGTCAAAGGTTCGCTTGTCCGAGATTCCACCCTACGTTCTCCCCGTGTTGATGCCCTTGATCGACGGACGCGCCTGTGTCCTGCGCCACATTCAAGGCGACGAAGCCATCGTCTTGTGGGCAGACAAAGGCATGGAGGACCAACGGATTTCTCTGGCCGAATTACAAGCCTTGGCACGCCCCGAGGTCTTGGCCCTGAAACTGCCACCGACGCGTCATGACCAAACCTTGACCCCCATGCAAGGCTCTGCCTTCAACTGGTTTTGGGGAACGCTGTGGCGCTTTCGTGCTTTTTACGTGGAGTCCATGGTGGCCACTGTGGTGGCCAACGTCCTCACGCTGGCCTCGATCTTTTTCACCATGAACGTTTACGACCGTGTGGTGCCGACGGGTGCCTACACTTCCTTGTGGACCTTGGCCATTGGAACATCTGTCGCCATTTTCCTGGAATTCATCATGCGCTGGCTCAAAGCCCGCCTGGTCGATCTGGGGGGCAAAAAGGCAGATCTGGCCATCAACGCAACGCTCTTGCGCGAGATCATGGCCATTCGCCTGGAGCATCGACCCCAGTCTGCAGGTATTTTTGCCAGCTCCATGAGGGACTTCGAATCCTTGCGTGATTTCTTCTCATCGGCCTCTCTCGTCCTGTTGGCGGATATGCCTTTCGTCTTGATGTTTCTGGCCTTGATCGCCATGGTAGGAGGTCCACTGGTCTGGATCCCTGCTCTGGCCGTACCTGTATTGATCATCATCGGGTTGCTGGCACAAAAGCCGTTGATGACCGCCATGCGGGAGAATATGAAGGAGTCGGGTGACAAGCAAAGCGTTTTGGTGGAGTCTGTCCTCAACCTCGAATTGCTCAAAGCCCATAACGCCGAAAGCTATTTGCAGCGGCGCTGGGAAATGTCCAACCTAGCGGGTGCCGACTCTTACAAACGTATTCGCAGTTTGACCAACTGGATCATGGGGCTGACCACATCGGTTCAGCAAATGATCACAGTGGCCATGGTGGTGGGTGGTGTTTACCTCATCCACGCCAACCAGTTGACCTTGGGTGGTCTGATCGCATCGGTGATTTTGGCGGGGCGTGCCATTGCGCCTTTGGCCAGCGTCATGTCCTTGGCATCTCGTTACCAGCAAGCTGCCACGTCGTTGGAAACACTGGATGGCCTGATGAAGCGTCCTCGCGATCGCGTCCATGGTCGAAATTATTTAGTCCCCGACAGTATCCAGGGGGCGCTACAAGCCGATGCACTTGAGTTTGCATACCCTGGCGAACACAAGATCCCGGTGATCAAAAAGTTGTCTATTCAAATTGGCCCGGGTCAAAAAGTCGCCATGCTCGGCCGCGTCGGCAGTGGCAAAAGCACCTTGTTGCGGTTGATGGCGGGTCTTTATGCCCCCGGTGCCGGCAGTATTCGACTCGACGGCGTGGATTTGCAGCAAATCGAGCCCAGCGAGGTTCGCAGCCGCATAGGTTACGTGGGCCAAGACCCACAGTTGTTCATGGGCACTGTGCGCGACAACCTGATCCTGGCCGACAGCTGGATCACCGATGTCAAGATCATTGAAGTGCTCAAAGCTTTGAATATTTATGACATCGTCGCCACTCACCCGCTGGGCTTGGACATGCCTGTCACTGAAGCGGGGGGTGGGTTGTCGGGTGGCCAACGCCAATTGCTCTCCATCGCTCGCATGATGCTGCGCAACCCTCAATTGGTTTTCATGGACGAGCCTACCTCCAACATGGACCAAAACACAGAAGCGCGCGTCATCGCTGTCCTGAAGGATTGGTTGCAAGGACGAACACTCCTGATGGCCACCCACAGGCCCCAACTCCTGGAGTGGGTGGATTTGATTGCCGTCGTCGACAGTGGCCAATGCGTGGCCATTGGACCCAAGCAGGAAATGATTGACAAGTTGTCGCGTGGCATTGATGTCAATGGTGTCAAGAACCAAGGAGCATCGACATGACCATGCGCAAAGCCAGCCGTTCAGGCTTTGGCGTCAAAACTGTTGAAGATGACGAACGTCGCGCCAGCCAGATGTTGGTCTGGGCTACCGGGCTGACTTTGGTTTTGGCCTTGGTTTGGGCCGCCATGTTCGAGCTTGACGAAATCACACGCGGCCAAGGCAAGGTGATCCCCACCAGCCGAGAACAAGTTATCCAAAGTCTTGACTCCGGGGTCTTGAGTGAATTGTTTGTCAAAGAAGGCAGTATCGTTGAAAAGGATCAGGTTCTTTTGCGCATCGACGATGCACGAACAGGTGCTGTTTTCAGGGAGGCGCAGGAAAAGTTCCTCTCCTTAACCGCCTTGTCTGCTCGGCTCAAAGCAGAGGCCTATGGCACTGCTCTCGTTTTCCCAACTGCCCTCAATGCACAACCCGACTTGATACAACAAGAGCTACAGGCTTTCAATGCCCGAAAGCGCTCGTTGACCCAGTCTTTGCAAGCTTTGGACACCTCCTTGGCTGCCGTCACTCGGGAGTTGACCATCACAGAACCCATGGTGCGCCAAGGCGTGATGTCTGAAGTTGAGCTGCTCCGCCTTAAACGCCAGCAATCGGAGCTGATGGGACAACGTGCTGAAAGACAAAACCGTTATCTCACAGATGCCAACAATGAACTGACACGGGTGGCATCGGAGCTTTCCCAGACCAAAGAAAACGCCTCTGCGCGGGAAGATGCATTCCTCCGCACAACGATTCGCTCCCCCATGAAAGGGGTCGTTAAAAATGTACAGATCACCACCGTGGGTGGCGTTGTCCAAGCGGGTCAACCGATTTTGGAAATCGTTCCCACTGAAGATGTGATGCTGGTGGAAGCTTATGTCAAGCCTTCTGAAGTGGCATTCTTGAAAGTTGGCCAAGCAGCTGTGGTGAAGCTGACCGCTTATGACTTCAACAAATATGGCGGACTCGACGGTGTTTTGGAGCATCTGAGTCCCGACACCATGCGCGATGAAAAACAAAAGAAGCCCGGCAATCCTGTGGAACTGGAAGAAGGCTTCTACAGGATCATCGTTCGCGTGAAAGAGACAACAGATTTGCGCAACGGTTTGCGTCTGACCCCTTCACCCGGCATGACGGCATCTGTAGAAATCCGCACGGGCTACAAGACCGTTCTTGAATACCTTTTCCGCCCTCTGCAGAACGTCACGCAAGCTTTGCGTGAACGGTGAAATAACAACTTAGAAATGGAGCGTCAACATGTCCGATGAATCTACCCCTGTAATCGAAACTGATCGCCCTTACACAGCCCACAAAACCAGTTCTACATCCAAGACAGTTTCTCAGACGCCTCAATTTTTGAGTACGGCAGAAGCTGCGCGCATTCTCGGTTTGTCCACCACTTTGGTGCAAACTTTGGTCGACCAGGGTGACCTCAAAGGATGGAAAACCCGTGGCGGACATCGCCGCATATCGCTGGACTCGATCATGGAGTACCAAACTGTTTCACGACATGTAGTGGGGGCTCAATTCAAACCCCCACACAAGCCCAATGTCACGGTCGTGATCGAATCACCCTCTTTGTTTTTGGAACTCAAAGCGGAATGCGTTTTATGGAAATTGCCGATTGGTGTTAATTTCTTTGATTCGGTAACAGAGGCTTTGCTGGAGTTGTCAAGCCTCAAACCAGACATGATTGTGGTCGAGATGTCAATGCCAAGGCCCCAACAGGAAAAGACTTTCCAGGCTCTTGAAAACTTTAACCAGCGCGGAAATATGCCTTTGTCGGTCGTGTTGATTACAGCCGAAAAAGATTTGAAAGCCAGCATGCCTGCAGGCGCCAGTTCATCAATCCAGGTGGTATCAGGCCCCATGTCGGCGGTCTGGTTACATGCCTACCTCACTGGCGTGATCGCCTCTTGCAGACACTGATCCTGGAGACGTTTGCTTGGATCTTGCAAAAAGACTCATGTCCATCTATGGGCATTGCGATACCTTAGCCTGCTGAGTCTTCACAAGGCTTCCAAGAAACCCAATGGTGCGGCTGGCGGGGATCGAACCCACGACCCTTGGCTTCGGAGGCCAATACTCTATCCACTGAGCTACAGCCGCACTTCAATGTTTGGATTATGTCACGCCCGCACTCAAGATCACCTGATTTGAAAGTTCGATGAAGGGTGCAACGCTATAATCTGAGGTTGATTTTTGACCTACACATTGGCCCTTGTGGTCACGCCCCAATAGAGGATCTCATGAGCGACAACAGCCACGAACAGCACGAAGCCCACACGGGTCCCGTCAAAACCCCTAAGCAGATGCTTTTGCTGAGTTTCGCCTCTTTCGTCATCCCCGTGTTCATCATCATTGGCTTGGTGTATTACGTGACTTCGGCCAACAAGCCTGCTGCAGGTGCGGTCAATACCGAAAAAGCCACGGCCATGCGCATCCAGAAGGTGGGCGTTGTTGAAGTGCGTGATGCCAATCGCCCCCTCAAACCTGGTGCTGACGTTTACAAAGCGCAGTGTGCTGCATGCCATGACGCCGGTGCTGCTGGCGCACCGAAGTTTGCAGATGCCGGTGCATGGCGTGCACGTTTGGGCCAAGGCCTTGAGGGCTTGGTGAACTCCGCCCTCAAGGGCAAGGGCGCCATGGGAGCGCAGGGTGGTGGTGATTTCAACGATACCGAAATTGCACGTGCTGTGGTGCACTTAGCCAATGCAGGCGGTGCCAAGTTCGACGAGCCCAAAGCCCCGGAAGCGGCCAAATAAATTGGCCATTTTTTCATAAAACCGACGTATACCGTCGGTTTTTTTTATGCCTGTTTTTGTCCAGCTTTCAGCTTAAGTGGGCTCAGTTCATACGCATACCGGGCAGGCAAATCCTTCGCGACAGCATCCTCCAAAGTCCATCGCCCCATCTCAATCGCTTGCGCGGCCCTTGCCACATCCAGTGTGTGCACCAGCCCCAAACCCAGCGTGGTGTTCAAGTAGACCATGCCGTTTTCGTCTACCAGAATTTTGTGGACCTCTGCCGTAACCCCGGTGTGCGCCATCACGGTGAAGTCATTTTCAATGCGCCAGATGTAGGGCGCTATTTCGAGTTCGACGTAAACCCTTTGCGGTCCGTTCTGGAAATACCATTGCCCTTTCGCATCGAACTCGTAGTTGCGTTGGATGAAGTCGATCAGTTTTTCATGTCTCAACAACGAGCCTTTGACGCCAGGCTGACCACTTTGGAAAGCGCCCAGTGCCTGCACTCGGTCATCGCGCATCCACCATTGCCCCCGACTGTCCAGACCCAGCCACCCATAACAATCCGGGACATCGGGCCATTTGACCATGGCTTGCCGTACGATGTCATCCATGTCTTGCCTCCCCTGTCTTTGTGCCCTGTCCTACGGTCTGCAACAGCCATCCGCCGACAGCTTCAGGTGCTGCCCTCACATGCCCCGGCCAAATCCCTTTTGCAAAACCAACATGTCCGCCTTGCTCGGGTTGCCAGAGGGTCACGCTGTTTGACACATCGCCTTGAACAGGAAGACTGTTGGCGGGTACAAAAGGATCATTCAATGCATTGAGCGCGAGCGCGGGCAATCGAATGTCGCGCATCAGGGGCTTGGCTGAAGCATTTGTCCAGTAATCGTCGGTTCCCTTGAATCCATGCAAAGGGGCGGTGAAGACGTTATCAAATGCATAGAGATCTTTGGCTGCCATCAAGGCCGTCTTGTCAAACAGGCCCGGGTGTTGCGCCCATTTGGCCAGGGCTTTGGGTTTCATGCTGCGTAAAAACATGGGCGTGTAGATCTGACGGTTCAACCCCCGACCTATGGCGAGTCCACTTTGCATCAGGTCAAGTGGTGCGCAGATGGCGGCTATGGCATCGGCTTTGAGCGCAGCTTGATGACCTTGCAAAGCGGCCCAACGCATTAATGCATTACCACCCAGGGAGATGCCAACGACCAGCAGTTTTTGACCACCAGCGGCCTGGTGCTCGCTGCGAAGTCGCTCCAATACCCAGTTGATCTCTGCATGATCTCCTGAATGGTAGGCGCGCGGTGCAAGGTTCAGCTGGCCACTGCATCCCCTGAAATGGGGCACTGCAAAATTCATGTCTTGCGCGTCAGCCCAACCGGCAAATGCCTGTGCATAGTGGCTCATCGAAGAGCCTTCTAAACCATGAAAAAGAACAAACATAGGCCGATCTGCTCGAGTGGCCGTCTGTTTGTCGATGTCCAGAAAATCAGCATCGGGTGTTGTCCACCTTTCTCTGATCATGGGTTGGATAGGCCCCGATCGTCTGCGCGCATACAGTGCAGGCCAAATAGTCTGGGCGTGTCCACCGGGTAGCCAGGCGGGTGCTTGGTACTGCATGCGCTTTTCAGTGCAAGACCGTGGGTTTGGCGCCCACATCGACGGCATCTTGGGGCGTGCCTGGACTGGCGTGGTGGGCCACCATGCGCCAGCCTTGCGGGGTCTTGTGGTAAACATTCGTGGCGATCACATAGGCCTGCCGTGCCCCTTGCGGTGTGATGACCTCCACCCTTTCTACCAAGTGGTGCACTGAACTGGCCAATGATTCCACCTTGTAAACCCGTTCGGGAAATGCCTGAACACTGCCATTGTTGAACATGGCCTCGAATGTGGCGCGTATCGCCCCCGCCCCGATCATGCGTCCTCCTCCTGGATGCACGCAGACAATGTCGTCCTCTTCCGCCCAGCATGACATGAGTTTTTCGATGTCGGCTTTGTGCAGGGCTTCGTAAAAGGCCTGTTCAATGTCATCAGGCGTGCCACCGACCACTGCCGCTTGGAGTTTTGCGCGTTTCATGGGCTTGTTCTGGTCCAGCAATTCATCGCGACATTTTGCACTGTTTACCTGTCCAATAAAAAACCCGGTCACAAGGGACTGTGCCGGGTTTTGGTCATTTTCTGGATGCCAAGCTCAGACTGGCATGAACAAATGCTGATTACTTTTTACGGTATTTACGCAGGGCTGACAACTGGGCTGCCAGCACCGCCAATTCAGACTGGGCTACGGCCAAGTCGATTTCGCTGTTGGCGTTGCGCAGAGCTTCTTCGGCCAATTGTTTGGCCGCATTGGCTTTTTCTTCGTCGAGGTCTTTGCCGCGAATCGCGGTGTCCGACATCACGGTCACGCAGTCAGGTTGCACTTCCAAAATGCCACCGGCAACGAAAACGAATTCTTCGCCGCCGTCGGCCTTCTCGATGCGAACCGTCCCGGCTTTGATGCGGGTGATCAGTGGCGTGTGGCGTGGATAAATGCCCAGTTCGCCAGACTCACCGGGCAAGGCCACAAATCGGGCTTCACCCGACCAGATGGACTCTTCGGCACTGACCACATCAACGTGGATGGTGTTCATGTTTTCTCCTTAAAAAGGTGCATTCAAGCGGGCTGAAGGGAGGCACTGATTGGCCACCCCGCGGCACTGCTTTAAGCTGCCTTTTTGGCCTTTTCGAATGCTTCGTCGATGGTGCCGACCATGTAGAAAGCTTGTTCTGGCAGGTGATCGCACTCGCCAGCCACAATCATTTTGAAACCACGGATGGTTTCGGCCAATGTGACGTACTTGCCGGGGGAGCCGGTAAACACTTCAGCCACGTGGAAAGGTTGTGACAGGAAACGCTGAATCTTGCGGGCACGGGCCACGGCCAACTTGTCTTCGGGTGCCAAGTCGTCCATGCCCATGATGGCGATGATGTCGCGCAGTTCGCGGTAACGCTGCAAGGTGCCTTGCACAGCACGGGCTGTTTCATAGTGGTCTTGGCCCACAACCAACGGGTCCAGCTGACGGCTGGTGGAGTCCAGTGGGTCGACCGCTGGGTAAATACCCAACGATGCGATGTCACGACTCAACACGACGGTCGAATCCAAGTGGGCGAAGGTGGTCGCAGGCGATGGGTCGGTCAAGTCGTCCGCTGGCACGTAAACGGCCTGAATGGAGGTGATCGAGCCGACTTTGGTTGATGTGATGCGCTCTTGCAAGCGACCCATTTCTTCGGCCAAGGTAGGCTGGTAACCCACAGCAGAAGGCATACGACCCAACAATGCGGACACTTCGGTACCGGCCAAGGTGTAACGGTAGATGTTGTCCACGAAGAACAAAACGTCTTTGCCTTCGTCGCGGAAAGATTCAGCGATGGTCAGACCTGTCAGAGCAACGCGCAGACGGTTGCCTGGTGGCTCGTTCATCTGACCGTACACCATGGCCACTTTGGACTCGGGCAGGTTCTCGAGGTTCACAACGCCGGAATCGGCCATCTCGTGGTAGAAGTCGTTGCCTTCACGGGTACGCTCACCCACACCCGCGAACACGGACAAGCCGCTGTGCGCCTTGGCGATGTTGTTGATGAGTTCCATCATGTTCACGGTCTTGCCCACACCGGCACCACCGAACAAGCCAACCTTACCGCCTTTAGCGAACGGGCAAACCAAGTCAATCACCTTGATGCCGGTTTCCAGCAGCTCTTGTGAAGGGCTCAGTTCATCGTAAGCAGGCGCTTTGCGGTGAATCGATGCAGTCAGTTCTTGGCTGACGGGACCACGCTCGTCGATGGGTGAGCCGAGCACGTCCATGATGCGGCCCAGTGTGGCTTTGCCCACGGGGACGGTGATGGGGTTGCCGGTGTTGGACACGATCAAACCGCGACGCAAACCGTCGGATGAGCCGAGCGCAATGGTGCGCACGATGCCGTCGCCGAGTTGCTGCTGCACTTCAAGGGTCAGCGCAGAGCCGTCCATTTTGAGCGCGTCATAAATTTTGGGCATCTGGTTGCGTGGGAATTCCACGTCGACC
>Ga0247831_1006101_pt1 | contig 14523 bp, 9 predicted proteins | sample LaCruzMarch2015__9_FD_192406 | JGI IMG/M metagenome (GOLD analysis project Ga0247831, IMG submission 192406) | Freshwater microbial communities from meromictic Lake La Cruz, Castile-La Mancha, Spain - LaCruzMarch2015_1m | ecosystem: Environmental > Aquatic > Freshwater > Lake | place: Spain...
ATACATTTTCGCGGCTCGTGTATTCATTTATTACTCTTAATTGTTATTACTGTTTAAAGAATCAAGCACGCTTGTTAGAGATGCACTAGTTGAGCTAAGCTGAAACAGAAGCGCATTCAATGCTGAATACTGATTGATGTAATTATTTTGAATACTATTTAATCGAGTCTGAATTTGATCCTGACGATCCTCTAGGTCATAACCGGCTGTAGTTTGGTTGGTAACTAAACTAGCCAAATATCCATTATCACCGGCGTAATCATCCACAAATGTTGCCAAGGAACCGTTACTAATAGAAATATTTACCGATCCATTACCCGTATTAGCTAAGTTGCTGACATTGCCTGCGACAGTAGACGTAAAGACTGCACCGCTACCTGATGTACTGTAGGACCCAATATTCCAATTTCCTACTGTACCCGAAATTGCTCCACCACCTACCGTGCTGCTAACTACATCACCAGCAGACCTTCCGGTTGTTCCATTAGCAAATGCTGAGGCTACTTGGGATGCAGTAGCGCCTCCGCTACCAGCAGTAAAAGTCAGTCCGCCAAGGATTAAAGTACTACCTTGAGTCAATGCACTAAATGTTACTTTTGCTTCTTCGTATCCATACTGACTCAACCCGACTGTAACGCCTTCAGCCAAGATAGACTGAAGTCCATCCGCAATCGCCGATTCGTAGTTGTCTGAATTAAACTCTAATGTTCCATCCCTCTGCATATCAATACCGATGTAACTCAAGCTGAAAGAATTTGCATAGTCTGATCCATATGAGACTCCCTTTGCAAGTTTAGACTTAATTTCATTGATGAATGACAACATCGTTGGGTTACTTGCAAATGATCCGGGTGTTTCAGAATTTGAGCTATTTGCTGTCATTGACTTATAAGATGCCATCAAGTCGTTATAGGCTGTTATCAGACTTTTAATAACTGCCTCAGAACTATCCGTTCCTTGAGAAACCTTTACAACCGTACTGCCCGTGCCAACAAATTCCATGGCAAGACCATCAACAACATCAGAAACACTGTTACTTGAGCGAGTATATGTAACGCCATTAAAGTTGAATACAGCATCGGTTGCTGTTGAAGAATAGCCCGCCCCACCCGTCCCAGCTGTTATTGTTGCCACAGTTACACCAGCTGATGCTGATCCGGATACACTTAGATCAGAGTATTCGCCAGAATTAGTTGCTGTAAAAGTTACAACATCACCACTGCTTGTTGCTGTCCAGCCAGTAAGCGCGCCACTCAATGTTCCATATGCTGAAGTCCCAGCTGCAAATGCGGCCGCAACATTAGCTGCTGTAGTTGTGTCTGTAGAGGTAAATGTTCTTCCAGCGATGGTCACAATTTGGCCAGCGCTAAGTTCTGAGAATTCAGCCGTTGCCACTTCAGCCGTGCCAAAAGGTGAGACATCCCCTAAAATTACGGCATTGTCAGTGCCATCTTCCGTCGATTGTATTGTCAACACATAAGTTTGGCTGTTACCCGTATTATTTTGCGCAACCACACTTGCACTAATATTTTCATCAAGCCCATTGATGTAATTAGCAATTTCTGTAATTGTTGGGGTAGACCCCAGAGATGACTTAATAGTCGCATTTGAATAGGACGTGTCACCAATCGTCAAATTAAAGTCATTGCCCAAGCTTATTTGTGTTGTTGCACTTGCATAACCGGCATAGATGTAACGTTGGGGAGTGGCCAAAGTCGTTACTGTAAGGCTATAGTTGCCAATTTGCGTGCCGCTCGAAGAGCTTGCGGTTGCGACCGAAGTATAGGATGAAGATGCAGCTGTACCGCTGTAGGAGTCAGCACTTTCTAAATCACTCAAAGCAGAGCTGAAAGTGGCCAGTTTTGTTTTGATCACCCCTAAATCACTAATAACCAAACTATTGGTCTTAATCTTGGTCGATATTGCCTCTAATGGCCTGTTTTCAACAGACATCAATTCCTTGACAACTGCCGCTACGTCAATAGACGCCGTGCCGCCAGAGCTTGTTGATCTTGTTGAGGTAACCATGATGAATTTTTTGCCGATTTATTGACTGAATACCTATAAATCAAGCAAGAAACGTGCCATCTTATTGATGGCACGAATTCTTAGGCTCTTTGACTAACTAAAACGTTATTTAAACGTTGAAAATCACGCGATATCTTTAATAGCTCTTCCGATGGCAACTGACGAATTAATTCACCAGTATCCGGATTAACTACACGGACTACGTTATAACCCGTTGATTCATCAATAGAAAAATTTAAATTTCTTCCCATTGAGCTTACAAACTCTTGCAACTGAGCAGCAGCTTTGGCCACCACCTCTCTGGTTGGTTGTGCAGCTTCATTAACTCCAGAGGCCTTGATCTCGGTTGATACAACCTGGGCAACAACCTGAGCATCTGACTTTACGCTCTGCTGAGGCGCCCTAGCCTGATTAGAAATATTTGGCTGGACTGCTACAGGAGCTCCTTGCTGTGCGGATTGGATATTACTCATTCTTTTCTCCTAGTCAAATTCATAAGTTATGGCGGAGATATCCGCCATAACTTACCCGCTTTTATTTCAACAATGACAATACTACGTTAGGCATCTGATTTGCTTGAGCCAACATCGCTGTTGCTGCTTGCTGCATAATCTGACCCTTAGTTAACTTGGCTGTTTCAGCAGCAAAGTCAGTATCAATAATTGCTGAACGACTGTTCTGCAAATTGGTACTTTGAGCACTTAGGTTGGTTGAAATATAGCTCAAACGATTCATCTGCGAACCATAGACAGCCCTCTGGGTAGAAATGTAATCCAATGCAGTATCAATTGCTGTTTCTGCAGATTGGAACGCGCTCTGCCAAGTATCAATGTCATTGCTTGAATTAAGACCACCTAAATACGATGTATCGGTATCGGTAATTGCAGTTCCCACTGCCTTCATGGTCATAGATGAGCCAGCATAGGTTCCGGAGCTTCCAGTCATAACGTTGACTGTATTAATAGTGACGTAAGCAGCTGATGTTGCCCCGCTTTGGAACTCCAGTGCACTATTTTGACCGCTGCTAACTACCAATGATCCAGAATCAGCTTGTGTACCCTCGTTTAGATCCGCAAGAGCTGTTGCAATATCAGTATCAGCAAGATCCGTACCATAGGCGCTAATATCAAAACTTACACCAAAACTATCAAAACTAAAGGTGGTAGTGGTGTTGGCGCTTACTGTACTGATTGTTAAAGACTGGGTAGTTTCCATGCCGTTAATTGTGCCAGTCATGGTGAGTACGCCGGCAGAATCAGTTAATGTATAGGTTCCAGATTCCGAACCAGACAAGCCAATATTAGATATTTGTCCAGTAGCACCTTCTAAGGTTAAGCCGCCAACTGATGCATCATCTGCAATACCTGCAGCAATTGCTGTACCAGTAATTGTGCCTGTATCTTCTGTTGTCGTATTTAGAACAATCGTGGTTCCAAAAGAACTAAAGCTTAATGTCTGAGAGTGAACTTCAGCTGTAGCGCTTGTTCCAACGACTGAACCAATAGAAACTGTTTGGGAGATGGCCTGGCCATCTAATGTACCCGTTAATGTCAAGCTTGAACCAGCGCTAGATAAACTGAAATCAAGTCCAGCCATACGCTTTTTAAAGTCATCCCCAATTGTAAGTGTGTAATCAGTAGCTACATTAGTATCTGTTAAGGTGCCTGCGTCAGACAAGCCACTAGAAGCAGAAAAATCAACAGCTGTAATAACAATTTCTTGCCCTGCATAAAGGTCTGAATTCGTAGAATCTACTCCAGCACCACTAGATAGCAAATTGATGCCATTAAAGGTAGTGCGAGTCGCAGTTGCATTAATTTCATCGTTCAAGTCTTTCATTTCATTGACGATGTCAAGTTTTTGAGTAGCGCTCAAAGAACCATCGTAACCTTGAACGGCTAACTGCTTTAAGCGCAACAGCATGTCTTGAATGGTTGCTAACGAGGTATCTGCAGTCTGCAACAGATTAGTTGCGTCAGATAGATTACGAATCGATTGATTGGTGCCGTTAATTTGACCCTGCATGCTTTGGGAGATTGCTAATCCAGCAGCATCATCCTTGGCACTGTTGATACGCAAACCGGAAGATAAGCGTTGTACAGATTGAGCTAGGTTGTTTTGGGCATTGGCTAGGCTGTTTTGGGCAAACAGTGAAGCCATATTGGTATTGATTACTGTACTCACGTTAATCTCCTTGAATAAATTGGGCTAAACATTGATTTGAAGCCCGTGTATTCCTTTAACGGCAGATCACTAATAAGTGTTTAGTAGTATTATGGATTCATACTTAAGTGTTTGTTTTTATTGCATTTTTATTCAATTATTGGATGGATTAATTAACATCTCAACTGTTCAAATCAATAAAGAATTGGTCAATCGCCCCCGAAAAGCCAGGCCCTCTTGACTTTCAGGCTCCAATAGGAGGCACTGATCGGCATCCAATAAAGCCATCTCTAGTTCGTTGAGCGCCTCCCAGGCCAAACCCCTATTTAGATACGCTTTTGCAAAACGTGGCTCTTGCTCTAGCGCAATATTAAAGCTGGAAATGGCAAATAAAGGCTCCCCAAGCTCGTGAAAAGCGATACCCAAATTTAAATGTGCATTGGTGTAATTTGGATCAATACCAATTGCTTTCTCGTACTGGTTTATTGCCTCATCAAGCCGCCGCAAGGAAAGATATGCATTGCCGGCGTTGTAATGGGCCTGAGCAAAATTAGGGTTTACGCTAATGGCCATTTCATAGCTTGAAATCGCATCAAGAGAGCGCCCTAAACCATCCAATATGATTCCTTTGTTATTAAATACGGAAGAATCTTTTGGATTAATCGAGGCGGCTAGGTTCGAGCGGTCCAAAGCAGCCTGAAATTGCCCAAAGGAGGCTAGCACTATGCTTGATAGATTTAAAGCATCGAAATGCCCTGGATTCAAGGAGAGAATCTTGTCGTATTCCAAACCAGCCTCACCCAATTGCCCATCTTGGTGCAATTTAAAAGCACGGTCAAAAATTGATTGAATGTTATCCATAATATATTGGTCTAAATTACCTCAATCTGCAAACAAATCTTCATTTTTAATAAGCGCGCAAAATGGGGTGTTGGGAAAGATAAATTTAACTAAAAGTGATATTAACTTACTTTAGAGTACTTGATTGAACAATACTGAAATAGCATGGATAGAACATCAGAGAACAACAGCAAACTCCTAAAAGAAGCGTTCCAATTTTTCAAAAATGGGGACCTACAAAGCGCAAAAACAATATTTGCCCAAGTACTAGAACTTGCCCCGGATAACTTTGATTGTCTTTATTTATACGCAGCACTCTCGATGCAAGAAGAAAACTTCCTGCTGGCAAAAACATTACTAAGCGAAGCGGTAAAAGTACGATCAGACAATATTGATGCGCTCTTTAATTTGGCGGTTGTATTTGAAAAAATGGATGATGCCGAGCAATCATTAACAACTTATGATGCCCTACTTGCGATCCAGCCAAAACATTTAAAAGCCTTATACAACAAAGCATCGCTATTAGCTAAAAAAGGATTTTTAGAAAATGCATTAAATAATTTAGAGCAGGTTTTAGAAATTGATCCTAATTTAGATATTGCCCATAAGAACTATGTTGAGATCAAAAAGCAACTTCAGATACAACAAAGAATTTTTGAGCAAAGCAATAATGCGGCACATCAGTTAGCAAGTCAGAATTTTGAAAAGTTACACAATATAGGCTTAACCCACTTTAGTAAAAAAGATTTCAAAAATGCTATTGATTTTTTCAAACAAGCTCTTCGGTTAAAGCCCAATAGCCTTGAGGCGAATCACAACTTGGCTATCGCGCTTGAAAGGACTGGCTGCCTCAATGAAGCTTTAGCCCATTATAAAGATGCGTTACAGATAAATAGCGAGTCTTCATCTACACTCAATAATATTGGGAATGTATACAGAGAGTTAGGTCTTCTGGAAAAGTCTCGAGATAGTCTTTTAACCGCAATCAAGATTAATCCAGAATATGCTGAAGCATTCAATAATTTAGGCTGGACCCATTACTGCCTGCGTCAGTTTCAAGAAGCCAATGACTGCTTTGAAGAAGCACTTGAAATCAACCCTAACCTTATTGAGACAAAATACAATCTCGGCCTTAGTCAACTGATGCAGGGTGACTTTGAAAATGGGTGGCTAAATTACGAGTACCGCACGCAACAACCCAACTATAGAAAGAGAGAGCTACCGCTTAATCGACCACAGTGGTACGGCAACGAATCGATTGATAAAAAAATAATTTATATTCACTCAGAGCAAGGCTTAGGTGACACATTTCAATTTTCTAGGTATCTTAAGCCACTTGCAGATCGTGGGGCAAAAATTCTGTTTGAGCCAGGAATAACCTTATTGCCCTTATTTCAGGATCAAGATTACCCAGTTCAGCTAATTAAACCAGGTGATGTGATTCCTAAATATGACTTTCACTGCCCCCTTATGAGCCTACCCCTTGCCTTTAAAACAACTTTAATGACAATACCTAACTTAACTCCTTATATTCAGGCTAATAAGGAAAAAGAAAAGAAATGGGGCGAAAGAGTTTCAAAAATTTCCGGCCCCAAAGTCGGGCTCGTATGGAATGGCGGTTTCAGAGCAAACCAACCGGAGTTGTGGGAGGTTAATAACCGTAGAAATATTCCGTTTGAATTACTTAGCCAAATTAACATTCCACATATTCAATTTTTCAGCCTGCAAAAAGGTGGGGAAGCAGAACAAATATTACGTGACACTAAAGAACAATACTGGCCCGAACATACCCAAAATTTCCATAACTTCACTAGTGAACTTTATGACTTTAGTGACACTGCAGCGTTAATAGCCAATTTAGATCTCGTAATTAGCGTCGACACGTCAACCGCACATCTAGCAGGCGCTATGAATAAACCCGTTTGGATTTTAAACAGACATGACAACTGCTGGCGCTGGCTTGAGTCAGGAGAACAAAGTCCCTGGTACCCAAGTGCAAAACTTTACAGAAAAAAATACGCAGAAGGCTGGGAGAACATCGTTCAACAAGCTCGGCGAGACTTACTTAAATATTTTCAGCATTAGTAGCAATTAAAGCGAAAATACAGCTTTGTCTCTTGACATGTTAAATTGATCTCATGTCTTTGGAGTTCCCTACAATCAATACTCGTAATATTGCTCAAAATGAATAAATCCTATTTTGATGGTCTGAATAAAAAATTATTCGACTCAATTCCAAACTCTTCAAAGCGAATCTTAGAACTTGGTTGCGCAAATGGCAGGTTAGGGTCTACATATAAACACCTGAATGAAGGGGTTCATTGGACTGGTGTTGATAATTCATCAACTGCCCTAGAGAAGGCAAAAGATGTACTTGATCATGTTATTCAGGTAGATTTAAATCGTGAGAGCTTATTAAGTATTTTTGAAAAAAAGCACTTCGACACAATTGTTATTGGTGATTTATTGGAGCATATAGTAAAACCCGATAAACTTTTGGATGAACTTTTTGAACTCACAACCGATACAGGAAAAATTGTTTGCTGTTTACCCAATATGTCCCATTTATCAGTTGTCCAAAAAATTATTACTGGTGATATTACATACGATGAGATGGGATTGTTAGATAAAACTCATTTGAGACTCTATTCCCCTGCATCGGCCTTCAAATTATTCCTTGATAGCCAATGGCTTCCAAATTTAAAGGATCAATATAGGACAAATCTACAAGAGTCACAATTTCTCCGCGGAATACTTCATGCATCAAATTCTCTGGGAGTTCCAACTAAAACTGCATTAAAAAATTTAGGCCTCTATCAGATGATTATTGAATGCACAAAATCAATAGATATCATCTCCCAGCAACCCATAAAAATGTCTCTAAGTGTTGTTGTTCCAGTAACCCGACAATGGGAGCTAAATGAAAACATCATGAAGTCACCTGGTTTGAAGGAAATTAATGCAGAAATAATACCAATTTCTAATGCAAAAACTGCTCATGAAGCTTATGAGGAGGGAAGGAAAAGGGCAAAAAATGATTGGATCTTATTTGCGCATCAAGATTTATATCTGCCCCAAGGCGCTGGCAATCTCATAATTTCTAATCTTTCTGCGCTTGGATTATTTGAGTCCCCTCCTCCCATTGGTTTTGCTGGAATTGATGCTGGATTTAAAAAGGCAGGACTTCTCATTGACCGAACAGCCCTCTTCTCTTATCCATCGAGCAATCATGCAATTTCAATAGACGAATGCGCTGTTTTATTGCACCGAAATTCTCGAGTAAAGATAGACTCGAATCTTGGTTGGCATACTTGGGCAACTGATCTTTGCTTACAAGCTGCAATTAAAGAGGATATTGAAAATGCGAGGATTTTAAGAATACCGTTATTTCATAACTCCTTGAATGATTATTCTTTACCGGATGCCTATCACTCAAGCGCTAGAACTCTCAAAGAAAAATATCCCGAATTCAATCGCATAGAAACCCTATGTGGTGCCATCGTATGATCTGAATAAGGTAACTGCTCTTTAAATTATCGCAACAAAAAATTTACTATTACGGTACTAATACAATTTGAGACTATTGCCATAAGCGCTAGCAACAGTCTTTTCTTCTGGAGTCGTTTCCCGCTTTACTAAAGTAACCTGCATTGAATCAATAGCCCTCGGAGTGCCCAGAATTTCCTCATGATTAACATTCTTTTTCATTAACTCAAGTCCAAGTTTCGAGGGTGTATATTTTAGTTCGGACATGTCAAATTTATGAGTGAGCCACCCTAAGTACCAGTGCCAATCAGTGTAATAAAGCCAAGACTTTTGATTGAATGCTCGAATATGTGTGGGATCTTGCCAAGCTCCATAAGATAGATCGTATGGAACATTGATTCTAAAAACTCCCCCAATCTTAAGTAACTTTAAACAGTTGCCCATTAAAGTCTCAAGATTGGGCACATGCTCTAGTACGTCATTTGCAATGATTTCGTCAATTTGATTTTCATCAAGAGTGACATTACCTAGTAGATTCGAATTGCATTGAACTGGGAATTTGATATTCTGACTGAGATCAAAAAGAATGTCGGGGCAGACCTCCTCACGCAAATCAATATTTAGGTAACCATATCGATAGTCCTTACCGCTACCCAAATTAATTTTATTAACTAGAGTGGCTTTTTCAAAATCTATTAATAAACCTTCAAAAAATTTTAGAGCTGCCTCAATTGCCTCAGGAAATTGAGAATCATTTTTTGTTAACTCAAATTGGGATAATTTTTTTGCAGAAAATTGATCGAATTTGAGCGGGTCATTAAAAAGGGTCGCTACAAATTCCTCAAATTGTTTGTCTACATGTTCGGGGGTAAATAAGAATGAGCCATATGAGTTGGGTGCAGAATTCTCTGGAAAGGCCTCTGATATGACAGGGATTTTATTTATTAACGGATAGAAGATGCGAATCTGCTGAAGAATTTGACTGTCGTAGTAGTGTAGATTGAGTACGGCTCGGGACCGCCCTATTAACTTATCTCTTTCTGGACCATACAATCCAAAAACTGATTTAATCTTCAAGCCTTTCGCAGTCAGTCGATCTAATATTTTTTTTCTTCGATCATTCATGCTTCCATAAAAAAATAAATCCCATTCTTTATTCTCGGTAACTGGAATTCTCTTAAGCTCATGATCATAAAAAAAGTTTATTAGTGCTTTATTTTGATGCTTAATAAGATCGTAGTTAACTATCGAATAATCCCAAACATAATGATTCTCTAAAATTTTTCTATAGTTTAAATTCACCCATTGGCTATCTTCTGGGAGTTGCTCAGTATTAAATATGATGCAATTTTTAGGGAGATTTAAATGAGTTTCTGGCTTGATATGAGCCCCAAAAATAATATTAATCCCATCACGAATCAATCTATTTTTAGTTAAGGTGGCCTCGTGTCCAGCGAGTCTTATCTGATGCACGCAATACTCTGCGGGCTCCAATAAGGCCAATGCATGGATATAGCCGATTGGCTGCATTATGCAAATATTAAATTTCATAAAAATAGAATTTTCTTTAAGTTGAAAGGCTTATTTAATTAGGTCAATATACAACTGTTCTAAATTTGTAGTAAACAGCGGCGTATCAAACAGGGTCGATGTTTTAAGTTTACCTTTTAAGATTTCTCTATATCTAGGCAGCTGTACAGGATTTTTTCCAAGCTCTACTGCCATATTGCTATAGTCACTCTCATTGCTGCTGATTAATTCAGCAAGATCAAGTTGCATTAGCAAACTTGCAGCAACTCTGCTAGCGAAAGTTTCACGAGGTAAAGTTAAGACAGGCAATCCAGCCCACAAAGAATCACTTGCGGTTGTATGGGCACTGCATGGCCAAGTATCAAGAAACAAATCAGCAAGCTCGTGGCGAGCCAGATGCTCTGACAACTTCATGTGCTCTGCAAAAATTAATCTATTAGGGTCCACATCCCGTTTTTCTGCCTCACTCCTTAAATTAATAATGGCTGTTTGATTGCCCCCAAGGAGCCATAAGACTGAGTCTTCAACTGATCTTAGGATTTCCATCCAAACTTCAAATACATCAGGATTAATTTTATAGTTTGCGTTAAAGGAGCAGTACACAAACGCATTATCTGGAAGACCGAATTCTTGGCGTGTAAACTTCCGGCTTGCTATCTCTCGCCTTCGATCGTTTGGCTGGTAAGAGTGAGGTAAATACGCTACTTTCTCCGAATATAAATCCCTGAATTTCTCAGGTATGACTGTTCGATCGGCAATGATGTAGTCTATAAAACTAGCGCCCATGGTTCCGGGGTAGCCTAAGAAATTAACTTGGATTGGTGCGGCGCGTTGGGCAAATATTCCAACCCTGCTATCTAAGGTATAGCCCTTAAGGTCGACGGCAATATCAACCCCTAATGTTCTCGATAGTTGCGCAACCTCCTCATCACTTTTATCGCGCACGTCGTGGAATTGATCAAACGCAGCGACCGCCCTTCTTCGCATGTCGTCTTGCTTATCCCGTCCAAAAGAAAAAGCAATGATTTCAAATTTACTTTTGTCATGCAATTCAAATACTTCTGCCATCAAATACATTGTTGCATGATCATGAAAATCTGCTGAGAAGTAGCCGATGGTAATTTTTTTGCTATTCGCTTTTTTAGGCAAGTGAACTAAAGATTGTGCAGCTAATTGATATTTTTCTCTCACCCAATTTTGACCAACCTCTCTCTGAATGTCCACAGATTCAGCAATAGGGATTGTCAAAAAGGGGGCTATTACTTTTTCAGACCTTTTTATTGCATCCTGAAGATTACGCCACTCCTCTTTTAAATTAGTCCAATCACATAGATTCATTTTTGAAGCAAAAATGACACCCCTAACGTAGTCATATCCCGGTTTGAAGTAAAGCGCTTTTTCATAATCTAACTTAGCACGCTCAAATTGTTTGAGCTCACGATATAAATTTCCTCGATTATGAAATGCCTCTGCATAGTCAGGTTTTAGCGCTATAGCATTGTTGTAGCCTGTTAATGCACCTTCATAATCCTTAAGAGCAAACAAAGTATTGGCCCTATTGCTTAATGCTTCAGGGTAGTTTTGATTTAATTGCAAGGCGTGATTAAAATCCAAAAGTGCCCGCTTGAACCATTTCAGCTCATGATATAAATTACCCCTGTTGTTAAAAGGCTCGGGATTCGGTGTATCTAGTGCAATTGCTTTGTTATAGTAATTTATTGCCTCATCTATTTTTTTTTGAGACTTAAAAATATTACCCAGATTTGTCAGTGCTCCAATATGCTGCGGATTGATAGTTATTGCGCCTTCATAATCTGCTATAGCCTCATCAAACTGATTTAATCCTTGATGCGCCAAACCCCTAGAAAAATAAGCAACGTCATTATTCGGATTAAGCCTTAGCGCCTCAGAGTATTTATCAATAGCTAAATCATGCTTCCCAATATTGAGATAAACATTTCCAATATTGCAATACGCAGATGGATTGACTGCATTGATAGAGATAGCTTTAGAAATTAATTGAATTGCAGCTTCGTGCTGCCCACTCTTTGCGGCTATCAAACCTGATAAATGGAGTGCGTCAAAGTGCAATGGCTGTAATTTTAGAATTTGGGCATAAATCTCGCTAGCAGCAATCAAATCACCTTTTTGATGAAGCCCGAAGCCTTTCACCAACATTTCTTGTATGGAATTTGCCTTCTTTTGAATCGGCGCTTTTACAGGGATGGCCTGCCTATTTTTGCTCATTATTTATTGATATTGACTATTGAAATAATTTACTCGATCTTAACTTAGGAGCTGGTGTATCTTCTTAATCAGGCGCAAACTCTAGACCCAACCTCAGTAGGGATGGATATCAAGCCCTAATATGTTGGTTTTAAGCGGCAACTCATACTATTTTTGCTGATTTTGCCCTCTAAATCCAGTGTCTATAGGGTCTTGTGCTGGGTAAATTATTACTACAAACGGAGTGGCCTAGCGCCGATAAAAATACGGGGATTTTGAAAGACATCGAAAAGGATATTAAAGCGGGAATCAAGCAAGGAAGATTTTCAGATATCCCCACAGATATTGGACTGGGCATTGTAGTTGGCACAACCAAGGCCGCAATACACTCAATGCTAAATAACCCGCCATCAAAAGGCTATGAGGATATTTTTGCCTGTCAGATTCTAATAGGCCTTGGGGTAGATGCGAAATCTGCAAAAGAGATTTCAACAATGCCTTTACCAAAATTACCACCACTTCCTGCTACAGGCATCATCGGCAAAGTCTTGTTGATGACCAATCCAAAACGTAAATCCTGACTGTCAAATGAGATTTCCACTAAAAGCCTTTTTTAATGGCCAAGACCTGAAAAATTCAGGCTTAGCCAACGGCTAAAAGGGGTGAACTCTTTAGATAGAGAATGCTAAAAACTACTCTCGCGCGGCCCTAAAGATGCCCTAAAAGATGGTCCTAAAAGGCTAAAAATTGAGGTGCAAATGCTATTTTCATTAATGGGGCAATTTTTATCTAAAAGTGCGGCAATTTTTGCCATTTTTGATGTTTTTTCCCCTGAACTACAGTATATTTAGTGTCTATTGGGGCGCTAATCACTAGATATAGGTTAGTGCTTACTGATTTAGCGCCGTTTTTTGGCGATTTCTTTCTTTTTTAATCAGGCAATAGACCGATACGCATGAAAATATTGGGTTTTGACACCGCACGATTGCCGAGCCCCTCGGCGCAAGGTGCCATCCCCATATTGGTACTGTTAGTACTGGTGATGATGCTGGTACCCTTGCCAGCGTTTCTGCTCGATGTGCTCTTTACCTTCAATATTGCGCTCTCGATCATTGTTTTGTTTACCGCGATCAACATCAAGAGTTTTAATGATTTCGTCGCCTTTCCAACCGTACTGCTTCTAACCACCCTATTGCGCCTTTCGCTCAACGTAGCCTCCACCCGTATTGTGTTGATGGAAGGGCATAAGGGTACGGATGCAGCCGGCAAGGTAATTGAAGCCTTTGGCGTGTTTTTAATTGGCGGCAATTATGCGGTGGGTATCGTCATCTTTATTGTGATCACCATCATTAATTTCGTGGTGATCACAAAAGGCTCTGGCCGTGTGGCTGAAGTCTCTGCCCGCTTTGCCTTGGATTCGATGCCAGGCAAGCAAATGGCGATTGATGCTGACCTCAATGCAGGCTTGATCCAGCAAGATGAAGCAAAAGCCCGTCGTGCCAATGTCGCCCAAGAAGCCGACTTTTTCGGCTCCATGGATGGTGCCTCTAAGTTCGTTCGGGGCGATGCCATTGCCGGTATCATGATTTTGGTGATCAACCTGATCGGCGGCGTGATGATCGGCGTGCTGCAGCACGACATGGAATTTGGCAAAGCTCTAGGAGTATTTGCATCGCTCACCATTGGTGATGGCCTGGTTGCACAAATTCCGGCGCTGATCATTTCAACGGCGGCAGGTATCTTGGTTACCCGGGTTGCGACCGAGGATGATTTTTCAGGGCAGGTCTCGAAGCAATTTGAAGCCAACAGCAGTGCCTTGGGCGTAGTGGCTGCTGTGATGGGTATTTTGGGCATTTTGCCCGGCATGCCGCATCTCATATTCCTTAGCTTTGCTCTGCTCTTTGGCGGCCTTGCCTACTTAAGCCATCAGCGCATCAAACGAAAGGCGGTAGCAGACAAAATTGCCTCTGCAAAACCGATTGTTAATGAAGAGTTGGAATGGAAAGACGTCCCGATCGTCGAGCCGCTTTGCCTTGAGTTGGCCTATCGCTTGATCCCCCTGGTGGATAAGGGCGATGACAGTGACCTCATCAAACGCATTAAAGCCATTCGGCGTAAGTTTGTGACGCAAGTGGGTTTCTTAATTCCGTCGGTGCACATTCGGGATAATCTTCAATTGAGCGCAGAGACCTACCGTATCTTGCTCTACGGCGCAGAGATTGGCCGCGGCCAGTGCTTGCCCGATCGCTT